>ERZ772986.144-NODE-144-length-42942-cov-4.068669_pt1 | contig 42942 bp, 24 predicted proteins | sample MGYA00511898_ERZ772986 | MGnify/ENA primary metagenome ERZ772986 (study PRJEB29015, sample SAMEA2737934) | human oral metagenome | biome: human oral; feature: human-associated habitat; material: dental | place: China | collected 2148 ... | reverse complement strand
CACCAAAACGCACTGCATTTAGCACCAAAACGCACTGCGTTTTGCACCATATTGCCCTGCATTTAGCGGCAAAACGCACTGTATTTTGCCGCAAATTGCCCAAAAAGGGGCGCTAGTGGCGGTCAGTTTAAATAAAAATTCATTTTGCCTGCATGTACAACTCCCCCCTTTTTGCACCGAAACAAACCTCCGCGAGAATCGATTTTTTGCGGCAAGGTGGGTGGTTGGTGGACGAAAAGGGCAGTCATAATGTTAAAATTCCTGCTGAAAAGTTTACAATGGCTGACTCGTCAACTGGTCAACTGGTCAACTGGTCAACTTGTCAACTGGTTAACTTGTCAACTGGTTAACTTGTCAGCTCGTCAACTGGTTAACTCGTCAGTTAGTCAACTGGTCAACTCATCAACTGGTTAAATCGTTCGCCTTTTCGTGTTTTGACCTAAATACGTCCGTTTTTTGACATAAGAACATAAGAAACATAAGGAAGGCATCTTTACTTTTTCCTCATGATGTGCCACAGGGAAAATGCTTTCAACTTGTAAATAAAGAATTGATAAGGGCCTCTGCCAGCTTACTTTTTTGGGGGCATAACCGCGTTTTGACACAGACAAAGGGGGCGGAATTTCAGATTTTATCGTATCTTTGTTCAGTACTTCGTACACGGGCGGGAGCGTTTATCTTGCTTTTACGGCACAATGATAATAAACTCCCCTCAATTTATAGAAAGATTAAAAGTAGGGACAACTTCAAATATTAAAATTCAAGACGACGTCAACTCGTCAACTTGTAAACTCGTCAACTCAATATGATTGAACACCAACTTATCGTATCTATTCTGCTGATTGTAGCCATCTGTTTGCTGGTGATGGTTAGCCATCGTATCAAGGTGGCCTATCCCGTGATGCTTGTTTTGGGCGGCATAGCCCTGAGTTTCGTCCCCGGCATGCCCCGTTTGCGCATCCATCCCGATGTGATATTTCTCGTGTTTCTTCCGCCGATACTCTACGAGGCCGCAGCGGCCAACTCGTGGAAAGAGCTGTGGCACTGGCGGCGCATCATTGGTTCGTTCGCTTTTATCGTTGTGTTTATTACGGCTTTGGTTGTAGGGTATATTGTCAACACGTTCATTCCGGGGTTCTCTGTTGCCCTAGGTTTCTTGATTGGCGGCATCGTTTCGCCGCCCGATGCCGTGTCGGCTGCGGCCATCATGAAGTTTGTGAAAGTGCCGCGGCGCATCTCGGCCGTGCTCGAAGGCGAGAGTTTGTTCAACGATGCCAGTTCGCTTATCATCGTAAAGTTTGCCCTTATCGCCATTGGTACGGGCCAATTTGTGTGGCATCAGGCCGCCGCCTCGTTCGTTTGGATGGTTATTGGCGGTGCAGGTGTGGGCGTGTTGCTGTCGTATGTGCTTATCAAGCTGCACAAGTGGCTGCCGATGGACGAGAATATCGACACCATGTTCTCCATCATCAGCCCCTACTTGATGTACATCTGTGCCGAAACGATTGAGGCTTCGGGCGTGTTGGCCGTGGTTAGCGGCGGCTTGTATTTCAGCTATCGCCGAATACTCATCATCGGTTCGTCGTCTAGACTGCGGGCCGAGAACGTGTGGAACTTCCTTATTTTCTTGCTCAACGGGTTGGCTTTCCTTTTTATCGGACTAGACTTGCCCGAGATAATGGCTGGACTTAAAGAAGATGGCGTTAGCCTTTGGACTGCAACGGCCTACGGACTGCTGATTACGGGCGCGCTGGTTGTTATACGTATGTGTGCCGCGTTTAGTGCCGTGTTCATCACTCGCTTTATGAGTAAGTTCATCACTGTGGCCGATTCGCGTTCGCAAGGCATGGCCGGCCCCTTGGTCTTAGGGTGGACGGGCATGCGCGGCGTGGTGTCGTTGGCGGCTGCTTTGGCCATTCCGCTCTACATTCCAGGCACACAGACGCCCTTTCCCGAACGCAGCATGATGCTGTATATCACCTTTGTGGTGATTACGCTCACACTTGTTTTTCAGGGTTTAACGCTCCCAGTGCTGCTTAAATGGGTGAAATTTCCCAACTACGACGACCATCTGCCGCCCGAAGAGACGGAACGCATCATACGAATTGGTATGGCACAGGCCAGTCTGGATTTCCTTCAACGCAACAATAAGTGTGCGGATGTTACGCGTTCGGCCCTGTTGAACAGCTTGGTTACGCACTGGAACGAGCAGTTGGAGAGCGAAGGGTCGGCCACATTGTACGATGACGAGCTGCGCAAGAACTATCATAACATCCTTAACGAACAGCGTTTGTGGCTGAACAAGCTGAATAACGAGAATGAAAGGGTGGACGAGGAGATTGTTCGACACTTCATTCACCGCATCGACTTGGAAGAAGAACGACTGCTGAAAGAGTAAGGCGGCTTTGGGTGTGCATGGTTGCGTTACGGCTTGCGGTGGTTGGCTGTTTGATGTAAAAGACTTGCCGATGCCGTTGCGCGGGCAACGAAAGCGCGTGGGGAACGCAATGCGTTCTCGGTAAAGGCCTTTCGGCGGTTTCGTTCGTGTAGGCCGCCCTTTTTAACTATTTTTCACCAGCACCCCCTTGCTCGCTATTGCCAAAGCGGGTAATAATGTATAATTTTGTAGTTTGTAAGCTTACACATTATTTATATATAATACACAATACTTCGTATGAAAAAACTAGTGATTATTCGCCACGGCGAAAGCGAGTGGAACCAAAAGAACCTGTTTACGGGTTGGGTAGACGTGGAACTTTCTGAAAAAGGAAAGGCAGAGGCAAAACGCGCTGGCGAACTGATGAAAGAGGCCGGGCTTGACTTCGATGTGTGCTACACGTCGTACCTGAAACGCGCCATCAACACGCAACAGATTGCGCTTAAGGTGATGGAACGCGAGTGGTTGCCCGTAATTAAGTCGTGGAGACTGAACGAACGCCACTATGGAGCACTCTCTGGCCTCAACAAGAAAGAGACGGCAGAGAAGTATGGCGACGAGCAAGTGCACATCTGGCGCAGAAGTTTCGACGTTCGTCCGCCCCAAATGGAAGAGGATAACGTTTACTCGGCCCGCAAGAACCCTGCTTATCGCGACGTTCCCGTTGAGGATGTGCCCATGTGCGAGAGCCTTAAAGACACTATCGCTCGTACCGTTCCTTACTTCGAAAACGAGATTAAGCCTCTGGTAATGGAAGGAAAGCGCGTGTTTATCGCTGCTCATGGCAATTCGCTGCGTTCGCTCATTAAGTATTTCGAGAACATCTCCGACGAGGATATCATCAACGTTGAAATTCCCACAGGTACGCCACTGGTTTACGAATTCGACGACGACTTTAAGGTAACCAACAAGTATTACTTGAAGTAACCTGAAAAAACAACTGAGCTAGGTGTACGGCTAACGCCATCGGCAAGCCTAGCCCATAAAAAAACTGCACCCCAACCTTCTCTTAGTAAGGTTGGGGTGCAGCTTTTAAGGCATCGCCTATCAACGCGTTCGTCATTGGTTTTGATTGTCGGTGTGCTCTTCGCTGAAAGCGGCAGCTTCGGCCGCAGCGATGATTTCTTCGCGCGACTGTTGGCGAGCCGTGATATGGCTGAGGTCGAATTCGGGGTCGTCGTCAAAGTCAAGCGTCTCTGCGCTTAGCTCTTCAGGTTCCCGTTCTGCATACAGGCGTTGTCGTTTTCCCTTTGGCTCGTCTTTGGGTTTGTCGTCCCTAAACACTTCCATCGGCTTTTCTTCCGCCTTTTCGTTCGTTCGTCTTTCTTGTTTCTTGGTCTTTTCTTCGACACTGCTTGGCACTTCGGGCTTGTCTGTCACCTTATCGCGTTGCGCATCATTGCGTGTCTTACGTTCGTTAGCACGCTCCGCCTTCTTTTCAGCGGCGCGTTCTTCCGGGCGTTCGTTGGTGCGTTGGGTGGCCGAACGTTCTGCCTGTTCGGCTGCTGACAGGTTGGCTTTCGGCTTGTTGGCCTCGTTTGCCGTTTCCTTTACCGATGCCTTTGCCGACTCTTTTGGTGCCGTTTGCGGTCCGTTTGCGGGTTTTACAGGCAGCAGTAGTGTTGTTGCAGCCTTGTCGTTGCCCTCTGCGCTGTCCTCTTTCTTTGTTCGTTCGGCCTTGGCAGCAAACACACGGTCGATGAATTGCGGCTCTTTTTTCAGCCTTTCGAGCGTAAGTTTCGATGCCAACTGCTGACTTTCCTTCTTGCTGTACCCTCGGCCGTTGCATCCTTCAACGCCTTCCAGGTGAACGCAGAAAAGGAAGAAGGGACTACCATTCTTATCCTTGCCCTGCTCTTTTACGATAAAGTCGAGTTTTACGCGGTTTTTCTGGCTCCATTCAATAAGCTTACTCTTAAAGTTCACCTCCTTGTAAGCCACCTTATCAATGTTAATCATCTTGGCTAAGATGCGCTTTTCCATAAATCGCATGCAGCTGGAATAGCCGCGATCAAGATAGATGGCTCCCACCAATGCCTCGAAAGCGTTGCCGCCCATGTAGCTGTTGTGCGATGAAGTGTGGCCCGAGGATAGTATCAGCCTGCTGATACCCATCTCTTGCGCCAACCTGTTAAGCGTTTCGCGCTGTACTAGTTTACTTCGTGTGTTGGTAAGAAAGCCCTCCCTTTTGCCGGGGAAGTGTCGGTAAACAATGTCGCCCACGATGGCGTCGAGTATGGCATCGCCCAGGAATTCAAGCCTTTCGTTGTTTACGGGCTTGCCGTTTGCCCCCCGTCGCATTACGCTTTTGTGCATCAGGGCGAGCTTATAGTAGCTAATGTTTCGCGGATAAAACCCAAGAATCTCAAATAAAGACGAGTAAAGCTCCTTTTCCTTACGGAAAGGGAGCCTCACCCTGTCGATAAGATTACTCAGCATACTTCTTGAAGATAACACAAGCGTTATGTCCGCCAAAGCCGAAGGTGTTGCTCAGTGCGGCACGCACCTCGCGCTTTTGTGCCTTGTTGAACGTGAAGTTGAGGTTATAATCAATGTTCTCGTCCACGTCGTCGTCGTCGTGGTTGATGGTTGGGGGGATGATGTCGTTCTGCACGGCCAGCACCGTGGCCATAGCCTCTACTGCACCAGCTGCTCCGAGCAAGTGACCCGTCATTGATTTGGTTGAGCTGATGTTGAGTTTATAGGCCGCATCGCCGAAAAGCTCCTTGATGGCCTTTGCCTCCGAGATGTCGCCCACAGGTGTCGACGTGCCGTGCACGTTGATGTAGTCGATGTCTTCGGGTTTCAGTCCGGCGTCTTCCATTGCGTTTTGCATCACCAGTTTGGCGCCTAGGCCTTCGGGGTGGCTGGCCGTGATGTGGTGTGCGTCGGCACTTGCGCCCTCGCCAACCATCTCTGCGTAAATCTTAGCTCCGCGGGCCTTAGCGTGTTCCAGTTCTTCCAGTACCAGGCAGCCAGCTCCTTCGCCCATAACAAAGCCGTCGCGACTTTTGCTGAACGGGCGCGAAGCGTGTTCGGGGTCGTCGTTGCGGGTGGATAGCGCGTGCATGGCGTTAAATCCGCCTACGCCACAGCCGCATATTGCAGCCTCGGCGCCACCGCTGACGATGACGTTGGCTTTACCCAAACGGATGAGATTGAAGGCGTCTGCCAAAGCATTGGTAGATGATGCGCAAGCCGAAGTGGTGGCATAGTTGGGCCCGTGCAGGCCGTACATGATGGAAATGTGCCCGGCAGCGATGTCGGCAATCATCTTAGGGATGAAGAAGGGGTTGAACTTGGGTTCCTCGCCGAGGTGCTGCCCATAGTAAGTAACTTCCTCTTCAAAGGTCTTGATACCGCCGATGCCAACGCCGTAAATCACGCCAATGCGGTTACGGTCTTCTTTTTCCAAGTCCAGTGCGCTGTCTTTGATGCCCTGCATGGCCGCGATGATGGCCAATTGGGTGTAGCGGTCCATCTTGCGTGCCTCCTTCCGGTCGATGTAGTCGGTTACGTTGAGGTTCTTCACCTCGCAAGCGAACTTGGTTTTGAAATTGGTGGCGTCGAAATGTGTGATGGGTGCTGCGCCACTTTTACCAGCCAACAAGTTAGCCCACGTCTCTTCGGGCGTGTTGCCAACGGGGGTAACGGCTCCAAGACCCGTCACTACTACTCTTTTTAACTCCATTGAAATGAAAAATATTGCTTTTAAGGGCGTTTCAACCAAACGCGTTGAGTGGAAAAGAAAAGGTCGTTAAGAACACGTGCACCTTCGCTGTTCCACCCTCTTGATGCGAAAGTTGAAGTCGGCCTTGTTGTTAGTCCCCTTGGGGAAATGTTGAGTTAAGAGATTTTGGTTATGGCTCCGGCATTACCAGAGGCCATAACCAAAAGCTTGTCACTTTACTTTGCGTTTTCTTCGATGTAAGCGATAGCGTCGCCAACGGTGCCAATCTTCTCAGCCTTGTCGTCGGGAATAGAGATACCGAATTCCTTTTCGAACTCCATGATGAGCTCAACAGTGTCGAGCGAGTCTGCACCAAGGTCGTTGGTGAAGCTTGCTTCTGGCTTAACTTCTGCTTCGTCTACACCCAGTTTGTCAACGATGATAGCTTTTACTTTCGATTCAATTTCAGACATAATTGTAAAATTTAATAGTGTTTGTAAATAAATTTCATCCGATAATTTCGGGTGCAAAGGAAATCATTTTTATTCATACTCACAAGCATTTCGCTAAAAAAAGCAACTTAAATTGCACATATACCCCCTAATTGTGCATTGATTTTGGCGATTTTAACTACTTTTTAGGATTTAGAAAGGTGTTTTAAAGCACTGCATGGAACTTTAAATGGTGCGTATTTTTTGGTGAATTTCACCGATTTATCATTCTTTCCTTGTGTCGTTTTTTTTAAAGAGGCTGTTTGGAGTGCTTGTTTTAGTGGCTTTTGGAGTGTCTGCAACAAACCCATGTTTATACATCGGTGTCAGTACGCTTATGTTGAAGAGCTTGTTCGGGTTGCGGTACTCCGTTTCCAAAAATTGGGTTTGGTGTCAATACGCTTATGTTTAAGAGCTTGTTCGGGTCGCCGTTGGTAACCTCGATGCCGTGCGCACATGCCAGTACGCTTATGTTTAGAGCTTGTTCAGGAGAAAACGCGCGGCGACAGTGGGCCCGACGGACAGGAAACACAATCGTGTTTCTGCTGCATAATCATTGGCTTGCCGTGCATAAGGTAGGGTGGAATGCGTGTGTTACAGATGGGTTAAAGGGGGAAGGAAGGCCACAAGAACCGTCTTTCCTCGTTGCCGCTTGTCTGCATAAATGCCTTCTTGGCGGGCATGGAGATTGGCATTAAGGGCGAGGGAGGGCAAAAATGCGTGGGCGAAAGGTAAAAAATGCGCGTTTGGAAGGCAAAATGCAGGCCTCGTGATGTGTTCTTCGCGCGTGCGCGCGTAATATATAAGGTGTATGTGCGGCAAGACAACGACGATAGAGCCGCACTTCTGAGCTCCTTTCCAGGGGGAGAGGTGAGCAGTACGCTTTTTAATAGCACTACTAAACTCTCGCAAGTGGATAAGTCGAAGGATGATTTGTTCGCTTGCGAAAGTTTAGTGTAGCATCCGAATTTGTGCCAGCTAGCACAAAACGGGCAATGGATTTGTGGTTGTTTATGCTGTGTTTTCAGTTGTAGCACAAGCAACAGAAGGCTTGCTTGCCGTTAAAGGCAGGGCACAGGTTTTAAGCAATGCAAAGTTTGCTAGGCATTGCAGGGGGTTAACAAGCATGTTCGTTAAAGGCGTTGTGGCTACTTACGGCGTTTGTATTTTATTGTATCCTTTGTCTTTAAGTTGGTGAGTGTAAGTACGTCGCCGTTGATTTCAACCTTGAAATCCATCTCAACAAGGTCACGCCCTTTGGGACAGGTGCTGCGCAGGTGTAGGGTGTTGTCTTTGCATCCGAAGTCGCCCTTGCGAATCAGTTCGGCATTGCCGTCAACGATGGCATGCTTATCCCAAGTAAGGTCTTTGTACCATGTTTCGTAGGTGTTTGATTGTCCGCACGAACTGCAATTGCTTATTGGTTGCCACGAACCAATGAGTTGCTGAACAACGGGGTTGTCTCTGTCGTCGTCTGAGCTGCAAGCGGCGAATGTCATGGCTACGATTGCGAACATAGCACACAATGATAGGTTTTTGATAGTGTGTAACATGATGTGTTGGTTTTTAATTATGGGTATAAATATAAAAGTGTTTAGATTGCTTTTGCCCACGCAGGTAGAACGCTTTTGGCTGGTTTCGCTTAGTGTGCGATGGCTATTTGGGTGGGCATTAATGATGTTAAGCCGGCTAATGGTGTTGGGGTATGGGCGGTTCTCTATGCGGCCGAGCCATAGGCAGCCTTTTAACCGATTGTACTTTTCATGATGGCGCGGTTTTGTAACTATGCCTTTTCACTTCGCAAAGTTACAATTAATTTGATAAATATGAAAGGAAAAGAGAATATTTTTAGGGGTAAAGGAGTTATGTAGTTGAGGAGTTAAGGAGTTATGTGGTTGAGGGGTTAAAGGAGTTAGGGAGTTAAGGAGTTAAGCCAATAGCTTTGGGACGAAAAGCTTATCTTCTCTTAAACCCCATCAAGGAGTTAACAAGCTGGCGAGTTTGCAAGAAATATTACCCTTATACGACAAAGCATATGGCTTAACTCCTTAACTCCATAACTCCTTAATTACATAACTCCTTAACTCCTTGCTCTTACTTAATCCTTTCGATAAAATGTTTGGGGATAGTGGGCATTGCGCCGTTTTGTGTGCATACGTATGCGCTGGTTTCAACGGCTAGATGGTGGGCCTCGCTAACGTGAATGCCACTAAGATAGGCTGCACAGAAACTGCCAGTGAACGAATCGCCTGCGCCAACGGTGTCGGCAACCTCCACTTTGGGCGTCTCTAAGAACGACATGGCGCCAGGAGTAAACACATAACTGCCGTTTACGCCGCAGGTAAGCACAAGGGCATCGAGGTTGTATTTGCCCAAGATGAGCCAGCATTTGTTGGTCATGTCGAGACCAGGATAGCCAAACAGACGGCCAATGGTAACCAGCTCTTCATCGTTTATCTTCAAAATGTCGCATCGTTTGAACGAGTCGAGCAGCAGTTCTTCGTTGTAGAAGTTTTGGCGAAGGTTGATGTCGAAGATTTTAAGGCAGTCTTTGGGGGTGGCATCGAGGAAACGGCGGATGGTGTTGCGGCTCACTTCGTTGCGCTGTGCCAACGAACCCCAGCACACGGCACGGCAGTTTCGGGCCACTTCTTCAAGTTCGGGGGTGAAGGGGATGTTGTCCCAAGCCACGCCTTCCTTGATGTCGTAAGTGGGAACGCCTTGTGCATCGAGCGAAACTTGCACCGTTCCTGTGGGGAAAGGCACGCGTGGCATCAGCACGTTGAGCTTTTTATCGGCAAACTTCTGGGCTATTTCGTCGCCCAAAGCATCGTTGCCCAAGGCACTAATGGCCAAGGTGTCTAGTCCGTACTGCGCGGCATGGTAGGCAAAGTTTGCCGGTGCGCCGCCTATTTTCTTTCCTTCGGGCAGCACATCCCATAGTGCTTCGCCCAATCCAACGATAAGTCGTTTCATATCTTCTTTGTTGTTTTTAGTTAAGTATGCTTACTTTGCGCCAATCTTTCGGCCGTAAGTAAAGAGGTAGACAACGCCAACAGCCATTACAACGGCGGCTCCCCATTGGCCAACGGCATCGCTGGCAGGCCCCATGAGGAGGGGGAATATGGTTCCGCCGAACAGTCCCATAATCATCAAGCCCGACACTTCGTTCTTCTTATCGGGCAAGGACAGCACGGCTTGCGAGAACACGAGCGAGAAGATGTTGGAGTTGCCGAAACCAACCAACGCGATGGCGGTGTACAGAACGGCTTTGCTTTCGCCCACGGCTAGGCCCAACATGGAAAGGGCCATCATGACAACGGAAACGTAGAAGAAGGCGCGGTTGTTGAATTTGGCCAGTATGAACGAGCCGCTAAGGCAGCCAAGGGTACGGAAAATGAAGTAAAGGCTGGTGGCAAAGCCTGCCTCGTCTAGTCCCATGTGCAGTCGTTCTTGCAGAATTTTGGGCGCGTGTGTGTTTGTTCCCACGTCTATTCCCACGTGACACATGATGCCGATGAACGACAACAGCACGATGGGCGTGCCCAATAGCTTGATGGTTTCCATGAAAGAAGAGGGCTTATCCTTCATGGGCTCTTCTTCGATGGGCGTGGCCGACAGCATCAGGGTGGCCAAAATGCCGATAACCATGTAGATGGGGAAGAGTATGCGCCAGCCCAAACCAAAGTGGGGGATGCTGGCTGCCGCACCCCAAGCGGCGATAATGGGTGCCATGAACGAGGCGATGGCCTTTACAAACTGACCGAATGTGAGGGTGGCTGCAAAGCGGTCGCCACTGATGATGTTCGAGATGAGGGGGTTGAGCGACGTTTGCATAAAGGCATTGCCGATGCCCAGCAGCGAAAATGAGATTAGCATCAGTTCGTAGCTGTTGCCGAAGAGGGGCAAAAGCAAACTGGCCACGGTGATAACGAGCGACACTAGCACCGTTTTCTTGCGCCCAATCTTGTTCATGAGCATGCCCGTTGGCACGGCAAAGATGAGGAACCAGAAGAAAACGAGCGACGGAAAGACGTTCGCGGCCGAGTCGGTAAGGTTGAGGTCGGCCTTGACATAGTTTGAGGCAATGCCCACTAGGTCTACAAATCCCATGGCGAAGAAGCAGAACATCACGGGAATGAGTGTGAGTTGGGTTGATTTACGCATAATTATTTTGTATTTAAAGCCTCACCCCCAACCCCCTCTGCAAGGGAAGAGGGGGGATATGCCTTGATGTTTATAAAGATAAAGCCTCACCCCCAACCCCTCTCCGAGGGGAGAGGGGAGTGATATGCCTTGTTGTTTATGAAGATAAAGCCTCACCCCCAACCCCTCTCCGCGGGGAGAGGGGAGTGATATGCTTTGTTGTTTACTTGTTAAGATTGAATGGTTGGGGTGGAGCAGTCGGACTTGTCAGACAGGTCAGACAGGTCAGACAGGTCCGACTAGTCGGACAAATTAAACCTTATTTCATCTCAAACGCCGACACACTGGACTTGTTTCCACCCGAATTTTCGAGCAGCAAGGTGTTGTAGGGCGTTGAGGGGAACACCAGATTGGTGAGCGAAACCTTGCCTTGGGCATCTATAACCTCAACGCTACTCTTATCTACAAAGATGCGGAGCATGGTTATCAGACCGCGTGTTGGGGCAATGGTAACAGCCTTGAAACCGTCGCTGAAATCGGTTCTGCCGCTTTGGGTGCGGTCTACCGATAGCGTTTGTGCGGCCACATCGTAGATAACAACCACCTTTTCGCCTGCGGCGTTTTGCAAAGTAAGGCGCGTTTTGCCCTTGGTTTGGGGCTTAACTACCATCACTAGCTCGTATGCGCCCTGCGCTGGGTTGAAGGTTCGGCGTACCGAAGTGCTGTTTTTAAATAACGGTTTGCCACGAGCGGCCAATAGTTCTTTGGATGGTGTGCGCCCAACATAGGTCTGACCGTTGTGTTCGAACATGTCGAGGTCGCATGGAATGGTGTTCGCCGAGCGGAATTGCAGCGTAGGAACTTGGTTGCCATACTGCCAGTTGCTCATCCAAGTCATGAGTATGCGGCGACCTTGCGGTGCGTTGTCGAAGGTGATGGCGGCGTAATGGTCTTTGCCGTAGTCCATCCATTTGGTTGTTTCGGGCTTGTCTTCGCAGGTAAACTGGTACCCATCAAACTCGCCGATGAAGTATTGCGTGGCGTTTCCGCCGAAAGGTCCGCCAGGGTTGATGTTGCAAATAAGCATCCACTTCTGCTTATCGGTGTCGCGAACGGGCAGTTGCATCAGGTCGGGACATTCCCAAACGCCATCGTGGTTGCCGTAGCCCTCGCCAAAACGGCTCTCGAATGTCCACTCTTTGAGGTTCTTCGACGAGTAGAATTGCATTTCTTGACCGGCGGCAAGCACCATTATCCAGCGTTCGGTTGGTTGGTGCCAAAACACGTGTGGGTCGCGAAAATCGGGTATCGTGGCCGTTATCACGGGGTTGCGGTCGTACTTGGTAAAGGTCTGTCCGTTGTCGGTGCTGTACGCCATGCTTTGCGTTTGGTTCTCGCCGGCCGAGGTATAAAAGGCCACCACCGCACCTGCGCCAAAGCCAGCCGTGTTGTTGTGGTCTACAACGGCACAGCCGCTGAATATCGTTCCCAGGGCATCGGGGGCTATGGCTGTGCCTCGGTCTTCCCAATGCACAAGGTCTTTACTAACGCTGTGGCCCCATGTCATGTTCTCCCATTGCGAACCGTAGGGGTTCCATTGGTAATAAAGGTGGTATAGTCCGTCTTTGTAAAACAGTCCGTTGGGGTCGTTCATCCAGCCGTAAGGCGGGGTGTGATGGTACAGCGGACGCCACTTTTCGCGGTTGGCCGTGTCGAAGTTGTCGGCCATTGTCATGTTTTTCCAGCACACATAGTCGTTTAGGTTGCCGTTTTTACGAACGTCGCCCTGCACGTGCACATCGAGAATGAAGGGTTTCCCCTTAACAGCATCGAGGGCAAGTGGTACGAAATAGTCTACGTGGTCGGCCGCCAAGCGCACGTTAAGCGTTTGAATGGCGTTGTTGTCTACGATAACTCGCAGGTTGCAAAGCTCTGCATTCTCTTCAACGGGCAACAGCAAGTAGCGTGTTGTGTGCGTGTCGAAAGCCAGCATGCAATGGTTTTTGCTGAGCATGTTCATCTTTTTGTAGGTGTCGGCCTGGGCAATGGCATGCGCCACAAATAGCAACAAGAGGGTTGTTGCCAGCCTAAGCATGGGTTTGGTTAGTCTTTGTGCCATAATCTTGAATGGTTGTTTGCGGTTTAGGTGATGCGCGTTAGGTATGGAAAATCTATAATTCTCTGTCCCAAAGATAAAACTAAGTGGGCTAAACGCCAAGTTTTTACGCATCGGATGTGGGTGGATTAATGTTTATTAACCCCCTTGCGGGAAGTTCAATTAATGATGATTTTCTTTGTTTCTGCACGTGTTCCCACTCTCGAACGCACAAGAAACACGCCTCGTGAGGGTAGTTCAATGCTTATCGAGCCTGTTGAAACGGCTTTGGTGGCGAGCATTCGCCCTGCCAAATCGAACACTTGCAGCAGACTTGGCTGACTTTCGGCGTTCAGGATAAGCGTTTTTCCCTCGACGTTTAGGTTGTGTTTGCTTGTTGCAGCGGTTTCAATGCCTGTGCTAACGGCTTTTTCGTTGAGTGTCCAACACTTCACCAACCGCGCTTCTGAGCCCTTATCGCCGAACACGGCAATGTCGTTGGCATGGGTGTCGGTGGGGAAAACGCGCAGGGAGAAAGCCCATGTGTCGTTGATAAAGACGTCAACAACAGACCTATCAACAAAGACATGCAGTTTAAGCGTGCTGCCTTTGGCCAACTTTTTGGGCAAGGTGCTGCTGTATATGCCGTTGAAAAGTGCGGCATCGTTCACCTTGCGGTCGATGGCAGACACGTCTGCCACGATGCTATTGTCTGTCGGACGATAGAAAATGCGTGCCGCCTTGTTTCCTTTTTTATAGAATTGAAGGCCCATGTTGGCCGTCCCTACGGTAAATTCGGCGTATATTTCAAACTTGCGTTGTGCATCGGTGGCTAGTTTTTCTTCGCCGTTCAGTGCCAAATTGGTCTTGTTGGCGAGCAGTTTGCTGCGCATTTGCTGTAAGCCCGAATAGGGTTTCTGCACCAATAGCCCATCGTTGCCGAGTGAAATCTCCCGCGGAAGGCTGTAAGCATGCGCCCAACCCAAGCGATAGTTCTCGTTGCCGGGCAGCTTGTCGGGTACGATACCCAGGAGTAAAACCTTGTCTTGGTACTTGAAAACAGAGGGAGAAAGCAGCCCGAACCCGTCTTTGCTCATGCCGTCGAGTTCTAGTTTCGATGGCGAAAGGGCGGAAGAAGAGGTGGGAATGAACTTTCCATCGGCCGAAATGTCGCCCGTCCAGTAGATGGTTTCAACGCCTTGTGCCGTGTTTAGCGGCGTAACGGCGAAGAGCCACTTGTTGCCTAGGGGCGTAACAACGGGCATTTCCCAAAACGTTCCGGCCGATGCAGCGTTGCTGCCTGCGAAGAAAAGGGTGCCGTCGTTGGTCCAAGTCTTGGTCGTGGGGTTGTATTTGTGGAGTGTCGTTGCGCCAATTCCGTTCTTGCTTGTTCCCACAACCATGTACGTTTGGTTGCCATTCTTAAAGACGTATGGGTCGCGGAAGTCGTCGCTTAGTCCCTGCGGCTTGCCGTTGATGATGGGGTTTGCCTTGCTCTTTTCCCAAATTAGCAGTGTTTCGTTGTTGGGAATGGCCTGTGCGATGGTGGCTTTGGCGTTGTCTACCGCCGTATAAAAGATGTTGGGTTGCCCTCCTGTTAGTTCTTCGTCGGCGAAAACAGCCCCCGACCAGCACCCTTTCGTGTCGTACGCTTCGTTAGGCATCAGTGCCGGCAGCTCTTCTTGCCAGTTGTACAGGTTGGCAGACGTGAGGTGTCCCCAATTAAGGCGCGCCATGTAAGGGCCGTTGGGGTTCTTTTGGAAGAACAAGTGGAACTTGCCGTTGTGCCAAATCACGCCATGACTCTCGTTAGTCCATGCGGCGGCAGGCATGCCATGAAAGGCAGGGCGCAGCATATCGGCCTCGAAACGCGTGGTGGGAATGCTTAGGTTGGCCTTGTTTTCGGGCTTGGCGTTGGCTATTTGGGCCTCGCTCAGCACCGTATTATATATATTGAGGTCGTCGATAAGGCCGTTAAAGGTGTTTAGGTGGAACGCATCGAACTTCTTTTCTTCGAACGATTTGCCGATGATAAATGCGCTTTCGCCGACGTTAATGGGCGAGAAACATTTGGCTGAGGCAACAACCACACCATTATTATATAGCGTTACGCTCTTCTCGTTGGCGTTAATCGTTGCCACCAAGTGGCTCCAAGTGCGCAACGGCATCTTCTCGCGCGCTTTAATTGATGTTTTCCAACCGCCTGTATAGCATTCAAATTTGTACTCTCCTTGCGAACTTAGCATGAATGCAAAACCTTTCTTAGCGGCATCGTTCAGGTTGCCGGCAATGAAAGTGTATTCGTTAACCGCCATCGCGGCATTCATCATCGGGTAACTTTCGGGCGCACACCAAAGCGAAATGGTGAGTTGGGAAGTGCTAAGCCCTGTTGTAGGCACACTGCCTTTGGCGTAGTTTGAATAGCCGTCGAGCCGCCAAGCCATGCCTTTGGCTCCGGGAATGTTTTCGGGTGCGAGGGCATTGTTTAGCGTTAACTTGCTCCCGCCGATGCTTTCGCTCAGCGAATTGTCGGCCGAGACGGTCATGTCGATAGACATGGCGGGCGCGGGCAGACTTCTTTGGCCAGCTTGCGGAGAGGTGTCAAGCCTGTTGGATGCCTGCGAGGGCGTACCCATTAAGGCCAGCGATAGTGCTGTTGCTAGCGTGGCAGACCTTGCATACATAATGTCAGATGTTTAGATTGTGGGTGGATAGCGAAAAGAAGGGCAGGGCGCAACCGATGTGCTGTTGGCGTTTTGCGGCTAGCCCTGCCCTCGGTTCTTACTTGTAAAGTCCGTTAGAGTTCTCTACTTCGGTAATGGGAGCAGGCAAGAACACCTCTGCCGAGGTGATGGAAGCTCCTGCGTAGTAGGGTCTGAGGCGGCTTTCGCTCTGCATATACTTGTTCACATCGTCAACAACAGTTCCCCAACGAACCAAGTCGAACCAACGATTGCCTTCCATAGCAAGCTCCAAACGGCGTTCCATGCGTACGGCTCGGCGGGCATAATCCTGTGTCCAGCCCGCAGCGGGATAGGGTTTTACCATATAATTAGCCTTCGTGGGGTCTAGTTCAGCAGGCGTATAGGTGCCGTCGATACTTCTGTTAGCCTTTTCTCTCACCTCGTTCACCAGCGTGCGGGCCGCGTCTAGGTCTGTATTCTTCTCGATAAGCGCCTCGGCTTTAAGCAAAAGGATGTCGGCATAGCGTATCAAACAGAAGTTAAGACTTGAAGCTCCCCAGGGGAAACCCTTAACCATGTCGGGCGAAGCGGGGTCTATCAGCGGTTTCTTGCCAGAGTATTCGCCGTACACGTCGTAGGCGCGACACCATTTTTCGTTATACGTATGGCCTCTGAACGGATAGCCTATGCGGCCTACGGTAAAGTCTAGTCGTGGGTCTACGTTGCCTGCGTAGTCGCTTGTTACCTTCACATCGTTAAAGGTTCCGTCGAGATAGGGCAAGCCATTGGCATCCGTACGGAAGGCGTTCACCAAGTTTTGGCTAGCTAAGAAAAAGTCGTCGCCGTTGCCAAAGAGGTTTCCTTCAGAGTAAGTGGTGTTGAGAAGGTTGCACCAATTGATGTGCGCATTGTTGTTGGCGGTAGAGAATTGAATGGCCATGATAGACTCTTTGCGGTTGTTGAAGGCTATCTTCGACATGTCGCAGAAGTTATCATAAAGGCTATACTTACCGCTATTGATAACAAGGTTGCTGTAAGTTACAACGTCGTCCCACGAAGAAGTAAAGGCCGAAACCTTGGCCATCAGTGCGGCGGCCACGTATTTGTTGAACCTGCCAACCTGCCTTTGGTCGGCGGGCAGCACGTCGTAAGCCTCTTTCAGGTCTTGCTTTATCTTATCGAAAATCTGTTCGCGCGAGTATTCGTCGATGCGTTTACCATTGGGGTCTTCGTTCTCGTTGAAGTAGGGAATGCGTTCGAATATGCGGATGAGGTCGAAGTAGAAGTATGCACGCAGCACTTTCAGTTCGCCCATCAACGTTTCCTTGTTGGACACATTGCTCTCGGCGATGGCGTTCATGGCCTTGTGTACGCGCGAGATGGCGAAGTAGTCGTTTCTCCATTTGTCTTTGCAAGTGGGGTTATCGCTGCTGATGTTGGCCACTTCCAGCTGGTGTATGCCCTGTTCCATCGAAACGGCACCGCCACCTTTGTAGGCATCGTCCGAGCGAACGTCGAACACCCAGTTGGTTATTGGCCCGTTAAAGGCCTCGTTGTTGCCGAAGAAATGTGCTTCGAGTCCTGCATAGGCTGCGGCCATGAACCCGCCTACGGCGCTGTCGCCAACTTGTTCGTTCGTAAACTGACCCGTCGGTTTCAAGTCCAGAAAGTCGTTACACGAGGTTACGAGCGATGTCGCACCTAACATAAACGCACCAAAGGCGAGTTTAACGAGTTGATTGTTATATGGGGTTTTCATTGTTATGTCTCCTTTTGAGTGAGCAATATATATCTGTATAGGTAATTAATTAAAATTGAAGGTTCACGCCAAAGGTGAATGTTCGTCCGCGTGGGTATGGCCCATTGTCTATGCGTGCCCCATATCCGCCTATTGGTAATTCGGGGTCGAGGCCCGAATAGCCTGTTATGGCAAACACGTTTTCCAGCTGTCCGTATAGGCTGATGTCGGCCACGGCGAATTTCTTAAGCAGTGTTTTGGGTAACTGATACTGCAATTTGAGGTATTTCAGCTTGAAGTACGAGCCGTCTTCTACGAAGTATGTCGACATTCGCATTTCGTTATTGTTGTCTACTACCGACACTTGCGGTATGCTTGCTCCGCGGTTTTGGGGAGTCCACGCATTTAGGATGTTAGCTCCGCGGTTGGAGCTCTTGTCGCCATAGCTCATAAAGTCGAGCTGTCGTTTGGTGGTATTGTAGATGTCGAACCCAAATTCGCCCGTAAAAAACGCGCTGAGCGTTAGTCCTTTCCATGTTGCGCTGAGGTTCAAGCCCATTGCGATGTCGGGGTTGGGGTCGCCAATGATGGTGCGGTCCTTTTCGTTAATCTCGTTGTTTCCGTCCAAGTCCTTATATCTTATTCTGCCCACGCCCTTGCCGGGTTGTACGCCATGTGCGTCCACCTCTTCTTGTGTTTGGAATATTCCGTCGGCCATGTAGCCATAATAAACGCCCATTGGCTGTCCTGCCATCAGTCGATAGTCTTCTCCGATGGTGCTTACAAAGTTGTTCAGCTTAACCACTTTGTTCTTATAACTCGATAGATTCAGCGATCCGTTCCACGAAAAGTCGTTATATTGCGGACTGTTGTAGGCCACAGTAAGTTCCCATCCGCGGTTGTCCATGTCGCCCGTGTTCATCCACATGGCTGCATTCTCGCCGGCAACGGCCAATGTTGGCGGAACGGTGAGCATGTCTTTTGTTTTCTTCCAATAGTAGTCGAAACTTAGCGACAAGGCGTTGTTCAGCATGTTGAGGTCCAAACCCAAGTTGGTTTGCGTAGTGGTTTCCCATTTCAGGTTTTTGTTTCCCGATGCGGCAATGGTTATTCCGCCCACGATGGCATTGCCCGTTCCGTCCAGGTCGTACGAGCCGTTGCCCAGGTTGTAGGCGTATGTGCTGTATGCGGCGTAGTTGTTGCTGATGGCCGAGTTGCCGTTTTGTCCCCAAGCAACGCGCAGTTTGGCATCGTTCAGGATGTTGTTTCTCTTAAAGAACTTCTCTTCGGTCATGCGCCAAGCGGCCGAGAATGCGGGGAACACGCCCGAATTTTGTCCGCGATATAGTCGCGAAGTGGCGTCGCGGCGTAGTGTGGCCGAAAGCAGATAGCGGTCGGCGTAGTTGTAGTCGGCCTTACCGAAGTACGAGAAAAGCGCCCATTCTGCCTTTCCGCCGCCATTGGTTTGCGTTCCTTCGCCTGCGTTTAGTTGCATGTAGTTGGCATCTTCAAAGGCATACTTGTTTCTAAAGCCCGAAAGGTCTTCGAAAACATACTTTATTGCCTCTGTTCCTGCCAGCAAATTAAGGTGGTGTTGACCAAGGTCTACGTTGTATGCGGCAGTGTTAGTCCAAGTCCAAGTGTCGCCTTGGCCATATCCGCGGTTCATGCTGTTCACATCCGAGGCGAGTATTCTGCGCGTAAGTGTCTTGTTGAAGAACTGCACATGCTCAATGCCGAAGTTGGTTTTGAGCGTAAGGCCCTTTATGGGGAACACTTCCAGATAGCCATTTCCGAAGATACGCCAGCTTTCGTTGCTGTTGTCGCGGCCGTTATAAAGCACGTGTATGGGGTTCGAAATGTCCGAACTGGCCAATTGCATGGGGTTGGTAAACTTGCCAAGCGCATCGCGTACGGGTATGGCTGGGTGTTGGCGCATGGCCGTATAAGGAATGCCGCGGTCGTCGCCTGTTGAATATCCGCGGTCGAACCATTTGGCAATCATCAGGTTTTCGCCTACGCTGAAGTATTTAGAAAGCTTGTAGGTTGAGTTTACGCGGGCCGAATAGCGGCGGTAGAAGGTGTAGTCCATCAGGCCGTCTTGATTGATGTAGTTGGCCGAGAACATCATCGAACCCTTTTCGCCGCTGTTGGTTACGTTGGCCGAAAGGTTGTGCGTCCATGCCGAGCTATACACTTCGTCTTGCCAATCGGTGTCGGCAGACTTCACCTTGTGGCTCGCATCTAGGTATTCGGCCAGCACGGGGGTAGAGCCGTTGCCGTAGAAGGGGTGCGAGGGCCTAAGTCCGGCGTTGTTGTTGGCTGCCCAAAACACCTCGCCCCATTGCTGCGCGTTAAGCATGTCGTAGGTCTTGCCCACCGTTTGCAGGCTCAGCGCATAGTTCACGTTTACGGCCAGGCGGTTGCCTTTGCCTTGTTTGGTGGTGATGATGATAACGCCATTGGCTGCACGGCTACCGTAGATACTGGCCGAGGCAGCATCTTTAAGCACCTGTATGCTTTCGATGTCGGCGGCGTTCAGCGAGTTCAGGTTCTCCGACGAGGGTATGCCGTCGATGATATACAAGGGGTCGCTGGCGTTGATGGTGCTCATACCGCGCACACGCACCGTAGAACCGCCACTTCCTGGTGCGGCATCGGTAACGATTTGCACACCTGCAAGCTTGCCTTGCATAGAGCCCAGCATGTTGGGGTTCGACTCGCTAACGGGGTCTTTCATGTTCATCACCGACACGGCACCCGTTAAGTCGGCCTTGCGCTGTGTGGTATAACCCGTCACCACCACTTCGTTAAGGCTTGCGGCGTTTTCTTCCAGTACGATATTCATAGAGGGAGTGGCCTTCACTTCTACTGTTTTGAAGCCCAGATACGAAATAACCAGCGTGGCTCCGCTGTTTACTTCAAGCTTAAAGTTTCCGTCGATGTTGGTAATGGTGCCTCGCGAGGTACCTTTCTCAACAACCGATGCGCCCGTGATGGGTTCGCCGTCGGTGGCCGACGTCACAGTTCCGCTCACGTTCAGTCCTTGCGCATAGGCAAGTGTGCAGGCAAGTGTGCCCAGCACGATAAGAAAAAGAGTTCGTAGATGTCTCATACTTGTTGAATAATTAGGTTTCATTTTATACGAAGATTGTTACTTTCGAGGGGGTTAGTTCGGCCTTGAATGTGTGGCTTACTTGTTACGCGTAATTGATTTATGTCAATTTCCGTTGCGTAGGTTTCCTCAATCGTGCAGTGCAAATTTACGCGTTATCGCTATAACGGGCATGCAATAATCGTTCTAATGCTAGCAAAAATCGTTCATGAAACATTTTTGTATGAGAAAGAAACATTTAAAGGTGAAAGGGTGAAAGGGTGAAAAGGTGAAAAGATGGCTGCGCCCCACCGATGAACTAGCAGGCCTAATGTAGCTAAATAACTAGGATGCCTAGAAAGCCTAGAATAACTAGGAAACCTAGGATAACTAGAAAGCCTAGAATACCTAGAAACCCTAGCCCACTACCCAGCTAAGCTAAATGTTCGCAACCTATCTACATGACTATCCCCCAGAAGTCAACGTTGAACGCATGCGTTCAGCCATCGGCCCAGGGGGATAGACGGGGTGTTTTCAAAGAGATTGATTGTCTAATTGTTGTAGTGCGAGTGTAAAATGGAAGGAATGCGAACAAGCAATCAAACAACCACCCGTTGCCCCCGCTAGTTTAATGATACAACCTACATCTCTGAAATGCAATGCAAAAGTAATAATTTGTTCAAAAACGCACAAAATATGTACTAAAAAAGATATTTTATGCCCTTATTTATTGATATAGATTATATAAATACCTGTTTTTAGTCGGCGTATAATGGTTGAGGGGAGGGCACGTGGGGGCTATCATATTGAGAGGTGACAGACGAAGAAGGAAATGGCTTAGCACCTGCCGCGAATGTTTGGAGAGGCATAGGCGAATGGCGATTATAATTCGCTTTGTGTAAAGATTTCGGCGCGTTTTTTAACATTATGAGTGCCCTTTTTCTCCACCAATCGTCCGCCCGACCGCAAATTTTCGATTCTCGCGAGGGTTTGTTTCGGTGCTAAAAGGGCGTTGTTGTGAATGCTGCCAAAATGAATTTTTATTTAATGGAACAGCCATTTGCCCCAGTTTTTGGACTGTTTGCAGCAAAATACACTGCGTTTTGCTGCTAAATGCAATGCAATATGCCGCAAAACGCAGTGCGTTTTGGTGCTAAATGCAAGGTAAAATGCTGCTAAACGCAAGGTAAAATGGTGCTAAATGCCGTGCAAAGTGCCGCTAAATGCGAAACGAAAAGCATAAAAATACACCGCAATGGTATAAACATAACCTTGTAGAACCATGAAAAACATGGCTGAAAGGGGCAAAATGGACATTAAAAAGTGGGGTTTTAGGGGCTAAATGCAGGTATTTGGGCGAACAAAATAATGGGATGGCAACCAAAATAGAAAGGCAAAATGGTGCAAAATGCAGGGGTTATCCCCAAAAAATGACAAAAACGTGAGCGCGTAAAGCCGAAATTTACCCCTAAAACCTAGCTTTTGATGTTTTTTTTTCGCTAGAATGGGGTGGCTGCAAGGGTGTGTTTTGTAAAAATATTTTAAGTTTATAGGGTTGTAGATTTATGAGCTATTGAATTTGTGAGCTTATAAGCTATTGCGTTTGTGGCTTATTAAGGCAGCGAGTTTATGGGTTTATAAGTTGTTCAGTCCATAAGTTTATGAATTCGTGGGTTGTCCAGTTCATGTGTTTGTGAGTTCATGAGTTGTTAAGTACGTGGATTTATGAGTTGTATAAAGGATAGATAAGTTTCATTTTAAACCAAACAACGAAGTGGTTAACATGTTTTGTGCCAACTATCACTTAGTGGTTGGCATGCAACAAATGGCTATTAGAATGGCGTTTACCTCATACATTCGTCGATAATGACGTTCTTTGTTACCCCAAAACCCGCCTTTGCTTTGGTTGTAAGCGTTAGTAAGCCAAACCTTTAATGTTCTAACAGAAGATGTTCGTAAAACAGTTTCAGCTCTGTTGTGTCCCTGTTTTGCGATTTTTCCCTATTATAAATCTCTTCGTATTTGTTTTTTAATCGGTAGGCATCGTTTCTTCTTTTTAATAACACCATTGCAACGTTATCGGTATGTTCTATCAAATACTCGTCATTATCAACTAAATCAAACCATTTCTGGGCAAAGCCTACACTTTCGGTGAGTTGAAAATCCCAGTTCTCCTTGTCTTCTATGTTCTCAAACACAGAGAACCAAATAGAAAATTGATTGTTGAAATCTTCCAACGACTGCTCTTCGTTCTTAAAGAACCTCCAATCGGTAAGCCCATAAACATCTTTATTCGAGGTTCTTGCTTTCAGAATCTCTGCGATTGTCTTTGCCGTGAAATTGCTAGGGTATTTCATTCGTGGGTCTGTTAGAACATTTTTAAGCACGCTATTAACGCTGTTTGCAATGTCTTTGTTCTGTAACCTAAGTTTTAGGTGTAGCGAATAACAGGAACTTGTTTTGGCAACGTCAATCTCATAAATATATAAACTGCCGTTCTTCCTTTTCTCGAAACAGTTCGAACGCTTTAAGCTAAAACCTAGTTCTTCAAGATGAGGCTTTACAACTTCAATTATTTTTGTAACGATTTCTTTTTTGTCCATAATAAATTAGCAGTGTCTATCTGGGTGTGAAGGTACGGAATAAGTTGCGCATTGACAACGGAAATGAACGAAAAGGAAATGAACTTAACAATATTTTGCGCATGCAGAATGTCTTCCTAAATTTACTTCGCGAGCGGTTTTGTGTATAATCTTCCAAGCCAAAAGCCTTACACCTTAATGATATACGCGCGAGGGAGAGTTTCAATCCCTTGTTTTTTAATAGGTTGTTGCTCTCCCACGTCCTTGTAAAGCCACCAATAAAGCCGCATTGCACCACATCTTGCCAATTTGTTATCTCAAAACATTTCGGTGTTTTTCGGGTTTTTGCCCCAAAACATTTCGTTGTTTTTCGGGTTTTTGCCTAAAAACATTTTGGTAAATCAAAAATATAGGCTAAATTTGTGAAGTAAAATACAGGCATTTGGCAATGGAACGAATATTCAAACGCAAGTTGTATGAGCGACTTCTAGAGTGGAAACGTGTTCAGAATGGCAAGTCGGCCATTTTGATAGAGGGTGCTCGGCGCGTGGGTAAATCAACGCTTGTTGAACAGTTTGCTAAAAACGAGTACGAGTCGTACATACTTATCGACTTCAACGAGGCATCTGATGAAGTGAAGTCTTTGTTCAGCAACATTATGGATAAGGACTTTCTCTTCTTGCAACTTCAAGCTATCTACAACGTTGTATTAAAAGAAAGGCGGTCGGTTATCGTCTTCGACGAGGTGCAAAACTGCCCCCTTGCTCGTCAAGCCATTAAGTATTTGGTTAAAGATGGCCGTTACGATTATATTGAAGCAGGTTCGCTTATCAGTGTAAAGAAGAACACAAAAGACATCACTTTGCCCAGCGAAGAAGAGCGTGTTACGCTTTATCCTATGGATTATGAGGAGTTTCGATGGGCTTTGGGCGATGAGGTTACTGTGCCATTGCTACGTACTTTTTACGAAAAAAGGCTACCTTTGGATAGGGCTCATCGTGATAAGATGCGCGATTTTAGGCTTTATATGCTCATTGGCGGTATGCCCCAAGCCGTAGAAACCTATCTTGAAACGAATAATTTTGCCTTGGTAGACCATGTGAAACGGGGCATTATCAATATTTATCAGGCCGATTTTCAGAAGTTAGACCCAACAGGACGTTTGGAAACGCTGTTTATGGAGATACCCGCTCAGCTAAGCAAAGCCAGCGGCAGATATAGGCCGTATTCTGTGCTTGGTAAGGTGGACGGGGACAAACTGACGGATTTGATGAGAGATTTGGAAGATAGTAAGACTGTGCTTATCTCGTATCACTCGAACGAACCCAATGTGGGCATGTCGTTAACAAAAGACCTTTCGCGGTTCAAGATATTCTGTGCAGACACGGGCTTGTTTGTTACGCTTGCCTTTTGGGATAAAAGTAACACCGAGAGTGTTATTTATCAGAAGTTGTTGAACGACAAACTTAGCACTAATCTAGGTTTTGTTTATGAAAATGTTGTTGCCCAAATGCTTGCTGCTTCGGGCAATAAGCTGTTCTATTACACATGGGCGAAAGATGCCACGCACAATTATGAGGTTGATTTTCTGCTCTCGCGAGGAACGAAATTGCATCCCATAGAAGTGAAGTCCTCGGGCTATAACAGCCACGTTTCGCTCGATGTGTTTTGTGAGAAGTTCTCTCATGTGGTAGACAAGCGGTATCTTATCTATACAAAAGATTTGAAACGCGATGAGAAAACGCTGTTGTTGCCTGTGTATATGGCGATTTTTTTGTAGCTAGGCAACTTGTTTGGGAGCTGTTTTTAACGATGTAATGCCTTTCTTTGGGCGTGTTCTAAACGCTCCCCTCTAAGGTTTAATCGTTGTTCCTCGTGTGGCTCTTAGCTGTGTTTAAAGCAAGGAGGGTAGGGGGATAAGGCCGTTTGTGGCTCCTACATACCGCAACCTCACACTATTTAAACACCTTTTGCGCAAACATTGTAAGGTAAATTCGCCAATTGCGCCATATATGTCCGCCATCGGTTTCCACATATTGGTATGGATAATGGTTGTCGTCGAGGAAGTGGCGAAGATCTACATTCATCTGATAAAGGAAGTCGGTGTTGCCAACGGCAATCCAAAAAAGTTTGGGCTTGCTTGCAAACAGCCGTTGCATCTGTGCCTGAAAAGCCTTGTCGGTACACATTTTGGCGTACAGCGGAGCACCCAAGGGGTTGATGTGTCTGCCTGTATAGATGGCGGCAGAGAAAAGTCCGTAGTAGTGGAAGGTGGTGGGGTATAGCCTGCTTATGCCAAAGGTGTGGCCACCACCCATTGAAAGTCCGCAAACGGCACGCCCGTTGCGGTTTTTGATGGTTTTATAGTGGCTGTCAACGTATTTTACGATGTCCATAAAACTCTCTTCCATGCTCATTGCCGAGGCGGTTTTAGGCCCTGTTTCGCCCATGAACGAAGGTCTATACATGCCAAACGACCACTCACCGGGAGCCGCCTGACAGTTGGGGTTGCCGTTGGGCATCACCACAATCATGGGTTTGGCCTTGCCTGTGGCGATAAGGTTGTCCATTATTTGCGCGGCTCGCCCTAGCTCGCTCCATGCGTTTTCGTCGCCGCCTGCACCGTGTAGCAGGTATAGCACGGGGTAAGCCTTGCCCTGTTCGTAGCCTGCTGGCGTGTAGATGGTCATGCGGCGGTTCATTCCCAAAGCATCGCTGCGATACCAAACTTTGAATAAGTTGCCGTGCGGCACTTCGTTAACGCTGTACATGTGGCCTTTGTCGCTTTGCTTGTTGGATATGATGAAGATACTGCTCAGTGTGGCAATGTCGCGACTGGTGTATACGTTGGCCGGGTCGGTTATTCGCAGTCCATCTACGTCGAAGGCGTAGGCGTATAGTTCGGGAGCAAGGGGCGGCGTGGTGTAAGTCCATACGCCTTGCTCGTTCTTCTGCAATGGTGCGTGCTTAGTAATTTGGTTTTCTGTCTTCGTTCCTTGCGTGTCCTGCTTGGGCAGGAAATCGCCGCTAACGCTAACGGCCTTTGCTTGTGGGGCAAAGAGGTTGAAAGTGACGCTGCCGTCGGCGTTTATCACGGGCGAGAGTACTTGCGCGGGGGTTGAAAGCTGCTCTTGCGCCATGCCGTTTACCCATGCCATGAGGGTTAATAGGGCTAGTAACATCGTTTTTTTATTCGTCCGCATGTTGTTTCTTTATTAATTATGGTGTATTGTTTCTTTGTGCAATCGCTTGTCATCTTCATTGTTTTGGCGCAGGCTTATATCTTCTTTCGCCTAACAAAGGCCACCATTTCGTTGAACACATCCACGTTGGCCAACTTCATGATGACGAGATATAGCAGGCCTGCAACGACAATGCGCACGCCAAGCAGCAAGGGCAACAGGGTGATGGTTTGGGTGGCGAACCATGTTAAGCCCATTACGCCGAGGGCGGCGAGGGCGAAAGGCATCGTGTCGAGAGCCAATAAACGAAGTTTGTAGTCGGCCAATCGGCGGGCAAACAGTCCCCAAACGCCAAAGCAGATAATGTTGAGCGTAACCAAGGCACATATCATCCACTTGATGCCGAAGGGATAGAGCGAGAGCATGGCCGCCACTTGCGTAACGCCCAAGCCAAGGTTTACGTATAGGTAAACAGACGAGCGACCCTTGCTTATTACTAAATTGGAAAGTAAGAACGACAAAGGCACGAAAGCACCACCGATGCAAAGCAGTTGCATGTATTCTGCACTTCGCGCCCACTTCTCGGTGATGGCCACGGTGATAAACTCGTGCGCTACCATGCCCAAACCGAAAAGTAAGGGGAAAGAGAGCAAGGCCGCCAGCCGCATCATCTTTCTAAGTATGCGCAATTGCCGTTCGCGTTCGTCGCCAACGTCTACCAATACGGGCTGCGCCACCTGTGTAAGCATGCCTTGTATTAAGAAAAAAGCCTTTGAATGCCATTGGTAGGCCTGGTTGTAGGCACCTGTGCTGGATGCCGAATAATAATGGCCGAGCAGCAGGTTCATGATGTTGTTGTTGATGTCGGTGAGTATCGACGAGAACAATAGCTTGCTGCTGAACTTGAACATGTGCCTAACGGGTTGCCAATCGATGGCGAATGTGGGTCGCCAATGCGAGTAGTGCCAATAGAGTAGGGTGTTGATGAGCACGTAAAGGTTGGTTTGCGTGGCGAATGCCCAATAGCCGTAACCGCTCCATGCCATCCATACGGCCACAGAGCTAGACACGAAGGTGCCGGTGAGGTTGGCTTTGGCCACTTGTTTGGCCATGATGTTCTTGGCGAGATAGGCCGATTGGGCTGTGCCGAAACTGGAAAAGATGAGGGATAGGAAGGCATAACGGCACAGCGGAATGAGTTGGGGGGTGTGGTAGTAGCTGGCGATGAGTGGCGCAAGGAAGAAAAGTAGCATGTAAAGGCTACCCCCCATGGCGATGTTAAACCAGAAAACGGAGTTGTAGTCGTGGTGTTGGGGCTGCTTGATGTTGTTCAGTGCGGCCTTGAACCCGCTGTTTTGCAGGTCGTTGGCCACCAACGCAAAGATGCTTATCATGGCAATCATGCCGTAGTCGGTGGCGTTGAGCAATCGTCCCATCACGATACCCATCGTCACGCCGATTAGTTGGAGCATCACGTTGTTGAGTGCGCCCCAAAAAAGACCTTTGGCTGTTTTCTCTTTTAATGATTCCATAATTATATCTAGATGGGCTAGGTGTTCTGGTTGTTCTAGGAGTTCTAGTTAATCTAGAAGTGCTAGGGGTTTTAGTTGTTGTAGGGTTTCTAGTTATCCTAGTTTCCTAGCTGCCTAGTTTCCTAGCTTGCTAAACCAGCGCTTGGCCTTAACCATTCGCCCTTTCGCTGCCTGCAAAATTACCACTTGTTGCGAAAACCACAAAGAAAAGCGGCAAGTATTAGGGTGGGGTGGTCGAAATCGTTGTGCAATGGGCAGCAAGGAACATCGAATAGAAACTTTTGCAAGGCCAAACACGATGCTCATACAATCTGACATTCAGGAAGATAATTTGTTTGATTTAGGCCAAAAGGTTCACATTTTATAAAAATAATCGTCCAAATACTTGCAAGTTATAAAATAAATGCCTAACTTTGCAATGTGTTTTTCATGGTATTAGATTTAAGGTTAACAAAAGGTTGGGATTCAGCGGAATCCCTTTTTTTGTGCCCATAGGTTGCGATGGCTTGCAACCTTTGTCTAATTGGCGTGGAAATAGGTGCAAAAAATCTTTTTGCTTGTTGCTTCCTCGTTTTATGTTTCATATTGCTTGCGCCTTAGTAAGCATGCTGCACGTCTTGCCCGAAAAGCTTTGCGCGGTGGTTTCAACTTGTAAGCATCGCGTGGTTTCGCCTTTGTTTCGTTTGTTTGTCAAACCAATTTAATTGTTATATCTTTGCACGCGAAATCTGCTAAAAGCTAAAAATACAGCAATCAACATTTATAAACAAACCCAAAGAAGATGCTAAAACACTATTACGCATTGCCGCCCTTGGCTAATAGGGCGGTATTGGTGGCTTGGTTGGCCCTTTCGCCTATGGCATGGGCTATGGCCGGCACAAGCAACACGCAGCCCAACGCAACATCTTTGCAGCAAAACACGCGCAAAACGGTTAACGGAACCGTTACCGACGCCAACGGCGAACCGCTGGTTGGCGTTAGCGTGCGCAGTAAAGACGGCAAGGGAGGTACGATAACCAACATCGACGGACAATTCTCGATGCAAGTTGGCGATGGAGAAACCATCGAAATTTCGTATGTGGGATATGCCACGCAAACGTTAAAGGCCAACACCACCACGCCCATGACCATCGTTATGGAGGAAGACAAGAAATTGTTGAACGAGGTGGTGGTTACGGCATTGGGTATAAAGCGCGAGGCAAAGGCGCTTACCTACAATGTGCAAGACCTGAAAGGAAGCGAAGTGACGCGCGTTAGAGATGCGAACTTTGTGAACGCCTTGGCCGGAAAGATTGCCGGCGTTACCATTAATCAGAGCTCATCGGGCGTGGGAGGCTCGTCGCGCGTGGTGATGCGCGGTACCAAATCGTTGTTCGGAGAGAACAACGCGCTTTATGTTCTCGACGGCATTCCCATGCAAGGACTACGCACCAAGCAGAGCGACAACTTCTACGAGTCGGTTGAAGTGGCCGACGGCGACGGCATTTCGAACATCAACCCCGACGACATCGAGAGCATGTCGGTGCTGACGGGTGCATCGGCCGCTGCCCTTTACGGCAACCGCGGAGCCAATGGCGTTATCCTTATCACCACGAAGAAGGGCACGGTGGGACGTCCAAAGGTGTCGTTCTCTAACAGCACCACCTTCACCCGACCCTTCGTAACGCCGCAGTTCCAAAACACCTACGGTCGAAAAGAAGGCGAATTTGCCAGTTGGGGCGAGAAAATGGAGCGCCCTTCAAGCTATAACCCGCTCGATTTCTTTAACACGGGCTTCAATGTTTCCAACTCTGTGGCCTTGTCTACGGGTAGCGAAACCAGCCAAACCCACATTTCGGTGGGCGCGGTTAACGCGGGCGGCATCGTACCCAACAACCGATACAACCGCTACAACTTTACTTTCCGCAACTCGTGGGACGTTATTAAGGATGTGTTGCAACTGGATTTCAGCCTGCTTTACGTAAAGCAGAACACCCGCAACGGCATTGGGCAGGGTATGTACTACAACCCCTTGGTGCCTACCTACCTATTCCCACCCAGCGACGACATCAATCGCTATGCCGTGTACGAAATGTACAACCCCGTGCGCAACTTTAAAACGCAGAACTGGCCCTATGGAAACCTGGGCTTGGGCATGCAAAACCCCTTCTGGATTGTAAACAGAAACAAGTTTGAAACCAATCGCGAGCGTTTCATCGCCAGTTTCTCGGCGCGTTGGAACATCACCTCTTGGCTCAACATACTGGGTAGGGCGCGCATGGATAACGCTTATACCGACTTCGAACGCAAGCTCTACGCATCTACCGACGGGCTTTTCTCTAAGCCCGCAGGTAACTGGATGACGCAAGACGACAAGAACACGTCTACCTATCTCGACTTCCTGATTAACATCGACAAGCAATTTGCCAACGACGAGATACGCCTTTTGGCCAACATCGGTGGGAGTTACTTTGACGAACGCTATACAAGCAAAACCTTTGAAGGTAACTTGGCACGCGTACCCAACTTCTTCCACCCCTCCAACATGTCGCCCACCGAGAGCTCTACGGCACATGCCAACTTGCACACGCAAACGCAATCGTTCTACGCCAAGGTTGAAGTGGGCTACCGCAACTTCCTCTTTGCCGATGCAACGGGCCGCATCGACTTCTTCTCTACTTTGCTCGGAACCAGCAGCAACAACGTGTTCTATCCCTCGGTAGGTGCATCGGTGTTGCTCACAGAAGTGTTGCCTTTGCCCAAAAACATCTTCTCGTTGTGGAAGATACGCGGTAGCTATGCGCAGGTGGGTAACCCGCCGTCGCCCTATCTTACGCGCGAAGCCGTGGCCTTGTCTAACGGAACGCCCAAGAGTGGGGCCTTTACGCCGGCCAGTCACCTGAAACCTGAAATGACAAAGGCCTTTGAATTGGGTATGGACTTGCGCCTGTTCGACAACAAACTGAACATCGCCGCCACCTATTACAACAGCAACACCTACAACCAACTGTTCCGTTACAAGCTGCCGCCTAGCTCTGGCTACGAGTATGCTTTCGAAAACGCTGGTAAGGTAAACAACTGGGGCGTGGAACTTAGTGCCACCTACAACCAAAAGTTGGGTCCTGTTGATTGGTCGGCTAACCTCGTTTATTCGCTCAACCGCAACGAAATAAAGGAGCTGTTGCCCGAATACGTAACCGACCGCACCACCAACACTACGGTGAAAGCACCAACGGAGTTTGAGGTTTCGTCGGCCGAGTCGTACAAAATGATACTACGCAAGGGCGGAACGATGTCGGACATCTACGCATCGCACCTCAAACAAGACTACCAAGGCAACATCCTGGCTAACGGAGGCGTGCAGAAAGACGAGAACGACTTTGTGAAAGTGGGCTCTGCCGCACCACGATACAACATCTCGCTACGCAACAGCTTTGCTTGGAAGGGCATCGAACTGGGCTTTATGTTCGATGCACGCGTGGGCGGAGTGGTTGTTTCGGCAACGCAAGCACTGATGGACCAGTTCGGCGTGTCTAAGCAAACGGCCGACGCTCGCGACGCTGGCGGCGTGCGCGTGAATAACGGACTGCTGAATGCAGAACAATATTATGGCGTGGCTGCCGGCGGACGAACGGGACTTTTGGCGCATTACACTTACAGCGCAACCAACGTTAGGCTTCGCGAGATGTCTATCTCGTACGACCTGCCCACGGCTTGGTTTGCCAATAAGCTTAAAGTAAATCTGTCGCTGACAGGCCACAACCTGCTGATGATTTACAACCGCGCACCCTTCGACCCCGAACTAACAGCCAACACGGGAACCTATTATCAAGGGTTCGACTACTTTATGCCCCCCAGCCAACGCAGCATGGGCTTTGGAGTAAAGGTGAACTTCTAAACTTCACAACCTAAAACAAGCAACAATGAAAAATAAAATAAAAACCCTTTTTGTGCTCCCTGCACTATGTCTGCCCTTGGTTGGCTGCCTAGATTCGAGCCTTAACGACGACCCCGACAGGGCTAATCCCGCATGGTTGGGATATGATAACCTGCACGGAACCTACCTTACATCCTTGCAACGCAACGTAGTGCCCGAAGACCAGAACGACTTTCAGTTGGCCGAAGACCTCGTGGGCAACATGTTCGCCGGCTATTATGCAGGAACGCAAAGCTGGGAAGGCGGATTCAACGGTACCACTTACGCCTTTCCCGACGGCTGGAAAGACCGCCCTTTCTCGGTGGCTTTCACCAAACTGATGAGCAATTGGCAACAGTTGCGACTTAAAGCCGACTCGGCCAGCGTGCTTTTCGCTGTGGGCGAAATAGTGAAAGTTGAGGCTATGCACAAAACAACCGACATATATGGCCCCATACCTTACACCCGCTTCGGCTTGGAAACGCCCGTGCCTTACGACTCGCAAGAGGCTGTTTACATGCGTTTCTTCGCCGAACTGAACCATGCCATCGGCGTTTTGTCGAACTTCGACAAGCTCAATCCCAACGCAAAGCCCTTGGATAAGTTCGACCTTATCTATGGAAGCGACTTGAAAAAGTGGATTCGGTTTGCCAATTCGCTTAAACTACGCTTGGCTATGCGATGCCGCGCCGTGTATGATGGAGCGCAGAAACTGGCAGAAGAGGCCGTGAACAACCCCTACGGCGTGTTGGAAGACAATGCCGACAATGCTGTGATGCAGACGGTTGGCGCGCTCTCGTTCACCTATAACAATCCTTTCTACAACATATATAGTCCCGAAGGCTATAACGAAGACCGCATGGGTGCCACGATGGACGCTTACCTGAACGGCTTTGCCGACCCGCGTTTACCCAAGTTCTTTGCCAAAGCCAAAGGGGATGTGTATCGCGGACTGCGCAACGGAATGCGTAACGGTAAGGATTTTCAGGGCGATGAAAGGCTGTCGATGCCCACAATAACCCGCTCTACCCCTTACGTGTGGATGACGGCGGCCGAGGTTTGGCTGCTTAGGGCTGAAGGTGCATTGTTTGGTTGGAACATGGGTGGCACGCCACGCGAACTTTACGAGCAAGGCATAACCACGTCGCTCGACCAATATGGACTAGCCAGCGCCGCCGAAGCTTATCTCACCAGCACCGCCAAGCCCAGTGCTTACCCAGGCTTGGGAACCAGTACTGCGGCAGAAGCGCCATCAGACATCACGCCGGCATGGGACGAAAGCGCAACGAAAGAAAAGAAACTCGAACGCATCATCACCCAAAAGTGGATTGCCATCTATCCCTTGGGCCAAGAAGCATGGAGCGAATACCGCAGAACGGGCTATCCTAAGCTCTTCCCCGTGGTAGACAACCTGAGCAATGGCAAGGTAAACACCAACGTGCAAGTGCGCCGTGTGCCCTTCCCCGCCAGCGAATACGTTGGAAACAGGGCCGAAGTGGAAAAGGCTGTGCAGCTGCTTGGCGGCGAAGACACGGGCGGAACACGCCTATGGTGGGACAAACAATAACCTCGAACGCCACATTAGCTACTATCATTCACGCATCAACAAGCGTTTGTGTTAAGCCAACGTTAATATAACGACAAGTACCGAGAGCCTTGCAACTCGTTAGCTTGTCAACCGATAAAAAGAATATAATAATGAACGTAACAAACATATTCCACGGGATTGCATCCCTTGCTCTGGCTGCTGCGGCACTCACCTCGTGCAACACCAGCATCGAGGCGCTTGAAATCATCAAGCCCGAAGAGAAGAGCGAACAGTATTACGCCGACTTGCGCGCTTACAAGCAACGAACAGACCACGAAGTGTTCTTCGGTTGGTTCGGCGGGTGGAACACCAAGTCGCCCAACATGATTGGTTCGCTTAAAAGCGTGCCCGACAGCGTAGACATCATCTCCATTTGGAGTGGAACATACGACCGCGAAGACATTGAATACGTGCAGCGGGTGAAAGGAACACGCGTTACCTTCACCATCTTCGCCCACAAAATCCCCAAACAGTTCTTGGAAGGCGAAAACCACGACCAAGTAACCCGCGAAGCTATCGAGCGTTATGCCGTGTCGTTGGTAGATACCATGAAGGCTTACGGCTATCAAGGCATCGACCTAGACTACGAACCAGGCTATCAAGACCCGGCCGGAGGGCCTTTCACCGGGCCACTTGTAGGTCCGTTGAACGTGTATCCCAACTATCGCGACAACATGGAGATATTCGTAAAGAAGCTAGGCGAGTTCATCGGACCCAAGAGTGGCACGTCCAACCTGCTCATTATCGACGGCGTGCCCTTCGATGTGAAACCCGAATTGGCCGAATACTTTAACTATGGCGTGGTGCAAGCCTATAACAGTCCCAGCTATGCCGACCTGCAACGCCGTTTCAACAATGCCGCCGCGCGCGGATGGAAACCCGAACAGTACATCTTTGCCGAAACTTTCGAGGGCGGTAAGGCCGCCACAGGAGGCGTTCCGCATCAATTGCAAGATGGTAAGCAGGTGTCTTCGCTCCTGGGTATGGCCCAATTCTTGCCCGAATATCAAGGCAAGAAGGCTATGCGCAAGGGCGGATGCGGCACTTATCACATGGAGAACGACTACGACAACTGGCCCAACTACAAGTTTACGCGCCGGGCAATAGAGATAATGCAGACCCATCGCGACAACGTAGCAACCACAAAACCCTAACAAACAGCATTCAAAAACAATGAAAAAGATATTCAGAAAACTGCCCCTCGCACTGGCCATGCTCTTGGTTGCGGCCTGCAACGACGGCATTAAAAGCTACGATGGACTATACATCGTGGGTACGCAAGGCAAGGAAGTAACAACTACACTCACCGTAGACGATGTTCCTTCGGCCATTGCCGTAAACGTGGCGGCCAGCGAACTGGCTAAGGAAAACATCAACGTTGAGCTGAAAGCCGCACCCGAACTGGTGGAAAACTTCAACAAGGAGCATCACAAGAACTACGTGTTGCTGCCACAAGACGCGTATAAGCTAGAAAACACCACGCAGACCATCAAGGGCGGCAAGCACGTTTCGGATAAGGGCACACAGCTTACCATCGTTAATCTCGAAGCCATGCGGCCGGGCACTACTTACCTTTTGCCCCTAAGCATTGCCAATGTTCAGGGCTCCGACATGCCCGTTATCGAGGCTTCGCGCACCATTTACGTGGTGGTTAACCAAGTTATCGTTACCAAAGCTGCCGATTTGAACAGGGCGTGGCGATTCTACTATGTCGATTTCAGCAACAATAAGGGCCGATTTGACACCCATGCCATGAAGAGCGTTACCTTCGAGGCGCGTGTTAGGTTCAAGAAGATGGACGCCAACAGCAGAAAATGGTGCTATTCGGTTATGGGATTGGAAGAAAATCTCTGCCTGCGAACCGCAGGAGGACCGGCTGATGGATGGAAATTGCAGCTGGGCGACCCCAACCACATCGACTCGCGCGACGTGTTGCCCAACGACAAGTGGGTGCACTTGGCCTGCGTTTACAACGGCGAAACGGGCAAAAAGTACATCTACATCAATGGCGAACTGCAAGCCGAAACCACGGATAGCCGCAAAACCATCAGTTTGGCCAAGGCTTATGGGCAGAACGACCTCTTTTATATCGGTCAGTCGGCCGCCGACGACAGGTGTATGGAAGGCTGGGTAAGCGAGGCGCGCGTATGGGCAACGGCCAGAACGGCTGCCGAATTGAAGAACAACGTGTGCTGGGTAGACCCCACTTCAAAAGATCTCGTGGCCTACTGGCGCTTTAACGAGGCACAAAAAAAGGACGACAAATGGATTGTTACCGACCTTACGGGCAATGGTTTCAACGCCTATTACTTCTCCTGGCCCTCTGGTCAAGAGCCCAGTTTCGTTGATGGCGTGCGCTGTCCCGAATAGTTGCAGCCCCAATAGGCCGCCATTGGCGCACACATCAGCTAGCAGGGCGAAGGCTCTGCAACAATAAAAAGCAACAACCTATACCGCAAGGGGGAGCGTACATGCCGTACGTTCCCCCTTTCTTTATTCCGTTCTCCCACGTCGTTGCCCCGCAAGCCAAGCCTACAACTGCCCTCATCCCATAAGCAAGGGTGGGCAATGGATGGCCGAAAGCTTTTGGAAATCAATGGCATCCTAATTCCTCCGTATGCTGATAAAATCGACAAACGAGGCGAATTTGCGGAGAAACTCATTGTGTAAATAGTCTTAAATATTGCTAATGCAGATAAAGTTGTAAAATAAATGGCTATCTTTGTGCGATAAACAAGCCCTAGAAAAGGGCATTCTTTCAGCGACAACAAACACCACAACCATGCGAATAACTGTAATAGCCAAAAATGCAGGCAGAAGAAAAGAACTGGGAAAACGCCAAATAGAGCTGGCCAAACACCCCCAAACGCTGCAACAACTGCTAGAAGAACTAACATTGATAGGCTTGGCCGATGCCCAAGCCGAGCGTACTAACCAGCCTTTGTCGCAAAGCGACATCGATGCGCAGGCCGAAGAGGGGCGCGTACGCTTTGCCGAGGGCTACGCCACCAACAACGACACGCCCGAAAAATCGCTCGAACGCATGCGCCAAGCCTTCGTCGATGGCTTGTTTCGCGTGTTCGCCGATGGCGAAGAACTTACCCAATGGGACGCACCGTTGGCTTTGCATGAAGACAGCGAACTGGTGTTCATCCGATTTACCATGCTTACAGGCCTTTGTTGGCGAATGATTTTCTAAGCGCCTTTTGTGTAAACCGCATGCAAACATGCCTATAATAAATGCCTAAACCATACCTTATGTATAATATGCAAACTTACAAAGAACTAGTGGCAAAGAGCCACGACTATCTGAAAGCCCTCGACCAAGACAAGCTCAACCAGTACGAAAAGAAGTTTGTTAAAGAACTGCTTAGCAACAAAGACCGCCTTAGCGAGTATTTTTTCGATCGCGAAGTCATTGCCCAAATGCCCCTGCTAAACGCCACCGCACTGATAAACGCTGGCGGAGCACTGCCCAATTTGCTGCCAACAGAGCTGTCGCAATTGCTGGCTAGCTATCTGCACGAACTGGGAGAGTACTCGCCCACACGCGGAATATATCGCATAAGCCTGCGCCGGCGCGACTTTAACCTGAAAAATCGGCAAGAGGACATAAAGGAAGCCTACTTCGCTTTCTATGTTTTCGCACTGCTGGGAGGCGACATCTCGCAGCTTGTACGCGGACAATACCAAGTGAAAGACTGGGACTACGGCAACCCATCTTTCGAACACGTGATAACCGCTTACTTGTTGGCAAACAACCAAACCGCCATTCAGGCGGCACGCGAAGTGCTTACCAGCGAAAACAACGTGGGCATACTTACGCACGCCTTAATACGAAGTATAGAACGAACAAACATTGAAGAGCTGCACACGCTGCTGCTGCAAACCCTGAAAGCGGCACAACTGCAAGAAGGATTAAGGCAAAGCATCGTTGAAACAGGCGACGAATGCAACCTCGCTTTCTTCGAGCGACTGCTGCAAATCATCGACCAAGAGAACATGTTGCGCTTCGCCTCGGTAAGGCGTTCGGTACAGGTGTGGGCCGGCTTAGGCTATGAAGAAATAGAAGATAAAGACATTAAGACCATATTTAACGCCATACGCACTTTCTTCCGCAACCCCGAAATGCGCGAAGAGGCCTATCGCGGCGACAACCCCTTGCTGGTGTACGTGGCACTTTATACGGCAGGTTTGGACGATTACGAACAGAGCGAGCGAGCCGCACTGAACCTTATCGACGGCCAATACCCGCAACAGGTGCGCGTGGCGGCCATATATTACCTGTATCGCAGCGACAACTTCGAGGGCGAAAAGCATCTCGAACTGCTGTGCCGACACCTCGACGACAAGTATGTGCTTGCCTTTACGGTGGACATGCTAAATAGTTCAGAACGATTTGCCGAGGTAGACCGTGGCGACATTGCCCGCTTGACGGACAGCGAACATGCGCTGTACCTACAACTTTTCGACACCGTTTACGAGTGGCATAAGGGCTTAAAGGCTAACGAAACGTTGCGTTATGGCGGTTTTGAATGGTTTGCCTTGCACACAGGGACAGCTACCACTACCGACGTGTTGTGGTATCTGGCCGCTCGACTGGGCGAACAAAGCTGCATCGACCGTTTCCTCACGATGAAACAACCCGCGTATTATGTGCACTGCATGAACGATTACAGCTGGGGCAGCAACAAAAAACGCGTGCCGTTAACGGCTTTCATCGAAGATTTCTTCCCCAAAGGCAGTGCCGAATGCCGTGCGCAGTTTGTGGTTAACAACCTTGTGGCTATGGAAAGCGACAAGTTTAAACGCTTTGTAGCAATTGGACCTAAGCAAACTTACAACGAGGCGCAGATAAAAACACTGGAGAATAAGTTGAAGTCGAAGGTGTCTACCACGCGCCAACGGGTTATAGCCATGCTCTTGTGGCTGCCCGACGAACAGCTTATTGAGAGCTATGCACGCATACAAAAACTGAAAGCACCCGACATTGAAGGCTCGTTGAGCGAGTTGCGCGAGGGTTCGCCCGCCTTGGCTAAGGCCTTCGGACCTCCCACAACGCAAGGCTCTGGCCAGGGCATGAAGGTTTATCCTGGCCCAGAAGGCGGCTACGGGTTGTACACCCCCGTGGAGATAGCCGAACCCGAAGTGCCCAACCCCTTTAACAATGCACCCCAAAGCGGGCTGAAAGGCATGCTCTCGAAGATTACGGGAAAGGATGATGCACCCGACCTAAGCGGCATCTTTGCCTATACCTACGAGCAAATGCACGACCTTTACCTGAAAATGGAGGCCATTATAGATGCCAATGCCGACAGGCAATATAAGGACAGGTGGAACGACGACCGTGTGTTGGGCGACAGATACCTAGCGTACACAAGCAAAGAGGGCGGTTATGATAGTCTGCCTTTCCCCGAATTGTGGGAACAATTCTTTGAAGAAAGCGGCATAAAAGACGAAGAACTGTATGGTTTATACCTAATGATTGAATGGATTGGTAGGGATGACAACTTCTTGAAACTCGACTTGCCCAACTATCCCCTTACGTCCAAGCAAAGAGGAGGGGAAATGAAGTACCGCTCGCATTTTAGAGAGGTGATAGAAGGCCGCTTTTATAAGGTGCGCGAACAACGACCCGAATTGTTCTTCGAGCCTTCTTACCTCATGTCGTCGCTTTTCTACTTCTTCTGCAACGAGAAAAAGATTGTGCGGAAAACAAAGTATAGCACCTATATTTACCCCATACCGTCTTGCACGCCGCTAAACGGAGCAATGCAAACAATGGCGCAAACCTGGCGCACAGACGAGGAGTTTGCCCGTTGTTCAAACCTCTTGTTGGCCATCAGTCGCAAGTTCTATCTCGACGACGACGAGAAGGATTGTAGCAACTATCGGCTCCCGCCGCTCATGGCTGCGCGAATGAACCTCGAAGGTAGGCTCACCGACGACCAATTGATGCAGATGTTGATGGCAGAAAAGGGCGGTATGTTGGAGAGTGCAACCTTTGTAGTGTACAAGGACAGCGACTATCGGCGCAAGCCCCAATGGGATATGACACCCCAAAAATCGCGTTACGACAAGGCCGTGTACGAGCATTTGCGCAACGTGATTAACCGCATAGCCAACCGTTTGCTCGATATAGAGCTGACAAGGCGCAATGCACCCACGCCCGCAACCGACCTTTTGTCGAGCAGCTATCGCAGCAAGGTGGTGCTATGGGGCACGGCCAACCTGCAAAAGGCCATGGCCGCACTGGGCAAAGAACACTTGGTGCGCGATTATAGCGGCAAAGAAAAGCGCGCCGTGCTTACCTCGTGCATCGTGCATTGCTATCCCTTAGACACCGATACGCCCGACATGCTTAAAGGCATAGATGCTGCAAGGCTGGTGGAATTGGCCTTCTTCGCCCCACAATGGATGGAGCTGGTGCGCCAACACCTCAATTGGAAGGGCTTCGACGAGGCTTATTACTACTTCGTGGCGCACACCAAAGAGAGCGACAGCGAAGAAAAGCGGGCAACAATAGCCCTTTATACCGACCTCGCACCCGAAGACCTGGCCGATGGTGCCTTTGATGCGCGCCTGTTTAACGAGGCATTTAAGAAGGTTGGAAAGAAAAACTTCGCTCTGTTCTACGATGCGGCTAAGTATATGGGCAGCAGCAATTATCATGGTCGTGCACGTCGTTTTGCCGATGTTACGCAAGGCTTGATAAAAGAAAAGCAACTGATGGAGCAGATAGACAAGACGCGCAACAAAGACGCATTGTGCGCCTTGGGCCTTGTGCCGCTGCCCAAGAAGAATATAGACACGGCCTTGCTGAAACGCTACAAGCGCATTCAGGCATTCTTGAAAGAAAGCAAGCAGTTTGGTGCACAACGTCAGGCATCCGAGAAACGAACGGTTGAGATTGCCTTGATAAACCTTGCTCGTTCGGCTGGATACGACGACGTGATACAGCTAGTGTGGCGCATGGAAGGCCATTTGGTGGCCGACAAGAAAGCACTGCTCGACGGCATGGAGGCCGAGGGCTACCTTATCCGCGTTGAAATTGCGCCCGATGGCACAAACAAAGTGGTGATTGAGAAAGACGACAAACCGCTGAAATCGGTGCCAACGAAGTTGAAGAAGAACGCCACTTACCTGGAAGTGAACCAAACGCACAAGGAGTGGACACTGCAATATCGTAGGGCACGCGAGATTTTTGAAGACATGATGCGCCAGCAAACAACCATCATGCCTGCCGATGCCGCCGTTATTGAGGCCAATCCCATCGTGGCTCCGCTATTTGCCAAGCTGCTTGTACAGCAACACGACCACATGGGACTGTATGCCGAGGGTAAGCTGCACACGCTAGATGGCGAACAAACCATCGACCCCGACACGCCGCTAACCATCGTGCACCCTTATCATTTGCACGCATCGGGCAAGTGGGCGGCCTGGCAGAGCCGACTGTTCGAGATGCGATTGGTACAACCCTTTAAGCAGGTGTTCCGCGAATTGTATGTGCCCATCGAAGAAGAGGCCGACAAGGACGAGAGCCGCCGTTACAGCGGTTATCAGATACAAGTGCGCCAAACGTTGGCAACGTTGCGCTCGCGTGGATGGGTGGCCGACTACGAGGAGGGCCTTCGCAAGGTGTTCCATAAGCAAGGTGTGGTGGTTTCGCTTTATGCGCGGGCCGACTGGTTCAGTCCGTCAGACATCGAGGCACCTGCCATTGAGTATGTTCGCTTTGACAGAACGCGCGGCATAGAGCCTTTACACATTGCCGATGTCGACCCTGTGCTGTACAGCGAGGTGATGCGCGATGTTGATTTGGCTGTAAGTATCGCCTTCGTTGGTGGTGTTGACCCCGAAACGGGTCAGTCTACGCGCGAGCTTAGGGCGGCAATTGTTCGCTGTACGGCCGAGATGCTCAAGCTTAACAACGTGCGTGTGGATGGCAACTTTGCCTTTATCGAGGGCACTTTGGCCGACTACACCGTGCATTTGGGTTCTGCCAACGTGCGCCAGCAGGGCGGAAAAGAAATTCCCATCGTTCCTGTGCATAGCTCGCAACGCGGTAAACTTTACCTGCCTTTCGTTGACGAAGACCCGAAGACGGTTGAAATTGTGTCGAAGGTGGTGTTGTTGGCCGAAGACAATAAGCTGAAAGACCCCACTATTTTGCAGTGGATTGAGCGGAGGTAGCAACATCGGGCGGGTGTGAACAGCTCCGAAAGCGTGCTGCCCACAACATAAATTGGCATTGTTGGGTAATAATAAGTGGTGTGCTTGACCGCAAAATGCGCACTACACCCAAGAAACTCGAAAATTGTAATACCTATGCGTAGGGTGTGCTTGCCCCTAAAAAGAGTACTACGCCCAAGGACAAGCCTTTATGTTCTACGGCTTCGCTTTGTGTGCTTGCCCCTAAAAAGTGTACTACGCCCAAGTTGCCAAGCCTAGCAATTAAATGGAAAAAGAGCCATATCAAACCCTGTACGAGGGTGTTGATGTGGCTCTTTTCATTGGGTTTAAGCGCATCTAAGCTCCATGTTTTATGCCCATGCCCTCTGCACTACAATACTGCTGCCTTGCTTAAAGGTGTTCCTACGTTCCGTGTTTTATGCAGATGCCCTCTGCACTACAACACAGGCACCTTGCTTAAATTTGCTCCTACGTTCCTTGTTTTACGCTGATACCCTCTTCACTACAACACAGGCGCCTTGCATATAGTTGCACCTACGTTCCGTGTTTTTACGCTGATGCCCTCTGCATTACAATACAGATGCCTTGCTTAAAGCTGTTCCAACGTTCCTTGTTTTACGCTGATGCCCTCCGTTCTGTCTGTGTTTTGTAAAGTAATAAGTGTAAATTTTAACATTATGAGTGCCATTTTTGTCCACCAACAACTCACTCGGTTGCAAATTTTCAATTCTCGCGCGAGTTTCTTTGTTGTAAATCGAGGTGTAAGCCTTCACCATTGGCAGGCTCATTTTGTGCATGTTAATGCAAACCTAATACAAAGAAATATGCTATTTGCAGCAAAAACACGGCTATTTGCTGCAAAACATCTTGCAATATGCCGCTAAATGCGTTGCGTTTTGCCGCTAAATGCAGTGCAATTTGGTGCTAAACGCAGTGCATTTTGCTGCTAAATGCGCGGCAAAATGCTGCTAATTGCAAGGCATTTTGCATATATACGCATTGCGAATTGTATATTTATCGCTTTCTTTTCTACATGGAAGAGCGTGCAGGCTATGGTAAAGAGGTGCTTTTTGCGTGCAATTTAGTGGCAAAATGCAGATAATTGGGCTTGCTAAAAACACAACCCATCGGCCAAATAGGAAGGCAAAATGGTGCTAAATGCAGGCGGCGTTCTCAAAAATGGACTAAAAACGAAACGTGCAAGGCCGAAAAATACCACTATTTGCCTGCTTTTTGGGCTTGTTTTTCGCTAGAATGGGGTGGTGGGGAAGGTGTAATTTGTAAATAAAAGGCAATTATTTTTAGTTGTTCTAGTGTTTTTAGTTGTTCTAGTGTTTCTAGTAATCCTAGGCTTTCTAGGTTTTCTAGTAATCCTAGGTTTTCTAGTTATCCTAGGTTTTCTAGTTATCCTAGGTTTTCTAGTTATTCTAGGTTTTCTAGCTATTCTAGTGTTTCTAGTTATTCTAGGCATCCTAGCAATTTAACAACATTAGGCCTGCTCGTTCATCGGTGGTGCGCAGCCATCTTTTCACCCTTTCACCTTTTCACCCTTTCACCTTTAAAAGGTGCGCAGCCATTTTTTCACCCTTTCACCTTTTCACCCTTTCACCTTTAA
>ERZ772986.141-NODE-141-length-43419-cov-12.574624_pt1 | contig 43419 bp, 56 predicted proteins | sample MGYA00511898_ERZ772986 | MGnify/ENA primary metagenome ERZ772986 (study PRJEB29015, sample SAMEA2737934) | human oral metagenome | biome: human oral; feature: human-associated habitat; material: dental | place: China | collected 2148 ... | reverse complement strand
AAGTCGGCGAGGGCGGCTACGTCTACGCCGAACCGGGCTACCACGAGAACGTGGCCCTGCTGGACATCGCGTCGATGCATCCCACGTCGATCGAGAATCTCCAGTTATTCGGCCCGTACACCAAGAGATACAGCGAGCTCAAGAATGCTCGTATCCTGATCAAGCACAAGCAGCTCGTCGAGGCCAAGAAGATCCTGAACGGGGCGCTGGCTCCATATCTGGACGACGACTCGAACCTCGACGCGCTGGCCTATGCACTGAAGATCGCACTGAATTCGACGTACGGCCTCACGGCCGCCAAATTCGACAACCCACTCCGAGACCCCCGGAACGTGGACAATATCGTCGCCAAGCGCGGCGCGTTGTTCATGGTCGACCTGAAGCATTTCGTTCAGGAGAAAGGATACACCGTTGCCCACATCAAGACCGACTCTATCAAGATACCGGACGCCGACGATCGCATCATATCGGACGTCTTCGAGTTCGGCAGGAAATACGGCTACGTATTCGAGCACGAGGCGACCTACGATCGTATGGTGCTCGCCAACGATGCTGTGTACATCGCCCATGACAAGGACGGATGGCACGCAACAGGGAAGCAGTTCCAGGAACCGATCGTATTCAAGACCCTCTTCTCAGGAGATCCTCTTGATCTCGAGGATGTCGCCCAGACACGCTCAGTTACTACACGAATGTTTCTTGAGTTCGGTGAGAACGACCGCAAATTCGTCGGCCGCGTCGGGAGCTTCCTTCCTGTTGTGCCAGGCACTCCCGGAGGAGGTCGACTGGTTCGAGAGAATCACAGAACTGACAAGGAGGGGAATGAGGTCATTTCCTACGGCGATGTCGGCGGTTGCAAGGGTTATCTCTGGATGGACTACGAGGACGTCCAAGACAACTGGCGTGACGTGTACGACGATCGATACGGCCGCGAGCTCGTTGATGCTGCTCTTGAGCAGGTGAGGAAGTATACGGACATCGACGCCTTCCTAGCCGCATGAGTCGCGAAAGGGGCAGGGCTTATAATGAGACCCCTTCCAGAAAGGAACTGACCATGTCCTGCCCCTCCCTCGCCCAGCAGAGCATCTTCTCCCTCTTCGCCGACAAAGGTGTTAGCCTCGCAGTTGCCTCGTACGCATACTACTCCGTACTCGACTTCTGCCGCCAATACCACCCTGACGCGACGAGCGAGGACATGCTCGCGATGGCCGAGGACATCTGCGACTCGTACTAGACCATCTGAACAACTCACCTCCTAGAACCCAACCCGGGTTCTAGGTTTCTCGAAAGGAATGAACATGGACTCATATATGCCCCTCGAACCGGATGAGCCCAAGAACCTCGCAGCGAATCTCTTCACGTGTCATATCCGCAAGTGTTCGTCAGAGGATCTCGAGGACTTCATCAACTGGGTGGAGTTCCACCGTTCGGAGTGGACCGACGATGAGCTCGAGCGGTACCGTGAGAAGATCGAGCATATCTCCGAGATGATGGAGGGCACCGAGGGCTGCATCTTCTCGTGGCTCATGAAGATCCGGCATTACCTTCGGGAGGAGAAACAGGCTCGACAACTCTGCCGCGAACTCATCAAGAACAAGCTCGTCATCGTCGACTGAAAAGGGAACGAACAATGACCGCTTCAGTTCACGATGGCGCCCAGACCGCTGGCGATATTCTCTATGGTTACCGCAGCTACCTGAGGGCCGAGATGGTGAACCTCACCGACAAGGAGATCGAGGACCTGATCAAGAAGCTCAAGAAGTGCGCTGACAACAGCCAAGGCCCCAGGAGGCACGAGGAGGTCAAGGGACTCATCGATATCTGCCGCAACGAGCTCGACGAGCGGGATCTTGTCCGCTGCCTCGTGCAGGCGGGTCTTATTGTCGGGATCAACAATGTCGATGCCCCGAAGGGGGACTGAGATGATCTGCAAGAAGGACGCTGGGGACGGCAAGGCCTTCTGGACGGCGGCCACTGCCGACCGGGTTATCCTGCCGAATGGGGAGAAGGCCGAACGAATCACCTACGAGCCGACGGGATGGTATCTCCTCAGCGCGGATGATGAGTACTGGCTCTACCTCGTCGAGGGAATTGATCATGTCACCTGCACTCCTGGTTCTCGAATGATGGCATATCCTGTGGGGCAGCCCTATGCGATCTACGACAAGTCGAAGTACGAGTACGAGCTCAAGGACGGCAGCATCGTCATCAAGGAGAAGGCCAAGACGGAACTGTGTCCGTCTCTCACGGTCCTCTATCGGAGCAAGTCTGGTATGGTCTTCATGCTGGATGATCTTGAGGATCAACTCCAGGACGTCAACGATGAGGGGTTGACCTCACTCCAGTACGAGCTCGACATGTTCCGTGAGGACTTCGATGATTTCCTCATTTCCAAGCAGGTAGACTGGTTCGACAGACTGTACGATACCGTCTCGGCTGAACTCGACGCCCGATGGCTGCTGAAGAAGCTCGAGGAACGCCATATCGTCCGAATTGATAGGAGCTGATGAACTACACGCTCTACTCGCCGCCTCATATCGTCGACCAGGTTCTGGTCCAAGTCTACCATACCTTAGAAAGGAACGAACAATGCCCTCGAATACTTACACCATCAAGAACGCCAAGCTCCTCTTCCGCAATTTCGCGGGAATCCAGGACCGCTTTGGCAATTCCGCCCGCACCTTCTGCGTCATCATCCCGGACGACGCCGTCGAGGATTTCCAGCGTGAGGGATTCAACATCAAGACCCTGAAGCCTCGTGACGAGACGGAGGAGCCCCTGCCCTTCATCAAGGTCAAGGTCAACTTCGGGGGGCGTCCTCCCAAGCTCGTATCCATCCTGGGCAAGACTCGCACCCTGCTGAACGAACAGACGGTAGGTGCCCTCGACTTCGCCGATTTCGAGCGGGCCGACATCGCCATCCGTCCATACCACGGTCGTACTCGAGCTGGCGTGGAGTTCTGCTCGGCATATCTGGACAAGGGCTTCTTCACCATCGTCGAGGACGAGCTTGAGGCCATGTACGCCGAGGAGGAAGACGACAAGGAGGTGCCGTTCTGATGAATCTCGAAGTCAAGCTCTTCATCCCTCGGCGTATTGTCTGCGAAGCGGCCAAGATCACCGAGGAGAATCTTCAGAAGATCAGCAACTGGACATCCGGAGACCGAGAGGTTCAGCGGAGTATCTACGAGGGCGCCATCGGCAAGTGGGTCGTCCGTCGTGGCGACGCCAAGTTCGAGATCATGACCGAGGGACAGCTCTGGGGGCTCTACGAGCCGATCCTGCACTGACGAATCATATCCACGGAGGGCCCTGGGGGAGGCTCAGGGCCCTCCATATCTTACGAAGGGAACGAACTATGCTCAAGAGACTCTACCTCCGTCTGTCCGGGGAGCGCACCTACATATTCGACATCAACGAGACGGTCCACACCGAGAAGGGCGACGAGGAGACCTGGCTGGTCCGCGTCGAGCCCAATGACCTCGGTGTCTGCGAGGTCGTCATGAAGTCCACGGACTGCATATTCGACGTCATCGAGAACGAGACCCTGGTCGCCCAGAGAATCCAGCCGAAGGAGTGGAACGTCATGGTCCACGCCTGGCCCAGCAACGGTCACTGGGAGCTCAAGGGCTCCGTCGACTGGCAGGACAACGGGGATCTCCTCGTGGACAACGGGTACGGATCCCAGTCATATCTGCCGGCTCGCATGTGCGACTTCGACGTCGACGAGGAAAATAGAACCATTACGGTTCGTCAGAAGGACTGAGGTCCTGTTTTTCTGTATTGTACTTGTGAGAAGGAGCGAAAGATGACATTCACACTCATCCTCGAGGACGGCCGAGAGGTCAAGAGGAAGATCAAGGACTTCGGCTACGAGGGCGATATTGCCGACCAGGACCCCAACGCGGCAATGGTCGTCACGGAACTGGACGACAACCTGACATATCTGCCGCTGTTCATGTTCGTCTGCGATGAGTGGACGGACGACGAGATCGTTGTGAGGGTCGACCGGGCATGAGAGCATTCACCGTCGAGAAACTCGTATCGAGCTGGATCATCCGCAAGGACCACGACATCATCGGAGTGGCGAGCAGCTTCGGAGAGCTAGTCGATGTTCTGGAGGATCTGAAGTGAGCAAGGCAGTACCGTCCACTAAGTCCTACAGGTATTTCCGCGAGGGTCGCATCTGGTCCAAGCGGAAGAAGAAGGACGTCCCGATTGACGAGTCTCGCTTCGGGCAGCCCTGCGTCCATTTCTTCGTCGACCGCAGGATCCAGATGCGTCTGCTGGACGAGCTCATCTGGGAGCACTTCAACAGCACCGAGATCCCACCTTATCACGAGCTCCGCCATATCGACGGGGACGACTGGAACTGTGCCCTGGACAATCTCGAGCTGGTCGACCTGAGGGAGGAGTTCGTCCCGATCGAGAAGTGGCCCGATTTCGGCGTCAGCAAGATTGGAGAGGTCATCAATTTCACCACCAACCACAGGATCGCCACTCGGTTCCGAGAGGATCGCGATCAGATGGTCGTCTCATTCCGAGCAGGGGGTCAGACTCGAACCATGTTGCTCAACACGGTCGTCTGGACAGCGTTCAACGGCGAGATCCCCAACGGCCACCATATCGGCTACAAGGATGAGGACAAGGAGAACTGCTCCCTGGACAACCTCGAGCTGCGGAAGGGTGATGGAAAGGCCAAACCTTGCAGGACCAGGTGGGATCCTGATGAGAACAACTTCATGCCCATCGACTACTACGTCCACATGGTCGACGGAGTGAAAGGAGCTAAGGAGAGTGGTATTCCACAGCACTGCCGAGTCATCCAGTGAGACATTTCGGGACTCGGTCGTCGATGACATCGAGGTGAGTGACCTCGGGAGGGTTCGGCGTATCTCGACCGGTCAGATCCTGGCCTCATACCGTCGGCCGAACGGGTACGTTCAGATCACGATATGGGACCGTGGGATCAGACGGACGAAGTACGTCCAGAAGATGGTATGGGAGGCCTTCAACGGCCCTCTGGAGCCCTTGCAGAGAGTTGCACATATGAATGGCGACCGGACCGACAACAGGCTCTCAAATCTCTTCCTGGAGTCCCACAGCGACTCGATGAAGAGGGCGTGGGACGCCAAGAGACGACAGTGGGAGCATATCTACCAAGGAGTTCTGTGGTGAGCGAGTACAGGAGCCCGCACAACGACGGGCACGAGCCGTATATCCTTGTGTGGGAGTACGGAAGTGAGGTTCGGAAGGCTGAGTTCACCGAGAGGTGGGCCGAGTACGAACCGGATACCGGATGGACCGTATGGTATTTCCGTCTTGCTGACGGTAAGGTCATGACATTCCGGGCTCTCGAGTGGGAGCAGAGGGACGACGTCAATCATCTGACTACCATTTGGATGCAGCCGTGCAAGAGCAAGGAGAGCTGATGGAAGAGAAGCAGGAGGCCGAGCGAATCAACTGCATCACCGACAGGATCGTGTTCGATGGTCTCGGTTACGAGTGGATCAAGGTCTCGAATCCGTTCGTCGATATCCAGACTCGGAGTCACTGAGTCTTGGGTCCGGTTGATCTGTGGCCTCACCAGGTCGAAGCTGTGAAGAACCTGGGAAATGGCTGTATATTGACTGGGAAGCCGGGCTCGGGGAAATCCGTTGTCGCCCTCCAGTACTACGTCGAGAGAGTGCTGGGGGTGCGGCATCCGGCAGACCTGGGCCGGAGGCTCGCCGAGGGGCCCCGTCTGGTCATAATCACCACCGCTAGGAAGAGGGACGACCTCGACTGGCAGGGAGATGTGGCCTTGTACGGGCTCACACATTACACAACGGTCGATTCCTGGAATAACATCAGCAACTACCGCAACATCCGTGACTCCTTCATCATATTCGACGAGCAGAGAGCCATCGGGAACGGCAAGTGGGCGAAGACATTCGTCAAGATGGCCAGGAACAACGAGTGGATCATGCTGTCGGGCACTCCCGGGGATAATTGGCTGGACTACTGCCCCGTATTCGTGGCCAACGGCTTCTTCAAGAACCGTACCGAGTTCGAGAGGGAGCACTGCCAGTTCAATTATCGCGCCGGCTATCCTCGTCTTGAGCGATATCTCGGGCAGGGGAAGCTGCTGAAGCTCCGGAATCGCATATTGGTCGACATGCCATTCGTCAAGAAGACGATCAAGAAGCGGACGGACGTGCCAGTCCCCTACGAGGAGAAGCCATATCGTACGATTCTGAAGTACCGCTTCGATCCGTACAAGGAGGAGCCTATCAAGAACGCCGGAGGCCTCTGTCATGTCTTGAGAAGAGTGACGAATGAGGATCCTGTGAGACTTGAGGTAGTGAGAGGGCTATGCGAGAGGCATCCTCGGGTCATCGTCTTCTACAACTTCGACTACGAGCTATTCATGCTGCGGTCGCTGGGGGATATTCTCGGAGTACCGATCGCCGAGTACAATGGCCACAAGCACGAACCCTTGCCAGAGGGTTCTCGCTGGGTGTACCTAGTGCAGTACACCGCAGGGGCCGAGGCATGGAACTGCACCACCTGCGACACCATGATATTCTTCTCCCAGAACTACTCGTGGAAGGTCATGGAGCAGTGCGAGGGGCGAATCGACAGGCTGAACACTCCTTATTCAGTCCTGAACTACTACTACCTGAAGAGCCAGTCGCCCATCGATCAGGCCATTTCGAGAGCGATTCGGGTCAAGGAGATCTTCAATGAGAGGGGTTTTTACGACTCTTTGAGGTGATTGTTGTACCACCCGTTGTACCACTTGGTGCGACGGGTGGGCAACGCTTCTGGTGTTTGTGTGACTGGAGTGACGCATGCGATTGGCCAGTTTTTTGGCCAGTTTTGAAATCGGCCAAAATCTGTAGTGTACTTGTGCGCCAAATTTGGCCAGTTTTTGGCCAATTGGCCAGTTTTGAAACGGGGTTGGCCACGGATCTGGCCACCACTTTTCGTTGCAATTGCGCGGTTTTACCCCCAATTTGGCCAATTGGCCAGTTTTGTTCTGATTACCAGGAGTTGAGTAAATTTTCTTATATATAGAGAATAAACAAGGTTCGCCTGGCCACTGGCCAAGTATTGTACATGCACTGTATTGTACATGCACTGTATTGTACATGCAGTCCCGATGCAAGTCTCAACGACATGTACAATAGACCGCGTCGCAAACATGCATCCTAATGAAGGAGATGGGCCTTCTATATTTTCGACCCCTCTTGCTTCACCACAGCTCCCACGGCTGGCTGAAACTACGCCACCTCAACACCGCATAGAACACTCAAACAACTTACGAGTACCGACACATGCGGCGCCCCGGCCAGCCGTGGGTATAATTCTTGATTCGAGGATAGACCCCATGCTCGAACGTGACTACCAACGCGGACTCATATCCAGGATCGAGGAACGCCTTCCTGGCTGCCTCATCCTCAAGAACGATCCGAACCACAATCAGGGCATACCCGACCTGATCATCATATTCGGATCCAAGTGGGCCGCACTCGAGATCAAGCGGAGTAAGGACGCTCCGCACCGACCCAACCAGGACCATTTCGTCGATAAGCTCGGCCAGTGGTCCTTCGCTTCATTCGTATACCCGGAGAACGAGAAAGGAACGCTTGATGCTCTGGAACACGCACTCGAGGCTGGAGGGCCTCCACGCATTTCTGAGTGCCAGCAAGCACAGTTGGGTGAACTACGACGACGCCAAGCTGGGCGAGGCATTTCGGACAGCCCAGGCGGCAGCGATGGGGACCAGGCTTCACGCCCTGGCCGCAGAGCATATTCGCCTGAAGCTGCGGATGCCGAGGAACAAGGCCACCTTCAACGCCTACGTGAACGACGCCATTGGCTACGGTCTTGACCCAGAGGTCGTGCTATATCACAGCGAGAACGCATTCGGGACCGCCGATGCCATCGGCTTCGACGAGAAGAAGCGCCTTCTTCGTATTCATGACCTCAAGACCGGTGTGACCCGCGTCAACATGGTCCAGCTCCATATCTACGCAGCCCTGTTCTGCCTGGAGTACGAGAAGCTGCCCGGCGAGATCGACTTCGAGACTCGCATCTACCAGAATGACGATATCCTGGTCGACAAGCCGCAGCCCGATGACATCGCCCATATCATGGATAAGATCACATGGTTCGACAAGCTCATCGAGGAGATCAAGTCTGAGGACGCCTGAGATGGTCATATTCGGATTCCGAGGAGGTGAGGCCCATGACTCGTGATGAGCTGATGCACTACGGCACCAAGCGCCATTCGGGTCGTTACTTACCCATGGGGCTCTGGTAAGGATCCATATCAGTCGGCTCAGGGCTTCCTCACCGAGAGGGACAAGCTCAAGGCCCAGGGCATGTCCGAGGTCGATATCGCCAAGGCCTGGGGCATGAGTACTACCGAGTATCGTGCTCTGAACAGCATTGCTCGTGCCGAGAAGAAGGCGGGCGATATTTCTCGAGCATCCAGGATGAAGGACGCCGGTCTTCCCAACACGGAGATCGGTAGACGCATGGGACTCAACGAGTCCAGCGTCCGTGAGCTTCTCAAGCCCAACGCGTCATTTCGCAAGGATGAGATCACCCGGGTCAAGGACATATTGGCCGATGAGGTGAAGCAGAAGAAGTTCATCGAGTACGGTCTGGGAGTCGAGCAGAACCTCCAGTGCTCGTCGACCTCTTTGAAGACCGCCGTCGAGGCCCTCAAGGCTCAGGGATATACCACCCACGACGTCAAGGTCAAGCAGGCCAACAGCGATAATTACACCATCCTCAAGGTTCTGGCGCCCCCCGGCACCAAAGCCGCGGATATTCATGCCCACAGAGAGAAGATCCGCACTCCCGGTGTCGTTGTTGACGAGAAGGGCATATTGTCCACCGGCCTCAAGACTCCTCGAGCCATATCCTCGAAGAGAGTCAGCGTCAAGTACGCCGAGGACGGCGGAACAGACATGGATGGCGTTATTCTGATGCGCCGTGGAGTCAAGGAGCTCAGTCTCGGCGGCTCCAACTACGCCCAGGTGCGCATTTCTGTCGACGGAACGCACTATCTCAAGGGCATGGCCATGTACTCGGATGACATTCCGAAGGGCAAGGACATCGTCTTCAACACCAACAAGAAGAAGGGTACACCCATGATGGGCGGCAAGGACCACACGGTCCTCAAGCCCATGAAGGATGACCCCGATAATCCGTTCGGTGCTGTTGTCAAGCAGAGGATGTTCAAGAACCCCAAGACCGGCAAGAAGGAACTGAGCGCTCTCAATATTGTGAACGAGGAGGGTAAGTGGGATTCCTGGTCCCAGTCCCTGGCCTCACAGTTCTTATCCAAGCAGTCACCCAAACTGGCCAAGCAGCAGCTCCAGCTCACCAGGGATGGTAAGCGCAAGGAGTTGCAGGAGATCATGTCGCTCACGAATCCCGTTATTCGCAAGCGTATGCTCATGTCATTGGCCGATGACTGTGACTCGGCTGCGGTTCATCTGAAGGCGAAGGCTCTACCCGGCCAGGCTTCTCAGGTCATATTGCCGATGCCCCATCTCAAGAAGGGCGAGGTGTATGCTCCTAACTACCCTGACGGTAGCGTTGTTAGTCTCGTGCGTTATCCTCATGGCGGGACTTTCGAGATCCCTACGCTCACTGTTAACAACCGAGGCAAGAAGTCGAGACATATTCTTGGCAATGCTCGGGATGCTATTGGGATCCATCCTTCTGTCGCTGAGCGCCTTAGCGGTGCTGATTTTGACGGCGACTCCGTCCTGGTAATTCCCAACAAGGGGAAGACCAAGATCCGATCAACCGCCCCACTCAAGGGACTCAAGGGCTTCGAGCCCAAGAGGACATATCCCGGGTACAAGGGAATGAAGCGGATGTCGGATACTCAGACCCAGATGGGTAAGGTGTCCAATCTTATTACGGACATGACCCTGAAGGGCGCCAGTGCTGATGAACTGGCCCGTGCCGTCCGCCATTCCATGGTGGTCATCGATGCCGAGAAGCATAATCTTAACTACAAACAGTCCGAGATTGATAACGGCATCGCCGCTCTAAAGCGGAAGTACCAGGGTGGCGCTGATAAGGGTGCGGCTACTCTTATCTCCAGGTCCAAGGGCGTCAAGTACGTCCCCCATCGCAAGCCCCGTAGTGCGGCGAAGGGCGGGCCATATGATCCCAAGACTGGGAAGAAGGTCTACGAGGAGACCGGCGAGTCCTATATCAACAAGCAGGGCAAGCTGGTCAAGAAGCAGACCAAGTCCACCAGGATGGCCGAGACATCTGATGCCAGGCGGTTATCTTCCGGTACCCTGATGGAGGGTATTTACGCACAGCACGCCAATGAGTTGAAGGCCATGGCCAACGATTGCCGGAAGCGTGCATTGGCTACCCCGTCCATCAAGAGAAACCCCCGTGCCGCCAAAACATACGCCCCCGAGGTTTCATCCCTCCGGGCCAAATTGAACAGGGCCCTCAAGGAGAAGCCCCTCGAGCGGCAGGCACAGCTTGTGGCACAAGGAGTTGTGCAGAAGAAACTCGATTCAAATCCAAATCTGAGCAAGAAAGAGCGCGCCAAACTGGAGGCCATGGCCATCAAGACGGCCCGTGATCGGCTTGGTTATAATCGAGCTGGAACACGGATCATCCCCACACCTCGTGAGTGGGAGGCCATCCAGAAGGGTGCTATTTCGAACTCGATGATGGAGCAGATCATGGCCAACTCCGATCTGGACACCATCAAGAGCCTTGCTCTGCCCAAGCAGAAGCTTGCTCTTGCTCCTCATCAGCGCTCTCGCATCGACTCGTTGCGCTCTAACGGCGCTACTACAGCAGAGATCGCTGACTCGCTGGGCATCTCAGTAGCTAGAGTCAAGGAGTACTTGCATGGCTAGGAGAAAGCTCTCAGAACATCACCCACAGACCTCTAATGGAGGTGCATAGGCCATGCTACGCCTAGCACTGACTACTGAGGACAATCCTTACGATCCTTTCGATGAGTTCGACGAATGGTTTGCATTTGATGTGAGTCAAGGCTACCACACCTGTGCCTACCTAGCACGGGTCACCACCACCAGCACCGAGCTCTCCGAAGCGGATCAACTCGAAGCGACGAATGAAGCGATTCAAGAGATTCTAGAACTCAACTTGACTGGAAACTATCAAGTTGTTGAACGAGAATTTTGACGAATTTTCGTCCATTTCGTCCATTCTGAACTTCGAAAGAGGGGGGATAGGGTCCGCAAAAAGGCCCACCCCCCGTCATCGGCCCGCACCTGGCATTTTCCCCGGAGGTGCTTTTGGGCAATATGAACCGGGGTTTCGGATAAGGCAGGGCGGCATGTGTCGTTGGGGTCTTCTTGCGTTCGTTCCTTTCTACCCAACGAGGGGTACGCAAGTCGCCCTGTCCTACCTGAAACCCCGGTTCATATCCAGTAAAGGAACCCGGAACAGGAGAGAACTCCGTGGCAAGGGCCAAGAAGTCACCCAGAGGACGGGCCGCCACTCCGGAGCAGCAGGAGAATCGACTCATGTCGCTCGCAGTCCAGCGAGCCGAGGAGATGCTACTGGACGGCACGGCCCCTCCTTCCATCATCACGCACTACCTCAAGCTCGCCACGAGTCGTGAGAGGCTGGAGCAGGAACGGATCAGGGCCGAGAACGACATGCTCAAGGCCAAAGCCGACGCTCTGGCTGCTTCAGCACGAGGCGAGGAGGCCTACAAGGAGGTTCTCGAGGCGTTCAAGTCCTACGCCGGAGGAGGTGTGGGTCTTGAGTCGGATTCGGACCTATAGTGAACTCTCTCGCATCGAATCCTTCGAGGATCGGTATGAATACCTGCGTCTCAATCAGGATCCAGGTGATCAGACCTTCGGTTTCGAACGGTATCTGAACCAGACCTTCTACCACTCAACCGAGTGGCGCCAGGCAAGGCAGAAGGTCATCCTGCGAGACGACGCATGCGACCTCGGGGTCCCAGGTCACGATATCTACGACAAGATTCTCGTTCACCACATGAACCCGATTCGGCCTGAGGACCTCGAGGGAGAGTTCAATCCCGACATCCTCGACCCCGAGTACCTGATCTGCGTGCGACACGACACTCATAACGCGATTCACTTCGGCGATGCGAGCCTGTTACCCAAGCCTCCTGTCGAGAGAACGCCGAACGACACAATACCCTGGAGGTGACCGTGGCTAACTCGATACTCAACGACATCAAGAAGGCCCTCGGTATCACTGAGGACTACACGGCCTTCGATCAGGAGATAATCCTTCACACCAACACGGCGATCATGTTCGCGGAGCAGCTGGGTCTGCCCCCCTTCAAGATCACCGGGAAGGCGGAGACCTGGGATCAGTATCTGGCGGGCATCACGAAGAATCTCGAGGCCGTCAAGACGTATCTGTACTTGCAAGTCAGACTCGTCTTCGACCCACCTGCTAATTCATTCGTAGTGACGGCGATCGAGAAGCAGCTTCAGGAGTACGCCTGGCGCATCAACATCCAGAAGGAGACTCCATGAGCGACACACTCGCGCACTACGGGGTCAAGGGTATGCGCAGGGGCACACGGAAGAGTCGTGAGGAGCGGAATGCCGAGCGCCGCGCCAAGTATGAGGCCAAGCTCAAAGCGAAGTACGGCATCGATGATGTCGGCAAGATCGAGAACTATCTCAAGAAGCGCAAAGAGCATGCTGAGAAAGTTAAGAATTGGCGCCTGGCGAATCAGCGCAATCGCCAACTGACTGCTACTGAGCGCCGAGAGAAGTACTACGGCGAACTGGACCGCGGGAAGCTGGGCAAGACATACTCCACGGACACCACACTCGCTGAGGCCGCACGTAGGTTCTACAAGAAGGGGCACAATAAGCGTATGGGTCACTCAGAACTTATGCATTTTGGCGTCAAAGGAATGAAGTGGGGCGTTCGCAAGAAGCGAATCAAGGATGCGAAGAGATGGACGTCCAAGAAGCAGGCCAAAATAGATGGTATGTCCGACGATCAGTTGAAGAAGGCTAACAACCGACTTCGACTGGAGAAGGAATACAAGCAGCTGACCCAGACTAAGCTCGAGAAGTACCGCAAACGGGTAGGGAAAGCCGCCGAGGAAGCCGCCTTCAACACCTTGCAGAACGCACTTCAGAAGGGTTTCAAGTCAGCAGCCAGCAGGGGTGGGTCCGCGGCTATTAAGGGCGCCAAGCGGTTCAAGCACTCGGAGACAGGAATGCCTGAGAATATTTTCTTCATTGACGAGGACGAGGTCCTCACTCACCACGGCGTCAAAGGCATGCACTGGGGCGTTCGCAAGCAGCGACCCTCCGGAGGCGCAGGCCCCGCCAAGAAGCGCAAGGGTCTTTCGCGTAACCAGAAGCGCGCTATTGCTGGAGCACTCGGTCTCGCTGCTGGAGTCGGTACTGGTATTTATCTGCGCAAGTCGGGCAATGGCAAGAAGCTAGCTGGACTGGCAAAGAAGCAGGGAGCCGCTGTTAAGAAGTTCGCTCAAGGCAAAGGCCGCAACCTCGGCGCCCAGGCTCGAGTCAAGAAGGCTCAGGCCAAGCGCTTCGCCACTGCCAAAGGGGCGACCGAGAAGCTTAAGACCACCAAGGCCGGTAAGTACGCCGAGGCTACCCGTCTCGGAGCGAATGCTGCCAAGTTCAAGGCGGGAGCAGCTGCTCGTAGCGCCGGATACAAGGCCAAGAACCAGGCCTGGAAGGCCGGCAACAGCGCTCGCAATGCAGCCAAGGGCGGAGCCAGCGGTGTGAAGTCGGCGGCCGGATCCGCTGCGCGCGCAGCGAAGTCCAAGTTCGGCAAGAAGGCCCCGAGCAAGGCGCTTTCCACCGCGGTTCGCTCAGGAGGAGCCGGTCGGCGTAAGCTCGCCGTTTCCGGAACCAAGGTTGTCAGCGGCGGGAACAAGACTCTCGCTAAGAACCTTGCGAAGATCGGCGCGGTTGGTGTAGGAGCCCACGCCACTGGGGTTGTTGCGGGTCGCGCGGCGGCTAAGGCGGCTGGAAAGAAGCTCGAGTCCACCGGTAAGCGCAGGCGGGCTCAGAAGCGCCGCTGACTATGCTGTCGAATACCGCTACCCCGCGATATTATGCAGAGTTCCGAGACGATGTCCTCGCAGGTCGAATACCGGTCTGCAAGGAGATCGAGATGGAGATGAACAGGATCGATGATCGGATTCACAATCCCGGTTTTTATTACGATAGCGACGCTGTGGAGGGATTCATCCGCTTCGCGGAAGCGGAGATGACTCTCACCGACGGATCCGATCTTCGATTGCTCCCCAGCTTCAAACTCTGGGCCGAAGAGATCTTCGGCTGGTGGTTCTTCACCGAGCGATCGGTCTACGTCCCCAACAAGACGAATGCCGGCGGCCATTTCGAGAAGCGCCGGGTGAAGCAACGCCTCATCAACAAGCAGTACATTATCGTCGCCCGAGGCGGGGCGAAGTCGCTGTACGAGACACTCCTTCAAGCCTATTTTCTGACGATCGACACGTCGACCACTCACCAGGTGACGACCGCGCCGACCATGAAGCAGGCGGAGGAGGTCATGCAGCCTTTCCGCACTGCCATCACCAGGGCCAAGGGCCCCCTGTTCGATTTCATGACGCAGGGGTCTCTTCAGAACACGACCGGCAATCGAGCGCTTCGCCAGAAGCTCGTCCCCACCAAGAAGGGGATCGAGAACTTCATGACGAACAGTCTGCTCGAGGTTCGCCCCATGTCCATCGACAAGCTTCAGGGTCTCAGGACCAAGATGAACACGGTGGATGAGTGGCTGTCCGGCGATATTCGAGAGGATGTCGTCGGTGCCATCGAGCAGGGGGCTTCCAAGGTCGACGACTGGCTCATCCTGGCCGTGTCCTCCGAGGGCACTGTCAGGAACTCGGCGGGCGACAACATGAAGATGGAGCTCCTCAACATACTGAGGGGTGAGTACTCGGATCCGCATACGTCCATCTTCTACTACCGACTCGACGACCTCAAGGAGGTCGCGGATCCGTCGACATGGCTGAAGGCTCAACCGAATCTCGGTGCGACCGTCTCCTACGAGACCTACCAGCGAGACGTCGAGAGGGCGGAGCACGTACCCGCGGCCAGGAACGATATTCTGGCCAAGAGGTTTGGCATTCCTATGGAGGGGTACACGTACTTCTTCACCTACGAGGAGACTCTGCGGCACAACCGTCAGGACTTCTGGGGCATGCCGTGCTCCATCGGCGTCGACCTCTCGCAGGGCGATGACTTCACCGCCTTCACATTCTTGTTCCCCCTCAGCCGGGGCAGGTTTGGAGTTAAGACGCGCTGCTACATCTCCGAGCGCACGATGCTGCGTCTTCCGGGAGCTACTCGTCAGAAGTACGAGGAATTCCTCCAGGAGGGCTCGCTAATGGTGCTCGAGGGTACGGTTCTTGACATGATGAACGTCTATGAGGACCTCGAGGCGTTCGTCGCCTCCTGCGAGTACGACGTGCGCTGCCTGGGGTTCGACCCCTACAACGCAAAGGAGTTCGTGACTCGCTGGGAGAACGAGAACGGCCCGTTCGGGATCGAGAAGGTGATTCAGGGATCCCGGACGGAGTCCGTTCCTCTAGGAGAGATCAAGGACATGGCGGAGGATCGCAAGCTCCTATTCGACCAGTCCATGATGACCTTCACCATGGGTAACGCAATCACCCTGGAGGATACCAACGGGAACCGCAAGCTCCTGAAAGCCCGACGGGAGAACAAGATCGACTCGGTCGCCGCTCTGATGGACGCCTGGGTCGCATACAAACTCAACAAGGACATGTTCGACTAGGAGGTGGAGGTCATAGGACTGCGAGACAGACTACAGCACGCCTACAACGCCTTCACTGGCAAGGACGTCAGCCGGTCGACCCTCGGCCCTTCCTACACGGTACGGGCCGACAGGCTCGCACTCGGTTGGACAGCCGACAAGTCAATCATCTCGTCCCTGTTCAACATGATCGCGATCGACGTGTCCGCCACGCCGATCCGACATGTCGACACGGCTCAAAATGGAACCTTCATCGGAATTCGGCGCTCGGCTCTCAACGAATGTCTGATGCTCGAGCCGAACCTCGACCAGAACGGTCGTGCCTTCATCCAGGACGCTGTGCTGTCCCTGTTCGATGAGGGGGTCATCGCCATCGTCCCGGTCGAGTCCGATCTGGACCCGAGGACGAACAATAGTTTCGACATCAAGCAGCTTCGAGTCGGTAGGATCACACAGTGGTTCCCCGAGAACGTCGAGGTGGAGGTTTACAACCAGGCCACCTCGAACAAGGAGCGGGTGATCCTGCCGAAGCGCACGGTGGCCATCATCGAGAATCCTCTGTACGAGGTGATGAACAAGCCCAACTCGACCCTCAAGCGACTGAGCCGAAAGCTCTCGATGCTGGATCTGGCCGACGAGAAGACGTACACCGGCAAGCTGGACATCATCATCCAGCTCCCCTATGTCGTCAAGACCGAGGCCATGCGCCAGCGGGCTGAGAACCGGATCCAGTCCATCGAGGACCAGCTCGGCAAGGGTGGACATGGGATCGCCTACACCGACGGCTCCGAGAAGATCACCCAGCTGAACCGCCCGGCGGAGAACAACCTGCTTGATCAGATCAAGTTCCTCACCGCTGAGCTCATGAGTCGACTGGGTATTTCGGAGGACGTCTTCAAGGGTACTGCGACGGAGATCGTCTGGACGCACTACTGGAACCGGGCTGTGGAGCCTGTGCTCTCAGCACTCGCCGATGGGATGAGTAAGGCCTTCCTTACGAAGACTGCGCGCACCCAGGGCCAGGCCGTGCAGTACATCCGCGACCCGTTCAAGAACGTTCCGCCGAGCCAGATCATCACGTCCCTGGACACCATGCTCCGGGACCAGGTCATCACACCGAACGAGGCCCGTACGAGGATCGGCCTTCCGCCGTCCCCGAACGAGCAGGCGGATCAGTTGCAGAACCCGAACATCAACCCGCAGATGGGCGACACATCCCTGGACGGCGAGGGCGATGTCGAGGACTCCGGTCCTGATGTTCAGTCAGTGCTCAGCACGCCGATGAGCCAACTCAAAGGAGAAGGATGAAGTTCGACTTCAGTGGCTGGGCCACTAAGAACGACCTGACCTGCTCCGATGGACGCACTATCAAGCATAACGCGTTCAAGGAGAATGACGGCCAGCGTGTGCCGCTCGTGTGGCAGCACGGGCACAATGCCGTCGACAACGTTCTCGGGCACGCACTGCTCGAGAATCGAGATGAGGGCGTTTATGCCTACTGCGCTCTGAACGATACTCCGGCGGCCGACAATGCCAAGGAGCTCGTCAAGCACGGTGACGTCAAAGCTCTCTCGATCTACGCCAACCGCCTCGACCAGCGAGGGGCTGACGTTATTCACGGCAACATCGTCGAGGTTTCCATGGTCCTGTCCGGGGCCAATCCTGGTGCCTTGATCGACAACGTTGCTCTGGAGCACTCGGATGGTTCATGGACCGAGTCCGAGGAGGAGGCCATCATCTACTCGGGCCTCACGCTTTCGCACGATTCCGGAGACACAACGGAGGACACAGAATCCATGGGCAAAGACGAGGCCTACGACGAGGACGACCTCACGGTCGCCGACGTCCTTGAGACCCTCGACGACGACCAGCGTCTGGCTGTTGCGGCCCTCATCGAGGAGATCAGCGGTGACATTGATGACGATGAGGACTTCGACGACGAGGAGTTCGATGAGGACTATGACGAAGACTACGAGGAGGACGCCGAGCACGGCGACTCTGGGGGTGATACTCTGATGCATTCCAACATCTTCGAGGGCGATGCTCGCCGGAATGTGGGCCCGCACCTCTCTCACGCCGATGAGGAGCAGATCTTCGCCGAGGCCCGTATGCCCGGCATGACGCTCCGCACCGCCGTCCTGGCTCACGCTGCGGACTACGGTATCAAGAACCCGGAGCTGCTGTTCCCGGACGCCACCAACCTGGACCCGGAGCCGCAGCGCGTCATGCGCGAGAACTCCTGGGTCTCCAAGGTTCTCCAGGGCTCCAAGCACACCCCGTTCTCCCGCGTCAAGACTCAGTGGTCCAACCTCACCGCCGACGATCTGCGGGCAAAGGGCTACGTCAAGGCAAGCCGGAAGAAGGACGTCGTCTACGAGATCGCCAACCGGAAGACCGAGCCGACGACCGTCTACAACAAGACCAAGATCGACCGTGACGATGTCCTCGACATCACCACGTTCAACGTGGTCGCCTGGATGCAGCAGAACCTGCGCTACTCCCTCGAGGAGGAGCTGGCCCGCGCCGTCCTGATCGGTGATGGTCGTCAGGTGTCTGACGAGAACAAGATCAAGGAGACCAACATCCGCCCCATCTGGACGGATGACGAGCTCTTCTCTCACAAGGTTCTCATCGACAAGGACGCCAAGACTCCCGACATCATCGACTCGGTCCGTCGGAGCCGGAAGTTCTACAAGGGCTCCGGTTCTCCGGTCCTGTTCACCACGAATGGGTTCGTCTGTGACATGCTCGAGATCAAGGACCTCAATCAGCGCTACGTCTACGAGACCAAGCAGGCCGTTGCTAACGCCCTGAACGTCACGGACGTCATCGAGGTCGAGGTCATGGAGGGTGCCAAGCGCGAGGTCGGCGGCAAGACCCAGAACCTGCTCGGCATCATCGTCAACATGCAGGACTACACCATGGGCTCCGACAAGGGCGGTGAGACCTCGTTCTTCGAGCAGTTCGACATCGACTTCAACCAGCAGAAATACCTGCTGGAGGCTCGTTGCTCAGGCGCGCTGACCAAGTACAAGTCCGCGATCGTCATCGAGAAGGCCACGGCCTGATTCGGTCAAAATGGCAAGATTCTTCGGAAGCATAGGCTACGGACACGCTGTCGAGACATCTCCCGGCGTGTTCGAGGACAAGATCACGGAGAGGGAGTACTACGGGGACGTCAATCGCTCCCAGAAGCAGTACGACGGAGAGGCGAAGGTCATCCAGAATCTCCGCCTCAACAACGAGATCTCCATCGTGGCCGACTCCTACGCCGAGGAGAACTTCTTCGCCATCAAGTACGTGAGGTGGATGGGGGCGCGCTGGGTCGTCACGAATGTGGAGGTCCGTCGCCCCCGCCTCATCCTCAACCTCGGAGAGGTGTACAATGGCCCAACGCCTTGAGTTCCACAACAAACTCATCTCAGCGCTGGGCTCGAGGAACGTCTACTTCCAGCCCCCGGAGTCCGTCCAGCTCACCTACCCGTGCATCGTGTACGAACGGAGTCGAGCCGACTCGAAGTTCGGCGACAACGCCAATTGGATGTACACACCGCGCTACTCGGTCACCCTCATCAGCAGGAATCCCGACGAGCCGGTGCTCGATGTCCTTGCGGCCATGCCGATGTCTACCTTCGAGAGGCACTTCGTGGCGCACAATCTTCATCACGACGTGTTCAACATCTACCAAGGAGTATAGATGGCTGTCCTGACCTGGGACGAGACGGGCAAGAAGTTCTACGAGACTGGTGTGGACCGCGGTGTCCTCTTCCCCGTCGACCTGACCACCGGTGCTTACGCCAAGGGCGTCGCCTGGTCCGGTCTCACCAACGTCACCGAGACTCCGAGCGGCGCGGAGCAGACTGACCTGTACGCCGACAACATCAAGTATCTCTCCCTGACCTCGGCCGAGACGTTCGAGGGCAAGATCGAGGCCTACACCTACCCGGACGAGTGGCTCCAGTGCGACGGCTCCGCCGTTGTCGACAAGGTCGTCATCGGCCAGCAGGACCGCTCGGCCTTCGGCCTGGCGTACCGCACCATCAAGGGCAACGACCAGAAGAAGAACAACTACGGCTACAAGCTTCACCTGCTCTATGGCCTGAATGCCTCCCCTTCTGAGCGCTCCTACGCCACGGTGAACGACTCGCCCGAGGCGATCACCTTCTCCTGGTCCTTCAAGGGCACTCCGGTCAACGTGACCGGCCACAAGCCCACCTGTGTCGTCACCCTCGACTCCACGGTCGTCGGCAACAAGGGCATGACCGCCATTGAGAAGCTGATCTGGGGCGACGGTGCTACCGAGTCCAAGCTCCCGACTCCCGACGAGGTCATTGCCGCCGTCAAGGACGCGGTCTGATGACTCCCACGGACCCTGTGATCCGCTCCGGGGTCCGTGGTGACTTCCAGGGAGGAACGAATGCTGACGGTTCACGTCGTCGGGGATGAACTCTACGACGAGGATCGCAACGAGTTCATCAACGGCTTCGAGGGCGACCTCGAGCTGGAGCACAGTCTCGTCGCTCTGTCAAAATGGGAGTCCAAGTGGCACGTCCCGTACCTCGGCAACGAGAAGCTCACCCCTGATCAGGTTCTGGACTATGTCAAGTGCATGACCCTGAATGAGATAGACCCCGTTGCCTACTCGCACCTGACTCTCGAGAACATCCAGGCCATCAAGGACTACATCGAGAACAAGATGACGGCCACGACATTCGTCGAGGTCGAGGGATCCAGTCCCGATCGAGGGGTCGTGACGTCGGAGCTCGTCTACTATTGGATGGTGGCTCTACAGATCCCGTTCGAGTGCCAGTACTGGCACATCAACAGACTACTCACGCTCATCCGAGTGTGCAACGCGAAGAACCAACCCGATAAGAAGATGTCGACCGCCGCCACGCTTCGACAGAATCAGGCTCTGAACGCGGCGAGACGGGCCAAGTACCACTCACGAGGTTAGTATGCCTGGTGTAACTCCTCTACTTCACACCACTGTGCGGGGAGAGTCCAGTCCGTTCAGCACGGTCTACATCTCCCCGACCAACGGGGTCACCGACGCCTCCGTCACTCTCGGCCCCAATCCGAACTTCGAGCTGGACGTCGCCTTCTACGCGGGGTCCCAAGCCTTGCTCAAGGTTGTCCGCCTTGACGGAACCTCGGACCAGAAGATGATCGACCTCAAGGAGTCGATGCCCGAGAAGGTCGTCTGGTTCAACTCTAGGGCTGCCTCCGGATACGGGACATTCGACACTAGTTGGAAAGAGATCACCTCCGGGAGCGGAGCTGGCTCGTATCAGTATCGCGTCATGGCCGGATTCGTGTTCATCCGGATCAAGGGCGACGGCTGGCAGCAGACCATGTTCAACGGCAACATCAACGAGAACCGCCGCCTGGTCGACATCCCGGCCGGTGCCCAGGTCAAGAGCCGAGTATCGTTCCCCCTCCCCAAGGGAGATGGAACGATTGACGGATCGGTGATCGAGATCTGGCCCAACAACACCGTGACTTTCAACATTAAGGCAGTGGGGGTCCGAACGGTTCCCGTGGTCTTCGCTCCGATAGAGAACTCCAACGGCTAAAAAGGTCAAAATGACTGTATCTCAATACGCAGCATCTTGCGCCAGGTACTATGCCGACGTCGCGGATGTCGGATACTCGCAGCCGGATCGCTGGACTTTCTATGATCAGTCCGATTGGGACGGCTGGCTTACTCAATCTCCCGCCAATGCGGACTGCTCGGCTCTCGTTGCCGGCTGCTACAACCTCGCAGCCCACCATGAGTGGGGCGAGCCCTTCACCGCCGGCTATTTCCCCCGGTCGACATGGACCGGATCAATGCGGGGGGAGTGCCTAGCTCGGAACTTCGCCGACATCTCCGACCAGTGGACTGGCAACGAGCCCGATGGCGGATTCGAGATCGGCGACATCGTTCTGTCCGAGGAGGCCTCGGGTGGTCGCGGGCATGTTGCCATGGTCACGGGTCTCGGACCGACCATACTGTCCGAGGCATGGATCGCCGAAGACGGTTCGATTGACGGATACCTCGGCGACCAGACCGGTAACGAGGTCCGTTCCATCGAGTACAATCAGCATCCATATACTCAGGCCGCCGCTTGGACGCACTGCCTTCGTAGGCGGGACAACCACGGCTCCAGTGCACCGTCCCACCGCGAGGAGAACGGTGCGGCCACTTCTATCCAGGATGCGGTTCTCCGTGCGGCTGACGCCGTCGGTTGTCCTTGGTGGGCCGCCCTTGGCGCGCTCAAGATGGAGACCGGCGAGGCCGGAGCCAATATTTACGGACACGACGCCGGAGGAGCCTGCTCCGGCTGGGGCGAGGTGACGAAGGACAACTTCCTCAACTACTTCTGGCCCATCGTCTCGGAGTGGGGCACCTCGAACGGCGTCGGTCCGCTCCAGGTCACCTATAACGGGTATTTCATCAATGACCCGAATCGGGAGTGGTGGGACCCGCAGAAGTCCTCCGAGGTCGGCTGTTCCATCCTCAAGGGGCTCATCCAGTCCGAGGGTGATTCCTACGAGGACCTCAAGCGAGTCGGTTCTCGATACAACTCTGGGTCCGCAGACGGGGCCTATGAGGCTTACGGCATTCCGTTCTCCGAGGCATGCCGCTACTGGTACGACAAAGGCCGTCCGAGCCAGGGCTCGAGCGACGGCGGAGAGGAACTCGAAGTGTCATACGCTACCGATCTTCTCGCTGAGATGAAGGATCGTCTTGTCGAGATCTCCGATCAGACCGGTGCCGGCATCGCTGGTCGTCGTTTCGACGGCCCGCTCGTCGGCTGGCTGAAGGATATCTCCTACAAGCAGGACAAGCTCCAGAAGTCTCTCGACGAGATCAAGGACAAGCTCGGCGAGAGCAAGTGAGGTCGCCGTGCCTTACTGTCATGTGAAGGGCGACATTCCGCCGTTCGCCACCCTTACCGTCGACCCCGATGACGGTCCGACTTACATTGACACCGCGGGCGAGAACGGCAAGATAGACGGCATGGTGTGGTTCTTCCGCAACACCAACGCTCGTCTCTTCCTGGATGACCAGGGCTGGCCTGCCACGAAGACGGTCAAGCTCTCCGAGGACGACATCGCCGACGTCACCATCAAGAGCAACCGTCCCGCTGGCGGCGGAGGCGGGGGCAATGGGAACGTCATGATCCTCGGTCGTGAGGAGCAGGTCCCCGCCGGCACCCCGCCTAACACGGTTATCGTTCGAAAGGTCTGATCATGGCGTCTCCCATGAAGGGTATCGCAGTCTCCAAGAATCCTGACGAGAAACTGAGTGTTCCGTCGGCCGCAGGAGACTGGGCACTGCTCATCGTGGGCGGTCAGCTCAACCACATGCAGGACTGTACGCCAGACGGGTGGACTGGGAAGTACGCCGAGGGCGAGGACATCCGGTCCTGCACCGTGGCCGTCAAAATGGTTGCGAATTCTGCCGACACGCAGAACGTGGCGTGGAAGTCCAAGAACGCAACCTACGCTGCACGCTGCTGCGCCACTTTGATTGTCCTTGATGGGACCAAGGTGAAGCAGCTCGTGCCACGTACGCCGGAGAAGGAGTCGACGGGCTGGCAGAACGGGCCATTCCCGCAGATCACCGGGTTCGTCCAGCATGACGTGAACACGGCGGCGGTTGGCAAATTCCCGGCCAATGTCGAGTCGATCACCAATGGCGCTTGGGGGAAGGCCACAGACAAGTCCTGGTCGTCCCTCGTCGTCGGATACGCACAGTCTGCATACGCACCACCGACTGATGCCGGCATCAAGGTTCGATTCGGAGTCGACGTGCGCCTCAAGGAACAGAACGACTCGCTCGATCCCACTCTGGCCGACGGTTCCAAGATCGGTGTTGTCGTCTGGGACGGGGCCAAGGAGATCGGGACGCTAACGATGCGAGCGATTCCCGAGGGGGCCAAAACGATCACCGAGCTCCTCAGGACTCCGCATTTCATCGTGGCACATCGTGGTGGGTCATTGTCCTGGCCGGAGCACACCGAGGTCGCATACACGCAAGCCGTCGACTACCACGCGCACGCGCTGGAGTTCTCGGCGGCGAAGAGCAAGGACGGCGTCTGGTTCGGTTGCCACGATCAGAGCATGAAGCGTCTCGTTCCCGCTCTGACCAAGAAAGCAGACGAGTACACCTGGGGCGAGATCAAGGCCGAGGCGTCGAAGACTCAGTACATGCCCGCCAAGCTGGACTGGCTGATCGAGAAGTACAGCTCCACCCATGTCATCGTCTTCGATCCGAAGTACAAGATGGCTCAGTGGCGAGAGGTCTGCGACATGTTCAAGGGCATGGAGCGAAAGGTCATCATCAAGGCATACTTCGACTCCAAGTGGATGTTCGACATGGTGCGAGCCCGCGGTTTCAAGACCTGGGGCTACGCCTACAACTCGGACATCACGAAGACGGCCTACGCGGACTTCCTCAAGGGAGACGTCTGCGATATTCTGTCCATGGAGTTCGATGCGCCCCAGACCACGTGGGATCCAATCAAGGCATCCGGGCTACCTACCGTTGCGCATATTCCCGCCACCGCCGACAACCTCAAGGTCGGATGGTCCCGAGGGGCTATGGGCGCCATTGTGGCCGGTATCGCGGCCTCCTGCGAGAGGGCCGCATGAGTCCAGCATTCGCGCTGGAGATCGATTCGAGGATGGATACGGGGAAGTGGCTCGAGAGACTCAAAGAGGGCCACTTCTTCGATTTCCTCGATGACTGCGGACAAGCCGGGGTGGCTGCACTAGCCGCTGCTACTCCGGTCAGGTCCGGGTACACCGCATCCAGCTGGTCCTACGAGATCAAGCGGAGCGCGAACCGAGTCTCGCTGGTCTGGAACAACTCCCACGTGGAGCAGGGTGTCCCGATCGCAGTCATATTGCAGTACGGGCATGGCACCAGAACCGGTGGCTATGTCCAGGGCGTGGATTATATAAATCCGGCGCTCAGGCCTATATTCGACAGCATCGTCAAGCAACTTGAAAGTGCGGTGAGAGGCTAGTGGCGTCCATCGAGGAGCGGGTGGTCTCGCTCAAGTTCAACAATGGCCAGTTCATGAACGGGGTTCAGGACTCCCTCAATGGAGTCAAGAAGCTCGAGGAGGGTCTGGCATTTCGTGGTGGTGTCGAAGGGATCAATCAGGTCTCCGCGGCCGCTAAGAACCTCAATTTCTCGGAGGCCCAGGCGGGTATTGCTGAGACAACGAGCAGATTCTCGGCTCTCCAGTCGATCGCGTTCGGCGCACTCGCCAGCATCGGCGGCAAGATTACCGAGATCGGCTCCTCGATGCTTTCGAGCTTCACCGTTCAGCCGCTTATCGACGGCATGAAGGAGTACGAGCTCCAGCTCAACTCGGTTCAGACCATTCTCGCAAACACGGCGCAGAAGGGCGAGACGATTCAGACCGTCAATGCGGCTCTGGACCAGCTGAACACATATGCGGACCAGACCATCTACAACTTCGGTGAGATGACGTCCAACATCGGTAAGTTCACCGCTGCCGGTATTGGTCTGGATGACTCGGTCGCATCCATCAAGGGCTTGGCGAACTGGGCCGCCGTGGCCGGAGCCAACTCTGAGGCCACCTCGAGGGCCATGTACCAGCTCTCGCAGGCCATGGCCGCTGGCACGGTCAAGCTTCAGGACTGGATGTCCCTGGAGAACGCCGGTATCGCTACTAAGCAGTTCCAGGACCAGCTTATCCAGACTGCTAAGATCCACGGTAAGAGTGTCGACGAGATGATCGCTAAGGACGGGTCGTTCAGGCTCTCCCTCCAGGAGGGATGGCTGACCCAGGAGATCATGATGGAGACCCTCAAACAGATGGCCGGGGAGTACTCCGACGAGCAGCTCGCATCCATGGGTTACACCGAGGAGCAGATCGCTCAGATTCAGGAACTGGCCAAGACCGGTATGTCAGCGGCTCAGGACATCAAGACCTTCTCCCAGCTGATGGGTGTCATTGGCGAGGAGCTCGGTTCGTCCTGGGGTCAGTCATTCCGGATCATTTTCGGTGACTTCGAGCAGGCCAAGGCCTTGTGGACCCAGGTCGGAGCATTCCTCACAGGCCCGAGTGGTATTATCACCCAGATGGGCAACGCCAGGAACGCCCTCCTTCAGGGATGGGCGGACCTCGGTGGTAGGGAGAAGGTCCTCGAAGGGCTCGCTTCCCTGTTCCACGCCATGTGGGAGCCGCTCCAGCGCATCGGTCAGGCGTTCTCGCAGGTCTTCAGCGGTCCATCCGCCGAGGGTCTGTACAGCATCTCCGAGGCCTTCACCAACTTCATGGCCAAGCTGGTCCCCAGTGAGTCGACTATCGAGTCCCTTGGTATGTACTTCGAGGCGTTCTTCCGAGTCATCAAAATAGGTGTTATGGTCCTGTCGGATTTCGGCAAGATCGTGGCATGGATCGCCGGCGGAGCACTCAAGGGACTCGGGGCTCTTATTTCCAGTCTTCGTGGTCACACTGCGGATTGGTCGTGGCAGCTCAGGGACCACGTCGTTGCAATTCAGGAGTGGTACGACAGCCTGAACGTGGCCGAGAACGTCATCAAGGCCATCATCTGGACGGGTAAGGGTCTCAAGCGCATCTGGGAGAACTTCTCGGAGGGATTCCACGACGAGATCACGCCCAGCCTCAGGCGACTCAGGGAGGCCTGGGACGCCCTGTGGGAGGCTCTGAAGTCCGCGGGCTCCAGTATCAAGGAAGCCGTGGTCGGTCCATTCCGGGAGCTCAAGCAGGGCGCCCAGGAGGTTGGCCAAGCACTCGGTATCGTTGGCGAGTCCACGGATGATGCGGGCGACTCCGCCGAGGAGAACGAATCAAAGTTCACCAAGCTCAAGAACAAGATCGTCGACCTGTTCGAGTCCGCCTTCAAGAAGTCCTACTTCTGGGGGCAGCACCTTGCCGACCATCTTATTCCCGCCATCGAGAAGCTCACAAGCTTCATCAACTGGCTGACCGAGTGCATCAACAAGCAGGCGGTCGTCGTCGAGGACTGGTTGACTCCGAAGATGCGGACTCTTGCCGAGCTCTACGACGAGATCTCCACAAAGTTCAGCGAGTGGGCCGAGCAGATGAAGGACGGCCCGGATATTGCCTGGCTCTCATCCATCGGCGGTATTCTCAAGTCCGTCGGGTCGGGTGTCTGGGGCGTCCTCAAGAATCTGGCGACCCTGAACTTCGACTTTGACGTCGAGCCGTTCAAGAAGGCCTTCAGTGACCTCAAGACGCTCATGGGCGAGTACGCCGAGTCCGTCAAGTACGGCTGGAGCACCACCAAGGACTTCATCGCCAATCTCGAGCTCAAGGACAAGGCGACCGCGGGATGGAAGAACTTCGTCAAGCTCATACAGGGCATCGGCAAGGTTCTCGGAGCCATCGGGAAGGTCGCTGTCGTCGCCGCAAAGGCCCTCATCGAGCCGTTCAAGGGTGCGTTCAGCGAGCTCAAGGAGATGGCTGACAATGGGGACTACACCGGCATATTCGACAGTATCCTGAAGGCTGGAGCCCTGGCCACATTCATCGCCATGGCTCGCAAGGTCATATCCACCCTCAAGGAGTGGGGGCAGGCCGGATCCAATTTCGCAGGAATCCTAGGTAGTGTCAAGGACACCATTGACGCGTTCAAGGACTCGATGGAGGCCACGACCAGCAAGGTCAAGGCCACCACGATTCTTCTGCTCGCCGCTGCGGTCCTCGTTCTGGCGGGCGCCCTATGGGTCGTTGCTCAGATACCGGCCAGCAAGATCATCATGGCCGGATCCGCCCTTTATTTCATGTTCAACATGTTGAAAAAGGCCGAGGACGAACTGTCCGAGTCCAACGACAACAAGGACATGAAGGGCATGGCCAAGCGAATGCTGGCTCTGGTCGTGTTGGCCGGGGTAGCACTGCTTCTCGGCAAGGCATTGAGTAACATCGGGTCCATGGACTGGGATGACATTCTCAAGGGCGTCATCGGACTGTATGCAGTCGTGAAAATGATGATATCCATGGCCGACACTACGACCAAGAGCAATGTCGATCTGCTTGCTTTCTCCCTCGTGGCGGTTCCTCTGGGTATCGGTGTCTGGCTGCTTGCTCAGGCGGTCAAACCTCTGGGAGAGATGAGCGTATCCGACCTGGCTCAGGGCGTTATCGCACTCGGGTTGATCATGAAGATGATGTCCATGATGTCTCAGATGGGCACGGTCAAGATCAAGAAGGCCTCGGCCTTCGCATTCCTCGCCCTGGCCCTCACTATGAGACAGATCGCCAAGGTCCTCACCGAGATCGGTGAGCTGTCCTGGGGGGATACCATCAAGGGCATCATCGCCATGGACTTGTGCCTCACTTCTCTGGCCGTGGCTGTATCCAGGCTCGGTGAGGGCGAGGAGGGGCTCGGCGGTAAGCATCTTGTTGGGGCTCTGTCTGCTCTCATTCTCGCAGTCACACTCAAGATCGTTGCCAAGGAGATCGAGAGCTTCGCTACGATGGACTGGGGAACCTATGCCAAGGGTCTCACCATGATGGCTGTTGCTCTGGGCATCCTAGTCGGCATTTCGAGCCTGGGCGGCGGAAGCCTCGGCGGTGCTGCGGGCTTGATGATCACGGTTCTGGCTCTGGCCATGTTGGTCCCGGTCATGCGTACTCTGGGCGAGATGGACTGGGGGACCGCAGGCAAGGGCATTGCAATCATGGCGGCGGCTCTTGGTGCACTCGTGGTCATCGGCTACATCGCCGAGGGAGCCGCCATCGGACTGGTCGCTCTGGGCGGCGCCATATTGATGATCGGCTACGGTGTCGGCCTGGCCACCGATGGCATCGCCAATCTGGTGAATGCTATTGCGAACCTGTCGACAACTGGCGCAGAGGGCGTCCAGACATTCCTGGACGCCGTCGACGGATTCATCGAGCGGATGCCTGCCATGGGTACGGCCATCGGCGAGGCCTTCATCAACTTCATGCAGGTCTTCATCGATAACCAGGGCACCATCGTCGAGTACATCAAGGTCGTTCTGACGTCCGCGGCCCAGGCGATGATCGAGTCCATCCCGACGTTCGTCGAGCTCATGATCACCATCATCCACGCGATCATCCAGGTGGTCTACGACTGCGCTCAAGAGATCATCGACTGCGCCATATTCCTGATCATCACCTTGTCGGATGCTCTTATTCAGAACATGCCGACACTGGTTGAGAGGGGTTCCGACCTCCTCACGTCCTTCCTCGAGGGTCTGTCCTACAAGATTCCCGAGATCGGGACCAAGGCGACCGACTGCATCGTAGCATTCCTTCAGAGCCTCGGCGACAACATGCCGAGGATCACACAGGCGGCGTTCGAGACGATCATCAAGTTCATCAACGGACTCGCCGATGCCATCGAGAACAACTCGGGTGCCTTGATGGATGCTGGTATCCGACTCATCACGGCGATCAGGAACGGTATCGTCAACGGTATCAAGCAGCTCGTATCCACAGGTGTCTCCGGGATGAGGAATGCTGGACACAGGCTCGTCGAGGGTCTGAAGAACGCGATCAAAGGCAAGATCGAAGAGGTCAAGCAGACGATTCGCAATTTCGGTACCAGCATCGTCAACACGACCAAGCAGGTATTCGGCATTCATTCTCCTTCTCGTGTCATGTTCGAGATCGGTGAGTTCCTGATGCAGGGTCTGACCAACGGTATCTCGGAGAACACCGAGCAGGGGATCGACGCGGCCTCTGCGATGGCTCACGACACCGTCGACGCGCTCGCCAAGGGCTTCGGCAACACGAAGGATATTTGGAACGACACGTTCGGTGGCGACATGAACCCGACGATCAAGCCGGTTCTGGACCTCTCACAAGTGGAGGAGCAGGCCAGCAAGATCCAGGAGCTTCTGCCGCAGGACGATATTCAGGAGAACCTGTCGGCCAATATGACGACCCAGCTCGCGGGCAGGGCCGTCCAGGGCGCTCAGTCCCGCGTCGGCGAGACTGTGAATGAGACTGTGAACAACGGCAGTAACGTCGTGTTCAACCAGTACAACACGTCTCCCAAGGCTCTGTCCGAGACGGAGATCTACAGGCAGACACACAACCAGATCGAACAGTTCAGAGGAGCCATGTACGACTTATGATCGAGTCCATAGAGTTCCTGACATATCGTCAGCACAGGATCGTGCTCTCGCTCACGAACCCGTGGGTTGAGGGTGTCGCGGTCAAATCCGTCGACGGTCTGTCGGCAACGAAGGCCTCGATCAATACCACGGAACTGGCTCTGACGGACGTGGCGATCTTCAACGGCGCGAGGGCGGGAATGAGGAACCTCAAGATCAAACTCGCGCCGTTGCCATATCCTGACATCGAGACGACTCGTCAGCGCATATACTCCTGGTTCCAGATCAAGCAGCCCATGTCCGTATACATCAACACGGACAAGCGCAGGGTCAGGACCGAGGGATACGTTGAGTCGGTCGAGGCGGATATCTTCTCCAAGGATGAGGAGATCAACGTCAGCATATTGTGCCCGGATGCCTACTGGCATGACGCCGACACGACGATCAACCAGAACCTCGAGTGGAAGCGAGACATCGGTACTTTCGAGTTCGACTTCATGGATGAGCCTTCTCCCTCGCTCGAGTTCGCCAAGGATCGTGGAGTTCTGTCCGCGGTCATCGACTACAATGGCGAGGTGGAGACCGGATTCACCATGATATTCCGGTTCCGACCAGGAGCCAAGCTTCCGATCACGGTCACCGAGACGTTCTCCGGGGACACCTTCAAGCTCACCGGAGCATTTCTCGACAAGACGTATTACAAGGTCGACCCGATTGTCGGCGGCGACGTCGTCACTGTCAATTCGCGGGTGGGGTCCAAGTACATCATCCGGACCAGAGGCGATCGCAAGGACAAGTTCCTGGCGGCACTGGACCGGAACTCGGACTGGCTCAAACTGAGGCCCGGCGTGAACGAATTCCAGATCGCCATGAATGATCCTACGCTGACCGACGTCTATTTCTCAACCGACGTTCTCTACCAGGGGGTGTGACATGTATCTTGCTGTATTGGATGAGTCCATGATCATACAACATATTTGCGAGGACTACAAGTCCGTCGTCTGGACGGAACGATTCCACGGATTCGGGGACTTCAAGCTTGTTGTCCCCGGAACCCTGGAGAATCTGAGGACTTACCAACTGGACTACTACCTGTACACCAAGGGCACGAACAAGCTCATGATCATCGAGCAGGTAGAGCTCAATACGGAGTACGGCAAGGAATCCCTGCTGACGATCAGCGGGCGAAGTCTTGAGTCCATATTGGACCGACGTGTGATGCACCCTTATCCCATGTGGGACGGCACTTATCTGTGCAAGCACGAGCGAACCAGAGGCAAGGTCAAGGACGTCATCAAGCACTACACCAACTTGCTGTTCAAGCAGCGGGATTCTCTGGACGCATCCCATGAGCGCCACGTCATGGGATTCGGATGGTACTCGGTTGATGAGTTGCCGGATGGCATTCGCAAGGGGCGACCGGTTTCGTCCTTGGATATCGGTAATATTCAGGTGAGCTCGGCCGGTTACGTTCGCGGCATGAGTCTGAACGCATCCTACAATAACATTGGCTACGACGACAAAGATCCGTATACCATGGAAGGATCCTGGTACAAGCTCGTTCAAGAACTTACCGACTTGACTATGTCAGGGTGGGCGATCGAGTACAATGGTGAGGATCCGTATTACTGGTACGGTTACACATACAATGGCGTCAATCGGACATTCGGTCAGGGAGAGCGCCCCGCTGTTGTATTTTCGCCGAAGTACGACAACCTGTCCAAGGCCACATACTTCAAGTCCAAGGTGTCCACCCGCACCAAGATATTCTCGGGCGCCGTCAAATTCACGGTTCCGCAGAAGCTGGCCATGTCCGGTGAGTATCTGGATCAGAACACGGACTCCGCCATGCAGAACAACTCGGTCACCGTAGGCACCAAGGGCTTGGGTCTCCGTGAGGGATATCTTCAGTCGCCATCGGTTGAACATACCAACGGGTACATGGAATACCAAGAACAGGCTACCGGGGACAAGAAGTATGGAGTGGGGTCCATCGATCCAAATTCCATTTACCGCCAGATCCACGAGCAGTGCAACACCGAGCTGTGGAAGCACATGCCCATCGAGATGTTCTCTGGTGAGGCCGCTCAGCAGTCCATGTACGTCTACAACGAGGACTTCTTCCTGGGGGATTTCGTCCAGATCCAGAATGAGTTCGGGCAGCAGGACATCGCTCGGGTGACCGAGTACATCCGCACGTCTTCGGACTCGGAGGGGGACATCTTCTACCCGACGTTCGAGTCCTTGTCCGATATTCAGAAGTCGAAACCGGGGTTGAACATCACATGACAGAGAGATCAGGATTCTTCGTCTCCATCAATGGGGACCGGAAGTACTCCGCGGACGACTTCGGACGGATGTTCGACGGGGTCATTTCCGACGGCATCTTCCAGAACTGGGGGCGGGCCTACCAGGTCGTCAAGGGGACCGGACGGACCATCATCATCCAGTCCGGTCGCGCCTGGCTCAAGGGGCACTGGCTCGAGAACGACGCGGAGCGGTACTACAACCTCAACCCTGGTAGTACTGACGGCGATCGCTACGACGCCATATATATCCGGGTTGACAACACCCGGGCTGTTCGCGTCGCCGGTATTCGAGCTCTCCAAGGGAATCCGAACGAAGGAATTCCTCATCCTACGCAGACCCCCGACAACTACGAGGTCCTCATCGCCGCCGTCCGCGTCCCCAGGGGCGCCCAGGACGCATCAGCCTTCGAGATCATCGACTGCCGTGGCAAGTCCGGGACCGAGAACGCCCAGTGGGCCCAGAGCGTCATGCAGCCCAAGCAGATCGCTCTGAACAACAAGTTCGATTTCCTGAACGCCTTCAACAACGACCCGAACCTGAAGAAGGTCATCACACGAGGCAACAACCTCGGCAAGACCATCACGGCCGCCCAGAAGATGGCCATCCGTAACGGCACGTTCGACGGGATGTGGCTGGGCGACTACTGGCAGTTCAATGACAACACCTGCCGGTGGATCATCGTCGACTTCGACCGATATCTGGATCACCCGAACGGAACGAACCAGCACCGGATCACGATCATGAGCGACCGTAATCTGGGCATCGACAACATCGGCGAAGCCGGATGGTGCAACAAGGGCTGGAATGGCTCCAAGATGCGCCGCGACTACGCCGAGGGCATGGTGCGCTTCGCCTCCGCCCTTCAGGCGTTCGATATCTCGGACTTCAAGACCTTCCCGGTATTCGAGCCACACGAGTTCGAGAACACGGATAATTCCTGGGAGCTGACCGAGAAGAGCTGGGGCTGGGAGTACCCCAAGGTCACCATCCCGTCGGAATTCGAGATGTTCGGCTCCAACTTTGCTCATGTCCGGGTCAATGGAGGCGAGAACAACGTAGCTCCAATACCTCGTCAACTCAGCTATTTCCGTCTGGGCAACCCGATACCCTTCTCGGGTGAGTCGTTCTGGCTCAGGGATCAGGTGACCAAGAACCGCTTCGCCCTTTATTACGGCGACCAGCGGCATGTCTCATGGGCGGACTGGACTAGCAAGTACGGCGTTCGCCCGCTCATGTCTATCGGAGGCTGAATGCAACCCATGGTGGAGCTCGTGATCACTATTTTCGGCTCGGTCCTCACGAGTAGTGGGATCTGGGCGTATCTCCAGAAGAGATCCGAGCGACATGACGCCAAGACCCAGCTGATGCTCGGTCTGGCCCACAATCAGATCGTGGCCATGGGGACGGCATATTTGTCCCGGGGCTACATCACGATCGACGAGTTCGAGGACTTGCAGAAGTATCTGTACCAGCCCTATCACACCTTCGGCGGCAACGGGACCGCCGAGAAGGTCATGGACGCCGTGAACCGGCTTCCTATTCATTTCCCGGACACCAGAAGGAAGGACAAGCGTTTTGTCTCTGTCGAATCAGACCTACAACACCCTGAAGTGGACTGCCCAGATCCTGCTACCTGCCCTCGCCACCCTTTATCTGGCGCTGGCGGGCCTGTGGGGGTTCCCTCACACTGAGGCCGTCGTTGGCACCATCACCGCCGTCGACACTTTCCTGGGTGCCCTGCTGGGTCTGGCGTCGAAGAACTATGAGCCCAAGGTCGACGGCGTCCTCCATGTGGACCACAAGAACCAGGAGGTCTACGCCGCCCTCGAGACTCCCGCTGAGGACATGACCAAGAAGGACACCGCCACCCTCAAGGTGTCAGAGGTCGCCTGAGACGCGGATCAGACATGGATCATAATGATACCCCCATTTTGAAAGGAACACCATGTCCGACAACAAGCCGAATGCCAAGACCGCCCTGGATGACGCTTACTCCTTCATCGACGGCATGGATCCCGACAGTGAGGCCTACACGCACGCTCTCCGCAACATCAAGGACCTGGAGCAGATCCAGGACGCCAAACGGCGCCGCTTCTGCCCCAGTCCGGATGCTGTGGTTGGCGCTGTGGGCTCATTCGCCGGAATCCTCGCCATCTTGAAGGCCGAGCAGATATTCCCCGTCGCCTCGAAGGCTCTCGGATTCGTCGCCAAGATCCGCATCTGAGAATCAAGACCTAGGACCCCACAAGGGTTCTAGGTTTTTTCGCAAGAGCAACAAGGGCTATAATGAGACCCCAGAACTCCACGAAAGGAACTACCATGCTCCGCATCCTCGGATTCGCAGCCCTCGTCTTCTGGCCCCTTCTCCCTCTCCTCGCCGCTCACTTCGTTGCCAAGGCCCTCATTAAGCACTTCCGCAAGGTGGACGCCGAGAACGAGAAGATCTGCCGGACGGCTCAGACCAAGAATCCTCGCCCAGGTGCAAGCCCAATCTACGTACACTAATCTCACGCCCCAGAATCCGCAAGGGTTCTGGTTTTTCGATTCTGAAAAATTCCCGGGGTTAGAATTCGGAGACGCGATTTCCACAGGGCCCATAATGAGACCTCTCAAGAAAGGAACCGTCATGTCCATCATCTTCACCGTCTTCGGAATCCTCTCCTTCGGTATGTTCGCCTACGCCATCTACGCCCAGAACAAGCAGATAGAACAGCTCGAGAAGGTCGTCCGCGCCCAGCGGAAGACCATCGAAAGCCTGTCGACTCCGCTTCCTCAGGACGCACTCAGCGTTCAGCAGCGCTTCGAAGAGAGTTGGAACGAGATCAAGAGGATCTTCGACCAAGACATAATCCAGAACTGATATCTCACTCTCAGAGCCCTCACGGGTTCTGAGTTTTCGCGGGTTTCGCAAAGGCTATAATGAGACCAATACGAAAGGATCATATCATGCTGATCTCCCGCCTCGTCGAGAACCTGATCAAGTCGATCATCTACTGCGTTGGCATCTACGCCATCGTCAAGTGGTGCATCAATCGCAACAGGAACTCGAAGCAGGATTTCTCCAAGCCCATCCACATCGACACCAGTCTCTGATACCCATACCTAGAACCCGACCCGGGTTCTAGGTTTCTCGAAAGGAACGAACATGAATGACGCTGATGTCCAGGTTATCCATCGCGACGTCGACCGGGAGACCAACACAGTCCGAGTGACTCTCAAGGTGCCGAAGGACACGGACCCCGAGATCGCCAAGGCAATATTCCTCGAGGCCATCAAAAGCATGCAGGAGGACTACCGATGAACCTCTCAATCCTCAAGACTGTCCAGCCATTCGTCCTGCGCAACTCGCACCATATCCTCACGGGCCTCGCACTTCTCGGAGTCGGGGCGTCAGTGGCCCTGAGCGTCCGAGCCGACAGGATTATGCACGAGTGGGATATTGACGAGTTCAAGCAGCTCACCAAGGAGCAGCAGATCAAGCTGTACGCCCGCATATACGCTCCTCCGGCCATTGCCGTATTGGCCACCGGAGCCTGCATCGTCGGAGCCCATAGCATCTCGGTCAAGAGGGAGTCGTCGCTTCTCCTCGCCTACGAGGGTACTCGCCAGGTGTATGACCGTTATCGTGCCTCCGTCCAGGAGCGTCTGGGTCCGGAGGAGAAACAGATCGCCGAGAAGGCGGCCTCCAAGGCTCAGCCGGTTCCTCGTGAGACGATCGTCTACGGCGAGGGCGACTGCCTGTTCTACGACGCCTACAGCGGTCGTTATTTCAAGTCAACCGTCAACAAGATCGATCGAGTCGTCAACGAGCTGAACTACACCCTGCTTCGGGAGATGTGCGTCAGTCTCAATGAGTTCTACGCCGGCATCGGTCTTGAGGGCATTTCCCTGGGAGACCAGCTCGGATGGAATGAGCAGCGACAGATCGAGGTGCACTACGGCGCCAAGGTCTCGGAGGAGGGGAAGGCCGTCGTGGTCGTTGATTTCGTCGTCGAGCCCACGGAGAAGTGGTTCAAGTTCTCGTGAGACCAGCATAGGTTATGATGAGACCCCTCAAGAAAGGAACCGTCATGTTCAAGAACTCCACCGGCCACAAAGCCCTCTCGCTCGCCGCCGAGACCTCCGCAAGCATCACCGCCTCCGCCGTTATCGGCGCTCTCTGCCCCCCTGCCGGGGTGGCACTGAGCCTCGTATACACGCTCGGAAGCTCGATTCTCGGAGGTGCCGTAGGCGAGCCCGCAGGCCGTATTTGGGCCGACAAGATCGCTGATTACATCGACGCAGCACCCACCTCCATCAAAGACCTCAAGAACAACTAGACCGGCCATACCCTCCAACAGAGGGTATGAGCTTTCGCGATTTCCGCACGCCCCATAATGAGACCCCCATCAACTCGAAAGGATACTCTCATGACCGAGACCGCCGTTTCCACCACGACTCCGTCCGCCGAGCCCGTTGAGGACGACTCCCCCGTCGTCACCGTCAACTGGAGCAAGCTCGGCCGTATCGCCAAGAAGAGTGCTCGCTACGCCCTGCCCGCCGCAGCCGGCTTCGCAGCTCTCTGCCTGGTGAAGGCCCTTGCCTCCAGCGACGATGACACAGAGGAGACTGACTCGACGTCTTCGGACGACGTGGTTGACGCTGAGCTCGTCGACGACTCCGACGACTGATACAACCTCGACCCCAGGACCCCTAACACGGGTCCTGGGTTTCTCATTTTCGAAAGGAACGAACATGGAGCTTCAGACGGCCGTGGTGGTCACCCTCACCGAGAACGGCAAGACTGTCAAGCGCACGATCAAGAAGAGCGAGCAGTTCGACGAGCAGACCTCGTGGGACCATATCGTCAAGACGACGAAGTCGCTCGCCGGCATCACTCTCAACTCGATCGCCTGAGGAGGCATATTCATGATCAAGATGAACGTCAGCGCCGAGACCTTCGACGGCGACATGGTCACCGAGACACTCTGGTTCCACATGAACAAGGTGGATCTCATCGAGCTCCAGCAGTCGGAGCCGGGCGGTTTCACGGACACGCTTCAGGCGTTCATGTCCCGCAAGCCCGAGGACTGGACCATGTCGGATAAGTTCAAGCTGTTCGATTTCTTCCGCACCATGGTCGACAAGGCCTACGGCGAGAGGTCGTCGGACGGCAAGCGATTCCGGAAGTCCCCCGAGATCCTCGCCAACTTCAAGGACAGCATCTTCTACGACGAGTTCGTCCTGAGTCTGCTGGAGGACGAGGAGAAGAGTATCAAGTTCTTCAACGGCGTCATGCCAAAGTCCCTGATCGAGCAGGCGAAGAAGGAGCGCCCCGACGTCTTCAAGACGATCGAGGCCTGACATCCATATCCCGAGGAGGCCCCGGGGAGACTCGGGGCCTCCTATTTACCCAGAAAGGACGAACATGACGGACAACATCCCGATCCGAGGCGACCTGCCGGCCAACGCCCGCAAGTCCAAGCCCAGGCCCGAGCGCATCGTCTCCACGCCCGCCAGGATCGACAAGGGGTCGCTCGGACGCCAGGCTCTGAGCGCCTTCTTCGCCGAGGACATCAAGGAGGTTGGGAACTACCTGCTGTGGGATATCGCCTTGCCGAGCATCAAGAACGCCGTCAGCGATATCTTCACCTCGGGCATCGATCGTCTGCTCTTCGGCGGCGATGGCGGTCCCCAGCGCTCCAAGTCCAACAGGACCTACACCTCGTATTCCAATAGGACTTACGGCAGGCGCGAGACCCCGACAGAGCGGGTCTACACCCAGAGGGACCGCCGCGAGCACAATCTCGACTCCATCATTTTCGCCACTCGCAACGAGGCGGAGGACGTCCTGAACCATCTGATCAGCATCTGCGATCAGTACGACGTGGCGACTGTCGGGGATCTGTACGGCATGGCTGGGATCTCTCAGACGTATACGGACGAGAACTGGGGCTGGAGGGACCTGCGTGGAGCCAGGGCCGTCCGAGCCCGCAACGGGTATATTCTTGACCTACCGAAGCCGGAGGACGTTCGATGAAGGACGAGGATCGGACTACAGCGTACGGGGTCGGAGCCATATTGGTGGTGCTCGCGGTGACAGTCGGACTGATCGCCCAGGAGCTCTGGCTCGTGGCGCTCAGTCTCATGATGGTGGTTCTCTGGGTCGCCGTAGGATTCATTTACGACTTGTGGAAGGATGATGACGAGTGACAGTCGCGCAGATGCGCGCTAAGCTGCGCACGGCTTACGGAGCCGCTCCGGCGTGGGTCTCCAAGGTCGACAGGATGAGCGATGGACAGGTCGTCGCCGTGTACAACAAGCTGAACGAGAGGAAGTATTTCGCATCATGAGTCTCACCATTGTTACGCGCCTCATCGGGAAGGGCGCTCTTGTGGCCTCGAAGCACGCTCCGGCCATATTGACAGGCCTGGGCATCGCAGGATTCACCGCCACTACGGTTCTGGCGGCCAAGCAGACGCTCAGTGTCGGCGAGGCCACATGGGAGGACCTGAACGAGCTGTCGACGGTCAAGGCTGCCGAGGACGAGGAGAAGTTCGAGAAGAAGGATATTCAGATCGCCAAGGCCCGTGCCTGGGCCAAGCTCGCCGGCGATCTCGTCAAGCACTACGCGTTGCCGCTGAGCATCGGGACGGCCTCCGCCATTTCTCTGATCCTCGCACACCGCATTTCCGCCAAGAGGATCGCGGGTCTGTCCATGGCCTACGCCGGTCTTGAGGAGTCCTTCCGCAAGTACCAGGACAAGATGAAAGAGAGCCTCGGCGAAGAGACGGTCGAGAAGATCATCGACCACTCCAACGAGAAGGCCCTCGACGAGGCCAAGAAGCAGTACTACGACGAGACGGGGCGCGAGTTCCAGCTCAAGCCCGAGGAGTTCATGAGGGAGCTCGGGGTCTCGCCATATGCTGTCGTGTTCGATCAGAACGCTGGAGCCTGGGAGGGCAACGAGGACTACAGCCTCATGATCCTCCACGCCCAGGAGAACTACGCCAACGATATTCTGAGGACTCGTGGGTATCTGCTCCTGAACGAGGTCTACAAGGGTCTTGGGCTTCCTCAGACGAGCGCCGGCGCAGTGGTCGGCTGGGTCTACGACAACGAGGACGGCGACGGTATCGTCGAGTTCGGCAACTTCGAGGTCCTGAACTACCGGGACTACGACCCGGTCCTCGGACGAGAGGTGACCAAGTTCATCCTCGACTTCAACGTCGACGGTGTTATCTGGGACCAGATCGACAGGCTGGCCATTCGATGAAGGCGCTGTTCTTCATTCTGCTGGGTTATTTCATCGGACGACTGATCACGAGAAGGGAACGATAATGCATTTGCTGCCGGCGCTCGTCGTCGGTCTCACGGCGGGATTCCTCGCCGTGCAGGACTGCAAGGACGAGAAGTGGACCGTGGAGAAGGAGTCCGAGAGGGAGGTCGCGTATTCCGTCGAGGTCTTCCAACCGATCTCGGACGAGGAAGTTGAGGAGCACAATGAGATGAAGGAGAAGTACGAGAAGATCATCGACGACGAGTACCTCCGATTCGCCATGGAGGAAGACATTTCCGAGGAGATCGGTGACGATCCGGAGGAAGAGGAGGAACCCGTCGCCGAGGGCGAACCCATCCGTGAGATCACAGAAGCCGAGTACGACGAGGGAGCCTTCAACTTCGATCGGGTCGGTCTGATGTATTTCGCGGAGGATTGCATCCTCTGTGACGGCGATATGGTCACGATCGACAATGTGGACGAGTGGCTCGGCAATGTCGACCTCGAGACGCAGTCGGACGAGATCGTCGTCAAGTGGATCCGCAACTTCGATCTCTCCTACGATATTCGCCTCGAGATCATTGAGGACTCGTACTCCGGATCCCACTGATGGAACAGGAGTACTTCGACTTCCTGCTCTCATTCCTTGACGAGAGCGAGGATGAGCTGCCGAGCATATTCGACAGCCATCACCTCCTGTGGAAGCTCCACCATATCGAGTTTCGCTACTCTGCCATGATGGACCGCAATCGGGACATGGATGGCCGTGAGTGGCGGAACCGCTATGGCGGCAAGCTCTCACCGGCATTTTGCAAGAGTCCTGCCAGTGTGCTCGAGGTCCTCCTCGGGCTCGCTGATCGCATGGCCTTCGAACTCGATGACGAGGAGGGGCTCGACCCGTATTTCTGGGAGATGATCGAGAACCTCGGAATCAACTACACGGACTACCAGTTCGACAGCAGCGGCAACGCCCTTGACAGGAAGGTCGACAAGACCGTTCAGAGGTGGATGAGCCGTCAGTACGATTCCCACGGACGCGGAGGCATATTCCCTCTCGAGTCCGTCCCGGAGTTCTACGAGTCGGGTGAGTTCCAGAACCAGAACCGTCTTGAGCTCTGGTACCAGATGCAACTCTATCTGGCGGAGAACTACGACATATAAGGAGTCTAATGGATTTCTACGAGATTAAGGAGCGAGCCCTCAAATCGGGGACGACCGAGGTACGGCCGGCCTGGCGTGTTCTCCGATTCAAGGACCTCATGATTCGTGGGAAGTCCTTCTACGCCGTGTACAATCCCGAGACGCATTTCTGGAGTACTGACGAGTACGACCTGACGCGTATCGTGGACACCGACGTCGCCCGTCGATTCCAAGAGGCCTCAGAACGAGTCGACGGGTCCGTCTGGGCGCGGTATTTGGGGGACTACGACTCCAAGACATATGCGGAATACAAGGCGTGGATGTCCAAACTTCCGGACGTCTACCATCCTCTTGACAGCCGGATACTGTTCGCTGACCAGACCCCTAGAAGGGAGGACTACGCGACCAGAACACTCTCATATTCTCTGAGCGACGATCCGTGTCCCGCCTACGAGGAACTCATGAGCACCCTCTACGATCCGGACGAGAGGGAGAAGCTCGAGTGGGGCATCGGATCTGTATTCGCGGGGGACTCCGCCTGGATTCAGAAGTTCTTCGTGCTCTACGGGTCCGCCGGCTCTGGCAAGTCGACCGTTCTCAACCTCATCTCGAGGCTGCTGGACGGTCATATCGGCCAGTTCGACGCGGCGGCCATGGGGCGGCCGAGCGACCAGTTCGCCCTCGAGCCGTTCAAGTCGAATCCCCGGATCGCCATTCAGCACGATGGCAACCTTGCTAGGATCGCGGACAACAGTCGCCTGAACAGCCTCATATCCCATGAGCCGATGGTCATGAACGAGAAGGGAAAGTCCCTCTACACGTTCAAGTCCGAGGCGATGCTGTTCGTCGGCACCAACCTGCCGGTCCGCATCACCGACTCGAAGAGCGGACTGACGAGGCGTCTTATCGACGTGGAGCCCTCCGGTCGCAAGCTCGATATTCGACGGTACAAAACCATCGTGTCGCGTCTCGAGGACGAACGGGGCGCCATCGTCAAGCACTGCGTGGACTTGTACAAGTCCAAGGGTCCGTCGTACTACGACGACTACAAGCCGATCGGCATGATGAGCAAGACCAACCCCATCTTCAACTTCCTTGATTTCTATCAGGACGAGTTGGATGATGAGGAGGGGGTCACGCTCAAGCGCATCTACGAGATGTACAAGGAGTACTCCCAGACGTATTCGGACGGGAACATGTATCCCATGTTCAGGTTCAAGGACGAGATCCGGGACTACTTCGAGGAATTCCATGATCGTATCATGATCGATGGAGACCGCAGGCGCAAGGTGTACAAAGGGCTACTGAAATCTAAATTTTCCCAGGGGGAGAAAACGGTGAGCCCGATTCAGGACTGGACAGAGATGAGCGAGAGGGACTCATATCTCGACGAGCTCTACAAGGACCAACCAGCTCAGTACGCCAACGAGAACGGTCTTCCAGCATATCGCTGGGACGACGTCACCACCACTCTCAAGGATCTGGACACCAGGAAGGAGCATTATGTCCTTATACCCGAGCAAGACGTCGTCATCGACATCGACCTCGACAAAGACCGCACTCGATGCCTTGAAGAGGCTCGAAAGTGGATTCCCTCCTATGCTGAACTCAGTCGATCGGGGGGTGGAGTCCACATCCACTATCGATATTCGGGGGATCCGTCCGCGCTTTCCAGGATGGTTCGACCGGGAGTCGAGTGCAAGGTCTATTCCGGCAAGTCGGCCCTCCGTCGACGCCTCACCGAGTGCACGGCCCACCAGGGCCTTACCATTGTTGAGGACGGATATCTCCCCGTCAAGGAGCAGCCATTGATCCGACAGGAGGTCATGCAGAACGAGAAGTCTATCCGGAAGCTCATAGAGAGGAACCTGAGGAAGGAAATCCATCCCGGGACGAAGCCTAGTATCGATTTCATCATGAAGGTGCTGACGGACGCCAAGGAGTCCGGGATGGATTACGATGTGTCGGACATGAGGCAGAAGGTCCTCGCGTTCGCCATGAAGTCCACCCATCAGGCCGACTATTGCATCAAGCTGGTGCAGGAGATGCCGTTCTCCTCGGCGAGCGACCATGAGGAGACCTACGCGCTGCCGGACGACGACACCCCGATCATATTCGACGTCGAGGTGTTCCCGAACCTGTTCCTCGTGAATTGGAAGGTCCGGGGAGCCGACAAGATCCAGAGGATGATCAATCCGACTCCGAACGAGATATCCGATCTTGCCGCGAAGAGGCTCGTCGGATTCAACAACCGTCGGTACGACAACCATATCCTATACGGTCGTATCATGGGCTACTCGAACGAGCAGCTCTACCACCTCTCCCGCAAGATCATCTCCAACCTCATCAAGGAGGGATTCAGAGAGGCCTACAACCTGTCCTACACCGATATCTACGACTTCGCCGCCAAGAAGCAGTCCCTTAAGAAGTGGGAGATCGAGCTGGGCATCCATCACAAGGAGCTCGGTCTCCCCTGGGACCAGCCTGTGCCGGAGGAGCGGTGGGAGGAGGTCGCCGCGTATTGCGACAACGACGTCATCGCCACTGAGAAGGTCTGGGACCATCTGGAGGCGGACTGGGAGGCCCGTCGGATCCTCGCATCGATCGCGGGTCTCCCCGTCAACTCCAGCACCAACAAGCTGACAACTCAGATCATATTCCAGGGTCAGCGGGACACTCAGAAGTACTTGCGGTACACGGACCTGTCGGAGATGTTCCCCGGCTACAAGTATGAGTACGGCAAGTCGACATATCGTGGTGAGGAAGTCGGCGAGGGCGGCTACGTCTACGCCGAACCGGGCTACCACGAGAACGTGGC
>ERZ772986.140-NODE-140-length-43510-cov-3.113152_pt1 | contig 43510 bp, 41 predicted proteins | sample MGYA00511898_ERZ772986 | MGnify/ENA primary metagenome ERZ772986 (study PRJEB29015, sample SAMEA2737934) | human oral metagenome | biome: human oral; feature: human-associated habitat; material: dental | place: China | collected 2148 ... | reverse complement strand
TACGTACATTTACAGAAAACAACGATGAAATCGGAAGCAATGCTTGCGAAAGCTGTAGCATTTAATGGGAATACGAAAGAAAGGACAAAAGCTCATGAGTACAAAACGATATTTTAATGAGATTCTTTCTCAAAATTCTACGCAACCCGTAGAGTACTATAAAGCGATTGACTGGAACCAAGTTGAAGACATGATCGATAAATTAACTTGGGAAAAACTAACAGAGCAATTCTGGTTAGATACACGTATTCCAGTATCAAACGACTTAGACGACTGGAGAACTTTATCACCTGCAGAAAAAGATGTTGTGGGTAAAGTGTTCGGTGGATTAACATTATTAGATACGCTTCAATCAGAAGAAGGTGCAAGCTTAATGAAAGATTACGTGCGCACGCAAGAAGCCGTATGGAATAACATTCAATTCATGGAATCAGTTCATGCGAAAAGTTACTCAACAATCTTCAGTACTTTGCATACAAAAGCAGAAATCGAAGATATTTTCGAATGGACAAACAACAATGAATACTTACAATTCAAAGCGAAAAAAATTAACGAAATTTACCAAAGCAAAGATGCTTTGAAGATGAAAGTAGCTTCTACAATGCTTGAAACATTCCTATTCTACAGTGGATTCTTTACGCCACTTTACTACTTAGGAAACAACAAACTTCCTAATGTAGCTGAGATTATTAAGCTCATTATTCGAGATGAATGTCTGACAAAAGACCAAGAAGTGCTAACACCTAAAGGTTGGGTATCCGTAGCTGATATTCGCCTTCAAGACTTGGTATTGCAGTTTGATAAAGATACACGGAGAACAAATTTCGTACCTGTTTCCACTATTTCAACAGATTGTGCTCCTAAGATTTATCAGTTTAAATCTAAACTTGGTTATGTCGATTTAAAATGTACACCTAATCATAGACTTATTCGTAAAGCCTTGACAAGTGATAAATTGATTACTCGACCAGCAGATTTAACTTTAGGTAGCAGTTCTTATTGGTTACACCCTACTGAAATTTTACCTTCAAACTCTAAGGTTGAGCCTTTAACTAAGTGGGAAGAGTTTTATATTTGTCTATCTAAGTTTGGAACTGTAGTAGAAAGTGCTTTAAGTAAACATTTAGTATTGAGCAGTAGTAAACCAGAGATTATTGCGAAGATGAAAGATTTGTTAAAGTCTTTGAATATACCTTACAAGGAATATTCTTACCCCGAAGGGAATGGTACGGTACTCCGTATTTCTAAATTTAATCAATTCGGTATTGAAGAAAGCAAGTTGAAGTCTTTACCTAAACGTCCTTTGAATGAAGTAGACTCTAAATGGTGCTTACAATATTTGGAAACACTATTTGATTGGGTAGGTGCTAAATGTAGTGATAACTCTTATAGATATTGCTCTATAAATAAAGAGAGTGTAGATTATGTACAAGCCTTGTGTAGTTTAGCGGGGTACAAAACTCGTATTCGAGAATTTGAAGATCGGTCGCCTTTTAGTGCAGAGGGTCTTGTTAATTATTCTTTAACTATTCTACAGGAGGGTTCTACAAGTTATGGTGCGGCAGTAACAAGAACTGAGCTTGAAGGTGAGCAGATTTACGGTATCCAAGTTCCTTCAGGGTATTTGGTAACTCGTAGTCAAAGTGGCTCTGTAGTTATAACTGGAAATAGTGTTCACGGTACTTATATTGGCTATAAATTCCAACTCGCTTTTAATGAGCTATCTGAGGAAGAACAAGAAGAATTAAAAGCATGGATGTACGATTTACTTTATACTCTTTATGAAAATGAAGAGAAGTACACAGAAGATTTGTACGATGAGTTTGGTTGGACGGAAGAAGTCAAAACCTTCCTTCGCTACAATGCTAACAAAGCGCTCATGAATTTAGGTCAAGATCCACTATTTCCAGAGAGTGCCGAAGATGTAAATCCCATTATTATGAACGGTATTTCCACAGGAACCTCTAACCACGACTTCTTCTCGCAAGTTGGGAATGGGTATTTGTTGGGTCAAGTTGAAGCTATGGAAGATGAGGACTATACTGTTGGTTTATAATACTTTTAAGTCAAGAGATACCCTTGACTTTTTCTAATTTATTTGCTATACTAGATTTAATAACTAAACAGAGGTGTAAATTATGGTAAATAGTACAAAAGTGGCTCTTTTAGGTCATGTTTCAGTGAATGAAATTGTAAGTGCATTAGAGTATGTAAGTAGATTTATAGGCGACCTTTCCGTTTTAAATATAAATGTCGGGGTGGATAAACCTACTACCCATCCAAAAACTACGACTGTAAACGGTGTCTCTTGTCCTATTTTATACCGCAACGGTGAAGATTTCAAGGAATGTGGTTTTATTGATGTTGCTGTTAACGGTACTACTCGTAACATTTTCTATCACTACAATTCTCGCTTTATTTTAGAACCAGAGGAAATTGAAGCGAATTTAGACTGTGATTTACCTGAGTTCAATCAACCTATTACAACCTTATCCTTGGGTATGGATCCTGTTGCGGTGAGTGTTTTAACAGGGTTGGCTCGTTATTTTGGTGGTTACATTGATGAAGATGATTGTGATGACCAATACTATCATAAAGTTTTGTAAGAGTATACTTTTCTCTTGACAAAACGTTCAAGTTGTGTTATAATTTAAACATACTTGGCATAAGAATGTTCCTTTACCGAAAACATAAAGCTGATGAATTTACATTCCGCCAAAATAAATTGATTGCACAAAACCGTTCCTTTACTTAGGAAATATGTAATATTCGTAGTAGGTGGTACTTGGTAAGGCGTACTGCCCCTTACTACGAATGGTTTATTACGGTTCGCATTTTGTTAGCTCTAAACTGATTAGTTTGGAGCTTTCGTTTTGAAGATTAGAAAGTAGATGACTGGTTATGAACTACGCACAAATTGAAACTTTAGCAAAATATTTAAAAACTGTAGAAAATACAAAAGAAATTGGTGACCTTAAAAACACTCAACTACTGTTGAATTACGGTATCCTCGTAAATCCTTTGGAGCCTGTTTCTAAGGAGACTGCAGACGCTTTAATTAAGCTTTACGGAGTTGACCTTAGAAACGCCAACGCTACCTTTTATGAGAGTTTTGAAGTTCGTAAAGGGTTGACTTGGGGTGAGGTAGTATTTGACCGTCTTTGTCATTACGCAATGACTTATGGTGGTTTGAAAGAGTTTTTCGGAACAGACTTCATTCCTAATTCTGAGGAAAAAGAATTTCAAACTGCTTTAAATACACATTTAACGACTATTGACATTAAGTCTTACATGGAAGTTCGAGAAGATTTAGGAGCTTTCCTAAATCAACCCTTGGCTTTACCTACAGGTGACATTTCAATCTTGGCAGACTTGGTAGAACACTATGGTGTAGATATTACTGAGAAAGCTAATAAAGAGCTTCAAATTGAATTTGGGTATCGCTATAAAGTCGCACCTAAAAACCCGGAGTTACTAGTTCGTTTGTTGGTTCGTATTCTTTTAGGTACAACTGACTACTACAAGAACAAAATGACTTTCAACCATTTGCGCCACGAAGTTCAATACTTATCAAAAGACAAGAAAGACTTGATTGTGTCTTTGGTTAAAGACTTTGTTTCAAAACAGGGTCTCCAACCTTTAGCAGATCATTTCAGACCAAACAAGCAGCTGTGGTTGACCTTACGTAAATTAGGTCTTCAAAGAGAAATAAACGCTATGAAGCGCTTGTCTGAAGTTTCTCGCAAAGACCATACCTTTAAAACTCTTTTGAAGGACTTCCCTAAAGACTTGAGCGGTATCACAAACTATCAACTTATTCGCTACTACAACTATTTGAGTGAATTGCTTGTCTTGGTTGAGGGTGATTACCAAGTTTATCGTATTCGTAACGGTAAAACTTATGTAAAAGCTATCAAACAAACTCCTATTAGTGGTTTAGCGAACCATGTGGTTGCTTTGTACTTAGAACATATTAGAGAAGAGTTCAAGTCTCGCTTTGCAGAAAAAGAGTTGAAAATCTATCAACCAGAAGAGCATATTTCGATTGCACTTCCAACAACTGCTAAGTCTTTCATTGGTTCATACCCTATGTACACTCGTATCGAAGTTTCAGATAACTACCAAATCGGTATCTACTGGAACCAAGACGGTGATTTGGACTTACACGCTCAAAGTGTAGACGGTCGCCACGTTGGTTACTATTCAGAGAACATTAGTGGTGTCACTTATACAGGTGATATGACTTGTCTCAACTGTCAAGGTTTGGCAGCAGAAGGGTTGCTTATTGAAGGTGTTCAGGGGTTGACATTCAGCATGAACCCATTCAACCAACTAGGTTCAGATGCTTGTAAGATTTATATTTCTAAGTCTTTGGATAAGAAAGCAACTTCTGTAGTGGAAGATGGTTCTATTCTGTTCCAAGCAAGTATTCCTACTGACCGTGAAATGGTCTTTGCGACAAATGTTGAAGGTGCAGTTGTGCTTACAAACTTGTCTGTAGGTGGTCGAGTACCAAATGAAGAAGCAAGTGAAAAATTGACTCTTGCAGTAGAGCGTAAGTCACAAACTGCATTGAACTTGCGAGATTTCGCAGAATTTGTAGGTGCTGAGTTTGTAGACTCTGCGGAAGAAGCAACACGTGATTTCTCTCAACAAGCGGTATCTGTAGCGACTTTCACGGATTTGTTGGGTTAGTTTGTATTTAGAAGTGAGGTAAAAATATGAGTATCGTAAATGAACTTTTCGCAGACAGTCAACCACGTTTAGAGAACATTCAAAACACTTATTTTGAAGAGTTCTTTAAACGACCTTCTGTATTACAGTGTTTAAAGCAACTACGTAGAACAGTTGCAGTTTCTAAGAATAACGAACCTGTTGTTTTCCGTGATTCTTTTATTGATTCTTTGGGAACAGTACAACACGTCTTAGTAACTTTTTATGTAAATAAGGACTGTACTTATACGTTCGCTATTGATTTAATTTCAGAAGATTACTATGACTATGGAAAGTATGAGCGTAGTGGTACTAGAGAACAAGGTTTTTACTTCAATTTTAGTGAAGTTACAAAGAACTTGCGAGTTCAGTTTGTAAACTACGCTAATTGGTTTGATAGAAAAGAAATTCTTCATTGCTTGGAAGAGTTATTTAGCTAATAGGTCAGGGTATCCAATTTCGGTTGGATACTTTTTTAGTTTATACTTGTAATAATTAACTTTTTATGCTATACTAAATTTATTAACGATTGAGAGGTTTTCAGATGAAATTTAAAGAGTTAAATGAACCAAATCAACTCCAAATTAAGTTTTATTATCTCTGTAGTTTGTTAGTGGATTTAGTACATGGTTCTATTGATGACTCTCCATTGCCTATACACAATAATAGGGTATCCTCTAAGCATACCACTTTTGTGGAGTTAGACTATTGTGATCCTGAGGTTCGAGATTTGGTTAAGTTAGAGAATGGTGAGATTGTTCAAAGTCTTCATGTAGAACAAACACGCACAAGTTGGCTTTTACGTTTCTTTGGTAAATCTAGTTGCAATGAAGATGATACATTGGATTTCCTTTTAGCAAAAATTACGGATGATGAAGATTTTTATTCGATTGATTTGAATGAGGAACTAAGTTTGGTTGCATACGCTAATTTAGAAACTCCTTTGTTCTTGGAGTTGGTATCTTTAACTGTGTCTTTTGCTACAGATTTAGGTTATTCTCAGAAAAAGATAACACAAGATTTAAACAGATTGACAGCGATTTATAATAACACAAACAAGTTGTGGATTTAGTTGGGGGATTTTATATGGGTTATACTGATTTAAAGACAGAGGATAAAGCATTTCTGTCTTTTGCTGCCTTCATGGACTTGCTAAGTTTATGTTTAAAAGAACCTCATCGATTATCTGAATTAAGAAATTTTCAATATGTTTCAACGTATACTAACGGAGGTTTTGCAGGGGAGTCGAATGGGGAGTTTTATGATTTAATTCTATTTCGCTCCAATGGGTTTCCGAAATTGAAAGTTAGTTTATCTTTAGACAACTTTGAGTATTTAGATGTTAGTTTTTAGACTTATAAGCGAGGGGTATTCAGTGATGAAACCAACTTTTTACTCCCTTTAACTAAGCTGGGTTCCTATGGTGAATGGGATGAAAGCAAACTTATTACTTATTTGAGAGCTTTTGAAACAGTTGACTCTAAGGACTTAGAGTCATCTTTTGGGGTTGGTGCTAGTTTTGGTAGTTTGTTTGTAAAATTGGCTCACGCTTTAGGTCTTGATAAGGACACAATAACACGTGAAGCTGAAACGATTGCTTATTATTTAGGTCAATACAACGAAAAGGTGTTGAGAAGTTTAGGTAGTTCTAAAGTTAAATAGATTGAGGTAAAAACGTGGTAAAATTTAAAGATTTAAACGAAACAGATAAGAAAGTAATTAAATTTGCTTACTTTACGAAGTTGCTAGTTAGGTTGAGTCGCCTAAATGAACGAGATATTCCTTTACATAAATCTATTACTGCCTACGATAGAGGTTGGACACATTGGAGTGTAGAACGTGCTGATGAAGACACTTTATACCTTCGTCTTTACACGAAGAGTTCTAACATTTCTAAATTTATCTGCCTTAAAATTCAAGAAAGAGAGGTATTTGCAGAATACAAAGCTAATAAACGTGGTTTATCTTCAAATGATTCTTTCATCTACAAGATTGCAGATATTGAATTTGATGACTATGGGGATGTTGTCTATGATAGCGACAACAACTTACACATTTTAGCTTATGAAAGTATAGGTAACATTCTCTTTGAGGATTTGGTAGACCAAACCTTGAAATTGGCTAAAGACATGAAAATTTCGACTGCTGAGCTTAACAAAGACTTAGACTTCCAAACACATCTTTACGAGAAATTAGGTTACTTTCAGAATTAGTAGCTTAGGTGTACTCTCATGAATTACAAAGACCTAGACAAAAGAACACAAGATTTAGTTAAGTTTGCAGATTTCTTAACTCACTTAATTGTAGTGGCAAAAGCAAATTACTTGTCTTTAATGCAAGCTTTCCCAAATAAGTCGATTAAGAGAAATTGCTTTGTATTCTCTTATGATGCCAATGGTTATGTTTTAACTTATTACAAACCATCAGGTGCATTAGGGTATCAACTAAAATTGTTTCGAACTACTGCGAAGACAGAATTTAGACCCAACAGTAAGAATTACCAAAATACTGCCAAGTTAACTGTAAATGTCAACTCTCGCATGAAAGATAAAATTTTTGAACTACAATTCGCAGAAGGTGATGGTAATGGTGGTTGGCTCTTTGACGACTTGACCTCAATTAAAGACTTATGTTGGTTAAGTGAACTATACAACGACTTAATTTGGTTTGGTAGAAATTATGATTCGGAAGAAGCGTTATTGGACTTACTTCAGAAAAGTTACTACCCATTAGCTAAACAGTTAGGCTTTTCACGAATTGAGTACAACGCAAGTTTAAGGGCAGTTACGAAAGGTTTAAAATAATAAATTGAGGTTAATTTTTACTTGTTAAGTAGTCATTTTTGTGATATACTGATTTCACAAATAAAAAGTTTACCTTTTTGACGGGGCAACGGTAAGACGGTGTCCTATTTTTATTTGTTCTTGCAAATAGTATAAATAAGTGATATAATACTTTTAATCTTACAGATAGGTAAGTTAAATTAAGCAAAAAAGGAACTTTATTATGAATAAACTCAAATTACTCTCGGTATCTGCTTTATCTGTCTTAGCTTTAGGTTTTGGGGGACAAGTAGTTCATGCCAGTATTCAGACAGACTCCATTGATGAGAAGTGGGGAAAACCTACCTTGGTTTATGGTGGTAGCCTAACAGACTCTCAGGTTGAGGAGGTGAATCGGTCATTTAACATACATGATGTTGCAAACGTTAAGCGCCAAGTGGTTTCTGAGAAAGACTACGGTAAGTATATGAATGAGAGTGATACAAGTGGAGTCTCTTTGATTTCTTCAACTTTGGTTGCCAAGCAAGATAAAGGCAAGGGTATCACTGTTAAAATTGTGACTCCAGATAATATTACACGTGTAACTGAGGTTCAATATCGTAATGCAGCTATTACGGCAGGAGCAACAGACTTAGCGATTGAAGTCTCTGCGCCAGTAAAAGTAACGGGTGAGTCCGCTTTGGTTGGTGTTTCTAAAGCTTTGGAAGCAAATGGTCAAGAAATAGATGCAAAACGAACTGAGATTGCCAATCAAGAAGTTTCAACAACTGCTCAGATTGCTGAAGCTAACAAAGATGCCAAAGGCTTTGATAGTAAACTGTTAGATAACGCTCTAATTCAAATTAAAACTGAGTTAGCAAAAGAAAAACAAAATAAGGGTCAAGTTGCTGATGATAAGAAAGTCGAGCAGATTGTTAAGAAAGCTCTAAAAGACAACAAGCTTGATGGTATTATCTCAGATGAACAAGTCTCTCAACTTGTTCAATTCGCCAAAGGGTATCAACAGACTTCTGCGATTGACTCGAAAGAGGTTTTAAATCAGTTGGGAGACTTGAAAGACAATATTTCTGAGAGTGTAGGGAAGTTCTTAAAATCTGCGGAAGAGCATGGTGTTTTTGAGAAGGCAGTTGATTGGGTTAAGTCTTTGTGGGACTCTTTAGTTAGTGCGTTTCACTAATTTGAGTTTATAGGTTTAAGTTTATGAACTTTATTACCTTATTGCTTATTGGCTTTATTCTTGGATTGATTTTAAAGACCATTAAGAAAAGCCTACGTTTTATCTTTTCGGTTGTAGTAGTTTTTGTAATCGTTGCTTACTTACTACAGCTCTTCCATATCTTATAAACTAAAAGGTCAAGGGTATCTACTCTTGACTTTTTGTTTGATTTGTGGTAAAATATTTCATAATAAAATCAGGAGGTTTCCTATGGTATTAAACGCAGTTCTGAAACATTACGATACAAGTGTTGCAAACTTGGTTTTATCTGATGACTCGGTTGCGAAAGTTGAAGTTTTAGATATTCCTCTTGCAAATAGATTTACTTTTTATGATTTAACTGAGCGAGGTTTCACTGGAGAGTTTGAGTCTCGTAGAATACCTGAACATTGGGGGAGACGTCAAATTATTGGAAAAGAAAACCCCACCTTATTGGATGAATTACTTTCGCATCGAGCATGTGATGTTGAAGATGGTTTTTGGCTTGAGTTTGAAGAGCCTTATAACCAAGGTTTCCAATCTTACTATGATGTATTGCGAGCAGGGGGTGCTATGTCATGAGTCTTTCACCTAAAGGAAACCAACCAAAAAGATATGATGGTGGTTACTTTTTAAAGGTTGATTATCATGGAGGTGAAGCTTTATCTGAGTTTTTAATTTCTCTATTTTTAGAATCTACTTCGTTTAGAGATTTTGTACCGTATCGATATATCTTTCCCAACATAAGTAAAAGTCCGTCTTACAAACCTCGGTATTCTTTTATTCCTATGTTTCAGATTGTATTAGAATACCTTTACACTTTTGATATAAAACTTGTAAACAAATTGAATCAACAATACTTGAGTAAGTCTAGTGAGGATAGACGCTTATTTGTATTTAGGTATTGGATGGAGAAACGATACTTGCGTTTGTCTATTCAAGCTAGAGTATTAGAATTACAAAATATAATTAAGTGGTACTCAAAAAGTCAAGTTTCTTATGAAGAAAGTTATAAGTATTTCTCAGCTTTTATGACTTTAGATACTATCTTTATCAATACAGATAGACATTTTCAAAATTTTGGTTTAATGTTTGATTTTGAATTGAATTGCTATAGAACTTCTCTATTGTTTGACCAAGGATTTAGTTTAGGTGTTGGAGAAAACTCTCTATTTTTAAAACGAGTTTATTTACATAGAAATAAACAGATAAAAATGCAACCTTTTGGGACAACTTTGAAAAGTAATAGCAAAGCGGTTGAGTGGTATCCTTACGACTTTGATGTTGTTAAATTTGTTAATTTATTACACTCTGAATTGTCAAATTGGACTGTTTTAGATATGTCACCTCAGTGGAATTTAATGAAACGTCAGTTGAATCTGTATTACCCACAAGATACGAATGGTGTAAATACTTTAGAATATTTAACTTCAGTTGGTTTGTAGTTATCTTCATACTTGAGGTTATTGCTTTTAACCTATATTTTACTAGATTTAGCATATTAAGTAATTGGCAAAATATAGGCTTTTTTCTAAGTTTTTGAGTTTGAACCTTGACTACTATTAACCCTTGTGCTATAATTGTCAAAGTAGAAACAAGCTCGTTTCCGATTTATGTTTGAATGAGGTTGTTTAGATGATTAGTTGGTAAGGTTTACTTACCAAAATTTATTTTATGTAAAAGAAAGGATTTGAATTTTACATGAGCAGAAGTGTAGAAACAAAAACATACGGAAGTATCCGTAAAGTGAAACATTATGGTGCTTGTGGTGTTATTCTTGGTCTTGCAGCTTTAGGTACTACTTTGAGTAGCGGTACTGTAAGCGCGGATGAAGTAACAAGTAATGCTACAAATGCCAAACAAGTACAAAGCGCTCCAACTTCTAGTGCTTTAGAAAGCCAAGAAAGCGCTAAAGCTAAAGAAGGTACGCTTGATGTAACCGTCAACAGTGACAAGGTAGATAATGCGGTATCCGAAGCGAAAGCTGCAGGTTTGAATGTTGTTGTTGATGCTCCAGCAGATGGTGGTACTGCAACAAGTTCTTCTGATTTGGAGAAACGCCAAAAAGAGATTGAGCAAAATTATGACAACCAAGCAGAGGTTGTGAAGAAAGAAGCTGACCGTTTTAAAGAAGAGGTTGCAACTCGTAACCAAGAGATTAAGACTGTCAAAGAAGAAAACGCAAAAGCTAAAAAAGACTATGAAGATGCTCACGCAAAATATCAAGCAGATTTAAAAACTGCGAATGATAGAAATGCTCAGATTGACAAAGACAATCAAGCAAAACATGAACAACATTTAGCTAAGGTAGAAGCTGTTAAGTCTGAAAATGAGCAAATCAAGAAAGATAATCAAGCTGCTAAATCTCGCTATGAAAAAGCAGTAGCAGATCAAGTTGCGAAAAATGCTCAAATTGACAAAGACAATGCAACCGCTAAGTCAGCTTATGAGTCTGAATTAGGTAAATGGACTGAGCGTAAAACTCAATCTGACGCAGATATGACTACTTATCGTCAAAAGATGGAGCAATATCGCAAAGATTTAGAGGTTGCGAATACTCGGAATGCTGAGATTGATAAAACCAACAAGGCGAACAAAGATGCTTATACGAAAGCAGTGGAAGCTCGAAATAAAGAGAATGAAGCTATTCGTAAAGCAAACTCAACTGCGCAAGCTGCTTATGAGTCTGCATTAGCTGAGTTAAATAAACGAAACGCTCAGATTGATAAAGAAAACAAAGCAGAGCAAGATAAGTATGATGCAGCTATGACTCGTTATAAGTTAGCTAAAGTTGCTTATGAAGAAGAGTTAAAAACTTATAACCGTGAAGTTGATGCGGTTAAGAAAAAACCTATTTTAGCTCAAGGTAATGGGGTAACTCTTTATGGTACTTTGAATGAATCTAAACGTGGTTCTATGGATTACTATTCAGATGTTACTGCAGTCTTCACACCAGAGAAAGGTTTGGAGGTAGTTGAAGGTGCTTTAGGTGCTAATTCTAAGACGACTTTAACTTTAGATAAAGACCTTCAAGAAGACCCTAACGTTGCAAAAGGTTTGTATGGTAACACTGAGCGTTTAGGTGGAAAAATCATCACCGGTATCAAACAAGGTTCGACCTTCACTTTGCATAATGTAGGTCGTACAACGACAGGTAAAACGATTTCTGCTCGATTAGTGTCAAGAACAACTCCTTCTAAGAGTTTTGATATTCCAGGTAATAAAGATACTTACACTCGTTTATGGGTTTGGTGGTATAAAGATGGTAGTCAAGGCCCGATTTCTCCTATTGGTTTTAACCCATATAACTACTTGAATAATGAGTGGGATATTCATTATTATGATGAAGCAACGGGTAGACCTTTAAATTTAGGTACTACTACAATTTATGCAGACTTGGACTATACTCAAGCTGTTCGTCATACTTACAATAATGATGAAGATACAGGTGCAGTAATTAACCCTCCAGGTTCAGAAGTGGCTCGTACTACTTATAAAGGGAAACAGGTTTGGATGGGTATCCACTCAGATGGTACTCACACTTCAGATGATGATACTGGTTTGAAACGTTGGAAAGTTGGTGATCCTTATTATACAGACGTGAACGACTTCTTTGATACACCTAAAGGTACAATTTTAACTGTAGGTAAAGGTGCTGTTCATAAATTAACCTATTTGGCTGAAGGTCTTCGTGGTACACAGACTTACACTGAAGCTCAAGCAAGAGAATATCGACGTGTTACAGACTATACTGATAAGTTCTATAATCGTAAGATTCAAACAGATTTTGAACTATATGCAGCAGGGTACGCTTTCCAACTTTGGGGTGGAAAATCGGTTGTTAAGAAATTGGTTCCACCAGAAGTTCCTAATCCACCAGAAGTTCCAGAGCTTAAACAGAAAGAGAAAAACACTTTAAACAAACCGGTGCCTACACCGGAGAAACCACCAGTTGAAAGACCAACTGAGGTGGGTCATGTTCCTCTTCCAAAAGAGCCACCTAAACCAAGTGAGTTTACTGAGAAGAAACCAAATGAACCTAAGTACAAAGAGAAGGATAAAACTCCTATTGTACCTCCAGTAGAGAACCCATTGAAACCTCTACCTACAGAGACACCAGATATGCCTCATGTTCCTCTCCCTCCAGCTCCTCCGAAACCAGTGGAGAAACCAGTACCAACTCCGATTGCACCTAGAACTATTCATGTTCGCTATGCTTTGTTGAAAACAACACCGGAAGTTGAGAAGTATGTTAAAAATAATCTTGGGACAAACGTTAACAAGTCAAATGTTCCTAAGATGTCTGAGGTTGTTTGGGAGTTAGAAACTAAGTCACTTCCAAGAAACCGCGAAGTTACTGAGGGTTATGAAATCCGTGATGACTTACCACAAGGGTATCATTTAAACCTTGCTAAAACTCAAACTCAAAATAGTGACTACACTATTACTTATGATGAGTCAGCACACCGTTTAACAGGGGTGCTGAAAAAGAGTGGTATCGATAAAGTAAATGCAAATCTGTCAACTGCTTACAACGTACCAGTTTTAAAGGTTTACGGAGAGGTTACAAATGATAACGCTGTTTATAAGAATAACTTCCATTTGAACTTGAATAACAAATACGAAGCTTATTCTAATATTGTAGAAGTTACAACGCCTGGTGGAACAAAACCAGTGAAAGTAAACTACAATAAAGACGGTGTGAAAATTGATGGTAAACAAGTTCTTGCAGGATCAACTAACTACTATCATGTCACAATGGACTACAGTAAGTACAAAGATATTAAGAGTGGTTCTGACGCTATTCAAAAAGGTTTTGGTGTTGTAGAGGATTACCCAGAAGAAGCGCTTGATATTGAGCGTGGAGAAATTCGCGCATTCGATTCTAACGGTGCAGAAGTTAAGGGTATCACTGAGTACCACTTCAACTCTATTGAAGAAGTAAAAGACCCTAAAATCAAAGCCATTCTTGAAACTAGTGGTATCAAACCTAAAGGTGCTTTCCAAGTCTTCATGGCTGATAACCCTCAAGAGTTCTTTGATAAATACGTTTCTAAAGGTAATTCTGTAACGATTGTTGACCCAATGCGTGTGAAACAGTCGCTTGACCGTAAAGGTGCATCATATAAAAATACTGCTTACCAAGTAGACTTTGGTAATGGCTACCAAGCTGACATTGTAGAAAATCGTGTACCAAAGACAGACCCACATAAGAAAAACTTGAATGCCAAAGGTGTTGATATCAATGGTAAACAAGTTCTTGCAGGTTCTACGAACTACTACACACTCACTGCTGATTATTCTGATTATAAAGGAATTGAAGCTGAAAAAGACCGTGTAGCGAAAGGTTTCTACTTTGTGGATGATTACCCAGAAGAGGCAGTAGATATTGACACTAACAGTATTAAGGTAGTTGATTCTAAAGGTCAAGAAGTGAACGGTTATACTTCTAAGGTTTATAAATCGGTAGCAGATGCACCTAAAGAGGTACAAGATGCTCTCAAACTTCAAGGGTATCAACCAAAAGGTGCTATTCAAGTTATTGAATTTGAAAATCGTACTGAGTTTTATAACAAGTATGTTCGTGCAGGTGAAGTGCTTACACTTACTGTACCAATGACAGTTAAAGCTCACTTGAACCAAACAGGTGCGAAGTATGAAAATACTGCTTACCAACTTGACTTTGGTTCTGCTAAGGTGACTGAGACAGTTGTAAACAGTGTACCAGCTCCTAAACCCAATAAGGCAAACTTTAATGCTGCTCACGTGAACATTAATGGTAAACAAGTTCTTGCAGGGTCTACTAACTATTATGAGTTGACTGTTCGTTATGACCAATACAAAGGTATTGAAGCTGATGAAGATAAAATTCAAAATGGTTTCTTCATTGCAGATGACTTCCCTGAAGAAGCGGTATCTATCAATGAAAAAGATGTGAAAGTTCTTGATTCTAAAGGTAATGAAGTAGAAGGTTTGAGACAAACTATCTACAACTCTTTAGCAGATGCTCCTGAAAAAGTTCAGAAAGCTTTTGCTAAGAGAAACATTCAACCTAAAGGTGCTATTCAAGTCTTTGAAGCGGTTGACCCAGTTGCTTATTACAATAAGTATGTGAAAACAGGGGAAACGTTGACTGTTAAAAACCCTATGACCGTTTCTGCTAAGTTAAATCAAACTGGAGCTAAGTACCAAAATACGGCTTATCAACTTGATTTCGGTTTAATTGCTGAAACTGAGACTGTTTCAAATAGTGTACCTAAAACAAACCCACACAAGAAGAACTTAAATAAAGCAGGTGTAAGTATTAATGGTAAACCAGTAGTAGCTGGAACAGTCAACTATTACACATTAACAGCTGATTATAGTGCTTATAAGGGTATCGAAGCGGACGCTAACAGAATTGCGAACGGTTTCCACATTGTTGATGACTTCCCAGAAGAAGCAGTTTCAGTCAATGAGAATGAGATTGTTGTAAAAGATTCTAAAGGCAACCTTGTAACTGGTTTGAAGTCAACTGTTTACAAGACACTTGCAGACGCTCCGAAAGGAGTTCAAGAGTCACTTAAATCTGCAGGTTACATACCTAAAGGTGCTATTCAAGTATTAACTGCTGAAAACCCAACTGAGTTCTACGACAAGTATGTGAAGACAGGTGAGGTTCTTACAATTACTAATCCTATGACAGTTCGTAAAGAAATGTTAGGAAAAGTAGCTGAGTACAAGAACACTGCGTATCAACTTGATTTCGGTCTTGCAATGGTAACAGAAACAGTAGTGAACAAAGTAGTGAAACCAAGTCCTAAGAAAGCGAACTTCAACAAAGTTGGAGTGAACATTGACGGTAAGCAAGTATTTGCAGGTTCAACTAACTACTACCATGTAACTGCTGACTACTCACAATACAAGGGTATCCAAGCTGATAAGTCTCGTATTGCACAAGGTTTCTTCATTGCTGATGATTATCCAGAAGATGTGTTAGATGTACTTTCTGATGGTATTAAACTTTCTGACTCTAAAGGTCAAGAAGTGAAAGGTTTGAAATACACTATTTATGAAAGTATTGAAAAAGCCCCAGAAGTAGTTCGTAATGCTTTAATTGAGCGTGGATTTAAACCTAAAGGTGCCTTCCAAGTTTGGGAAGCTGAAAATCCTGAAGAGTTCTACGCTAAGTATGTTCAAACAGGGGATACAATTACGATCATCAACCCAATAAAAGTCAAAGAACAGTTTGGTAAAACTGGTGGTAAGTATGAAAATACTGCTTATCAAATTGACTTTGGAGTTGCAGAAGTGACTACAACAGTAGTAAACAACATTCCTAAGTTTGAAACTAAGAAAGATGTTGTGATTTCTATTGGAGATAAAGAGTCTAAAGATGGTAAGAATATTGTCCTTGGTCAAACATTCTACTACTCATTTGCTGGTTCACTAATTCCAAGTAACCGTGCGGATGACTTGTTCGAGTACAAGTTTGTAGATGACTACCAAGAAACTCATGACCGTTTTGATGGTAAGTATAAAGTAATTGCAAAACGTGATTTTGTAACTGCTGATGGTAAACACTTCAAAGCAGGCGATGACTTAACTACTTACGCTTGGTTGAAAGAAGATAAAGCGAAAGGTCAACTTGAAATTGGTCTGAAAGAAGAGTTCTTGCGTTCTATCACTAAAGAGTCTGAGTTCCAAGCTGATGTCTTTGTTGAAATGACTCGTATTCAAGCCGGTGAGGTTGAGAACAAGGTGTCACACATTGTTAACGGTATCGAAGTTTCCTCAAATACTGTTAAGACACACACTGATGTTCCACCGACACCAACTAAACCAACACCAAAAACTCCACAACTTCCAAATACAGGTGGTAAGGAGACTGCAGCTATGTCTGTAGCTGGGTATGGTTTACTTGCTTTGCTTGGTTTGTCTTTCCTTGGAAGAAAGCGCAAAGAAGATAAATAAACGAAGAGAAAGGGAAAACTCCCTTTCTTTTTTTTTATTTATACTTGCAAAAACTTAATTATTCTGTTATTATAATTAAGGGTTTTATCTATTCTTTATAATTTCATAGTTTTTACTTGACTTTTTAATTTAATTTTGGTATAATAGATTTATCAAAATAAGAAGTTTAAGTTTCGTTGTGAAATTTAATGAAATAAAACACTTGACTTATTGTAATTATTTTGGTATAATATACTTATCAAAATAAAAGAAAGAGGTATTTACCTATGAAAAAATCTATTATCGCTACTGCTGCTTTGGCTGCTGCAAGTATTTCAACCACTGTTGCACATGCTGACACTATCTTTGATCCTACTGTTGACAATGCAGGTGGTTTGCGTACAGAACAAAATCAACCGAAAGTTCCTACAGCAGATGCCAAAAACGAACCAGCTTCGGTTGAAAAAGAAGCACCAAAACCAGTAGAAGTGAAAACTCCTACTAAGGAAGATGTCGCTGAACTTGGTGCTACTGCTAAACAAACCAAAGAAGATGCAGATAAAGCAAAAGAAACTGTAGCGCAAAAAGATGATGTTGTTAAAGGCGCTGAGTCTACTGTAAAAGAAAAACAAGAAAAAGTAGAAAAAGCTGAAAAAGAGCTACCTACGCCAGAGCAAGTTAAACAAGCAGAACAAAATGTGGAAACTGCAAAAGGTGAAGTTACTAAAGCAGAGCAAGCGGTATCAACTGCTAAAAATGCAACTATTGTTTCTGCTGACGAGGTAGCTGTACAAGAAAAAGCAGTTGCTACTAAACAAGCTGAAGTAGATGAAGCGAAAGGTGCTTTGGAAAAGGCAGAAAAAGAAGCTGCTGAAAAAGAAGCTATCTTGAACGATACTAAGCTCCCAGAAGCCCGTAAAGCTCAAACTGATGCTCGTTTTGAAGAACAAGATGCTGAAAGTTCAGTAGAGTCAAACGAAAAACGTGTTGAAGAAGCTAAATCTAAAGAGCAAACCTATCAAGACTCTGTAAAAGAATTTGAATCTCAGATTGCTACATCAACTAAAGAAATTGAAGATTTGACTGTAACGAAATCTAATGCTAAGATTGCTTATGTAGAAGCAAACAAGAAATATGATGAAGCAGGGGATTACAACAGTAAAATTCGTGCTACACATCTTCCTGAAATCACTCTTGATTCTAGCTTTGTACAAGCAGTAAAAGATACGATTGCTTACAATCTTGCTGACAACAGTGCTTTGTCTGCTGAAGAGCGTAACAAACGTACAACTGAGTTGTATAATCGTGTTGTTCGTACACAAGTTGCAAATGCGAATAACAAGTATGTTCAAACGAAAAATGAGTTGGAAGATACTAATCGTTATGACATTAACAATCTCCCTAAAGAAATCCGTGATGAATTGAACTACTTTGTAGCTGACTTGCTAAATCAAGCTCGTCACCAACTTGGACTACCAGATGCAGTTCTATCTAAAACTTCATTGGAATTTGCTCAAAAGATTGCAGATGAATATGTAAAAGCAAACTATTCAAATAGTATGCGACAAGAATACCGTAAAAAAGGTGGTTCAGGACACTATGCTAAGGGTATCAACAAGGTTGCCAAAGAGTATAACATGCCTACTACTGATTCAGAAGTAGAAGCACGTGGTGGACAATACTATGAAAACTCTGTGACTACTTTTGCTTCACATGATTTTGATGATGAAGATGGTGTTTACCGTAAGACTTTGGGCGAGATGAAAGAAACCTTGTACAATCATTTTGTACAGTTGATTTCAACTAAGAATGACTATGCGCATACTCAAGGGATTTTGCAATTTGACTACCCAAATGAGACTGCTTATTTCGGTGGGGTTGCTCAGAGCAAAACGGACGATTTCTACACTACACACTTTCTAACTTCTGTCCGTAGTTCACTTACAAATGGCTCAACTTGGGATACAACTCCTATTGAAAATCCTTTGAAGAAAGAAGTGTTTGAGCGTCGTGTAGCTGAAGCGGTTCAACGTTTGAAAGATACTGCAAAAGCAGTAGGCGCTGTCCGTGAACAAATTGAAGCAGCCGACAAAGGCTTGGAAAAAGCTAACTCAACTTTGCGTAGTGCAACTGTTAAGTTGAACGCATTGAAAAAAGAAGGTAGTCCTCTTGCTAAAGCACAAACTTACTTAGAGCGTGCTAAAACTCGTCATGACAAAGCAGTTGTTGATTTAGCTAATGCAAATGCCTTGGTAAACAACTTGCTAGTGTCACATGCTCAAAAAGAAATTGAAGCAAGAAGCGCTCGTGGTCGTGCAAATATCGCTAAGTTCAGCTTTGGGCAAGCAAATAAGGCTTTGGAAATTGAGCAAGCTAAGTTGGGCTCAATGAAAGTTTCAGCAGAAGCTAAATCTAAAGCGATATCTGAAGCTGAACAGGCACTCAAAGATGCTCAAGCTAAAGTTAAACAAGCCGAAAAAGAGCTTGCAGACCTTAAAAATGCGAAAACTCGTTTGGCGGATCTAAAAGTTGAACTTGAACAAGCAGAGAAAGCTCTCCAAGTTGCACAAAAAGCACAACGTGAAGCCAAAGCAGACTTTGAAGATAAAAGTGCTAAAGCACTTGAAGCGAAGAATGTTTACGAAACTGCCAAAGCGAAGTTTGAAGAAGCAGAAACAAAACGCTTGGTAGAGCTTGCAGATGCTAAACGTAAAGAACTTGAAAAAGCTGGTTACAAGCCAGTACCAGTTGTAGATAACAACGGGCATGTGGTTGATTACAAAGTTCCTCAAGCTACTGTAACTGTTGCAAATAGTTCAAACTCAGCTTCAACTACAACAACTGCAACTTCAACATCAGGTTTCGTTGCTCAATCAGAGGTTGCTCCTACTGTGTATTCTGCTACACCAGCTACAGAACAAGGTGAGACTCTTGTACAAACCTCAACTGTTGAACAACGTCAACTTCCAAACACAGGTGAGACTTCTAGCACCCTAGCTACTCTCGGTATCTTTGGTTTGCTTGTTGGTTTTGTAGGCTTCAAATCTCGCAAAGAGAACTAAATTGGTCTTTCAAATTTAAGTGAGAGGTTACATTCCTCTCACTTTTCCATTTTGAGGTCTCAGTTTCGCTCCTATTCGATTTTAATTCTAAATTTGATATTTTATCTCTTCGACAATTAAAATTCGTCAGAGAGCAAATAAGAGCCATTTAGAAAGTAGGTTAATTTGGCTAAGAAATTTAATGCAAAATTTTATGATGTAAAACCTTGGTTACAATTCTTCTTCGGTATCGCCATTTTAGGTATTTCCTTTTGGGGAGCTAAAACGGTGCTACAAGAGAACGCAGTAAGAGAGTACAAGTCAACAACTGAACAATTTACACCCTCTACAGTAGAAAAAGTCATTTCAAAAGCAGACAAGGGAGAAACATTTTATGTTTTTGTAGGGGTTTCAACTTGCCCAGACTGTCAAAAGTTTGCTAAAAGACTAGATGTCAATGTTAAAAACAAGAACATTAGTCCTAAGTCGATTTACTACATTGGGTTTGACTCTGTAGAAGACTTTAAAGGTTTCTCTGAGGGTAGCTTTGAGCGATTAACTCAAGGTACGGAAGGTGTTCCTATTTTCCGTAAGGTTATCAAAGGTCAACTTAAAGTGCCCTTTGATGATTTAAGTGACTTAGGCGCTTACTTAGTTAATCCATAAACCTCTTAGTATTCGGTATCCAGTTTGGATGCCTTTTCTTTTTGTCATTTTTCACTTTAAAGGAGGTATGCCACCTGAATCAAGGTATGCACTTTGATAAGTTATGAAAATTAAATTAAGTTTAAGTGAGGTTAGAAAATATGGCTAACAACAAACTATCAGCAACAGGTCAAATGGCACTTGCTTTACCAACTATGCACGGTCAAAACAACCTTGAACTCGGTATCACGTGGTCTCCAATTCCTCGTAATTTCTTGGAGTCTGATGTGTTGGTTCAAGGAACAGATGAGACGATTAAGAGTGTTTTGGATAATGAAGATTACTTCCAATTTCACTTTGTAAATGACAAGTTGGCTCTTGCTTCGATTGACTTTACACATGCTATTCAAGCTTATGAGTTCTTGACAGAAGACAAATCTATGAGAGAAAAAGCGATTGCTCAAAGAAAGAAAACGGCTGAGTCTTTTCGTAAGTTCTTAGAGAAATTGGCTAAACAACCTTTGGGAACAAAAGTTGAGGTAGGTATTTACTGTACAAACTCTCTCCCACAAGCCACTAAATTGAGCGGTGAGAAGATTCCAGCTTTTGCAGTAGATTTTCAAGCACTTGCGAACTTGTCTGTGAATATTTTAGGGATGAGCGATTACAACTTGGTTGTTGAATTAGGTGGTCGTAGACTTCCTTTGGCAGTAGAACTTTTCGGTATCCCAAACAAGCAACATTTTGTCGGAGCTGAGATGACAAGAGACAACAACGCTTTGGTGGTGGTGATGTCTTTGGAACCCAAAAGTTAAGTTGAGAGGTTTGTAGTAGTATGTTTGAGGAAGAAGACTTGGAACAGTTCTCAGATACACCTAACGTAAGTGCTGAATTCGAGGAAGTAAGGGTATATTCAGTTACCCCTCACTTCTCTCAGTTACCTTTTATGGATAAGGTATTTGAGAGAGAGTTCAAACAAACAATGGCTTATATTAAGTCTATGAGTCCAACGGTCTTTGGACTGCACCACTTGGAGCTAACTCAAAGTCCGATAGGTTCTGAATTGCTTTCCTTTGTAAGAATTAAAGGACTTAGCTCTGAGAATTTATTTAAAGAGTTAGAAGAATGTGAGTTTGTCTTTATTTCAACTAAGAAAGAGTTTAGTGAGAAAGGGCATTTGGCTTACTCTAAGTTGAATTTACAATCTGTAAAAGCACCAAAAGGGTATCGCTTGGTTGCTTGCGCAAGCGCCGTTCCTATCCCAAATGGCTACAAAAGTCCTGACCCTCAGATTGAATATGTAGGTCAGGATGAGATTATGGAAGGTGCAGTTCTGCAGTATTTTTGGATTGCAGAAGAGTTTCTATATCGAGTAGAGACTGAGGTTGTAACGGTGTCTCTCAAAAGAGTGTCCGACCATTTAGGAGGTCGCTCTGTGGTTTTGACCAATGGTATTTCCTTGTATTTAGTTGTTCAAGACCGTTCTCGAATGAGAAATACTGAGACAAAGAATATTTATTTTGTAGGAAACACAGTTGAAGAGTGCAAAGAGCAAATTGTGTCTATGTATAACCGTTTGGTTGAGCTAGGTTTAGCATTTCCTAGTGATGAGTTCACTATTCAAAAAGAGATTGGTGGTATTTTAACTACTGTCAACTTGGCTTACAAGGAATTAGAACCTACAATGGACTTAGACCCAGTAGCATTTGAGGTTTCATTAGCAGAAGAAGGATAAAAAGAATGAGTAAAGAGTTAGTAGGTCTGATTGAGTTTCCAAAAGGAAACTCTCAGTCAGATGATTTAGTAGGTTATGGTTTAGTGTATTTGGAAGAAGATATTTTGCGTTTTCGTCTAAAGCGTTTGTCTTCTAGTTTGGATTTATCTACAGTTTCAGATGAAGCAGTAGTGGAGTTGTTTGAAAATAGTCCTTTACATTTTGTAGTAGATTATGAGCGCTTTGTACGTTATATTCAAGCAAACTCACCAGATATTTTGGAGGATAAGTTCTTTAGAGCTTTATACACTGTTCTAAAGCAAGCTTACCAGTTAGGGTATCCGCTTGATTTTTCTCGCTTGGCTCTAGTCTTAGAAGAAAAAGTTCAGTTTGACCAATGGAAGGTTATTCTACGTTCCTTGTCTAAAGGAGATGGGACATTCGAGAAATGGGGTGTGTCGTATGGTTAATAGAAAACCCGTTCGAGAAATTGAAAGTCGTTTAACTGATGGAGGTGCAAAACTTTTAACTGAGTTTGAAAGTTTAGTTGATGTAGGTGTAGAGAGTCCAAAGCAAGTCGTTTGTATTTACTTTAAAGAAAAAGACCGCTATGGTTTCTATATGCAGAACGGCAAGAAATTGAAGTCTTTTAGTGTACCAACTGCCTTTATTGATAAAAGTCGAGTCTTGTCGGAGCAAGTCTTAAATCATATTAAAGAGAGTGGTCTTTACTTTGAAGAGGGTGAGAATAGTTCCATTAAGGTTCCAGTATTAGCTCGTACAACAAGTGCAGTCTTGAAGAACTTCCAAGGTTCCCAATACCCTGTGGTATCCTCTTATGTTCGGTATTTTTCAGAGACTTTTAGTGAAGAGCAAAGAAAACTCTTATCACGTTGGTTCTTACAAGAAAGTTTTTATGAAGAAGGACTTCAAAGGATTGAGTTGGAGTTAAATACTAACACCGACTACTTTAGAGAAAAGGCTGCAAAATTGGCTACCTTGATGGGTGGGGGAACTTGGTTCTTCAAAGAGTTGAACTACTTTGAAACGGGCGCTAAATGCACATTGGGTCACGACATTAAATGGGAATTTGTGGCAGAGGAAGAAGCGACAGGAGAAGTATTGAAATTCGGAGTGGATTGTGTACAAGATTTTTTCAATATTGAAGGTCAAGTACAGAATCAACTTGTACGTTTCCGTACTCGCTATTTCAATGAAATGTTGACCTATGCTTATTCTTACAGTCAGCAACTAGGGTATCAAAAGAACTTTGGCTTTGCTTTACCTAGTATTTGGCAAAGTTTGGTAGATAGAAGATTTGCAAAACCAACTTCTAAGATTGAGTATTTGTTGAAATTTGTACATGAGTTTAATTCTTTAAATATGCCTTTACCTGTTAGCCTTCGTCTTCAGTTCTTAAAAGAGTTGGAACAACAGAGAGCATATAGTTTAAAGTATAGGTTCATGGAGAATACCTTTGGAGCGGTATCCTTGTTTAACATGTATTCTCTTTTAGGAGATTTAGTTCCGTATATTAGCGAAAGTGATAAAGCTAAAGGTGCTTGGTCATCTATTAAGGGTTCTATGGTTAGCGAACACGGTTTATTGTTACAAGATAAAGACCTCATCATTAAGTTCATGGAGTCTGGTTTCTTTGAAAGTGTAACTACTTTATATGAGACTATAAAAGGTTATGGGGGTCATGTTCACTCCGCCTTAACAGAGATGGTGAGTGAGTTAGACTTTCAACTAACCTATAATAAATTAACTTGGTTTGCAGATAAACAAAGTGCAAGTACAGAGGTAGCTAGATTTATTGGTGGAGTCCCATTAAGTAAATACAGTAGACCTGCTTACTTTGGTAACGGTTCCGCTCTCACTATGACTGGAGATAAGTTAGAAACAGATTACTCCAATATTGAAAGATTTTACTTCGGTATCCTCAATCCACGTGTATCTTTGAGTGATTTGATGAATGTATTTGATACATTTACGAAGAAGTTTGAAGAACAGATTGCCAAGAAATAAATAAGACTTTATCGCCTAAATCTTGCATTTTACCTCTAAATATGGTAAAATTGAGAAAAATGCAGTTTGGATAGGAGATAAGTATTGTGTTAGTTCGTAGCAAACCCTTTAATACAGGGGTTGAGTTGATTGTAAATTCTAAAGTTTATACCTTGGCGCATAAGAGTCATAGCTTAATTAAGCAAGTAGATTTAGAGGAGTTGGATAGTAACAGTATTTTACGATACAAACCTGTCCAAGTCTTCTCGATCTTATATCTCAAAGGGGTATCCACTTCGGTGGAGATAACTGTTTATAGCGAAAAAGAGGGTTGTAAACGTGCAAACCCTCTGTCTGCTAAGACTTACCAAGTCTTGAGAGAACAATGGTTGAGAAATAGTAAATTACAAGGATTTTCTCGTATGGAAACTCCTACACCAGATGGTGTTATTGTGCAAGAAATAATGGTGGTGGCTCTATGAAAGGTTTGGTTATAAAAACGAAGGTCACACCTAAAGACTTGTATGAGCGTTACTTACAAATGAGGAGTGCAGTAGAGGTCTTAAAGGTCATGCTATATGATTACGGTATTTCTTATTCTCCTACTATTGTCCGTAAGTTTGAATTGTCTCAATATGTGGTTGCTCAGTTGAAAGAGTTGGGCTTTACAAACTATACAGATAAACGCAGTGCGGTATCTTTGGTTTTGAACCTTTCTTATTTAGAGTATGTTCAAAAGATGGTTAGCCTTAAACACCCATTCCAAGTTGGTTTAAATTTGGTAGTTTCTTACTTACAGTATAAACAAGAGGTAGAGTATTTAGAGAACTTGTATTCATTCAATAACTTGAAGACTAGAAGGTTTTTAAAAGGAAAATCGCAGACAAGACAAGTTAAGGTTTCTGAGGGTAAACAAAAAGGGGAAGTACCTTTATGGTTGCCAAAGACCATAAATGATGAAATTTCAATTCATGATGGTTATACTGAGATTGAAGAGTCCTTACATAATGTTTATTATCAATTTCTAACCAAAGTTGCCAAAGAGCAAGGGGTATCATTATTTGCAGGTTGGACTTTTTTAAGCGGTGTTTCAAGAAAACAAGAATCTTCTTTGTTACCTTTAATTTTAAGAGGTTCAATCGAAGTTCAAAATGAACGTATTCGTAAGGTTTTAGGCTCTCTTCGTACCGATAATAAAGGAGAGTTTCCTTATTCTTTGGTTTATGAAGATTTACTGAAAGCTCAAATGAGGGTTTTGGCTAAGTACACTCAAAATGAACCAGACTTGATGGTTCGGAGTATTACACCTTTTAAAATCTCCTTTTCACACGGTGGTTTAAAGAATTACCCTTTGTATTACAACTATATTTGTTGGGATTACGACAATGATAAACCACTACCTAACACAAATTGTTTCAAAGGGTTAGGGGGAGAGTTTACAAGGGTATCCTTTGCGGGCGCAACTCCATATTATCTAAGAAATGAAGAAGGTAAACAAGAGATTTTCTACAAAATGGTTAGCAAGTCTCAACTTCATAGTAAGAACGTTCACTTAGAAGAGTATTTAAAAGAGTTTTCTCAGATGTTTGGTAGGTACTTTGGTGGAGAGGGGTTGTTAATACCTTTAGCTCCAACTCGTACAGAATTGATTAAGTGTAGTTTAGATAGATTAGAACAGAAAGGAGTCGCCCTAGTTGACTCGGATAGTTAGTTGTGGAAGAGGTCTGCAGTTAGCAGCTTCGTCCTTTAGGCAGTTGGACTCAGAAGATATTGAATTGGTTCACTATCTAGGTTCTGACTTTAAGCTCTTACCGGTTTATTTCAGCGTAGGTGGTTCTTACCCACTAGAAGTTGAGGGTATCCTACCTAGTCAGTCAAAAATCGGAGCAAAGCTTGGAGAAGTTTCCTACTGTGTAAAAAGCGTTATTTCCTCTAAATTTGGAGGGTTAGATATTCAAAGTAGTATTTCCATAGTGGTGCCAAGTACAGAAAAAGGTCGCTTTAGCTTAGATACTTTGCATGAAGGGTTTGGAGGTTTGTCTCTACCTTTCTTGGAGTTGAAAATATCTGAGGACTTGCGTTCCATCTTTTCTGAGGTTGGAGACTTAGAGAACTTTTGGGGTACTTTGAACAGTTTACAAAAAGAAAACAGGTGGTAGAAAATGCAAAACAAAATGGTTGTTTTGGCTTTGTTAGATATTGCAAATCCTACGGACACAAGTTATTCTTATAGTCCAAGTGGTTACGCATTAGCTCTTGCGGTATCCAACATTTCTCGAAAATTGAAGAAAAAATCAGTACAAGCTAAGATTGAAAAACAGTTAAAGTCTGATGAAGACTTGACTTTTACACTTCTTGAAGGGAACTCTTTTCCTCTTGCAGTAAGTGATACTCTTTGGGAGTGTTTGTCTAGTCTGAGAGTTTCCAAAGATGATGATTTATCTAAATATGACTTTGAGTTAAATGATTCTGAGGGTGGTGTTATTTTCAAGGTTGAGGGTGTCTTCACAGATAAACACGGCTTAATCAAAGGGGTATCTAACTTTAAATCTGTCGCAGACCGTTTAGTTGATAAAGACTCACTCGATTTAACAGAAGACCAAACTGAATTTATTGAATCAGTAAAATCTAATATTAAATCTTTGGAAGAGCTTGAATTAGCTTTGAATGAGGGTTCAAAGGGTAGTTCTCTTGCTCGCATTTCTGATGAAATGGAAGATTTACTGAGTTCTCGTAAAGATAACTCTGAGTTTCGTCAGTCTTGGGAGTCATTACGTAAGCAGTTATTAGAAGATAATTCTAAGAACTTCATTGGTAATGTACCTTCTCACTTGTTAGTAGAGGTAGAAAGTCCACTTGAAGTTTATGAGGACTTTACTGAAGGTGTTGATTTAGAAGATGCAAGAGCGCTTGTAGATGCTCAACTCCGTGGTTACTTACCTTACCAATATGGTCCAGGTGGTTCTATGTATTTACACTTAAAGGGGTCTGTTTTACGAGAAAATGCTTATAAACAGTTTGCAGATAAAGGTGTTCACTATGATGAAACCCACATCGGTATCCTCCAAAATGAGCATAAATTAAAGTTATATTTAACTTATGGTGAAGCAGTTTTTCTTTATATGGTTGCTAAAGGTGGTTCAGTAGAGTTGCCAACAACAGATATTGATCGTATCTTCAAATCTGTGTTAAAAGTTGGTTTGGAGAGTCAAAAAGACTTCGTGTCAACATGGTTCTATAAACCTGTAGGTTTCCTAGCTGATATTTCAGATATTTATGCTCAAACGAAACAGATTTTTTTACAAGATTATGTAAGTTTTTGTGAGACTCACTTACCTTTTGAATTTTACTTTGGTTTCTTGTATATCTTGTACAGTGATAATTTATTTAACTGTATTCAAGAAGGTTTACCGGACTTTACAAGTAAGATTCCAAGGTTAGAGTTTGCTAAATTGATGCAGAAGATTGTAGATTAGAATAGGTGGTTTAGACGATTGGTATTTAAAATTGAACAAGAGCAGTTGTTGTGGAAAGTGGGAGAGTTCTTAGCAGAGCAAGGAAAACCGCTAGGGTTTTTAAATTCAGAAGGTTTTAACCCTAGTTTCTCGGTATCTGGAACGCAATTAGAACTTTTAATTGCGAAAATGCAAGCGCAAGCTCTCCAAGACTTACCTTTTGAAATTGGTTCTTCTAAGAAGTTTGAGGACTTACGTTTTGCTTTGTGGTTGTTGGCAAACACTTATTGTTATGTAGTGACTTCGCCACATAAATCAAAAGAGTTGCAAGGGTTTAATTTAGGGAAACAAGATGTTCGATTTGGTTCATTAGCCTTACCCTTGTTAGAGAGCGCAGTCGATGTTACAGACAGACAAAAGACGAGTCTTAGTAAGATTTACAAAGAGTTTGGAGAAACGTTAAATCAAGGTTTACTAGCTTTTCCGACAATTAGCATGTCTAAAGGGAAATTGTCATTTCCTAGAAAGAAAGTGTCTTTTGTAGAGGGTGAGTACATGGTGCTACCGGTATCTGTTGTAAACGGCTATGTTTCTAAACTCAAAGAAAAGTCTAAGTACGGTATTGTTACGATTGATGCGCACCGTGTCGGTGGGTCTTTACGTGAGTTTAACATGACTGCAGACACTTCCGTAGCAGTTCAACTCTATACGGGTTCTTTATTGCTAGAGGATTTTGAGACTGTAGGGTATTCTTTGTCTGCTGCTTCGGTTTACCAAGAAAGTAAAGTAAAGATTATGAAAGGTCTTACTCGTTTGTTGTTGACTTTTTATGACTTAGGAATTGCAGAAGGTGATTACCCTCAAAGACAACTTTCCTTGAGTCGTATCAGAGAAGTTCGCTACTTAGCTAAAGAAGAGCAAGACAAGAAGATTAGACAGTTGAAACGCTACGCCCTCATGTCTGAGGACGCTATGGTTCGTCAGATTAACCATTTAGCGAAAGATTGGTCATTTGAGCGACAAACTGAGTTCTTAGTAGAGAGTTTGGCTCGATTGAAACGGGTGTCTGACGTAGATACAAGTGTAAGCAAGTTTGAAATTAAGTCTTTAATTGAGTTTCAAATGCGTTTTAGTGAGTGTATTGAGTATTACTCTACTGCCTATTTGAGAGTTGTGTATGACATGATTCAAGAAGAACCAGAGCGCTACAACTTTATCACTGGTCGAAACACAGATATGGCAAGTGTAAGTGATTCGGTATCTTCAGATTTCGTAACTATTCCAGATACACTTGAATTTTAAGGTTGAGGTAAGATTTTCATGGACAAAATAAAAGAATTATGGGATAAGAAAGGGTTGAGATACACCATTCTAGGTGTTCTTGCTCTTGTATTATTACTATTTGGGGTTCGAGCTTGTAACCAAGCTAAGAAATCGAACACAGAGACGAAAGCAAGTGAAGAGCAAGTAGACAAACCGAAGAATAAAAACGCAGGACTAACTCCATTTGAAGAAGAGCAAAAGCGTTTAATTCGTAAGTACGGTGAAGCAGGAGAAGGGTATTATTGGTCTGATGAAGGTACTCGTATGGCTTTAGGAGACCAAAACTTGTCTGAAACTGAGGTTTTAAGAACTTTCTTACGTTCTCTATCTACTTTGGACTTTGCAACTGCTCAGAAATATGCTTATAAAGACCAAGTATTGAAAACCTTAAATGGTTACTTCAAGTCAGATGCAGAGTTCACTTACTCCGAGTCCTTTAAAAAGGGGATGTACCAACAATTTCTACTTAGTTTAGAGATTGAGGGTATCGAGAATCAGGCGACTTTTGCGGATGATAAGAGTAGTGTAACGGTTAAATTGAAAGCCTTGGACTTGTCTAATAAAGATTTTTGGAAAGAGGATCGCGAAGGTCTTTTAAAAGGTATTTATTCGTATCGTAAAACTGAGGCAGATTCTACGAAGGCTAGAAACTTCTTGTATGAGTATGTAAGTAACTACTGGAAATCTGAATTAGCTCAAAAGAAAACCATTACAGTAAACATTACCTTGATGAAAACAGGCGCGGGTGGTTGGCTTGTTTCAAACGATATGGACTTAGACAACTACGCTAAGTACAGTGAGGGTGAAACGGTTATTAACAACATTCTGAAAGAATATGATGAAGAAATTTCTCGTAGACCGAAAGGTTTTGAAGATTCTACATTTGACCCAAGCACTCTCTTGAATAAGGACAAGAAGTCTCAAGTTAAGTCTGAGACAGATAATTCGAAGAAAGTAGGGTCTTAATGAGTGTAGAGAAAGTTTCAGATTATTTAGAGCGTAGAGCCAAAGCAACTTTTCGTAAAGGTTATGAAGAGGTTCTACCTTTAATTAAAGATGGTGATTCTGAGTCTCAACTTCGCACGGTGGGTTCAGTTGCTCGTACTGAAAACCTTATCGGTATAGGTACAAACAACCGAGCTGAAGGGTTTCATTTTGAAGAAAAGCATTTGAGTACAACTGAGAAGTATGAACAACAAGCTCAACTTGCTTTCAACGAAGAGTATATGAGAAGAGCTGATGAAATTGATAAACTAAGAATTTCCGAAGCAGTTTCTCAGTTTGCAATAGGATTGCAAGAAGGTTCTACTAATGATTTTGCTACTATGATTCAAGAGCGAAAAGAGGAAACGAGCGATATCTCTGAACTTCCACCCTCTGATAGTTTCAACATTCCTCAATATGAGGACGAGGGAACTGTTGATGATTTGGAAGAAGATGTTAGTTCTGACTCTACTCTCGAAGACCCATTTTCAGTAGAACTAGTGAAAGATGAAGTACAAGAGTTTTCGTTTTTAGATGGTTTCAATATTTGATTAGTTTAGGTGGTTAGTATTTACATGTTTTATGAGAAAAATGATTTCAAAATCATGTTAGGTTCAAACGCTTTAGAAGGTTGCACTGACTTAAGAAGTGCTTGTAGACGTGGTTTTGACTTATATTTCAAAAGGTTAAATGAGTTACAAAGTGTTGAAACTTACTCTTTGAAGCAACTTCGATTTGTAAAATCAAGACAAAGCGATAACCAATTTGGTATCTCCTTTAAAGGCGCATTTCCTTTCTCTTTCTCAGTAGATATTGAGAAAGGTACGTTGACGGTTTCTCCTTTCCTTTTGTCTGATGATGTGTTAGCAAAAGTTAAAGAGGGTCATTATGTTCCCTTGGTTCAGCTCTTTTTAAACGCGTTTGCAGAGAAGGTTTGGGCTTACCATAACTTAGATTTGCTAAATGTTATGTTGGAGAAGTATAAACCAGTAGGTAGTCCTTATACTGTAAGGTTTGTACTAAATAGCAAAGCGAAAGATAGGTTCTTGTCTCGTTTTGGTGAAGACTTGATTGAATGGTGTGTTTTAGATGATTACCCTCAAACGCTCCAGAATGTCCTCCCTCGCGATTTAGACTCTCTAAAGGAATTTATACGCAAAAACTTTTACAATGGATTTGACGCTCTCTCAGAAGCTCTCAGAGGACAATCTACACTTTGGTCTGATTATTTAGCTGGGCGACCTCCGACGGGTGTTACTTATAATCCTATGAGATTGGTAGGTGCGTTAGCTTTAGAGTTAGAAGAAACAGTTGAAAAACGTTGTCGTTTCCTATACTCTGAGAATGAAAATGGTGAAATTACACTTTACCAACGTGAGGGGGAGGTTTATGCAGAGGTTCTTCGCTTTGATAAGGAAACGGGAGAACTCGGTATCCTCGATAAGAGTTACACTTTAGGTTTCGACTCTACTGAGCAGAAGATGAAAAGAATTGAGGTGACTGTAGATGAGTCAGCGTAACTTTGGACAACATCGAGATAATAATGAAGGTGGTTGGAACGGAGTTCCTGATTGGGGGTCTCATCAACAACCTTCACCACAAAGAGGTGGGTTTGGTTCTTCGGATTTTGAATCTGAGACAACTAGTTCGCTAGAAGAAGAGCGAGGCTTCAATTCACGAGGTGGTTTTGAACCTCAAGGTCAAAGAGGTGATGGATTTGGGTATGAACAACCTCAACAACCTCACCCAAATGAGTTCCAACAACCACAAAGGTTTAACCAAGGGCAAAATGAGGGTTGGGGTTCACAATCGAATCAAGGATTTGAACCAAGTGGTTTTAACCAAAACCCCCAAGGGTATCCCCAAAATCAGTTCGACTCCAACCACTATGACCAATATGGTCAAATGGAAAATAGTGCAAGCGCACACCCAGTTAAGAAGAAATGGTCTCCTTGGTCTATTGGTTTAACTGTTGTCATTGTGGCAGTCTTACTCCTTGGTATTATGGTTTTTGTAGCAAATAAGGCGAAACAAAACCCTTCAAGTGACTTGAAAAATAAGGTTACACAAGTAGAAAAAGGTGCTACAGATAAGAAGTCAGCGGCATCCGACAGTGACCGTATTTTCCCGGAAGGCTCTCCGAAGAAAGAAGAGAAAACTTCTAGCTCAACTTCTGCAGAAGAAAAACCTAAAGAGAAAGCTGAGAACTTAGGTGGTAGTGAAAGTAAACCAACCACTTCAAATACTCAAAACTTAGATGGTGCAAAAGTTTCGTCTGAGGTCTTAGTTGCTAAAGGCGTTGTAAAAGAATTACATTTAGAAGGTAATTCCGACTTAGCTGCTACCTATAAAGCAGTCTTATCTGTTGGCTCAACTACCATCTCGGTATCCCTTAATTTCGATACCGCAAGCCAACTAAAAATAGGCGACACTGTAACTGTTCGTTACCGTAAATTATCTGATGTAGATAAGGTTGTTATTGAATCTGTCACAAAATAAGAAAAAAAAAGTCAGGAGGGTATCTATTTATCTCTTGACTTTTATTTATTGGTATGCTATACTAATTTTAGAATTTTTCAGAAAGATACGAGGTCAGCTAAAGCATGGTTAGAATGTTGAATTTAGGAAACAGTCCTAAAATGCCAGAGAAAGAAAAGAAAACCCAAACACTTTCAGATGCACTGGGTCAAGAAACTGCTAAACCGACTGCACCTATTCATAAAGTTCCTACAGTTGAAGTTCAACCAAATGGAGAACAAGAAGGTGTAGTAGAGCCACTAAGTCGAGTAGTAGGGGAAAAAGTAGGAAAACCAGTTACAGTAACACCTACTGAAAAACCAAAAGCAAAAGAAGAAAAACCGACTGCTACAAACCCAACTACTGAGGGTGATGACAATGCTCCAAGAGCAGGTGGTATTTCTCTAGTGGGTATTATTCAATCCAATGTACATAAAGTTCGAGTATTTAAACGTGGTGTGTATTATGACGCCACTCAAATTGCAGGATATATTTTGCGAAACGATGGGGTTGAAGAACTTGAAGTTTTTGATGATGTATTAGTTTCACAAGAGAACCCGAAAGTAATTTATCAACCTAATACAAGTCTCTTGTCTACTGCTGAGAATCCGAGTTCTGTACCTAAAGTTCCATTTGCGATTGGTGAAACACGTGTATTCACAAAACCGGGTCTACTTGCTTTGAATGAATCTTGTAAAGAAATTGGCTCTCGTCTTGGCATCGGTGAAGCTCTCCCAGTTGTTGTAAGTCAGTTGATGGACTTGCACCCAGAGTTGACAGAAGAGGTAGCTACCGAAATTGCAAAAGACTTTAAATTTGCTATTCAAGTTCGTGATGCTCGTGGAGAAGGTATTTTGGTTCCTGACCACCCAGAGGGTTTATTCAGTCGTTTGTCTGTAGCGATTGGTCTTGCGCTTTCGACTGAGACTTTGAAAGAAGAAGTTGCTCGTCAGTTGTTGAAACACAAGTTGGTAACAGACAAAACACCAGAAGAGTTGTTATTGATGTTGAAAGACCGTCTCAACTTGGCTCTTCCACAAGGTTTGTTACTTCCGGTAGACTTGTTTGATGAGGTTTATGAGGTTAAAGGCGCTCGTAGAGCAGTTAAAGGTTCTAAGGTTAAGTCTGAATTTGAGCGTATTTTCGGTGTGTACAATGAGTACAATCAACCAAAATCAAAACGTACAGCAAGAACTCAAACTCCTAAGTATAACAAAGAGACTAAAGGTTCAACTAAACCCGCGGTATCCTCACAAGTAAACTTGGCGAATTACTTTGCGCACTATACGCAAGGTAAATAATTTAGAATTAAGAAACGCACCATTTTGGTGCGTTTTATGTTTGTTATCAAACCTATCAATCTACTACCACTATTGACTTTTAAACCTTTTTATGATATAATTAACTCACTAAATAAACTTAATTGAAAGTGAGGAATTTTCTATGGCAAAAAGACCAAAGAAGAAAAAAGCAGGAAATAAGACTCCTAAAACCGGTATTGTCTACACACCTTTTTCTATGGTTCGTAGAGTAAATGATTTATCGAAGTTAGAAGGGAAAGCAGAGCGTACCTCTTTTGAGATGCAAACTCATGGTATGATTACTGCTTTTGAATTTTTGAATTTGTGGAAGAGTGGAGAAATTGATACGACTGCTTCAAGTCGTATTGGCTTGCAACCTTATTTAAACCATTATGTGGGAGTAGCAGGGCGAATTACAGATGTCCGAAAGAGCAAAGACGGGGTATCCCTCTTAATTTTAGACCCCTCGTTAGTAGGTACATTTGGAGTCCGAACAAAGTCTGAGGTAAAACAGTTAGTCAATGAAGCAGGAGGGAAAGACAGTAAGTATTTTCAAGATATGCCAAATCAACCTATTTTCTCAAGTCATGTGTGGTTGTTCTTACCAGAGGTTGACGCTTCCTTGTGTAAAGATACGGCTTTGTACTTAGGTTCTGTGATTACATTCTATGCAAAGGTTGAATTATATAAAGGTCGTGTGTCTACTTCACACTCTAATAGAGCGCCTAAATACGGTCTAGGCTCAATTATTTTGAATAATAGTTATATGCCTTATATGGTGCAAAGAATGAACGAGGACAACTTTAAACCAGCTCGTAGTGGTCGTAAAGTTCAGATGATGTTTGGTAACTACCGACTCGGTACGACGAATGATTTTGATTTGCGTTACGCAGTTGCTTTGATTGAAAAATCCAAGGTTGAGCCTTATGTAGATTGGTATTTCCAAATTCGTAATTTAAGTCAAAAAGCTCATTGGAATTGGATTTATAATTTCATGATGGACTGCGATTCAGAGGTTGAGAAAGGTTTAACCAAATATACAAACTTCAAACCTTTGATGATGAAAAACAAAGTAGGCTTACCTATGGAGTTAGAAGCTCTTAAATACAGAAAGCAGTTAAGAGATAAAGCGGTATCTGAAGGTCTCGTAGATTCTTACGATAAACCAACTGAGGAATTAGATTTGTTCTGTAACTTCTCAGACTGTCTTGAACATTTGGAGAAGTTAGGTTTCAAGGGCATTCCAGTAAAAGATACGCTTTAAATCATAGAGTTTTAGAAGAAATTCAAATAAGGTACTTGACAAAGTACCTTATTTTTGATATAATAAAAACAGTTAAATGGAAATAAAAAAGGAGAACTTACAATGAACAATGTAGTATATATGACTGAAAATCAAGAGCGTAGCAACCGTCTTGAAGTTGAAAGCAACTTAGCAAACCTCTTTAAAGAACGAGTAGAAACTAAAGGGAAACAAGTTCGTTCGCTCTGTCGAAACATTGCCCTTTGGGTTACTTTAGGGGTATCCACATGGTTTCTTGCTGATATGGGGTTAAAGCTTTATGAACAACAGTTGGTGAATACGACCTTTACTATTCGATTTTTGATTTCTGCGTTGAATTTATTAGTATTTTTAGGTGGATTTTCTATCTTGTATATTACAATGTATCACCTTAGTCATACACTTGTAGGTTTCCGTTTGTTCAACCGTGGAGACTACTATGAGCGTAAAGATTCAACTTACTTGCCTTTGTTTGATAAGATTGAGCGCGGTTATTACACAGATATGTACTTTCAGTCTAACGGTTACATTTCTAAAGTTTCTGTACCTAATCACTATGCAGATCGTTTTGAGTTAGGTGCTAGTGTTCCAGTAGATGTTGCAATTTTGATGTACAAACAATCAGGTCGAGTTCGCTTGGTAACAAACTGCGTTGGTTCACGTGCCAACAATGAACAAGAGTTTCAAGAAACTTTGTGGAGACACAACGGTAATTTGAAAGCTCCACAAAAAGCGTACCAACAAGCATTGACAGGTTCAGTGTCTACACCACAAAAACAAATTGGAATAAATTAAGAATTTTGCATTGCATAAATGAATAATTTGTGGTACTATAAATTAGCACTCCGATAGGAGTGTCTAATCGTCTAAACTGCGGGGAGATAGTAGGGTTTACCTACTATTTTCTTTTCTTTTTGTTTAGTTTGCCTTATTTGCTCCAAAATCTTGCTATTTACACTGATTTGTGATATAATAAAGAAAACTAGAAATGAGGACTTTCGAATGAATTTAGTGAAATATCACCCTTACCCAGTAGGTAAGCAAACAACTTTGTTTTATATTGATGAACACTACAAAATTCAACCTTTTACAGTAACAAAAGAGATGGTAGAAAGTGGTTCTGTAAAACTACCTCGATTGCCTTATGATAAAGCTGATTATAAACTTTATCTTAAAGACGGGCAGGTATTTACAGACTCTTTGGATAATGTTATTGTGACCTATCTGGAAGACACAGGTGGGGTCTCTGAACCTTTTGCTTGCAAATTTTTATCTTGGGATTTACGTGCTATTTTCCCTAAACTTAGTAAGGTTCTGAAAGAGAAAATCAAACGAGAGAACAAAGAACGGTATCCTCTCATTCGCTTTGTAGCTGCGAAAACTTCTGAAGTGTTGACTGAGTTTCCGTATGAGAACTATTATAAAGAAAACTTTGCCTTGAATGAAATGGGTAAATATATGGCAAATGGTCATTTAGACCTTCTAGTTCAAACTTATGACAAAGAAACAGATGGTTGGATTCCATTTGAGTTGAGACGCTTGGACTATTGGAGAGCTTTAGACGAAACCAAAGCGCAAGTACAAGAAGAAGTACAACGTTGGAAAGAAGATTTGTAAAATGGCAGAAAATTTTGCAACAAAATATAGGTCAAAAGATGTAGACCGTTATATTGGGAATGAATTAGCAGTTCAAAAACTTTTGAATCGCTTTTCTTCCAAAGACGGAGAAGACTATCCAGCTTGTGTGATGATTTCAGGAGCAAGCGGTTGTGGTAAGACTACAATGGCTCGTATGTCAACTAAATTAGTCCTTTGTGAGAATAAGCAAATCCGTAAGTGGAAGAACAGAGAGTATTTGTTACCTTGCAACCGATGTAAAATGTGTCAAGATTTGAATGAATACATTGAGACTGCAGATGCTACAAAGCTCTTTTCGGTAAAAGAATTAGACTCCTCTAAAACAGGGAACGTAGACGCAGTGCGACAATTCGTAGAGTCTGCTTCTATGCCTAAACTCTTTGCAGGGTATTCCATTTTCATCTTTGACGAGTGTCACTTGATTTCTAAAGCAGGTCAAGAAAGTATGTTGAAGTTTACTGAGGACGCTCCTCCTAAGTCTATCTTTTTCTTCTGTACAACCGACCCACAGAAGATGTTAGAACCTTTGAAAACTCGTATGGACTTAAAGATTGAGATTGAGCTACCAAGTGTAGCAGACAATGTGAGTCTCATGACTTGGGTATCCACAGAAGAAGGCTTCGCCTTTGAGAAACCGGCTTTAGAATTGATTGCAGTGCGTTCAAACTGTGTTTTCCGTCAGTCCTTAAAACAACTAGAGAATGTGTACCGTTCTTATGGTTCGGTTCGCTATGATGATGTGGTTGCAGTTCTTGATGTAAATAAGCACAGAGGTTTGTACTTTGATTTCTTAGACTACCTAAGAACAAAGAACACAGTTCTCTATACCAAAACTGTACACACTGCTATGTTGGAAGTGGGGTTGAAGAACTTTGTTGAGGGTCTGAGAGAGTTTGTTAAAAGAGGTCTTTATATTTCTTTAGGTCTTCATGTATTAGGGATTACTAAGTCTGAGTTGAAGCTTTATAAGGATTTATTTGACAAGTTCAACAATGAAGAAATCCTAGCTCTCTTGGAGTTCTTGAATAACTTAGGTAGAGGAGATATTGAAACTCAGTTACTTCTCTTGGGGTATCGTGGCTTGCTTGCTCCTATTCAGTCTGTTTCGTCAACTTCTTCGGTAGGTGCTGACGTTAATGAGATTAAAGGTAATGAAAGAGTTTTGGAAAGCAAACAAATGGATCAAAAGCACAAGGAAGACAAAGCGGCACACCATGAAAACACGGTTGCAAAAGCACAGTTGGACTTAAAGCCTATGTCTACAGACCAAATGGCTGATATGTTTGATAGTTTGTAATAAAAAGAATTGAGGTAAAACTTATGTTAGAGAAAGTTTTAAAACGCAGAGTCACCAAAGATTTTGCTGAGACGTATGAGGTGGTTCCTAGTCGTGCAGGGTTCAGGGAGTTTTATGTCTTATACCCTAAAGAACTAGGTGACCCATTTATTGAGGATTTCTACACGTTAGTAGATAGATTAGAGAAGAAACACATACTAATTAGTGTATATCCTATGTCTGAAACTAGACCGGAAACTAAAGCTATCTTTTTAAAAAATAGTCCGATTGTACGTGAGGTTATTCTATGAAAGATTACTTTATGAGAGATTTACCAGAGTTTCCACCTCTTGAATTGACTGACTATTTGGTTAAAGATTTAGGTGTTTGCTATGAAGTTACAAGAAATCCTCTGTTACTTAGACTTAATTTGTATTGGTTATTGGAAGTTCAAGTTAAGAAACTTAACTCAGTTTACTACCCAGATAAATTTAAGACCTCTAAAGGTTCACATAATGTTTTAAAGTCTATTTATTTGTTCAGTGATTATGTACCTGACCTTTGGGATTTTATAGATTGTTTAAATAAAGATTCTGTAACAATGGGTCGATTATCAGCTATTCAAAACTTTGATTATGTTTCAGCTAGATATTCAGGAGCTTTAGAGGTCTTCAGAGCAGACTTACCGTTAGTTGAAGATTTGTTTGAACTGTACTGGATTTTGTCTAATAACTTGAGACAGTTAGGTTTTAGTTAATTTAGGTAAATAGTTTAAATTTATAAACAGAAAGCGAGAAAACAAATGTCAAAAGAAGTAGTTGTATTTACAAAGCGCCCAGAAGATGGAGTTTGTCCCGGATGTAAGATGTTGAAGCGTAAGCTCGACTCAGAGGGTATCCCATATAAGGAAATTCCTTATGACCCAGAGAATGAAGAACATGTCCGCATTGTGAAAGGTGCTAAATTTAGCTCTCTTCCAGTAACTTTCCCAAATGGTTTGGAAGACCCTTCGTCTGCTTTTAGTGGTTTCGCACCGAATAAAGTAGTAGAAATCAAGCGTAACTTGGCTTTGTAAGAAAATGGCAAGAGATGTTGGCAAACATCTCTTCTTTTTTGTTAAGAAATGCTTGTCAAGTAAAAAGTTTTTTGATAAAATAAACAAAATAAAGAGAAAGTTGGTGCGAGTTTTGGGTAAAATTTCAGATTTAGTCCTAAACCGAGACTTTAGAGGGAGAAAATTTGCTTTAGAAAGTATTGTCTTTCTAAACACGTTAGCCCTCCTACCTACAACTGCTTTTGCAAATACAGATTCGTTAGGTGGGGTGCCCGACTCTTCATCAGCGGTATCCGATGCAGTTGACACGACAAATACAATTACACGTGAGCAAGCTAACAACATTTTGCAGAATGTAAGAGACGCCATTCCAGAGCCTTCAAAAGACCGTGCATTAGACCAGATTAACAAAGCGGTCAATACAAGTAGAGACTCTAGTTGGGATATGGCGATGGACGCTTTAGCTCCAGTCGGTTATGGGATGATGTTCCTAGCCAATATTTTATGGGGTCTTGCGACTTTTGGGTATTTTTTCCAAACTTCTGTAGATGTACTTTGTTTGGTATGGTCTGGTCCCCGTGAATATTTCATGAACAAACTACCGAGTCAAGACCAAGGTTTTAGTTTGAAAGGTTTCATTGGTTCTTTCTTCACTTTGTCTTATGACGCTCGTCAAATCATTGAGAGTGCAGGATTGAGTACAGGTTCTCAACAAATGCAAGGTGCAGGTGGAATGGGCATGAATCGCGGCATGGGTATGGGCGCTCCAATGGGTTCCCCTATGGGTGGCATGGGTTCTCCGATGGGCATGAACCGTGGCATGGGTATGGGTGGAATGAACCAAGGAATGCAGAACAAACCTATGGTTTCAACCGGTAACTTGTTAAGTCGTTATGTGTCACTTCACATGAAAACTTTAGTTGCTTTAGGTGTAGCCTTTGTAATCTTTGGAACATCTTTTGCGACTGAGTTCCAAGGTCAAGCGGTATCCCTAATTATTGCCTTAATTAAAGGTGCTTGGAACTTGCTTTTACAAGGGTTTAACTTTATTTCAGGACATGGATAAGAAGGTGAGTTCATGGCTTTCTTAGACTTAAAAATATTTAATAATTTAAAGAACAGTGGGGATTCAAGGTTTGGTGGACACCATGCTCACTTAATGAAAAGGCGCTTGGAGGCTGACTTATTGGAGTTAGCTGAAAAGACTTTGAAAGGTCGAGTAACACATTGTTGCATTGAGGTGTCCGACCAAGAATTACCTTTAATGTTGGAGGTCTTATCGAACCCTACGGTTCAATCTCGACTTCAATTCCAACAACAAGAAATACCAACACAGTTCTTAATTGGATTTAGAAATTTGACAGTTTTCTAAAATTCAAGTTCGCAGTTTAGTAAGATGAGGTTCAGTTCGCATGAGTACAAAGGCTCGGTTGCCTTATGTAGAGGTTATAAAAGAAGTAAGTAAATTAGTTCATTTGAAGTATGAAACCGTAGACAACATTGTTTCATACTATAGAGAAGTTTGCTTTGAAGCGATTACTAAAGGGTATTCCTTTGATGTGTTCGAAGGGTTATTTATGAAAGTAACTGTTTCAAAAGACCAAGCTCGGAAAGTGCTACCTCAGACTTATTTGTTAAAACGAGTGAGCGAGTCCTTGGGCTTGTCACTAACTGTTGTACAATCGGTACTGCAAAAGTTCCAAGAGTTGACTTATCAAGAAGTTGCGAGTGGTTCAGCGGTATCCTACATTAACTTAATTTCCTTTAACCCAAGCGCCACAAGGTCTTGGAATAAGGTAAAGGTAGGTTCAGCAGTTTTAACACTTAAGAAACAGGTAGGAGTACAAGTTCGTTTGGTTTGTACCAAAGACTTTAAAGAATTGGTGGGTAAATAGCTGATGGAAGGCAAAACTCACAGATTAGGTGGTACGGTGTGTGCAATGGCTGGGTTCATAACTTTAAAGGACTCAGGTTACTTAATACAAAGTGACTTGATTTCCCCAGCGTTACAGTTCTTGGTCATTTACACAGCGGGGATTTATGGTGGTATGTGGTCGGATAACGACCACCATTGGGATTCGAGTCCATTAAAAGACCCGGCTTCTTGGTTACAAAATAAGGTCTTGCATATTGCAAACACACCTTACAAGAAGCTAGATGAGAGATTAAGTAGCAAACAGAAGAAAAGCTCTGTTCTGTATAAAACTTTGAAATTCATGAGGTGTATCCATCGCTCGTGGCAAACACATAGTGAGTTTACACTTCTCATGATATTGTGGCTGATGTTCAGTCCAACTTTCTTAGGATTTACAGGACGTTTTGACCCTCTGTTATGGTTACTAATAGTCACAGGATTTGGACTTGGAGTAATATCCCATTTAGTGTTAGATATGTTGACTACGGAGGGAATACGTTTCGCTCTTGGTGTTTTCATCAAAATATTCTTTCCGAACATTCCTATGTTCACAACCATTCGCTTGGTTCCCGGTATCTCAGCCTTTAAGACAGGCTCAGAGTGGGAAATGGCGATACGAAAAGCTTTGTCTATCATACAATATGGTATGTTAGCTTTGGTCTTGTTGGATTTAGGAGGGATTTCTGTCTTACACTATTTTAGTTGAGGGTACTTTCGTACACCTCAAACCGTTGTCTTATTGTTATTGGAAGTAGCAATAAGAGAGCAGAACGAAAGTTGTTTCGTATTGTAGTAGGATAAACTAATAAAAATAAAAGGTAAAGTTGCTCCAACAACTTTAACCAGATTTGAGGTTTATCTATGAACATTTCTAAAACAGCAAGAGGAATTCTTGCAACAGTTCTAATGTCTGCTAGTTTAGTAGGCGCAGGTTATATGTCTGAAGTGAGTGGTGTCACAAACTTTACCGATATTGCAGAAGTGCACGCTTTGGGTGGTTCTGATGCAAATGCTAGTTCAGAGTCTATGAGTCGACTTCAAGAGAAGGTTTACGATGAGGTTTCAGGAAACACTTATCGTACAACTACAGGTGATGGTCTCACTGGTTCTAAGATTTATAACCAAAAAGGTGAAGTTACAAGTAACTTTGACAAATTGACTGAGGGTGACAAAAACAAGGTCATTCAAGACATCAATAGAGCAGTTAAAAAGACTGCTGACAGAGATGCGACAGCGATTGAGTCAGGTGAAGCTACAAATAACGCAGTCACAAAAGGTACTGTTAACAAATTTTGGAAAGACATGAGAGAAGTTCGTAAGTCTACGGCAGGGTATCTCATTTCTGTCGCAACTGCTGATGTAGCTGCTGACTGGGATGCTGCTTCAAACTTCTTGGCTCCGTTCTATCCATTCTTTAACAGTGCGATTGCAGTATTCTTGATTTTAGCTTCATTCTCATTCTTTATCCATTTGGCGATTGCAGTGTTCTACTTCATGACTCCTTCATTCCAGTATTTTGTAAAAGATGCTGAGAGTGCTAAAGGTGCACGTGGTTATATTGCAAGTATTATTCCGAAGCAAGCGGTTACTGCCAACGACCAAGCTTTAGATAAGGGTGGAAACCCACTTCTTATTTACATTGGTAAGACTTGGGTAATGATGCTTGCTTATGCGTTAATCTTGATTTTCTTCGCAACCAACTCTATGTTGGTCTTGGTCGGCCCGATTTCAACACTTTTTGCATCCCTTGTTGGATTGTAATTGGTCGATTCATCAGAAAAGAGGTTATAAATGGCACAGTTAAAATTCGTCAGAGTTTTACAAGTAGCCTTGTTATCCTTAGTAGTAAGTTTGGGGTTGTGGGGTTTTTCTTCTCCCAACTCCAATCTTTTGGTAGATGTCGTACAAGCTAGAGCGAAGTTTGATGCAACTACTGTGAGCGAGAATAGTATGCCTTTTGTCATTGTAGACAGTGAAGCGGGGGTATCGTCCGTTGTTGACAACATCAATAATGAGATTAGAGTACAGTTAGTTGTACGTTCAGATCAAGTATCTGATGGTTGGAAGTTTGTTTACTACAACAGTAGTAAAAAGCGAGTTTCGATTGATCGTAAGAACTTTTTGGAATATCCTATGAATACTCGTCAGAAAATCATGGATATAGCTTTGAGTAACTTGAAAGATGACCGTTCAGGGGGTTTATCTGCAAGAGATAGAGCAAGGCTCTATAAATTTGTAGAAGACCAAGATACGAATATTTCAAGTGTTCTACAAGCAGTTAACTCTGATGTAACGGCTGACTTAAATGAAGCACAAAACATTTTGAAATTCTTTACAAGTCCATTAGGTACTTTGTTGGGTATTCTTACAATTTTGATTTGTGCAACAGTTGGTATCTCTATGGCGATGGATGTTTTCGCAATGATGACTCCAAGTTTGATGTATCACTTTATGAAAAAGGGAGACAAGCGCCCTGTATTGATTTCACCAGAAGCTTGGTTCTCTTATAAAGATGGTATTTCAAAAGGTGCGCACTCAAATTACATGATAACGTACTTGTCTCGCTCTATTCCAAAATTAGCGGTAACAGGTGCTTGTTTAGCCTACATTATGATTGGTAATGCCACGGCTCTTGCGATATTTTTTGCCAATCTATTTAACCGATAAGTTGTTTTCTTGGAGCTTATCGTTGATTGGTGAGTTTCATTGCAAGCAACTAGGGAGCCTCGGTATCG
>ERZ772986.138-NODE-138-length-43697-cov-5.223065_pt1 | contig 43697 bp, 18 predicted proteins | sample MGYA00511898_ERZ772986 | MGnify/ENA primary metagenome ERZ772986 (study PRJEB29015, sample SAMEA2737934) | human oral metagenome | biome: human oral; feature: human-associated habitat; material: dental | place: China | collected 2148 ... | reverse complement strand
GGGACCAGACCTCGATTTCATCGAGATCGAAAGGCACGTACGGGCGCGAAGCGCCCTCGAGCTCCCGCTGGTCGAGGACACCGATGCTCGCCTGCAGTGCCCCATCCATGAGCGACGGATTCAGCACGTATCCGGCGACACTCCCGTCGGCGGGCTCACTGACGCGAGCGACAATGCCATCACCATCGTCCAGATGATGCAGGGCGCTGATCGCTCGCAACGCGGGGCCGTAGCGCAACCCATGACGCTCGAATGAGTCATAGATGACGCCGCCGTCGATAGGCGGGCGTGTCGCCGCCGCGAGAAGGACATCGAGATCGACTCGATCATGCGCGAATTCACTTTGCCCGGATTGACCCGTGATCAAACGACCACGGCTATGGAGCACCGCACCTTTCCCACTGGTAAGTGCGAACGAGAAAGAACCTTCCCGATCCTTGGTGATCATCGTCTCCACGGTGACCTCTCCGCTAGATACGACAATAGGATGGGACCAGACGACGGACTTGATCCGCCGAATCGGAACCTCGGCAGCGATCTCACCTGCCGCTCTAGCCATCTCGAGTTGGGCAACCCCAGGCAGAGTCGGAGCATCGGCGACGATATGATCGCGGACCAGAGGGTCCTCCGCGGTCAAGTGCGTCGCAAAGACGCAGCGCCCGATTGTCGAATTGTTCTCGTGCAACAGTGGGTGCAGCCGCCGTGGCGGGGCGCTGGATCCCTCTCCCGCCCGCGATGTAGTGCGGGCCGCGGTAGGCACCCAGTAGCTCTCTCCCTGGAACGGATAAGTCGGAATCCGAAGTCGGCGGCACGAGTCCTGGCCGAACAAGGCCTGCCAATCGGGATTCTGGCCAGCCAGGAAAGCATGCACCGCAGCATCCACCTCAGGATCAACGCCCGCAGGAACAGTGGTCTGCTCCTCTCCGTCGAGGCGGGCGTGGACGAGATCCCTCAACTCTGAAAGGTCGGAGACCACCCAGCCAACACGGTCGGAGAAGTGGGTGCGACCGACGGCAAGGGTGAACGAAAAGTCTCGTAGGTCCGCGTCCGCGTCGGAATCGACCCACTGCGCGAGGGCCTCCAATTCCGCTCGAAGAGCTTCCTCCGAACGCGCCGATACAGGGATCGGGTAGGCCGAACGGCGATGCGGAGAGGAGGCGGCTGGAGCAGGTGCTTCACGGACCACCAGATGGGCATTGGTCCCGGAGAGCCCGAAGGAACTCATCGCTGCAAGCCGGGGAACCCCGCGGGAAGTCTGCCACGTGCGCAGGGCCTGGTTCACCCTGAATGGTGAGTTCTTAAAATCGATCAATCCGTTCTCTCGAGCCACGTTCACTGTGGGAACGAGAAGTCCGTTGTCGAGGCACAGCAGCGTCTTGATGAGACCGGCCACCCCAGCTGTGGCCAGCGTATGACCAATGTTTGACTTAATGGAACCAATATCGCAGTAAGCCTTCTCGTCCGTGTAAACTCGGAAGGCATCCGTAAGCGCGTCGACCTCGATGGGATCACCCAATCGTGTACCGGTTCCGTGGGCCTCGACATAAGTGAAATGCGACGGATCAATCCCGTACTTCTCATAGACCGAAAGCTCGAGCTGCGTCTGGGACGGTCCGCTGGGCGCCATGATCCCACTGGTCCGGCCATCCTGGTTCGTCCCCGAACCAACGATCACGCCGTAGATGTGGTCACCGTCAGCGAGGGCCTCTTCCACTCGTTTGAGCAGAATCACTCCGATTCCCTCTCCCGGGATGAAACCGTCGGCATCGTCCGAGAAGGGGCGGCATTTCCCCGAGGGCGAGAGCATCCCGGCGTTACTCGCGAGATGCTGGAAGAACGGGGTGGTCATCACCATGACCCCGCCCACGACCGCCGAATCGACCGTCCCCTCCCTGAGAGCGCGACAGGCCATATCCACGGCCACCAAGGACGAGGAGCATGCGGTGTTGACCGTGACGCACGGCCCGTGCAGGTCCAAGAAGTACGATAATCGGGCAGCCAGGATCGCCTCGCTGTTCCCAGCAAAAGCGTGCGAGTCGGGATCCTCGACCTCCGCCTCGACGAGCCGATAGTAGTCACTGCCGTTGAACCCGACGTACACGCCGCAGGAGGACCCTCGCAGGGATTCAGGAGAATGACCGGCGTCCTCGATGGCGCGCCAGGACTCCTGGAGGAACAAGCGCTGCTGGGGATCCATCACCTCAGCCTCTCGAGGCGAGATGTTGAAAAACAACGAATCGAACCGATCGATATCAGAGAGGAACCCTCCGCTTCTGCTGTATGAGATCCCGGGATGCCGGCGGTCATAGGGATTGTCGCTTCCCCAACGATCGCTCTCCCCCACCGAGCAGCGCCCAGCGCAGAGGTTTTCCCACAGTTCGTCCAAATTTCGGGCGCCGGGAAACTGACCCGACATTCCAACCACAGCGATTCCGAGTTCACCGCCTGCAACGGTGGACATCGACTCGGCGATCTTGGCGGAAGTGGAACCGACACTCGGCGATTCCTCCGAATCGACTGGCAATCGCGAGGTCAGCGCCTCGCCATAATCTCGGCAAATGTAGTCAATGATTTTGCGAGGAGTTGAATAGTTGAACAGATCCGTCGACCGGATCCGAATATCCAACTTCGCATTGATGATGGTAACGATCTCGATAGCCATCACGGAATCAACACCCCGGTCGGCATGCGACTCGTCCAAGTCCAGGCTCGCGTCGTCCACATGCAGGACATCGGCCATGACGCCAATGACCGTCTCCTTCACCAGCAGGCTCAGTGCATCGTCAGAGACGGCTGATTCGGTTCGTGCGCCAGCGTCCGGGGCGGACGTGGCGAGCGTCCTTGTTCGCACGGGAGCGGGGGCGATCGCCTCGTGGCCGGGCACCTCCTGCGTCACCTCACCGGACGCGACCGCCACAATAACGCTCTGCCCTTCCGCCAGCGCCTCCGGAGCGGCCGCCCCCAGTCCCAGAACGCGACTGGAGCCGAACCCGGTCGCGCTCAGAACGTCCAGCCAGGCGCGTCGCCCCAGCATGGGAGCGTTGCTCAGGCATCGATGCCGGTCCCTGTCCCTCCACCAATCCTGGAATAGACCGAACGTAAGGGTCGTGCAGTCGTGCACTCGCGTGCTCTCGTTGAGCACGAGCCACCCGTCCGGACGCAGCAACTCGTGCACATGGCCGACTGATACGGCCACGTCGGAGGTCGCATGAAGCGTGTTCGTCGCCACGACGAGATCGCAGGAGTTGCGGCGCCATCCCTGCGTGGCCAGATCGCGCTCGATATCCAGGACATCGAACGTCATACGAGGATATTTCGAGCCGAGCCGATTCTGAGCCTGGTTGACGAACTGGGCCGAGACATCCGTGAACCCGTAGGCAACGTTTGAGATGTCATCACCCAGCGCACGAAGGATCTCCTCCGTAGCGGCACCGGTGCCGGCCCCGATCTCCAGAATTCGCACGGAATCCTGGTCCGTGGCGATCCTGTGGCGCACGAACCTCCTCACCGCGTGCGCCACCAGCAGGTTGACATGCCTCGTGACGGTCTCCCCGCCATAGGCACCTTCGCGCAGGGAGCCTCGTCCACCCGGGAACATGACCTCACTCGGGGCCATCTCGCCGCGCAGCAGTTCCGGATAGCGCTCCATGCAACTCTCCAGCAGAGTGATATGCGCACGAATACCGGGGTAGTCCGTGCCGAGGCGCCGGCCCTCCTCACGCAACCGTGCAGTACTAGGAATCTCTTCTATCCCGTGCTCTCGCCGCTCGGCCTCCAAGATGTCCCCGAGGGCATCGAGCAGTTGATCATGCTCGGGCAATATTCCCGACAGCTTGCGCAGTTCAACGGCGGGCGAGTGATCGGAGTCCTCCGTCCGAACGCCCATCTTGGCCGCCACCGAACGCAACCAGCGACATGCCAGACGGGCGAGACCCCGCCAACCCTTGTCCGCATCCTCCATGGCCCCTGGGTCGGGCTCTGGAGCCCCCGCCAAGATCATCGCCAAGTCGTCGTCGGACGAGGCAGGGTGCGCGGTCGTCCCTCGAGGGGCGACCTCATCAGTGAGTCGAACATAGTCGCCGAGCCTGTCAGCATCCACACGTGCCGCCATGACTTGATCGACGGTGTCACTGGCGAGCAGTCGAGCGACGACGGCAAGCCCCGACTCGGGCTCGATGGACTGGGCTCCCTGCTGATTCAGACGTCGTGCGTAGTAGGGCGAGGCCACCGCGCCCACGCTGCCCCAGTAGCCCCAGTTCACCACCTTGATCGGCCATGCGACCCGCCCTCGTAGCGAATCGGCAAAGGCATCCTCGAATTGCGAGGCAGCGGCGTAGTTGCCCTGTCCGGGGGATCCGATGAAGGTCTGGACAGAGGACATGAGCAGGAGGAAGTCGAGCGATCGGTCACGGAGGGCATCCGTGAGGGCCACGATGCCCGCGACTTTCGGGGTCAGCACATCGTGAAGGTCATCGTCGGACATCGTGCGGAGAGTCCGATCGCGGAGCACCATGGCCGAATGGATGACGCCGTCGAGTGCTCCGTATTCCCGTTCAATCTCCCGAATGGCTCCCCGGACCGCCGCCTCGTCGCTGACATCGACAGACAGATATAGGCCCTGACCACCTCGAGCTCGGATCTTGTCGAGCAACTCGCGGTGGTCATCGCTGATCGGCGTCCGCCCCAGCAGGGCGATCCGACAGCTGAAGCTCTCGGCAAGGTGAAGGGCCAGCACTGAGCCGATGCCCCCTGCCCCGCCCACGATCATGTAAACCCCGTATCGACGGAAAGGACGACTCGAGCCCGGATCCAGGCGGATCGGTCTCAGACTCCGGACGAGCAGCCGATCCCCACGGACCAGCACCTCCTCGCCCATGGGCATCTTCCCGCGGAACAACTGCTCGACAGTCCTGGACATCATGGAGTCGTCGTCGGCATCGACGATGGCCGTCTCCCAGACGGGATGCTCGCGTGCCGCCGAGCGAGCCAGCCCCAAGCAAGTGGCACCGTACGGGGCTCCGGCCCCTGCACTCGCCCACGGGTGAACGTTGCGCGTCACAACGCGCAGCCGCATCGGCGTCTCGGCGAGGCCCTCCTCGTCCATGCCGCGCACCAGTCGGAGGAATCCCAACGCCAGGTCGGCCTTATCCTCGGAGGGGAGGATCCGATCGGGTTCGTCCACGCCCAGGAACCAGACATCCTGCGAAAAGCGAGGCATCTCCGCGGAGTCCAGATCCCGGACCGTCACCGAGCTGTACCGGGCGGAGATCTCCTGAACGAGGTCCCTGCCTGCCTCAGTGGTGACGATCCACGCCGAGTCGGACGGCCCGAGTCGGCTCTCCGACGTCCATGACGTCTCGATCCAGTGCGGCTCGTGCAACGGAGGCAGAATCGCATCGCCGGAGCCGGGCTCTTCGGTCTGCGCAGCCGGTGGAGTCTCCTCGATCCAGTGCTTCGTGCGAGCGAAGGGATAGGTGGGCAGCGGCACATGACGGGGCGTGACCGCCCGGTCGAGCGTCGACCAATCGACATCGGCACCACTGACCCATATGCATGACAACCGCTCAAGGTCGTCAGCGCGCCAGAGCATCTCGTCTCGAGAACGGTCCGTGGCGACGTCGGCTGCGGCATCGGTGAGCGCTCCTGCGCTGGTTGCCGAGCTCACCACGGCATCCACGGGAACGGCGCCCCGGGCAAAGACCGAGAGCTTGTCGGCTGCTTCCGACAGTGTGGTCGCAATGATCGCCAGACGCTCGGACATCGCCTGACGACCAGTCTGCAGCGTGTAGGCCACATCGGCGAGGGTGACATCGTCCGGGCCAGCGCCGTAACGATCGGTTGTTTCAGTCAACAGCGCCCGGGACACGTGCCATGCGTATTCGCGCAACCGCTCGGGAGTTCGTGCCGAGAGCACGACGAGCTGGCGACCACAGGACTCCCTCATCGGCTGCTCCGCCGGGCTCTCCTCGACGACGACATGCGCATTCGCGCCCCCGAAACCGAATGAGGAGACGCCGGCTCGCAGCGGATGCCTACGACCGTCCCCGTCGGTTGCCGGGAGCCATGGGCCCGTCCGAGTGCCAAGGTGGAAGCGGCTCCCCTCAAGTGCGAGATAAGGGTTCGGCGACTCGAAGTGGAGCAACCCCGGAATAGTGCGATGCCTCATAGCGAGGATTACCTTCATGAGGCTGGCGACACCGGCCGCAGGCTCAAGATGGCCGATTTGGGTCTTCACTGAGCCGAGGGCGCATCCGCGATCGTCGACATGATCATCTCCATAGCGCTGGAATGCAGCGGCGAAGCCCCGGACAAGACCCTCAACCTCGACTGGATCACCCAGTTCCGTCCCGGTTCCGTGCGTCTCGATATACGAGATCGTTGCGGGATCCACTGCCGCGTCAGCAAGGGCGCTCGCGATGACCTCTCCCTGAGCCGCTGCATTCGGCGCGGTTGGGGAATTGGCCCGGCCGCCATGGTTGACCGCGCCTCCGCGGAGCACGGCGTAGACATGGTCTCCATCTCGCAGCGCCGTATGAAGGGGCTTCAGCACCAGGATGCCAACCCCCTCGCCACGCACGTACCCGTCCGCCGCTGAGTCGAACGTACGACAGCGTCCAGTCGGCGAAAGAACGCCGGCCTGGTTCGAGAGGACGTGATAATAGGGACTCAAGACTAGACTGACGCCACCGGCCAGCGCGGCCTCGCATTCCCCCGCCCGCAGCGCGCGCATGGCCCGATGAATCGCCACGAGCGACGAGGAGCAGCCGGTGTCAATACTCTCGCTCGGCCCACGGAGATCAAGGTGGTAGGACACCCGGTTCGGAATCATCGTGTGCGCGTTGCCGGTACCGACCTGGACCCGCTGGATGCCAGCCCTATCAATCAAATGCTGATACTCCGAGAACTGCACTCCGGAGAACACGCCGACGCGACGCCCTTGAAGATCCTGAGGCGACCAGGCCGCATCCTCGACTGCCGCCCATGACGTCTCCAGGAACAGTCGCTGCTGGGGATCCATTAGTTCAGCCTCGCGAGGTGAGATGCCGAAGAAATCGGCGTCGAACCGGTCATGCCCCTCGAGGAAGCCGCCCCATTTCGACTGCGTTCGTCCAGGAGTCATCCTCTCCGAGCTGTAGATGTCCTGCCAACTCCATCGGTCCGCCGGGACCTCCGTCACAAGGTCATCACCAGCCACAAGTCGACGCCAAAATGCATCTGGGTTCTCGGCTCCGGGGAACCGGCCCGCCATACCGACGACGGCCACCGCCAAAGGAACGCTGTCGTCCTGATCCGGTTCGGAGGTGCGCTCGGTGCGGGACGGAACCAGCGGCACCGGCACGGGGACCGGGTCGGGTGCGGCGGCGACAGAGTCAGAATTGGATCCGATAAAAGCAGCATTGACGTCGTCAGGATGGTCGCGCATGAGGAATTCTGCCACCGCCCGGAGAGTCGGATAGGTGTAGAAGATCGTGGGTGCAACCGAAGCGCCCAGCACGTCGGTGATGCGGTGCGCGAGATCCTTGAGAGTGATCGAGTCGAAACCGAAGGCACCAAGATTCTCATCGGGATCGACGTCCCCCGGCTCGACCGTCAACACCTCGGCCGCCATTAGGACCAACGTCTCACTCACCCATCGGGCTGTCTCGTGCGCGTGCGCGTCGTCATGAACAGGTAAGCTCGAAGCTCCTGCCGAGGGCCGGGGGGAAGCGAATGGCACAGCATTTTCGCCGAGATGTTGACCACCGCCCTGGGTCAGGCGGTTCAGTGCCTCCGGGGCCCCCGTGAGGACCACCACGTGGGACCAATCCGAGGCCAGGATGGCGTCGAACGCCGACATGCCGTCCTCGGTCTCGAGATAGTTTAGGCCCGACGCGCTGAGATACGTCGCCTCGCTGGGCGTGTGCATTCCGCCATCGCGCCACAGGGGCCAGCCGATGCTGATGCTGCGTCCGTGGCATTCCCCCCGCGCACGCCGCGCCTCCCGGTCGACAATGTGCGCATCCATATAGCGGTTGGCGGCGGCATAGTCGTCCAGGCCCATGCCGCCGAGAACGGAAGCCGCCGACGAGAAGACCACGAAAGCATCGAGGTCATCGCCGGTGGTCAACTCGTCCAGGATCCGGACGCCCAGAACCTTGGGCGCCAGAATCGCCTCGACATCTGGGAGCTCCTTGTCGTACCAGGGCCGCCCGTCCGTGACACCGGCCGCATGGATGACCCCGTTGATCGGCCCGAGACGAGAGCGCACGTCGCTCAGCACTGCACGCAAACCCTCGACATCCACCGCATCGACCTGGTGGTACTCGGAGTGTCGCGCGCCGGCTTCCCTGAGGTCGGCGAGGAACTCGTCGGACTCTCGGCGGAGAGCGGAGCGTCCGGTGAGAACGAGCCCTGTCCCGAATCGCTCGGCCAAATGGCGGCAGACAAGGCGTCCGAGCGCCCCGAGACCGCCTGTGATGAGCCACACTCCGCCTGTCGAGATCGAAGGCCGGCGGTTGACCACCTTCTCGGTCGGAGTGGCTGGCAACAAGGACAGCGTCCTCGTCCAGCGCTGCCCCTCCGAGATCCGAATCTCACCCCCGGAATCAGTCGGCTCGGCCATCCCCGCCTCGATGAGGTCGATCGTATCGACACTCTCCGCCAATTCGATGACGGTGAGCGGGAATCCTGAGGACATGGGCGACAAGGCGACCGCGCCCAGGGCCGACGCGGATGCATTCGGCGCCGCATCAGGATCGTGGCCGTGAACGATGAGCACGCGGCGCGGAGCGCTGCGGCGCAGGGCGGAAAGAAGCTGAAAGCCGAAGCCGACGGTCCATCCGGGGTGCCATGCGACAAGTGCGTCCGCACTCTCAACAGGGGCGAGGTCAAGTGCAGCCCCCGGGTCCACGAGGATGAACGTTGAGACCCGCTCATCACCGGCCTGCCGAAAGTGGGCCCGCGCGGAGACGAGCGAGTCCTCGTCGCCGACGATGACCACGGTCCGGTGACCGGTGATCGGCTGCTGCCGAGGCCCGACGGGATGCCACTCGGGTAGGTACAACTTTGCGCTGGTCTCTGCCGACGAGGAGTCGATGACAGTCTCGACGCCGGCCTCTGGCCCGGCGATCGCGATTGGGAACCAGTGATGATCGCTCCGGAAAGGGCGGGGCGGCAGCGCGATGAGGCGTCCGGATACGCAGTCCGGGACCTTTCCGGTCAACCAATCATCCGCGATCTCGACGGCGCCGCTCTCGGCCCCCGAATGACCGACGGAACCAGGCTCGGTCGCACGCAGGAGCCGGATCGCGGCGTCCACATGGCTCGCTACCACGGCCATGCGCACAGACGAATGCTCTCGACCGTGGCAGAGGGTGTGGGCCACATCGGCCAGGGCCGGCTGCTCGCGTTCGAGATGGAGCGCAAGAGCCTCAGCCCAACCGCGAAGCTGCTCCTCGCTGGGAGCACTGAGGACGAGTACGAATGGGCCTTCGTCATCGGTACTCACGTTCGTCGAGTGCGGCGCCTCCTCGACGACCACATGCGTGTTCGTCCCCGACAGGCCGAATGAGCTGATGCCGGCTCTTCGAGGTGATCCGTCCGACACCGCCCATGCCCTCGGCGTGATATCGAGCTCGAAGGGAGAATCCTCGAGCCCGAGGTAAGGATTCGGCGTCTTGAATCCAGGCATGCCGACGTACTCGCCATGCTGCATCAAGAGGATAACCTTGATCAGCCCAGCCAGACCGGCCGCACCCTCCAGGTGCCCAATATTCGACTTCACGGAGCCGAGGCGGCAGACGCTCGATACGTCTGTGCTCTGTGAGAACGCACGCTTCAGCGCCGTGAACTCCACAGGATCACCCAATAAAGTGCCGGTGCCGTGTGCTTCGATGTACCCGATTGAGTTGGGCTCGACATCCGCATCTCTCCACGCATCCTCGAGAACTGCCACCTGCGCATCCGCTCTCGGAGCGGTGGGGTTGTTGGAGCCACCGTTATGGTTGGTCGCGCTGCCCTTCACCACGGCCTGGATGGGATCGCCGTCACGTAGCGCCGCGTCAAGCGGCTTGAGGATGAGTGACACGACGCCCTCCCCTGGGACGTATCCGTCAGCACGCGAGTCGAACGAGTGGCACTGTCCAGTCGGGGACAGAGCCATCGTCTTGGCCGCAATGACGTGATGCAGAGGGCTGAGGATCAGATTGGCACCGGCAACGAGCGCCATATCGCACTCGCCCGCGCGCAGAGCCTGCACGGCGAGGTGAAGCGCGGTCAAGGATGAGGCACACGCGGTGTCCACAACAATGCTTGGACCGCGCAGGTCAAATGTGTAGGACAGGCGACCCGCTAGAGCGGAGAAAAGGCCGGAGCCGCCCTGGTAGTCTCGAATCGGGACATGGGCCCGGACTATTTCGTCCCAGTAGTCGGTGAAGCAACTCCCCACGAACACGCCAGTCTTCGTGCCGCGGATGCGGCCGCCCAGACCGGCGACCTCTGCGGCCTGCTGTGAGAGCTCGAGGAGAAGCCGGAGCTGGGGGTCCATCCAGCGGGCCTCGCGAGGGGAGACTCCGAAGTGGTGAGCATCGAACTGCGACGCATCGATGAAGCTGCCCCATCGAGAGTACGTGTGACCAGGCGACTCGGGGTCCTCGTGGAACCAGTCCTGCCAGCTCCATCGATCAGCCGGGATCTCACCAACTAGGTTCTTGCGGTCAACCAGGTTCTCCCAGAAGGATCCAAGGTCGGGCGAGGCCGAGAATCGACTCTCCATCCCGATGATGGCGATCTCGGTGCTGCTTGTGTCGGAGACGACGGCAACCTGCGGCTTCTCCTCGGGAACGGGTATGGGCGTCTGTTCGAGCGCACCTGCCGGCATCGGACGAAAGGCATCCGCATGATGCTCCTCGAACCACGCGGCGAGCTCGTCCAAGGTCTGGTGCTCGAAGAACAAGGTCGGATACAGGTCAACCCCCAGGTCGTCCTCAATGGCGCGCGCGAGCTCGATCAGGTCCATGGAGTCCATTCCATTGGACATGAAGGTGTCATGCTCTTGGACCGCGACATGATCGTTGCGCGCCATGATTTGATCCACAAGATAATTGCGGATAATGGTACGCAAGGAACTCTCCTCGACGTCTGAAGAACGAGAGGCAGGTTCCTTGACCGTCGACGCCACGCGAGCATAGCGAACATAGCGATAGGCGAACCCCTCGATAGCAAGCAGGATGCGACCATCCTCGTCGCACAGATCGATGTCGAAGGTTTGGACGTCGCCACGGGAGCGGACGTGCCGGGCGACGCAGACGCAGCGACTGGTCACCAGGTCGTGAACGTCCAGCCTGTCGATCGAAAAAGGAATCCAGACCCCTTCGGCATCCTCGGGAGACTCACGCTTCACATCGCTAGGGAGCGCCTCAAGGCTGGCGACATAGGCGGCATCGAGCAACGCCGGATCCACAGCCAGATAATTCGCATCGGGGCGGAGCTCCGGGCCGAGTTCGAGTTCCGCAACCACCATGGCCTCTCCACGCAGGACGCGCCGCGCGACTGCAAGAGCAGGCCCGCGCTGACTCTCGACACGTCGGTAGAGACTGGACGCCTCCACCTCCCGCAGCCCTCTCCGTATCGAATCCAGATTTGTGGTGCGCCCCTCGTCACGGACATCGCCAAGCCGGGCGGAGGCGACAGGTCCGTTGTCATGACCATTCGACACATCCACCGTCAACAGGCCCGCGTCCTGGTCCACCTCGACATGGGCGGTCGCCTCGGCCTCTCGATCCAGCAGCACCGGGCGGTCGAGAGTGAACGAGCGGAGCGACGCCGGAGCCCCTTGCATCTGGAGAAGCGATGTCATCGCGATGCTGCACCATGTCACACCGAGCACCACATGGGTATCCCTCTGGCGGTCAAAGGGATTCAGACCGATGTGATCCCTCACCCGAGGCTCGGAGAAACTGATCGACACGTCCTGGGACCGGCCCTGCAGGGAATCGATGATCGCTCTTGCCTCAGTGTTCGAAAGATGATGGTCCCGAACCTCGGACAGAACCCACTTCAGGACGTCCGAACGGAAGTTGTCTGCTGGTGCGCTCATCGGAGGTCCTTCACCTTGTCGACTGCCTGATCCACCGCCAACTGACCGCCTCGGACGGCGTCCAACAGCTGTCCGAGGTCGTCGTCACATTCATCGACGCCAGCCGTTTCCGTGACGTGATTCCTCTTGTTGAGTCCGCGCCGATACTCTTTCCGTAAGAACATCGGGGTCGGCCGGGGGGTTCGCGAAGGTGCGAAGCCTGCTGGAGCGATGAACTCCTCGAACACGGCATGCGCGTTCGTGCCGCCAAAGCCGAACGACGAGATCCCCGCCCGGCGGGGGTCCCCTTGCGGCACGTCCCACTGACGGAGCTCAGTCACCGGGTAGAAGGGAGATTCCACGAAGCGGAATCTGGGGTGCGGATGCTCGCAGTGGAGGGTCGGGGGCAGCATCCGGTGCTGCAGGGCCAGAACCACTTTGACCACTGACGGCATAGCCGCCGCCCGAAGCAGATGGCCGAGATTCGACTTCACCGAACCGACGCCGCAGTAGCCGACCGCGTTCCCGTACTCGCCGAGCACTTTGGACGCCGCGCGGATCTCGATCGGGTCTCCGAGCAACGTGCCGCTGCCGTGCGCCTCGAGATAACTGATGCTTGCGGGGCTCACCCGTGCAGCCTCGTACGCTCTTCGCAGGACATCCTCCTGACCTTCGGCGCTGGGCACGGTAAGACCCATTGTTCGACCGTCGTTATTGATAGCACTACCAAGAATGACAGCCCGGATATCATCACCATCCCGCAGTGCGGACTGATATGACTTGATGAGGAGCAATCCCGCCCCCTCGCCGAGCACCATACCTTTCGCACGCTCGTCGAAGACATAGCAGACGCCATCATCCGAAAGCACCTCGGCCTTGCTCAGCGCGGTGTGCAGGTATCCGTCCACGAGCAACTCGATGCCCCCGACCACGGCCTGATCGCAGTCGCCTGCCAACACTGCGCGGCAGGCTTCGTGCACGGCAACCAAGGAAGAGGAGCAAGCGGTGTCGATCACCTGCGCCGGTCCACGAAGATCGAATACATCCGACACGCGGGCCGCCATCATGTTGGGAATGGTATTGACCACCATCTTCCGCTCGTACTCGGGTAGCAACTGGTCAGCCACGCGCCGTACGTAGTTGCTCTCGCCGCCGCCAATGAAAACACCGGTCCGGGTCCCGGAGAGCTCTGCCGGGGTATAGCCCGCGTCAGACCAAAGCTCATCGGCCAACTCAAGCAGGATACGGTGCGCAGGATCCATTGCCAGAGCATCTGCATCGCTGATGCGATATCGGGCGGCGTCGAAGCCGTAGATGTTGTCCAGGAAACCGGCCCAGCGCGAGTACGACTTCTGAGCGGCGCTCTTATCAGGGCTGTAAAAGCCATCGATGGACCAGCGGTCGGCCGGGATCTCCTGGATGACGTCGCGGCCGTCGGCCAAGTTCCTCCAATAGCCCTCGAGGGTGCTGGCACCGGGAAAACGCCCGGCCATGCCAATCACGGCGAGGCGGCTATCGTGAGTTCCACCATGCGCAGCCGCTGGCGCAGGCGGTGAGGACTCCTCGGCTCCAGCCCCCGCGCCGTAGTGATCGGCGAAGTCATCCCCAAGGGCATCCACCATACCTCGGATCGTGGACTGCTCGGCCAAGATGCCGGGATCCACGACTACGCCCAGTTCCTTCTCAATGGCCTTCATCAGCGAGATCATCATGATCGAATCCACGCCGTAGTTGGTGATGTCCTCAGCTGGGTCGAGCTCAGCGGCGTCCACCTTCAAGAGGTCCGCAACCACCTGAATCAACTCCCGCTCACCCGAGCCGGACGGCGCGTCGTTCAGAGGGGCCACAGATCGGGTGTCCTCGATGATCCGCTCTCGAAGCATCGGCGCATCCCCGTACATGACCGCGAGACGCGTTTCCCCGGACTGCACTGCGGCGTCGAAGATCTCAAGTCCAACCCGGGTGGGCATGGGAATCATGCCGATCTCCTGGCGCAGTCGCGAGACGACCTGGTCGTTGACCGGCATCCCACCGTCACGCCATAGCGGCCAGGCAACGGACACGGTCCGCCCCGAGCGCAGCCGCCGCTCCACCAGATGCTGGCGCCTCGCGGCAAAGGCATCCATTCTGCAATTCGCATAGGCATAGTCGGCCTGGCCTTTGTTGCCGAGGATGCCGGAGCAGGAGGAGAAGAGAACAACGAGGTCCAGATCGTCTTCGGCAGTCAATTCATCCAGCACCTCAGCGCCGCGAACCTTGGGCTCAACGACCTCACGCCAATGCTGATCGGTCTTCCGAGCCAGGGCTCCGTCCTGGATCATCCCGGCCGCGTGGACAACCACATGAATACCCCCGAATTGATCCCGGGTACGGCGCAGGGCCGCATCCGTGGACTCTGCGTTCGACACATCCGCCCGTTCGAGCATCACGGGAACTCCCAGCCCGGTCGCCCAGTTCTGGGTGGCAGAATCGACTGCGCTGCGTCCGAGAAGAACCAGACCCCCGGCTCCGAGCGCGACCAAGTGCTCTGCGAGGGCCCGCCCCAATTGACCACGCCCCCCTGAGATCACGGCTATCGCACCTTTGCGGAACGGACGTCCCGAACTCCGCGGGAGGTCGATCTCACGCAGGGAGCCCCGGTAACGCCCGTCATCGGCCCGCAGCACGAGCACGTCCTCGGCCCCGCCCGCCAGCTCCTGACGAATGAAATCCGTCTCGGGCACCGCATCGGTCTGGACAACCGACACCACAAGCTCCGGATTCTCGAGTCGGCAGGTCCTTGCCAGTCCGGCCAAGCCCTCCCCAACGCTGTCCGTGCGGTCAGTGACAATGAGGAGACGCCCCGGGTGCGTCCGGGTGACCAGATCGCGGCACACGTGGAACACGTCCTCGACTGTCGCGTCCTCGACCGGGATATCGGGGCCGAGTCTTCCCTCGAGACGCTGGGAATCCACTCCGACGCACAGCACCTGAGCCGGAAGAGTCACGTCTCCGACCCGACCGAGGTCGGACTGCACCCAGGAGGGGACGAAGGCAAGGACCTCGTCGGGCGAGTATCCTTCGTCGGTCGACTCCGCGGTGCGCGGGCCTTCGATCTGTCGCAGCGCAAGTCCGCGTACGAGTGCACACGTCGTACCGCTGTCGTCCATGATTCGGATATCGAAGCGGGGAGCTCGGCCAGGGGTCTGGAGGTCTCTCGTCGCATGGACCCACCCGATGTCAGGAAGCGGGGAAGACACGTGGACCTCCCCCAGGGTGAACGGCACCAGGGGATGTCCGCTCGTCTGGTCGACAAGGGACAGAAGAGTGTGCAGCGCGCCGTCGAGGATCGCGGGATCCAGTGTCCAGCCCTTCTCTTCGGAAGAGCGTCTGGGGGCACGAGCCCACCGGGCGAGAGCCTCGTCCGACGCGCTCCACAACTCCTGGAGGCATCGGAACGAGGGGCCGTATTCGAGCCCCGACCCGCACAGCTGGTCGTAGCACTCGGAGCCTGGCACGGGCCGCCCTACACGACGACGGATGGCTTCGACGTCCACTGGCTGCTCATCGGCGGGCATCTGCGATGGCACGCACGTGGCGCGCGCATGGACGCCCTCATCGGACGTGAACTCGATGGACATCGCGTCGTGAGTTGAGTCCGTAACGGTGGTCCGCAGGACGACAGGCGATGAGCCGACAACCACCGGCCTCGCCCAGATGAAGTCCTTGAGAACGGTGACCGGGCGACCCGCATGGAGTTCTGCAGCGAGCCTGGCCATCTCGAGGTAGGCGACCCCCGGAAGCGTTCGCGTCCCCTGCACTATATGGTCTCTCAAGTAGAACTCGTCCCCGGAGAGCGAAGTGGTCATGCTCCAGACCCCGTCTCCGTCGTCGACTCGACCGGAGAAAGGATGCTCGAGCTCGGCGTCCGGGGTGGGCGCGGGTGACTCGAACCAGTGCCGTGTCGGCTCAAAGGGGTACGTCGGAAGCGAGACGCGCCGACCCGAAGCCCGCCGTGACCAGTCGACGTCCGCCCCGAGCACCCAGGCCTCCGCCGCCTCCCAGTCGCTACCACCCTCGAGACGGGTCCCATCCGGAATGTCATCCTGACGGCCGGCCGTCCCCACTGCCACGCCATCGCCGTGTCCCGTTTCGGCGAACTCCCTGAGTTGCCTCACGAACTGCTCCATGGTCGTGACCGAGGCTGCGAACCGGCAGGAGTACGCGGTTCGACCTACAGCCAGCGAGTAAGCGATGTCAGCGAGCCGCAGAGTGGAAGGCAGCGCCTCGGCAAGGTCACGCACGGTGGTGTCCAAGCCGACGGCAAGAGCATCGGACACCGATCCGAACTCGGAACGAAGCCGGGATGTCACTCGTGCCATGGACGTCACGTCCATCCCCAGATCACCGATCGTGGCATGCCCATCAAGCTCAGCGAACGGCAGACCCAGCCATTCAGCCAGGAGGACGCGGACAGCCTCCACGCGACGTTCGACGTCCCGCCCCAGGAAGTCGGCCACGAATAGGGCATAGCGGCGCAACTGCTGGTCGGTCCGTGCGGAGAGCAGCATGACGTGCGGACCGTCGGCGTCGGGAGCCCCGAAGCCGTGCTCCCGGAATTCCTCGACGACCACGTGCGCATTCGCACCGCCGAAACCGAATGAACTGACGCCGGCACGGCGCGGCCGATCATCGCCAGCGACTGCCGGCCATGTCACGGTGTCGTCGATGATCCGGAATGGACTGCGCTCAAGCTCGAGGTATGGATTTCGCGGCAGAGCGTGAAGGGTTCCCGGGATGATCCCGTGGCGCAGCGCAAGGACGACCTTCACGAGGCCGGCCACGCCAGCAGCCGGCTCAAGATGTCCGATTTGCGACTTGACCGATCCGATACCGCAGCCACCGATCGTCGGCTCCCTGCCCGAACGGCGCGCGGATTCTCGGAACGCCGTCGTCATGCCCTCGACCTCCACCGGGTCACCGAGCTCGGTTCCGGTGCCGTGCGCCTCGATGTAACTGACATCTGCGGCCTCCAACCCGGCATCGTCCCATGCAGACAGCAGGAGATCAGCTTGTGCGCGGGGATTCGGGGCGCTCAAGGAACTCGCGTGCCCACCGTGCCCGACCGCGGATCCGCGGAGAACCGCCCACACGTGGTCGCCGTCCTCAACCGCGCGCGACAACGGCTTGAGGGCCAAGACGCCGACGCCCTCACCCCGCACGTACCCGTCAGCCGCGGCACCGAAGGTGTGGCAGTGACCGGTCGGCGAGGCGACTCCCATCTGGGTGGTGAGAATGTGATAGCGGGGGGTCAGCATCAGGCTGACTCCGCCGACCAGGACGAGTTCCGACTCACCCGAGCGAAGAGACCGAATGGCTCGATGAACGGCGACAAGAGCGCCCGAGCAGGCGGTATCCATGACCTCACTGGGACCACGAGCATCCAGAAGATAGGACAGCCGGTTCGCGAGCATCGAGTGCTCTGTCCCGGTGCCAATCTGAGCAGTACTCAGACCGGCGCTGGCAAGCATTTCTGAGTACTCGTTGAACTGAGCCCCCACGAAGACGCCGAGACGACGGCCCGAGAGCGACGCCGGGTCCCACCCCGCATCCTCTATGGCAGACCACGCGGTCTGGAGAAGTAGCCGCTGCTGCGGATCCATCAGCTCGGCCTCAAGCGGAGAGAGATGGAAAAAACGAGCGTCGAACTCATCGACCCCCTTGATAAAACCGCCCCATTTGCTGTTTGAGCGTCCTTCGAGATCGCCCTCGCTCGCGTACCACTTCGTCCAATCCCAACGCTCGCAGGGCACTTCGACGATGGAGTCGACGCTGTCCGCAAGGTTCCGCCAGTACTCTTCGATATCTCTCGCTCCGGGGAACCGACCGGCCATGCCGACCACCGCGATCGACGTGTCGACAGTGTCGATCTCAATCGCCTCGCTCGTCTCGGAGGTCTGTCCCGAGAGAGGGGTGATCTGTGCGAGTGGTGGCCTGCGACTTTCCGACAGGGAGGACTGCAACGGTTCGGAGGAGACCGTGAGCCCTCGCGGCGGATGGATCGCATCGCCGTGCTGTTCGGAGAGTTGCCGGACGACCTCGCCCAGCGTGCCGCACGCGAAGAACAGCGTCGGTGAAACCGGGACGCCGAGCTCCTCCGAGAGTCGTCGCGCATAGGTCTTCAGCGAGACGGAGTCCAATCCGTAGTTCGCAAGGTCTGCGTCGAGGTTGAGTCTAACGGAATCGATGCCGAGCGCGCGGGCTGTCGCTTCGAGGACGATCGCCCGCAGATCCGCAGACGGTTCCCCGTCGTCCTGCTCCCGAGCGGGAGCTCGCTCTTCGTCATCCGATGTACCGGTTGCGTCCGCGAGATCGGTGTCCCGGGATGCGTCAGGATGCGCGTGCTCGGGGATCACCACGACCTGGGACAGGCCCTGGGCGAGAGCGGAGTCAAGGATGCGCAGCCCCTCGGAGGTGCTCAGGGGCGCGACACCGGCGGCCCGAAGGTGGACCGACTGTCCTCCGGCCCTCATCCCGCCGTCTTCCCACAGCGGCCAGTCGAGGGCGACAGTCGCGCCCCGACGCGCCCCCTCGGCCCGCAGGAAGTTCCGATACTCGCAATATGAGTCGAGAAATCGGTTAGCGACTCCGTAGCCGCCTAGGCCGAAATCGCCTTGGACGGATGAAGCGGACGAAAAGAGTATCATCGCGTCCATGTCCTCATCCCTGGTGACGTCATCGAGGACCTGAACACCCTCGATCTTGGCCTTGAGGGCTGATTCCAGGGCGGGGTCGTCCATCGCACTAAGAGGACGGGAGTCAAGGATACCGGCAGCATGCACGATCGCGTGCACGCCACCATGCAGCTCACGGACGGAGTGCACGACGTCGTGCATAGCCTGACGGTCGCTGACGTCGGCCTGGAAGTAGTGAACGCTCGCCGCGCCGGCCGTCCGCAACGATGACAGGCGCGCCTCTGCTTCAGAAGTGAGCGGCGAACGCCCCACCACGACAAGGTGGGCCGCATGGGTGTTCGCCAGATGACGGCTCGTGATGAGACCCAGCGCCCCCAAACCGCCGGTCACGAGGCACACGGCGCCCCGTCGAATGACGATGGGGGCCTCGGGAGATCCGGACGGTACGGCGAGCTCCATGATGAAGCGCTCGTGTCCTCGGCGTAGGACCTCGGGATCCGACGCTCCCCACTCGGCGAGCGCATGATCGACGCGCTGGGAGGAGGACGACGGGCCATCGATTCTCAGGAGGCTGAACCGCAGTCCGGGAGCGACAAGATCAGCGGAGTGCCCCACCGCCGCCACGGCGTCATCATAGGGACACGGAACGCCATCCCGACGCGTGACGCATACAATGCGCTCGACATGGACATCTGTTCTTCCTGCTGCGCCGACCAACCGGAGCGACGCACCAATGGCCCGGTCCACGGGGGCCCCGGAGTCCTCGTGCAGGGGCCATAGGTTGAGGACATCGACCACGCCTTCGGCAGCGCTCGTCCGAAGCAGTTCGTCGAAGTCTCGCGCCCGACGGGGGTCGATGCGCCAGGTACCGGACCCCTCCACGAATGGAACTCCACGCTCCCCCGGCGCCGCCCGCACCAGCGTGAGCGCGGTCGAGGGCCACCGATGCCTGATGGCTCGGAGGTCGTCCTCATCACCCAGAACGAGTAATCGCCGCGGCGGCGTGACGAACGATGGTGCTCGCGCCTCGATCCAGGCGGGAGTCGCGACCCTGAACTCGCCTGGTGCAGAGGCAGCCGCGACCGAGTTCGGTGCGCACTTGCGCAGTGGATAACTCATGTGGTCGAAGCGATATGGGGGCATGGTGAGCGCCTGCTGAGGCTCTTCGTACATGTCCGCCCAGGGCACATCAAGTCCGTCGACCCAGACTTTCGCCAGTGCCTCAAGTCGACGTCGCCGGACGAGGCCGGACAAGAAATCACGGCCGGCCTCATCACGGAGCAGAGACATGACCGAAGACTGGCTCTCTGCGCTGTGTCCTGCGAACACGGCCTCGGAACGAACATCTCGAAGATGGTCTCTCAGATGCGCCATGAGCTCAGCCCTGCTGGACGCCAGTACAGCCACCCGGTGGTCATGGGACATGCGATGCAATTGGGTCGTTCGGGCGATGGCCTCCAGCGTCGGTGACACGCCTTGGGAGTCAAGACCCTCCAGCCACTCGAGCAGAGCCTCCTCGTTGAGCCGGAGCGCGTTCGGAGTATGGCCCGAGACGACCACGAGATTCTGCCGCTCCCGGCCCCGATCCGCATCAACCCCTTCGGGAGCCTCCTCGAGCAGAACGTGTGCATTCGTCCCGCTCAGCCCGAAAGAGCTGACCGTAGCCCGCCGGGGGCCCTGTTCCGGTGATCTCCAGACCTGTTCCTCGGAGGGGAAGTAGAACGGAGACTCGTCCCAGGACATGAGTTCGTTGGGATGCTCCATGTGCCACGTGGGCGGAATGATCGCATGTCGAAGGGCCTGGACCGCCTTGATCACGCCCGCCACGCCTGCTGCGGCCGCGGCGTGACCTATGCTGGCCTTCACCGATCCCAGCGCGCAGTAGTTGCGCTCCGCAGTGAATTGTCGATGCGCGGCGGTGAGGGCCTCCGCCTCCACGGCGTCGCCCAGCCGGGTACCGGTCCCATGAGCCTCGGCGTATCCGATCGTCCGCACGTCGATGCCCGCCCGTCGATAGACTGTCGACGCGAGATCGGTCTGCGCCTGAGCGCTCGGCGCGGTGAATCCGTTCGAGGCGCCATCGTGGTTCACCGCCGTGCCGCGGATGACTGCAAGCACGTGGTCGCCGTCGCGCTGGGCGGCGGTCAGAGGCTTCAGGACGAGGACTCCCGCCCCCTCACCAGGGATGAACCCATCCGCGAAGCAGTCGAACGGACGGCATGCTCCGGTCGGTGACAGAAGCAACATGTTGCTCATGGCTACGTGGAAACGATGGGACGGCGCCACGAAGACGCCACCGACCAGAGCCATGTCCGTCTCCCCCGCCCGCAGGCTCTGCGCAGCGAGGTGCAGTGATACTAGCGACGACGAGCAAGCCGTATCGATCGAGATGCTCGGACCGTGAAGATTCAAAAAGTAGGAGATCCTTGCGGCCAATACCGAGGAGTACGATCCCAGAGTGGATCCCGGATCCGCCGGAACGCCCTCCAGTTCATTGATCAATGACGTTTCGTTGGCAACACACCCCACGAACACCCCGCACCGACTGCCCCCCACGCTTGCGGGCGTGTGCCCGGAATCCTCCAGGGCCTTCCAGGCATGCTCAAGAAAAACACGTTGCTGCGGGTCGGCGATCTCTGCGTCGCGACCCGACATGCGGAAGAAAAGCGGATCGAAGAGCTCTGCGTCCGGGATGACGCCGCCGACCCTGCAATAACTCCGGTCGAGGCGCTCCGGGTCGGGATCGTAGAACTTGTCAACGTCCCACCGGGTCAGCGGAATATCACGGATCGAACAACGCCCCGCCACGATGTTGTCCCAATACTCCTGAGGATCACGTGCGTCGGGGAAGGTGCACGACATGCCGATGATGGCAATCGCGTCCCCATCGTTGTCGAATGTCCGAGGACTCTCACGCATCTCCCGCCCGTAAGATGTGAGCGCCTCAGTCGAAGCACTCATCATCTCCTGTTCCTGGATCGGTTCGTCACCACACACGTCCGCCCCGATGTCGAACAGATGATCGACCAACCGATCGACCGTGCTGTGCTCAAAAAGCACCGACGCGCGGAGCTGGACACCGAACGCATCATTGAGAGCAACGATCATTTCGGGAGCGACGAGCGAATCGATGCCTAGTTCCATGAAAGGAATATCAGTGCCGATGGAGGACTCATCCTCCTCGATCACTGCGGCAATGACGCTCAGAACAGTGGATAGCAGACCGCGCCGGCCCACGGCCCTCCGGCCCCGATTGCTCCTACCCGAGTCAGGAGCGCCAACGCCCTCACCGGTCGCAGCTTGATGAGGCGGGTCCTCAGCTCTTGTGGACATCACGGGTCTTGTGGCGACGATGACGCTCTGGGCCACACCGTACCTGCCCGTGGGGGGCCCCGGGACGACCATGGCGTCGAAGCCCTCGTCCGACAGGACCGACTTCCAATGCATGAGGTCCAACAAGGGCGATTCAGGGATCCGCAACTCGGGATCCTGGAACAACCACCACCCATCGAGGAGGCCTGTGACGATCGCGTAGATGTCGGGGCACCCGGTCAACTCGTTCAGGATGAGCACGCCGCCCGGCCGCAGCATGGAGTACACGTGACGGACCGACGCCCGGATATCGGGAGTAGTATGGATGATGTTGGCGGCGATGACGACATCCGCGGCCCCTTCGGAGAAACCCTGCGCTGCGGGGGGTGCCGAAATATCCAGTCGCGCGAAGCGAACGCACGGAAAGTCCTTCTGGAATTTTTTCGCACCCCATGTCCTGAAAGCAAGGGATAGATCGGTGTAGGCGTAGTCGATGCGTTCCTTCCAGGACGTTAGCGCATGCAGCACGGGCAGTGTTGTCGAGCCCGTGCCGGCACCCAGCTCAACGATGCCGATGGAACGATCAGCAGGAACATTATCGGTTACATACCGCAGAGTCCACCAAGCCACCAGATCATTGCAGAGGTCTGCCATCTGATTGTTTGCGTAAAGGCAGCTCATGGGAGGATCGCTGACGCCCGGGAAGAGAACCTCAACGGAAGTGGTCCTTCCGGACAGGATCTTCGGGTAGTGATCGAAGCACAACGCCAGAAGCGGTGTGTAGACCGCCGCCTCCGGATACTCCCCGTCGAGGGCATGGCGGCGTCGGTCGAGCTCGGGCATGGGGTCCGCCTCTCTGACGATCTCGACCCGCTCACCAGTGCGCCGCAGGATCCCCTCCCGCACGAACATGCTGATCACGTGCTCGAAATGCCGTCGGTGACGATCAATCACCCCAAGGCTCTCCGCAAGCTCATCAACAGTGCATGTCATTCCACGAGACCAGCCGTCAGCCGCGTCCGAGAGAACGGCGAACAGTGTGGCGAGCGCCCACGCGGTCAGCTCCTTGTGCGCAGCCTCGTGATTTTGCAATTCCTGGGCTGAGAGCGTCGGCGGATCTGAGATTTTCTCCGCAACGGGGACCGAGGCTGTCAAGGCCTCGGAAGTGGCTGACGATTGCTCATCAGCCAACCAGTAGCGACAATCGTCAAACCGGTAACCAGGCATAGAGAGTCGCCGTCGCTCCCCAGAGACGTGGAGTCCTTGGAACGGCACAGCGGCGCCCGCGCAGTACAGGTCGGCAAGCGCAGCGAGTTCCTCACGGGAGGCCCCGGGATGAACAAGTTCGGCGACATCTTTGTGAGTGGAATCCTGAGACTGCATCGCAACGTCACCGCGGGCGCCTAGCCAATCCCCGCTCGTGAGCGCACGGTCGATCCGATCACGGAGCATGGCGCGGTCGTCGACGACGAACCCTTTCCGGAGAGCGTGGTGCTGGCGACCGACCTGCAGGGTGTATGCGACGTCACCGAGCGAGTCGTCGTGATCTTCCAGCCACCTCCTCAGGTCGACCAGTCTGCTGCGGAGCGCAGAAGAAGTGCGGGCGGACACGGGGATCAAGTACGGAGGGTCATCGGCTATCGACTTTACTGAAGGAACATATTCCTCGAGAATCACGTGGGCGTTCACGCCGTTGAAGGCATAGGAATTCACCCCTGCGCGCAGTGGGCCCACTTTCTGGGACGGCCACGCCGAAACACTGGAGCTCACGATGAAGGGAGAATCATCGTGACCAAGGCGTCGGTGGGGAGTCATTACTCCGACGAATTCTGGCAAATGCCGACGTCGAAATGCAGTGATAACCTTGGCGATCGCCGCCATTCCAGAAGCCGTAACTGAATGTCCGACATTCGCCTTGGTCGACCCGAGTACGCAACTGCGGGGAGCGGCGCCCAGATCCTTGAAGGCGGCTGTGAGCGCTGCGAGCTCCGCACTGTCGCCGATCCGAGACCCGCTGCCCTGCGCCTCGACGCAGCCAACAGTGGTGATGTCGGTGCCGCTGTTCCGGTAGAGGTCGACAATCATCTGTCGCATAGATCGTGTGACCGGAGCCATAAGGGACGGAGCACCACCGTTATGACACATCGCGCTGGCACGCACGACGGCATGGATGTGGTCACCGTCCTCAATCGCACGGACGAGAGGCTTCAGCACCAGTACCCCCGCTCCGTCACCGAGCACCATCCCGTCGGCCTCCTCGCTGAAGGGACGACACTGCCCACTGGTCGATAGGAGACCCGCCGCCGAGGCCATGGACAAGAAGCGCGGTGAGGCGACGAAGACGCCAGCGGCAATCGCCAACCCGCACTCGCCACGACGGATGCTGTCCGAGGCGAGATGCAGCGCCGCCAGTGACGAGGCGCAAGCAGCATCGATGGTCAGGCAAGGACCCGTAACACCGAACCAGTTGGCCAGACGACCGGACAGAACTGCCATATCATTGCCGAGGAGCACATGGGATGAGGGGCCGTCCGTCGCAAAGACCTGATCGCCGTAATCGCCGGACCTGGCCCCGACGAAAATGCCGACGGACGTGCCGGCAAGGGAATCCGGAGCGCGTCCGGAGTCCTCGACCGCTCGATAGGCCTCTTCAAGCAAAAGCCGCTGCTGGGGATCCATCCTTCGCGCCTCGCGGGCGCTGATCCCGAAAAAGGGCGCATCAAAGCGTTCTGGGGAAGGAATGAATCCTCCTGAGACGTCGAGATTCGGCGCCGAACGCGAACTGAGGGCCCCGATTCGCGACTCGCCCTGCCACAGGGCAGATTCAAGGGCAGAGACGTCGTCGAGGTCCGCGAATCTCATTGACATGCCGATTATCGCCACAGCATCCTTCGACACGCATGAGGAACCCGAGAACGCACTCGAGGGGATGCCGACGTCCGACTCGGGCAGCTCGTCGACCAGTGACTCGAGATGCTCGGCCAGCCTCCGGGGCGTGTTGAAATCGAAGATTACCTCGGGCCCGAGCTCGGTCCCGAGCTCCTCATTGAGCGCATCAACCAGATCCATCAAATCAACAGAATTGAAACCGATCTCGTCCCACGACCGGGTGGGATCCCATGAGGTGGTGCCGGGTTCCAGGAACGTGAAGGCGATCCTCTGAAGAGTCTCGCACGCGGATTCGCGATCGTCCGAGAAGCAGGCATCATGGGCTCCGGAGGTCCGGTCTGAGATGACCGAGGCCAGGTCCTCGGCGGTCGGGTAGTCATAAATGACCTCTGATCCCAGATCGAGACCGCACTCATCATTGATCCGATCGACAAGATCGACGCCGAGGACCGATGTCACGCCTTGCTCAGACATCGGCAACGAGACGTCGAACTCGGACTCGTCAACATTCGTCAACTCAACGATGAGAGAAACCAGCCGAGCAAGGGAGAGTGTGGAGATCACTTGCCATCTTTCCTATCAGATGCTCGGGCGTCTGCCAGCGCCCACGTGCAGTTGCCGGATCTGAGCGTGACGTGGATTCCTCACCACGTCGCGCCAACGTCGTGACAAATTTCCCAACGCGACACTGCTCAGATAACCTTCCCGGACGAGCCGTGAGGGAATACTGACGCCCTCGGAGCGGGAGAATATCTCGTCACCAACCACAGCGCTGTGTGCCGCCACGATCTCGTAGTCGATGTCGACGAACCCCGCCTCATGCAGAAGAATCGGCAAGTCGCGACCAATGAGCGGGTTGCCGCCTTCCTCCTCGCGTGCCTTGCAGTACGCATCGTAGACCTCGCGCAACTCAGGTACGGGCGGACTGGCCATCAGATGCATCTCGAAATCATTATCGATCACCACAACCTGTCCGCCCGGGCGGACGATACGGAATACTTCCTGAAGCGCCCGCGCGGGATCCGAGAGATGCTCCAGGACGAGACGCACGAGGACGAAATCAAAGGTCGCATCCTCGTAACCCGTGTCAAAAATCGAAGCCTGCCGAACTACTATATCCAATGATTCACCGGCGAACAACATTTTCGCGCGCTCGACAAGCACCGGATCGACCTCCAATCCGTGCAATTCAACATCGGGAAAGGCTTCCGCCATGTGCCGCAGCACGAAACCCGGGCCGCAGCCCAGTTCAACGACCCGCCTGGCCACTTCGAGCCCGCGGGACGCGTAGAGGCGCCTCTCCTTCTCCCAGAACAGATCCACCTGGGCCGCCAACCGTAAGGTCTCCGCGTCCACGCCGCCGCCGATCGAACTGACATCATAGGAGTTCGACCGAACCGCCGCCCCATCACCGGACCATCCGCCGTCAATCTGATCGGAGTTCATGCCTCCTCCACAAACTCAAGGAACTCGATCAGCCGATCGGCGACCTCGGACCAGTTCGAATCGAGCATGGCGGCATGCCCCACGCCGGGAACGATCGTGGCCGTCACGCCGTACGCTTTGGCGGTGGCGAGATTCACTTCAGGGGCGAAAAACACGTCATTCTCGCCGCCGATCACAGCCACGGGCAGATCAACTGCTCTCGGATCCCGAAGAACGGTCTGTGACAACTGCTTGCCGGCACGGCGGGACTCTCCCTGCATTCTGATTCCGTATGAGAGCAGCGTGCTCCATTCCAGATCTCCCGCAAAGAACATCTCATAAGGAAACGCATCACGATCAGCCGCATGCTTCGCAGTGAGCCTTCCACTATGGAGCCTCCACAACTGGATCAACGCCCGCATGCCGAGCCTCGCCCACGCCATGGCCTCCTTGGCGCCGACACCAGAAGGAGGAACCGCGGACAGCAGGACGGCACCAGAAACCAGATCCTCATTGTGGTCAAGAATCCTCTGAATAATGCCTCCTCCCATGGAGTGGCCCACAATCACCGGAGTGACCGGCATGGAACGCAGCGTCCGGACGACGTCCTCAACATACTGGTCCAGACTCAGCGAGTTGAAAGGCTGACCGGCGGGGCTGGCACCGTGGCCCCGAAGGCTGACGGCCCACGAGCGGTATCCCTGGCCAGCAAGATATGGCTGGAAGTTCTCCCAGCACCAGGCCCCGAAGTAGCCCCCGTGGACGAACAGCACGGTGGTGTCACGAGATTCCTCCACCGATTCCACCCGAATCGTCTCCAGCTCCAGCATCGTTCGTCTCTCTTACTCGTTCACGCAATCAGTCGGCCAAGCATGCCCAACTATTTTCTGTTCTTCTCATCGACAGGTTCAGATCAATTCGCATTGACTGCGGAACGGCGAGTCCTCTTGTCCAGCACTTGGGTCACCTCATCCATCAGTTTGATCGCGATGTCATCGACATGGCGGTTGTGCCAGTCCTCCATCCCAGTTCCCTTGACCCATTGGTTGAAGGCACCCAGTGCGGGACCGCAGTGGACCTGGAAGTCCACCACCTGATCCTTGTCGCCGCTCAGAGCCAACTGCGTCGAGTGAGCGAAATACCATTTAAATACGGCCAGCATCCTCTGGCGATCGTTAGGCATCTGCCCCCTGCTGACACGCGTGTCGTCGCGCACCTCCTCCCAGATGCTCTCAAAGGTACGGTGAAAGTAACGCCCTTCAAGCTGTCTGCGAGTCTCCGGATCGATCGCATCCAGAGAATCATACTGGCGATAGAGCGAGTAAAGTTTGTTCGCGCGAGCAGGGAAAAACACCCCGCGGCGCAGTACCTGGACACGACTGCCTAGTTCGAACATGTCTCCGGCGGGCGCATAATCGGTGTCCTGGACATTGATATCCTGCAGGAGGTTCTTCACAGTCTCACTGGCCCCCGACTCCACGGTGCACTGGTTGATGGACCCGGTGACTACGTACTCGGCTCCCAGGACGAATGCTGCAGCCGCCGATTCGGGGGTCCCGATGCCCCCTGCGGCTCCGACCCGAGCACGCGGCAGGTGCGGATCCTTCTTGTGGAAAGAATCTCTGAGCCGTGCGATCGTAGGAATCAGTGCGAGCGAAACCGCGGCATCCGTATGTCCTCCTGAATCCGCCTCGGCCGTGATATCATCAGCCATCCGGATGCGAGGAGCAAGTTCCGCTTCCTCGGGCGTGATCTGGCGGGCATCCAGCAGTTGCTTAACAAGCTTCTCAGGCGGTGGACTGAGAAAGGTCTCGGCAACCTCCGGACGAGAGAGCTTTGCCATGATCCTATGCTGAATGACGACGCTACCATCGTCACCCCGACGCACTCCCTTGAGTCTGTAGCGCACAAGGGCGGGAGTCACATCGACGAAGGCGGATGCCTCGACGAGGTTGACATCCCGGGCCAGGAACAGACTGACCAGTCCATCCTCACGACGCGGATCGTCATGACTGTGCAACAGGTTGAACCCATAGGAAGCTCCCGACGGAGCTCGACGCTGCAGGTACTCGATGCTCGCGGTTATTTCCTCCAATGGCATTCCACCGGTACCGACGAAGGAGAGCATTCCGGCTCGAGTCATTCTCTCGACAAGTTCCTTCGAAGCGATCCCGCGATACATGGAACCACTCACGTAAGGGAGACGGAGACCGTACGTCGAACAGAACGACCCGCTTTCAAGTGCGTACGATGATGCAACCGAGACCGTACGGGACTCCTTTTCAGAAACTTTCTCCGCACGGGCCGGCCGCACAGTTCGCGCGCCTTTCGTGAGGGGTTCGTCTCTCTCACTGCGGAGAGTCGCGCGAGTAAGACCTGTGAGCACCCTTCCGGGACCCACCTGCTCGATCGTTGCTCCTCGCCGCAACAAGTAGCGCACAGTATCCACCCAGTTCACCGGGGAGGTGATCTGCTGGCCGAGGAGCCCCGGCACATCCGTCCCGTAAGGACGCGCCGTGACGTTGGAGACGACTGGACAACAGGGTTCTTTGAACAGGATATCTCGTAGGTACCCCTCGAACTGCTCCCGCGCCTGACGCATGTAGCGCGAGTGGAAGGCCCCGCTCACGTTGAGTGGCATAAATCGAGCGCCCGCCGAGATGAAGATTTCCTCGCACGCGAGCACATCATCGCGCAACCCAGATATGACAACCTGATCCGGAGAATTCAGGTTGGCTACATCGACGGCGTCCTTACGAGCGTCCGCGAGTACCGAAGTCACACGCTCAGGCTTCAACCCGAGGATAACGGCCATCCCGCCCCCGCGAGCCTGTGCCATTAATCGACCGCGCTGCTTGACAAGCCCGAGCCCGGTCGCGAAGTCAAAAACCCCAGCGGCGTGCAGGGCATTATATTCACCCAGACTATGACCAGCGACAAAATCAGGACGAGGCTCCCCTCGGGCCATTCTGTTGAGGTAAGTGAGGGCGTTCACCACATATAAGGCCGGCTGTGTGAACTCAGTGCTGTCAAGACGTTCCTTCGGGCCCGTTGAACAGAGATCCTTGACCGACCAACCGAGGATTCGATCTGCGTCAGCGAGTTCCCGCTCATGCGCATCGAAGAGATCCTTGCCCATGCCAATGAACTGGGAGCCCTGACCGGGAAACACATATGCACGCATTCTTGAATCCTTCCCCTGCTCTGATTCGGTGTGCGACACGGGTAGGCTCTCTCTCGGGGTAGTGCGTGGTGGTTCAAGTTGGTCCGCGGTTCTTGCCTGCTGTGGCGATGCGCCGTCGTCTCCCAGCTCCGTGATCGCCTCCACCAACTGGATGCTGTTCAGAAACGGTGTCATTACCACATGGTTCGAAATGGACCTGATCCTCTGCTGGCGCAGGATCGCGGACATCGATGTCCCAGGGCCTATCTCGATGCAGCGGTACAGCCCGTCCTCTGCCATGCCCTTGAGTGCCGGCCCTGCTCTGATGGGTTCGCGGGACACCTTCCACCAGTGCCCAGTCTCGATGGCATCGACTCTCCCTCCGGTGGCGGACGAGTAGAAGGGAACCCGCATTGAGGCACCAACGCCCGCCTCTTCACCGGAGAGGATGTAGTTCTTCAGGCTATCCAGTCGAGTTGAGTGGAACGGATAGTTCACGGGAAGACTCAAGTAATTGATCCCGCGTGCGTCGAGATCAGATACCAAGGCACGCAGTCCATCACGGGCTCCTGCGATGACAAAGTGCTCGGGCCCGTTGATCGAGACCAGGTCACATTCATGGTGATCGATAACGTCATCGCTCCAAAGGCGGGGGGAAACGAAGACCGCCGTCATCCCACCGGGCTCGCACTCCTCTACGATCCGGTCGGAGTGCTCACAAATCATGTCGACAGCGGCCTCGGCGCCGCACCCCCCGGCGAGAGTAACAGCGGTCACTTCCCCAAGGCTCGCCCCGGCCACGCATGATGGGCGGACTCCACGTCGGATGAGGAGCCTCGACGCGGCGTACTGCACGGAAAAAATCGCCGGGTGGCTCACTCGAAGATCGGTCAAGGCGAGCAGTCCATCATCATCATCGCCGTAGAGCGTGTCGAGGAATCCATAGCCGCGCCGATCACGAACCAAAGCATCGATCTGCTCCATGTCTCCTTTGAACTCCGGGAATCGGCGCCACAGGTCTTCACCCATACGCAAGAACTGCGACCCCTGGCCCGGAAAAAGGAATGCCCACTCAGACACTGGCCAATTCCCTTAGCAGGTCGCCCCGCAAGTCGGACTCGTCCAATCGTGTACGTCGGGGAAGACCCACCGCCAGCGAATAATCCCCCATTCTCACGGCAACAGCCGCATACTGAATCAGTTGCGCGAACTCAAGTCGGTAACCGCAGGAGATCAATTGGATCGACGAAACCTCTAGAAGGCAGGACGGCACGGTCAGGCCGCTCCGCATAGCCTTACCGACCGCCTCCTTCGCGCTCCAGAGATGCGCACTCATCTCCAGTTGAGATACTGACTGCTCGTCGCACCGGGCCGTCTCTCGGGCCGACAGCTGTGCACGCATGGTGGATTCGTTTCGAATGTCTATCATTTCGAGGTCGACACCCATAGGATGCCCCGAGTCAAAGGCAAGCGCAATGGCGAAATCACCGCTGTGCGCAATACTGACTCCTACTTGAGCAGCCACCTCTGCGCGGACGACGGGCTGCCCGAACACACCAGACTCGATGAGCAGCGACGGGAGCCACGACGTGGAACACGCGAGAGAGCAGATCGCACGTTTGGCCGCGTGACGACCGGACACGAACTCTGCCCGACGCTTGTCGGACCTGGCACGGCCCAGTTGCTCCAACTCACAAGGGTGCAACGAATCCAGCCATGTCGACCATTCACCCACGGGAACACAGCATATGACGGCGGAGATCGGCATTCCCGACCGCGATAATCGAAGCCGACGAATGCATTCAGATACAGCCATTTCCAGTCTCCCAACAAGTATTTACGGTGAACATAACGAGAGGTCGACCAATAATGATCAGCTGCGCATATTGGACCCAGGAATGAGACGAAGAAGTGGAAGATAAGGGCATGATCGTTAACCCTCGCCACCCCACCGCCCATCACATAGTAATTAAGAACTCATCGACCATCGAGAGCCCTTGCCCTTAGGCCGCAATATCCTTGCGCCGATAGGTCACCAGAGCCGCAGCAAAACCCCCGACGATCACGAGCAGCGAAACGATCAGGTATGTCGGCTCCATCACCTGCCCACCCTTGGCAGCTTCATCTACATTCGGGTAGGAGAAGAATGAGAACCAGGTCATCCACTTCGCCGAATCGTTTGAATTCGCCAATAGTTCCACGAAGTACGAGGCAAGGGCGATACCGATCGTGAGGGGATAGATCGTCCGCGAACGGATCACGAAGACCGACAGCAGGAAGCCGACAGCGGCGAACATCAGATGAACCACCAAGGATCCCAGAGACATCAGGATCAGTGCTTTCATCTGGAATCCATCCTGTTGGAAGACGACGCACATCAGCCATGACGCCAAGAAGAGAACCACGTTGAGCGCGATGGTGTAGAAGACGACCACCGCGAGTTTCGACAAGACGATCGCAGTTCGGCTGAGAGGCTGGACCAGGAGAAACTCGATAGTCTTGTCGTCCTCTTCCTTCGACAGAATCGTCGCGGATTGCATGATCACGTAGACCGCGCCCAGCAGGAGAAGCACCGAGAACACTCGCGCCCCGTAGTAACCGGTGATGGTCGTCAAGTCCACGCCATCGAGCCCGAACATCTGGATTTCTGAGGTGGAGAACTCTCCCAGCGCATCCGCAGCCGTCTTGTACTTCGAGTAGAAGTCAGGATACTCCGCCATTCGGAACACACTCATGAGCGGCAAGATTATCGCCCAAACAAGGAAGGAAATGCGTTGACGGCGCACGTCGTTTCGAAACAGAACCGCATTCATTTCACTCAGCGCCCCTCTTTTTCGCTGCCCCGTTACGGTCGTCATAGAATGTCATAAAGATCTCCTCAAGCGGAGGATCTTCGATCGTCAACTCTTCGACATCGTGCGCGGCGAGGAACGCAAGAAGCCGATTGAGATCGCCTTGCACCATGAATTTGTAGCCCGCTTCGGTGCTCTCAACCGACTTAACACCAGGAAATACGGGAGCGAAATCAGGATCACGGAAACGAACCCGAATGGATTTATATTGAGCGGTTCCCGGCTCAGCCAACTCCTCAACCCCCACAAGACGCCCCGCCCTGATGATGGCGACACGGTCGCAAAGGCGCTGCACTTCACTGAGGATGTGCGAGGAGAAGAAGACTGTTTTTCCTTGCTCTTGCTCAGCCCTCACGATATCGAAGAACACATGCTGCACAAGTGGATCAAGGCCGCTCGTGGGCTCATCAAAGATCAACAGTTCCGGATCGTGCACAAGCGTCTGGATGATCCCGACCTTCTTCTTGTTCCCAGTTGACAAGGAGCGGAATTTCTTCGAGAGATCCAGGTCAAGCTTCGAGCTCAACTCCCGAATTCTGTCATCGGCGTGCACCGAGTGAAATCTTGCAGATAGCCTCAGGAGGTCGCCAGCCCTCATGTCGTCGTAAAGGTTGACGTCCGCAGGAAGGTAGCCCACCCTGCTGTGAATTTTACGGGAGTTCTCAACCACGTCGAGCCCAAGAATACTGGCACGTCCGCTTGTCGGTTTGAGGAAGCCGAGAATCGTGCGGATGGTGGTGCTCTTCCCGGCGCCGTTCGGGCCGATGAAGCCAAAGATCTCTCCCGGCTGAACGGTGAGGTTCACGTTCTCGATGCCACGGGACTTTCCGTAGCGCTTCGTGAGCGAGTTGATCTCAATGACAGGAGACATCGGCCTTCTCCTCAGTCGACTGGAAATCTGGTCGATTCGCAACGATTCGCAAACCGTAGGTGTGCGAACATGGATTTATGGACATCGTTGTAACCTGATCTGGTCTGATTCGAAGCGCCCACAGCGGGTCTACGACACATTGGAAGTAAACTAGATGCGTCTGCTCCGGCTCAGATGCGCGCCTCTCAATTCTCAGGGGGTGGGCAGATACTTGCAGGGTTGAACGAGTACGAGTACTTAGAATGCATCCTCTGACACTCGTTTCGGTTCTGTTCTAGCGTAGACATGCTTCAGGACGTCCGTCAACCCCGGTTTACAGATACGAGATGCCTGGCGTTCGCCTCCGGGCTTCTAGGGCAGAGCATGTCTCGATGTTTCATGAGGCAATCAAATGTGTCTGCGGGTCAGGGCGGATCGTTCCCGGCTTTGCGGGGCGTCCGAGTTCAGGTGCGGTGGTGCCGTGCTCGATGGTGGCGGCGCTCGTCGCGGCCGGGCTCGCCTTCCCCTCCGTGAGGCCACCCTCACGGACGCTCACCGTTCCGCCGGTCGGTGCGATCATCGGTGCGCCCATGGCGCTCTCCCCTACCCCAGCCCCTGGAGAACCGGGGCTCGACGGACGGCGTCGTGCGCCCGGCCGGGGCTCCGGGATGGCCTCCCGGGCGGGGCGGGGTCTGGGTGAACGACTGGCCGCGGATGCGGCCCTCGGTCTGAGTGACGGCCCGGGCCCGGTCCAGATCAAAGCCCGTGAGCATCGACAAGGCGGCCGCGCTCTCGTCGGATGCGCTAATGGCTCGCAGGGTGCCTCGCAGGGTGCGGGGCATGGCGGGAGGCCTGGGCGATCACCACCGCCAGGACCCCGATGGCGGCGGGCTGATCGACCACCGCCAGGAGGATCCTGCGCTCTACCGGTCTCTCGTGGAGAGCGCGCAGACGCGCCTCGCCGCCGGGTAGGACCCTATCGAGACTCGTCTTCCCGTCCGGGATCGGAGCCGCGGCCCAGTGCTCGCTCTTGCCGACGCCCGATGCCAATGGAGACGTCCTCGCGTCTTCTCTTCACGGCATCCGACTCATCCCACTGAGGCCCAGCAAAACGATATGGCCGCCACGATCACGTGGCGGCCACTGCCCGGTGGAGCTAGGGGGATTCGAACCCCCGACCTTCTCATTGCGAACGAGACGCGCTACCAACTGCGCCATAGCCCCAGGTGCGGGGCGATCGTAGCACCCCTGCGGTCGCCGTCCGCAAGTCGGCGCCCCGTGAACCACAACACCGCCGCCCGCGCCCGGATGCCGGCCCACCGCGCGCCGGCTCGGCTCAGGCGCCGGCAGCGCGGCGCTTCTCCAGGACCGCGTCGAGGTCGATGGGGTGGAACTCGATCTCCTCCTTCTCGACGCCCTCGGTCGGCAGCCTCCGCACGCTGTGCGGACGCGCCGGCACCGGCGCGGAGGGGAAGGACGTCTCCTCCAGATCCTCCAGAGCACGCCGCGGTGCGCGAGCCGCGAGCGTGTAGGTGGGGGCGGGCACATGAACCGGGCGCCATCCCTGCGGCGGAGTCGCGGGGGCGGCCCCCCGCTCGAGCGCCGTCGCCCGCTTGGACACGGCGGCCCGCCCGGAACCGGCCAGCGCGACCGCGGAGTCGAGGGACGACGCGCCGTCGTCGGTCTCCAGCTCGGTGACCGGCCAGGCCACGGCCATGAGAGCATGCTGAACCGCTGCGCCCTCACCGCTCCGGGCGGTCGCGGCCGGGGAGTCCGCCGCTTCGGCGGGCTCCTCGTCCACCGACTGCTCCTCGGCCGCCGTCGACGACTCGTCCCCGGACGCGTCCACCCGCCCGGGCGCCCGCGCCGTCCCGGCCTCGGATACCGAGGACCGATCGTCCGCCCCCGCGGATTCGACAGCCTCGACCGAGTCGACCACCTCGACGGCCTCAGCCGGGGCATCCCCCGCCGCGAACTCGCTCGACCGCTCGACCCCGACCCCCGCCACAGGGGCCGCGGCCGCGACCCCGATCCTGCTCACTGCGGGAACCTCGCTGACGGCCGACGTCCGCTCCGCCCGCTGTTCCGCATGCTCCGCGTCGGCAGTCGCCCCATCCGTCGTCGCCGCCCGCGCGGAGGCCGTCTCGAGCGCGGACTTCCGCAGGTCCTTCGGCTTGATGGACCACACCGGCGTCGGAGCAGCGGACCGCTCACCGGTAAGATCGGCCAGCTCGTCCTCCAGATCCGTGATCCGACGACGCTCGCGCAGATCGAGCGCGGCCGAGGCGCGCGCGGCGCGACGGCCGGCCCCGACCGATACCAGCAGAAGAGCACCGGGAACGGCGAGACTCCACCAGGGCAGGGTCGTGAGAGCGCACACCACGACGAGACCGAGCAGGACTCCCAGGAGAGTGCAGGCGACGGCGGCGCGATGGGAGGCGGCGACGCGGCGACGCTCCCGCGCCTCGCCATGGGCCTGACGCGCACGGATCAGCTCGCGCTCGGTGCGCAGCGCTCGCACGTTCCTCACTGCGGGCCTGTTCATGGCCTTGACCTCCGGTCGACGTCGAAAGATCTGCGCGCGCCCGCTGCTGACGCAGGCCTCATCGGAGGCGAGGGCGTCGCCCGTGGCCAGGACCCGCAGCTCGGAGGAGTAGCGGTCCTCGGCGTTGGACAGGCGCATCACCTCTCGACGTCCAACCAGGAACGGCAGAAGGTACACGGCGAGAATCGCCACGAGCGCCACCAGCACCCAGATCTCGATTCCCACAGTTCAACGGTATGCGGGTCGGGGCCGCCCCGGTAGGCAGGAACACGGCGTGTTGGTTCAGGGCGACGGAAATCGCAATCTAGAGAGCCTCTCAAATCTCCTGAATCTCAATAATCACTTTTGCATCAAACGTCCCACGAATCCGAGTCCGTCCACCACCTCCTCCGCCACGACTGCGAAACTCAGGTGGTCGGCCCAGGCCCCGTCGATATTCATCAGCCCCCGGCGCAGACCCTCCTCTCGCAGCCCCAGACGCCGGCACAGCGCGAGGCTGCGCTCATTCTCCGGCCTGACATTGATCTCCACCCGGTGCAGCCCGACCTCGGGCCCCAGAAGATGGTCGAGGACCATCGCCACGGACAGCGCCATGATGCCCCGCCCCTCCCAGAACCCCCCGATCCAGTACCCCACGCTCGCCGAGGACAGCGCACCCCAGTGGATCGGCGCGGCCGTCACCTGCCCGGCGAGCACGCCATCGACCTCGACGGCGAAGGGCATGGCCCTCCCCTTGCGCGCCATCCGGTTCTGGTCCCGCACGTACGCCGGGAAGGAGCGCAGGGTCTCGGGGCTGCCCGCGGGCAGAGTGGCCTCCCACGGCGACAGGCGCGCGTCGTCGGCCAGGCGCAGCGCGTGCCACGCCTGCTGATCCGCGCGCCTGATCGCACGCAGCCTCACCACCGCGGGCCTTCGGGCGGGCTCGTGCGCGACGACCGCCGGAGCGGTCAGCGTCGTCGGCCAGGCGAACCGCCGCCGTCGCGACAGGCCGCGGGTCCCGGCCCTCAGGGAGCGCAGCACGGCTCAGGCGTCCAGCAGCAGGCAGTGGAGGGTGTCCCCGGCCACCACCGTATGGGTGGTCTCGGGCACGACCGCGATCGCGTTGGCCCGCGCCAGGCCGAGCAGCCGGGTCGTGCCGGGCCGGGACGTCGGCGCCGCCGTGTAGCCGCGCGAGGGCGAGCCGGTCAGGTGAACGGGCACGAACTCGCGCTTGCCGGCCGGCGAGTGCCAGCCCGATGAGATCGACACCGGCATGGAGGAGCGGTGCAGGTTCCGTCGGCCGGCGATCTGCCGCAGGACCGGGCGCACGAAGGTCTCGAAGGCGATCTGCGCGCTCACGGGGTCCCCCGGCAGGCAGAAGATCGGGGTGTCCTCCACGGTGCCCAGGCCGAGCTGGCGCCCCGGCGCCATGGCGACGGCGTCGAAGCGCACCGAGCCCAGGGGGGCCAGGACGTCCTTGACGGTATCGCTTTGCCCGACCGACAGGCCGCCGGTGGTGATCAGGACGTCCGCCCGCACGAGCTGATCCTCGATGGTCTCGGCGAGGGCGCCGAGCTCGTCCGGCACGGCGGCGACGCGGAAGGCCCGTCCGCCGGCGTCGGCGACGGCCGAGGCCAGGGCGTGCCCATTGGCGTCGAAGACGTCGCCCGGGCCCCGCGACCGGCCCGGCTCGACCAGCTCGTCGCCGATCGACACGATGACAACTCGCGGCGCGGGCAGGACCTTGACGCGGTAGCGCCCGATACCGCCCAGCAGGGCGATCTGGCGGGCGGAGACGCGCGAGCCCCGCGACAGCACCGTGGTACCGGCGGCGACGTCGTCGGCCCGGCGCCGCACATTGTCGCCGGCGCCCACGACGGCGCGGACCCGAACCCGGGACCTCCCGCGATCGGTGACAGCCCAGGGCACGACGGCATCGGCGCCCAGCGGTAGAGGGGCCCCGGAGTCGATGAGGACGGCGGCCCCGGGCACGAGTCGTGTCGGATGCGTCTCGCCCGCCCGGACCGAGTCCATGACCTCCAGCACGACCGGCGCGGCCTCGGCGGCACCGGACAGGTCCGCGCTCATCACGGCATAGCCGTCCAGCCCCGCCAGATCGGCGGCGGGCAGGTCGAGGTCGGCGACGACGTCCTCGGCCAGCACGCAGCCGACGGCGTCGAGCAGGACAACATCGAGCGGCGGGGCCGGCTGGGCGATCTCGAGGCACGCGGCCAGGTGCTCGGCAACGGTGCGCATGGGTTTGGCTCCTCCGTGTCCCGCCCGAGACCGACGGCCCGGGCGCCTTCGCTCCAGGCTACCCGCTTGCGTCCCCGATCCTTCGGCTTGCCGCGCCGGGCCGCACGACGGGACGGCGGCACAGTGCGGCGAGCCCCAGGGCACTCGGGCAGCGTGGTGGCGTTGATGGTCCTCGCACCGATGGCGCCGGCGGGCCCCGGGGCGCTCGGGCGGCGGGCCCGACGGGACGGGCGGCAAGGCCGGACCGGGCGCGCGGGGCCCGCCGGGGCGAGCGCGGAGCGCGGGATGGGGAGGATGTCCTGAACACAGGCCTTCTGCCCTCTCCCGCGGCCTGAGAAGATGTCCCCATGACCATTGAGACAGCAGAGCCCGCCGCTGTGTCCGACGTCGCCTCCCTGAAGTCGCCCAAGTCGCCGAAGTCGCCGACACCACCGACGTCGAATCCACCGAAGCCGCTGGATGCCGAGGACGCCAAGGAGCAGTTGCGCGCAACCCTGCGCTCCCGCCGACGCTCCCGGCACCGTCACTGCGAGCACGGGCATGACGCCGTGTGCGAGGCGTTCACCGAGCGCGCCCTCGAGGCCCTGGACGGTGCGGGCGCCGTCGCCGCGTACGTCTCGGTCGGGCACGAGCCCTGCACTCGGCTGCTGCTCGATCGCCTCGCGGAGCAGGGGGTTGCAGTGCTCCTACCAGTGCTCGGCCCTCACCTGGCCCGGTCCTGGGGGAGCTTCCGAAGTGCCGGCGATCTCGCCGAACGAGCACCGGGACGACCCCCCGAACCCGGCGGCGAGGCCCTGCCCGCGGAGGCGGTCGCGCAGGTTGACGCGCTCGTGGTCCCGGCTCTCGCGGTGGACCGCGGCGGCCGCAGGCTCGGCCAGGGCGGGGGCTGGTACGACCGGATGCTCCCGCTGCGCCGCGACGGCGTCAGCGTCTTCGCAATGGTGTATGACGACGAGCTCGTCCCCGAGCCGCTGCCGACCGAGGAGCACGACGAGGCCGTGGACGCCGTCATCACCCCGGACGCCTGGTTCCTGCTGAAGGGCTCGGCCTTCGCCGCAGGACGGTGAGACGGCGAGTCGAAGGGGACATCGCGGGCCGGTGCGGGCTCCACAACCCGACTCATGATCTCATCTCGCGGCGCCGTCCACAGGCCCCGATGCACCGCGTGCGCCGCGGGCCGCGACGCCTCAACCTGAAGGCATGTCCCGACGCAGCCGCACCTCCCCCGATGGGCCCTCCCGGCCCGCCCGCCTTCCGTCCCGCCCGAGGACCCGGCGACCATCGCTCGCCCTGTGGCGGCACCGCCACCTCGTGATCGCCCTGTGCCTGGGAGCCGCCGCAGCGCTGGCTCTCGGCGTGCTCCGCCCAGGGCCGCAGCCGGGCCGGGAGGTGGTCGTCGTCGCGCGCACCATCGGTGCGGGGAGCGTCATCACCGCCGACGACCTCACCACCCGCGCGCTGCCGCCCGACGCCCTGCCCGCCGCGGGCCTGGCGGGCCCCGAGGTCGTCGGTTCCCGTGCGGCGATCGGGCTGGAGGAAGGGACGGTGCTCACGGTCTCGATGACGAGCGCGGCGCTCGCCGCGGGCCTGGAGGCCGACGAGCGTCTCGTGCAGGTCCCCGTGGAGGTCGGGGCGCAACTGGCCGAGCCGGGGGCCCATGTGGACGTCATCGGCGAGGCGACGGGGCGAGAGACGAGTCAGGGGAATCAGGGAAATGAGGAATCCGCCGACGCCAACGGCAGCGAAGCGCTCCGCGGAGCCCCGGGCACCGCCGTTCTGTGCCGGAACGCGCGCGTGATCCTGTCCACGCCCGACGGGGAGGATAACGGATGGACAGTAGGGACAAAGGTCACACTTGTGACGCTTGCCGTTCCCGCAGCGAACGCTAGCCTTATTGTTGGCGCGGCCACGAACGGTGCTCTTGGTGTCGTGCTGAGCCCCTGACTCTCGTTTCGGTGCCACTCGCCGCGGCGGCAACCCGAGCAGGTTGCCGGATTTTCATTCCACACCCCCCACGCGAGCGGCCCTACCGCGCCCTCGCCCAGCAAGGAAAGGTTGCTCATGCTCAAGGGATTCAAGGAGTTCATCTCGCAGGGCAATGCCCTCGAGCTCGCCGTCGCCGTTATCATCGGTGCCGCCTTCAAACCGATCGTCGACGCCATCACCAAGGTCATCATGACCATCATCGGTCAGCTCATCGGCAGCCCCAACTTCGACTCCCTGGGAGCATTCTCCCTGTACGATAACGGCAGCTACACCTTCCATCTGGCCACCGCCGAGGAGCTCACCAAGAACCCTGACGGCTACGTGATGCCCGGCACGATCATCACCACGGTGATCAACTTCTTCCTCGTGGCTGCCGCCGTCTACTTCGCCATCGTCATGCCGATGAACACGGTCAAGGAGCGTATGGCCAAGGAGAAGGCCGAGGAGGAGGCCAAGAAGGTCACCGACATCGAGCTCCTCACCGAGATCCGCGACCTGCTCTCCGCCAAGCCGAAGGCCTGATCGCTCGTCACCCGCACTCGCGCCTCAACGGCCGGCCGTGCCCGGAAGTCGAATCGGATCCGATTCCGCTTCCGGGCACGTTCATGTCCGCAGAATTGACCCGGCTACGGATCTGGACCGATTTCGGCGCGAAACCGGACCGATCTCGACGCGGAACCGGACCGATCTCGACACGGAACCGAACCGATCTCGACGCGGAACCGGACCGATCTCGAGCCGGAACTGAACCGATCTCGGCGGGGGGACCCGGCTCTCACCACTTGCGACCGTTGCCGCCGCTCTTGCCGCCATCGCCGTTGGCGCGACCATTGCGTCCTTTGAGCTTGTCGCGCTGCGGATCATCCGACGACGGACTGGCGCTCGGCGATGCCGATGGCGTCCCACTGGCGCCGCCGGTCGGGGACCCGCTCGGACTCGCGGAGGCCGAGCTCGACGGATCGCTCGACGGGTCGGAGCTCGGGGAGTCCGACGGATCGCTCGACGGGTCGGAGCTCGGGGAGTCCGACGGGTCGGAGCTCGGGGAGTCGGACGGGTCGCTCGACGGATCCGGTGGCGGCGGGACCTCGCACTCCCCGGCGGCAGCCGTCGCCTCGTCCATGGCCGTCTGCGCGCCGGCCTCGTCGCCCGCCTCGGTGGCCCTCTGCGCGCGTGCGAGGTGCGCGGTGTAGAGATTGACGCGCACGAGGCACTCGGGAGCCTCGGGGTCCCGGATCTGCCAGGTCTCCGTCCCGTCCTGCGACTGGGCCTCGACCATGTCGGCCGCCGGCGCGGTCGTGAGCGCCTCCTCCAGCTCGGTGACGGCGCCATCGGCGTCGTCGGCCAGCAGGCGGGCCGTCCCCAGGTTGTAGTGAGCCCGCCATGCGTCCAGCCAGGGGTCGACCCTCGCCACCGTCTCGTAGCGACTCACCGCCGCGGGGTAGTTCCCGGCGACGGCCGCACGGTTGGCCGCCAGCGTCATGAGGAAGACGAAGCCCATCCAGACCGACACGATCGTCATCACCAGCGCCGGCGCCGCGCCCCAGGCGAGCAGACGGCGCCGACGACGGAGCCTGGCCGCCCTGCGGCGCGGGTCCTCGGCATCGTCATCCGCCTGGACGACGGCCGGCGCGCTCGGCTCGCCCTCGCCGCCGAGAGCCGAGGGGACCGGCGGGATACTGCTCATCGTGCTCCTCCCATGGGCGAGCCGGGCCCACCGGGCCCGGGCGCGCCTCCGACGTACCCGTACGCCCCGCCCCTCGGCGCGGGCGCGGCCCCCGGTTGCACGGGTGCGGGCACGGCTCCCTGTTGCACGGGCCGGGGCGCAGCACTCCCCCACCCGACGCCTCCCCCGCGCCCGACACCGCCGGGCGCGCCGGCGCCCGGCCCGTCACCGGTGGTGGCGGAGCGCGTCATATGCGCAACGCGGTAGTCGGTGCGCGCCAGCGCCGCCAGCTCCCAGATGAGCAGCAGCGCGGCCACGAGCCCGAGAGGCCAGGTGAGATAGGTGTGCCTGCGCGAGCGCTCGCGCTCGTCGGAGAACACCTCGGAGACATCGACAGCGGTGAAGTCGCTCGTCGGCGCGTCGTCGGCACCGCCCGTGCGCTGGAGGTAGGGCACTCCCAGGCCGGACGCCACGGTCTGGAGCTCGGAGGCGTCGGGCACGGAGACCGCGGGCTGGCCGGTGCCCGGATCCGCGATGTACTTCGGCTGGGCGTCGGGGTCCGGGGTCCGCCCGACCTCGAACTCGCGCATCCTTCCGCCCTCGGGCGTCCCGTAGCCGAGTACGGCGCCGCCATCGACCATCGACCCCAGCTCGCTCCACGACAGCCCCGCCGCCGCGGCGTCGGAGGCCCCGGAGCCGTTGTCGGTGGCCTCGCCGTCGGACATGATGTAGACGAGCCTGGCCGCCTCGGGGGAGTTCTCGGAGCTGGAGCGCAGGTCCTGGGAGAGCTGCGGCAGGGCCCGCTCCAAGGAGGACCCGTTGGAGCGCGTCGTCGGCTCCTGCTGCAACGATGCGATCCACGACGTGACGGCGTCGATATCGGTGGTCAGGGGGAGCTCGCGCGCCGCGGCCGAGTCCAGGGCGATGATGGAGAAGCGGGCGGCGGGGAAGGCGTCCCGGATGGCGCCGAGGTCCTGTCGCACGCCGTCGAGCCTCGTGCCCCCGCCGTTGTCCGGCCCACCGGCCCAGTCCTCGGCCGCCATCGACCCGGTGCGGTCGACGACGAGGTAGACCTCGATGTTCGACGTGGAGCGTGACTGGGTGGCGGGGATGCTGGGTCCGGACATGATCAGGACCGTCACGAGCGCGAGCGCCGTGCGCCGTCCCCAGACGGTCCTCGAACCGGGCTCCGCGTCGTCGCGCAGGAGCCGGCGCCCCGACCACACCAGCACGGCCACCAGCAGCGCCGCGGTGGCGACGACCAGGAGCCACCCCCGGGTCCCGAAGAATAACGGCGTGAAGATCATGCGCGCCTCCAGGCGGTCACGACCAGCAATGCGACGACCGCCGTCACGAGCCAGACGGCGTAGCCCTGGGGCACGTCGGTGACCCGCACCTCGCTGTCGCCCTCGAGCATGGTGGCCTGGTCGGCCTCCAGCTCCTTGACGATCCTCTCGACGGCCTTGGGATCGTCGACCTCGTAGAAGAAACCGCTATGGTCCTCGGTCACGGTCTTGAGATTCTCACGCGCCTGGGTCAGGGTCATGCCGGTCAGGCTCGGGTCCACGGTGCTGGGGTCGGAGCCGAACAGGGAGAACAGACGGATGTTCTCCCGAGCGGACAGGTCGGCGGCGTCGTTCAGGGAGTAGACCTGCTGGTGGTCGGGATCGACGACCTGGTTGTCGCTGGCCAGCACGATCGAGCGCGAGCGGTCCTCGACCTGGTTGGCGTCGAAGGCGAGGCTGCACGAGGCGAGTCCGTCGCCGACGAGGGAGGACGCCTGGACGTCGGTCAGCATCGTGCCGCTGAAGGTCTGGGAGTACTTGTCCGACATGGGGTTGTAGAGGGTGGGTCTGAAGTCGAGGGCGTCGCCCGCCTCCTGGAATTGCGATCGCAGGAGGTCGTAGTCGTCGGTGAGCGGCACCATGGTCTGAGCGGTCGTGTTCCAGGCGACCAGTGCCACGCGCTCGCCCTCGAAGGTGTCCAGCAGCTTGGTGAAGGTGTCGAGGATCTGCACGTCCACGGAGAGCATCGAGGTGGACACGTCC
>ERZ772986.134-NODE-134-length-44364-cov-4.582997_pt1 | contig 44364 bp, 50 predicted proteins | sample MGYA00511898_ERZ772986 | MGnify/ENA primary metagenome ERZ772986 (study PRJEB29015, sample SAMEA2737934) | human oral metagenome | biome: human oral; feature: human-associated habitat; material: dental | place: China | collected 2148 ... | reverse complement strand
GGGGCAAAAAGGGATCTACGGTAGGTCGTCGAAAAAACCTACTGTAGGTCGTCTCACCGACCCACGGTAGGTCGCAGAGACGACCTACCGTGGGTCCCTTTTGGGGGCTTCAGAGGAGACAGAGAAGTGGTCTCCTGCTTGCCCCCTGAGAGGAGCCAAGCGTTCTCCTCCCGAGGGAAGGGAAGTATGGGTAGAGACCCTACTTAGCAGACATTTTTGTAGCTTTGCTCTAGAGCTCCGAGGAGCTCAGCGCACCCGACACCCGACGCACCTGATCGCCTATGCCCTGTCTACGCTTCGCCCGCACTGAGGAGCCCTGCTCCCTGTGGTTCACCCGACGGTGATCCTCCTCCTCGGTCTACGCCTACCCACCCTCCCTCACACCACACCCATCCTACCCATGAGCTACCTAGGCAAGAAGATCGGCTTAGCCCTATCTGGCGGTGGCTACCGAGCAGCCACCTATCATATCGGCACCCTACGTGCCCTCCATCGTCTCGGCATCCTCGATCACGTGGACGTCCTCTCCTCCGTCTCGGGAGGCTCGATCACAGCGGCCTACTACGCCCTGCACCGAGCGGACTATGAGCGCTTCGAAGCGGGACTGATCGCCCGCCTACGTCGGGGCGTCCTCTGGAGCTCCTTCGTCTACGCAGGTACAGCGGGTCTTGTCCTGCTCCTCCTCTCCTTCGGACTCGGCTATCTGGCAGGCGTCTTGATCCACGCCCTCCTGCCTCAGTACCCTACCCTCTCGGGCTTCGGCGCCACCCTCTTCGGGATCATCTCGCTCTTTACCCTCCTCATCCTCTTCCTGAAGCATTCCTTCGTCCCCCTGCCGACGAGCAAGCTGATCACCCGCCTATATAATAAGGTGTTCTTCGGAGGCAAGACGCTGGGAGATCTCCCCGAGAGCCCTGCCGTCTGTATCAATTCGACCAACCTAGCCACCCAACTCCCCTTCACCTTCTCCAAGGGCTTCATGGGCGAATATGCCTACCGCATCGGGGGAAAGTCGATCTTCCATGCCGATAGCTTCCCCATCGCACGAGCCGTCATGGCCTCCTCGTGCGTACCCTACGGCTTCACCCCGATCACCATCCAGCGCAAGTACCTCAGAGCGTCCTACGCCGACTGCCCCACCCAGCCCGAGCCACCCAAACTCATCGACGGTGGCGCCTACGACAATCAGGGCACACACAAGCTCACCCACGACAAGAGTCGCTTCCGTACCGACTATGTCATCGTCAGCGATGCGGGGAACGAGGTCGTCACCGCCAGCACGACGACGAACATCTTCAACCTAGCCATCAACACCATCTTCCTCGTCGTCGAGCGGGTCAAGAGGATGCAGCGCTCGGACAATCTCTATGAGACCTATATCGGCAAGGAGCACTTTGCCTACGTCCCGCTCGAATGGGACTGTTGCCCCCGACTCCTCGAGGGCTTCGTCACCAACCTGAAGGACGACAATATCCACCCCGACGTATGGCGCTCCCACGGCATCACCGAGGAGGAGATCGCTAGCCTGAAGGAGGTCAAGGGGAAGAAGGATACAGAGATCTACCAGCTCCTACTGACGAAGCTACAGGAGTCGATCGGCTGGGCTGAGCTCCAGCGACGCTTCCCTACCGAGCAAGAGGAGCGTATCGCCCGAAGTGTAGGCACCAGCCTCACCGGCCTATCCTTAGCGGAGATCCATGCGCTCATCGCCCACTCCGACGCCCTCACAGAGACCCAGATACGCCTCTACATGCCGATGCTCCTCGGCCAGTCACCTCAGGCTCCTCTCCCCGCCTAAGCCACAGCTCAGGCTACGGGCTGGAGTCCAGTGTTTCTTCGTACCTTTGTGCCTGACAAAGGGCAAGGCTTCCCCTAGTGAAAAGCCTTGCCCCCTAGGGCTCCTTCCTCCCAGAGGGGGCCACTCATCTCACTTAGATAAACCGAACTTCAGCCAATGAACGTAGCTATAGTCGGTGTCAGCGGAGCAGTAGGACAGGAGTTCCTCCGTGTCCTGAGCGAACGCTCCCTCAAAATAGACCGATTAGAACTCTTTGCCTCTGAGCGTAGCGCTGGGAAGCAGATCACCTTCCGTGGGAAGGAATATACCATCCGCCAGCTCCAGCACGGCGATGACTTCCGAGATATAGACGTCGCCTTCGTCTCGGCAGGCGGGAGCGTCTCCCTCGAGTACGCAGAGACCATCACCAAGCACGGCGCTGTGATGATCGACAATTCCAGTGCCTTCCGTATGTACAGCGATGTACCGCTGGTCGTGCCCGAAGTCAACGCCGCCGATGCCCTGGTCCGCCCTCGGGGGATCATCGCTAACCCCAACTGTACGACCATCCAGATGGTCGTGGCGCTCAACGTCATCCATCAGCTCTCCCCCATCCAGCGCGTACACGTAGCTACCTACCAAGCCGCTAGCGGTGCTGGTGCTCGTGGTATGGCTGAGCTCGACGATCAGATCCGTGCTATCGGTCGGGGAGAAGAGCCAGAGGTCAAGAAGTTCGCCTATCAGCTTGCCTACAACCTCATCCCTCAGATCGACGTCTTCGCCGACGATGACTATACCAAGGAGGAGCTGAAGATGTACCACGAGACCCGCAAGATCATGCACAGTGACCTACAGGTCAGCGCTACCTGCGTCCGTGTGCCCGTGACTCGTGCCCACTCCGAAGCGATCTGGGTAGAGACTACCGAGCCCCTGGAGCTCGACGCCGTGCGGGAGGCCTTCCGCAAGGCCCCTGGGATCGTCCTGCAGGATGACCCAGAGGATCAGGTATACCCTATGCCCCTCTTCATCGCTGAGAAGGATCCTGTCTACGTAGGACGACTGCGCCGAGATCTCAGTTCGCCCAAGGGCATCACCTTCTGGTGCGTATCCGATCAGATCAAGAAGGGCGCTGCCCTCAATGCCGTACAGATAGCTGAATATCTCGTAGCTCAGGGTGCGCTGAGCAAGAAATAACCCCATCCCAAGACCTAACCCCATCCCAATGAATATCTATAAGAGCATCGAAGACCTCCAGGCCTTCGTAGAGGCGGAGCGTGCCAAGGGGCTTCGCATCGCCTTCGTCCCCACCATGGGCGCCCTGCACGCTGGACACCTGAGCCTCGTACGCCGTGCCCTCAGCGAGTGCGACCGCTGTATCGTCAGCGTCTTCGTCAACCCCACGCAGTTCAATGACCCTCGTGACCTAGAGACTTATCCCCGCACCCTCGAGGCAGACAGCACCCTCCTGGCTTCGGTCGGCACTTCGGCTCTCTTCGCTCCTGAGGTCAGCACCATCTATCCCGAGGAGGATACCCGCACCTTCGATGTCGGTGCCGTAGCCGAGGTGATGGAGGGCCGTTACCGCCCTGGGCACTTCAACGGCGTCATGCAGGTCGTCTCCCGACTCTTCGACATCGTCCGCCCCGACTGCGCCTACTTCGGCGAGAAGGACTTCCAGCAGATCGCCGTCATCCGTGCTATGGTCCGCCTCATCGGTAGCCCCGTGGAGATCATCGCTTGCCCCATCGTCCGTGAGGCCGATGGACTAGCCCTCAGCAGTCGCAACGTCCGTCTCTCCGCCGAGGAGCGCCGTGAAGCTCCCCAGATCTACCGCATCCTCTCCGAGAGTCGCTCTTGGGCTAAGGAGATGAGCCCCCAGCAGGTCATCGAGCGAGTCACAGAGCAGATCAATGCCGTACCCCACCTGAGAGTCGAGTACTTCGAGATCGTAGATACCGATAGCCTTCAGCCCATCGCATCCTGGAGCGATAGCCCTGCCCCTCATGGCTGCATCACCGTCTACTGCGGTGAGGTGCGCCTGATCGACAATATCGCCTATCACTAAGGGATGACCACGACGAAGCTATTCGCCCTCCTCTCAGGTGCTCTGCTCCTTAGCCTCGCTAGCTGCGGTACTAAGAAGCCCCACACCCCAGAGCCCACTCCTCCATCCCAAGTACCTATCGTCATCACTCCTTCCGCAGAAGAGCCCCGCTGGGTGCGCCCTGCTGGCGACTCGATCCGTGAGGAGATGCGTGCCGTTTGGCTCACGACAGTCTACGGCCTTGACTGGCCCCGAGACCGAGCAGACACCCCTGATGGCGTGCGCCGACAGAAGGAGTCGCTCCTTCGCATCCTCGACCGCCTCAAGTCGGATGGCTACAATACCGTCTTCCTCCAGCTACGGCACAGCGGGACGGTCATCTACCCCTCCGACTATGAGCCTCTCTCCACACGCTTCGCTGGCGAAGGCTTCTTCGGAGATTACGATCCTGTGCAGTTCGCCATCAAGGCCTGCCATGAGCGTGGACTGAGTCTACACGCTTGGCTCGTGACCTACCCACTCTCCTCGTCGAAGCGAGCTCCCCACCCTATTCTTCGTGATCATCCGTCTTGGGCTATTGCTCACAAGGGCTCTTATCACCTCGATCCCGGGCAACCTGAGGTACGTACCTACATCGCCCATCTCGTGGCCGATCTCGTGCGTAGATACCCTGTGGATGGGATCCACTTCGACTACTTCCGCTATCCAGAGGGAGCAGAGCGCTTCGCTGATGACGCCAGCTACCAGCGCTACGGAGAGAGCTACTCCGACCGCAGTGCTTGGCGCCGATCCAACCTCACTCGCCAGCTCCGTGAAGTACGGGATTCGCTCCAGGCAGTAGGCTCCGATGCCCTCGTCAGTGTCGCCCCCCTAGGGAAGCTCAAGAAGATCTCCGACCTCGGACGACCCCACGGCTGGACGGCCTACGAATCCGTGCACCAAGATCCCGAGACCTGGGGGAAGGAAGGACTTGTCGACTTCGTCGTACCGATGATGTACTATAGGGATGATCTCTATAGCCCCTTCCTCCGTGAGTGGAAGGACTACGTCGCCCGCTACATCCCCGTCGTGGCGGGTCTAGCGCCCTATCGTGTCGAAGAGACAGGATGGCCCGAGAGCGTCATCGAAGAGCAGATAGCAGAGGAGCGTGAAGTAGGACTGTCGGGCGTATGCTTCTTCCGTGAAGCCCATACGGGGACGAGCTTCCCAGCTACCCGAAGAGTCATCCGTGATGCCTTCAGAAGACAGGCACTACCTCTGGCCTTCGCCCGAGGGTTGAAGTCGAAGCCAGCTCCCCCACAAGCCCTCACCATCACCCCAATAGATCCGAGGGAATTCCTCCTCTCGTGGTCTCTCCCCGAGGGCGCATCAAGAGAAGGGATCACCTACCGCCTGTGGGCCACGACGACCGATAGCGAAGGACGCCGCCGCCAAGCCACTATCCTCGCCGAGCGTCTCTCAGCCACTCAGTGCAAGCTTCACCTAGAGGACTTCGAGGGAGCAGAGGTAGTAGAGTTCGGCATCGAAGCAGTCAATCGCTTCGGAGTCTCTACACCTTGCCTCGAAGGTCTATCACGTCGCATCTCCGAACTCAAGATGGAGCTCCGAGCTATGAGGCGATAGCATGAACCTCTACCTACACATCCCCTTCTGCGCTAGCCGTTGCTCCTACTGTGACTTCTACACACAGGTGGGGGGACGCTGGCGAAGGGACTTCCTCTCTGCCCTTCTTGGGGAGCTCCGTCTTCGTCGGAATGAGCTCCCCAAGGGGGAAACGATTGAGCATATCTACTTGGGTGGTGGGACGCCTTCGCTGCTGACCATCGAGGAGCTTCGGCAGATCTTCTCCCTGATCTCGGAGCTCTACCCCTGCTCGTACGAAGGAGAGATCACGATCGAATGTAATCCCGACGACGTGACCGAAGCTTATGCCGAGGGCCTAGCTTCGCTCCCCATCAACCGAGTGAGCATGGGGGTACAGAGCTTTGACGCCGATGACCTCACCTTCCTCAATCGACGCCATTCGGCACAGCAAGTTCACTCGGCCATCCATGCCCTTCGTCAGTGCGGTATCACCAACCTCAGCCTTGATCTGATCTATGGACTCCCGAGGCAGACAGAGGCTAAGTGGCGGGCAAATATCAAGGAATTCCTATCCCTCGGTGTACCTCATCTCTCCGCCTATCACTTGATCTATGAGGAAGGGACTGCCTTGACTCGGCTCGTCGAGCGTGGGAAGATCAAGCCCGTAGATGAGGAAGCGAGCCTCCTCTTCTTCCAGATCCTGATCGACGAACTACGGGCAGCAGGCTACGAACATTACGAGATCTCCAACTTCGCCCTACCTGGACTTCATGCCCGACACAATACCGGTTACTGGCAGGGCGTCCCGTATCTGGGCTTTGGCCCTTCGGCACACAGCCTCGATGGTCGCCGTACTCGCTCCTACAATGTCCCGTCCCTGAAGACCTACACTACGGAGCTACTCTCTGGGCGCAGGCCGTACGAAGAGGAGCATCTCTCCGATGAGGAGCTCCAGCATGAGTATGTGATGACCCGCCTTCGCACGCAGTGGGGCATCTCGCTAGAGGAATATCAGGAGCTCTTTGGAGGAAAGGCACTCGAAGCGCTCCTTCACCACGCTCGCCCGCATCTCGAAGCTGGGAAGCTGACTCACCAGTCGAGCGTCCTTCGTCTCACGCCCTCGGGTGTCTTCGTCTCTGATGGGATCATCGCCGATCTCTTTGTCTAAGGACCGAAGTATCCTATCCTTCTCCCCCATCATTCGACAGCTTCGCCTCGTCCTCTGCGACGGGGCGAAGCTGTATAAAGCATTCGGCACACACCACTATCTGCTAGTGATGTGTGCCGAAGGTATCTGTGCCCTACTGCATGGCAGGCGAAGGAGCTACTTCGCTAGCTTAGCCGTGAGGAAGGTTAGGTAAATCACCCCGCCAAGCATCACACATACAGCTCCAGCCTGGCCGATCCAGTCACTGGCATAGCCCATTAAGAGGGGGAAGACCGTACCTCCGAAGATCCCCATGATCATGAGACCGCTGACCTCATTCTTATGCTCGGGCGCTTGACCTAAGGCATGCGCAAAGATGATGGAGAAGATATTGCTATTCCCTAGTCCGACCAATGCGATGGCTACATACAAGAGCATCTGATGGTGCGACATCGATAGGACGACCATCGCTGCGAGCATCATCAGGACACTTATCCCGAAGACGACTCGGCTGGATACCGTCCGCAGCAGGATAGATCCCGTGAAGCACCCCGCCGTACGGAAGATGAAGTAGAGCATCGTAGCGAAGGCAGCATCGTCGAGTGTCATACCCAGACGCTCGATCAAGACCTTAGGCCCGACGGTATTGGTACCCACATCGATCCCCACGTGGCACATGATCCCGAGGAAGCAGAAGAGGATGGCGGGCTTGGATAATAGACGTAGACAGTCGCCTAAGCTGACCGACTCACTGCGACTCTCATGAGCGAGCTTGGTAGCATTGAGCGCTAGGACGCTGAGCACACCGATAGCCGAGTAGATCGGGAAGAGGATCCGCCAGCCGAGTCCTAGTTCGGGGATCGCCTGTGTAGCGCCCCACGAAGCGATCAAGGGGGCAAGGAAGGAGGCAATAGCCTTGACAAACTGACCGAAGGTCAGGCTACTGGCGAGCTTATCGGCTGGGATGAGGTCGCTCAGTAGCGGATTGAGCGAAGTCTGCATGATAGCATTCCCGATCCCCAGTAGGGAGAAGCTCAGGAGCATCACCCAGTAGCTCTCCCCGAGCAACGGCATGACGAGGGAAAGCACCGTGATGACGAGGCTCAGGAGTACCGTCTTCTTGCGCCCGATCTTATTCATCAGCATGCTCGTTGGCACGGAGAATAAGAGGAACCAGAAGAAGACAAGAGAGGGGAATAGATTGGCTTGAGTGTCTGTCAAGCTAAGGTCCTTCTGGACATAATTAGAGGCAATGCCCACTAAGTCCACAAATCCCATCGCAAAGAAGCTCAGCATCACCGCTGACAAGGTGAAGAGGCTGGTCGTTCGCTGTGTCATACGTGTCGAGATCTAATTGGTGATAGAGCAAAGATAGATAAAGGGACGAGAACGCCTACCCGCACTTCGCCCGTCCTTTACGACCAAATTTCTCCGAGCTGACGAGCACCCTCCGCCATGCGTTCCTGATACATACGGGGAGTCATACCGGTCTCTCGCTTGAAATACTTAGAGAAGGCGGAGGCGCTCGGGAAGTCTAAGCGGTCGGCGATCTCGTAAGCCATCAGCTGATTGGTCTTCAGCAGGAGCTTCGCTTCCTGGATCGTCGCTCGGTGGATCCAATACATGACGCTCTGATTGCTGATCTTCTTGATCAGAGCAGACAAGTGATGGGGCGTGACATGCAGGAGATCGGCGTAGAAGGGGATTGAGCGCTGGCGAGTACAGTGCTGACGTACCAGGCGCTTGAAGCGCAGGAAGAGCTCCTGAGTATATAAGGGGGGTAGAACGAAGCGTACACAATAATACCTCTGCTCAATACCCCTTAAATCGCTGATTGTAGGGACGTTCGTGGGGACGACAGACAAGTGCGCCTGCAAAACGAAGCGTTACATTTAGGTTACATTGGTGTTACATTGACGGGCTTCGGATGGCATTAGAAGGCGGTATGTGTTACATCCGAACACTGAAGGGCTGAGATAGCCCCATAGAACGCCCACAGAGGGCGCAAACGCTTGAAATAGGCGGTTATAGCAGGACTTATCCTCTATAACCGCCTATGTTGATTATGGGCTATTCTAGCCCTCCTTTCAGCAATCTTATGTCTTTCACTATTCCTCTAACAAATGCACTTAGGTGGTCACTTAGGTAGTCCACTTAGGTAGTCAATACCGATAAATTTAGGTGGTCACTTAGGTGGTCAAACCGTGTAAATTTACACGTTCAGTCTGCTATGGCGTTGCAGTTAGAAGAGTTATAAAATGCTCTTTTTGTTGTGAGTTGGTGGGGGTATTACTATACGGTACCAAGTGCAAATTCTTTATATTCAAGCGAATACAGGCTGTCTACAGGTTGAGATCCATGTATTTTGACAGCATCTTATGGAGCATCTCGATTTGCTTATCCTTCTCAGCCATCTGTCTATCCTTTTCCCCCAGCTGTTCTCTGAGGGTCTCTAGAAGGGTGGTTACGCTCGTATTTCCCTCGGAGAAGGATCCACAGTTATCTAGGCAGGAATGAGTATAGGTCACCTTAGCTCCATCTTTAGCCATGACATTGGCTTTACCGCCAATGATGGAGGCTTGTGCTCTAGCAACATCCTCCTCTCCCGTAAGTAGCCAGTGTGCAGATATATCGGGGTAGGTACGGACTATGACGGACAAAATTTCTCCTCCAAATTCACTATAAGCAGATTTTCCTCGGAAGGATGACTCTGAAACCCCCGTTTCAGAAAAAAAAGATGACAATCTTATCCCTTTATCATCTAGATACTTACGAACCCTACCTTTGATTGGTGCGATAAATTTATTCGTTTCCTCTTGCATCCGTAGAAATTTATGCGTTACTTTGCAGTGTTGTTAAGACTTAACAACGTGTAAAGATAGACAGAAACCGATTAGAGACAATAATCACATGGCAACAACTATGCAACGACACATTGAAGTGGGTGCCGATGTCCGCAAGCGCATCATGCAGGAGCTGGACATCTCTGAGGGTGGGCTATCACTCGCCCTCAACTACAAGCGAGACGGAGAGGATGCAAAGAGGGCACGTGCTCTGGCTCTCGAGCTAGGCGGTGAGGTCTACTGCACCATACCAGAGTGCGAGACGATACACGACGCTAACGGGCAGATGATCCAGGTCTTCAGCAATGGCGCACGGCTCATCATTGACAAGGGTAACAGCGAAGGACGCATTGAGCATAATGGGCGAGTAGTCAGTCTCTGCTACCACGTGACCATCAATATGCTTGATGGGCTCCAGACACTAGCCTCCAATCTCTAAGACCATGCTTCAGCACTACGGAAAATCCATGGTGATAGACCTTGCCGACCTCATTGAGGATCGACGAACTTCCGATAACCAGTCCGAGTGCTTAGCTCCCGTCATTGTCTATGCAAACTACCAAGCAATGGTTCGCAGAGGCAAAATTAAGGTTGTGCGTCAGGGTAAAGGCAAAGGCAACTCAGCGCTCATCGACTACGACAGCTTGCCCCGAGACCTCCGAGATAAGGTAGATCAGCGAATTGGGAGCGATGCCGTCCATGTAGCGGTACTCCGCAAGTGGTTCAGCGACCACTACCAGCGGGATCGCCAAGCTCAGGAGTACTATCCCAAGCGCCTGCGGGAGCTTAACCTCACCCTCTCTCTTGAGCGCATAGCCCAGCTGACAGAGGAATACATCGTGAATGCGTCGGTACTACAGAGCGTACGGAGCTTGCAAGCGGACATACGCCTCTTGAAGCGAGTGATGGGAGGTAGCAAGAAGGTACGCTGGGAACAACTGGCGAGTGCTATCAGCTACTATCGCCAAGAAGTCGGGCATACGCTCCCTCAGAGTGCCCCCCGCTTTAGGAAGGCACTGCGAGAGTTTGAGCAGAAGGGTTACGACAGCCTTATCAGTAAGAAGTTCGGCAACCAACAGACTCGCAAGGTCGATCACGACACGCTCCGCCTCCTCCTTGCCATCGATAACGATGATACTCGCCCTTACAACAGCACGGTGGCAGACCGCTACAATGACTTCGTGGAAGGGTTAGTCGCCATCTACAATCCCGAGACGGGTGAGCTGTACGACAATCGACAGTACAAGCCCCTCTCCGCCTCTACGGTTGCCTTCTACCTCAACACCCCCGAGGCAAAGGCATTGAGAGGTAAGGTACACGATGACTACCAGACGTGGCGAGGCAAGCACCAGCCGTATGTGATGCGCAAGCGCCCAATGATGTCCCTCTCAAAGATCTCCCTCGACGACCGAGATCTGAAGATCAAGGTCAACTGGAAAGAGAAGGGTATTAGCGAGACCGTCAGCCTGAAGATCTACGTGGCTTACGACTTGGCAAGCCAAGCAATCATCGGGTATGCCTTCTCGGGGAAGAAGCGCCACGACATCTTCATCGGCTGTCTGCGCTCGACCTTCCGCACGCTCCTCTCCCTGGGGCTACCTTGCCCACATGAGGCGGAGGTGGAACAGCACCTGGTGTCGGACTTCCGCACCTCACTGATGGCGGACGGGGCACTCTTCCCTAAGGCACTCTTCCTTGCCCCTGGGAACTCACAGGCAAAGGGCGCTGAGCACTTCAATAGGCTCTTTAAGTATGAGGTGGAGAAAGAATTCATTCCGAACACGGGGCGACACTACGCACGCTTGGAGGCTAATCAGACCAGCGAAGAGAAGAGCTTCGACGAGCATAACGACCGCTTTAAATCGAAAGTGTGGGCTTACGAGGACGCAGTCGCCTTCTATGAGGGGCTGATAAGAGAGTACAACAACTCACCGCATACGAATGAGGCATACTGGGGCGGGCGCACCCGCTGGGAAGTCCTCCAGGAGTCGGTCAATCCCGAACTAGCAAGCATCGACATGCACCGCTTAGCCGTCTTGCTCGGCGAACATCGAGCCACCTCGGTACGTCGAGGGGCAATCAAGGCGAACTACCGCTCCTTCGCACTCTCTCCAGAAGCCATCGGCAAGCTGAAGGATCGCAACGGCAAGGTAGATGCCTACTGGTGGGAGCAGGAAGAAGGTCAGATGGATGAAGTCTACGTCTATGAAGGCGGGCGGTACATCGAGACGGCTGTCGAGGTTGAACGCTTCAATGAGGCGACGATCGAACAGACAGCGGAGGATCGGAAGAAGCTCCACGGACAGCTACAGCGTGTAAAGTCCTTCGACAACTACATCACGGAGCGCCTGCCGAGCAAGGCACGCCTGCTGAAGGAAGAGACACACCGAATGCTTACCGACCTCGAGCCTCAGGAGGTGGTCACGCTACGCCGAGGCGAGGATGGTGAGCTCTACGACGAAAACGAAACAGAGGACTGGCTGGTGACCTCCCCCGAGGTCGACGACATCCGAGCGAGAGCGCTAGCAGACCTGTAAGAATAGTAATCGAACACTAATTAAATCAGATTAGAAATGGAGTACAACGGAAAAGACTACTGGACTCGAGAGGAGCTTATCGAGACGTTCGATGGAGAAGGGTTCAATGAACTGGATAAGGAAGGTGCCTTTGGTATCGCCCTATGCATCCCCGAGATCTACGATGGAATAGTCTACGACTTTGAGAGATTCAGCTCAAAAGTTAAGTCGGCACTGACGATGCAATCCTTCTGTCCCGACTAGCCATGAAGATGACGGTGGTATTTGAGCCCTGCTATATGTGGGATGATCTCAAGAGGGTCTTTGGCGAAGAACGAGCCAAGCGACTACGAAAGAGAGGCTCCTTTGGTAAGGCTTATAAGAGCGACAGCGGGGAGATCTACTTCGAAGAAAAGCACTTCACCCGCTGGGCAAAGAAACTAATCAAGGAATTATGGAACTAACGAAAGAACTCAAGGGGCGCACACTCGAGGCAATACTCGCCGACCGTGCTAACTACCCCAGCGATAGCAAGCACGCTACCGCCCTCGGCATCTCGCCCAGCGTGTACAATGTCTTGAAGAAGGGGAAAGTCGAGAAACAGCTGAGTGAGACTGCTTGGCTGAGCATCGCCAGACGACTCAACGTGCCCCTGCGTGGCGAAATAGAATGGAAGGTCGCTCCAACCGCTACCTATGACTATGTGACGGGACAGCTGGAAGCGTGTCAGGAGCGAAGCCTCTCTGCCCTCCTCTGTGACCTGCCGAACATCGGTAAGACCTTCTCGGCTCGGCAATACGCTCGGACGCATAAGAATGTCGTCTACGTGGACTGCTCTCAGGTCAAGACAAAGGTGCGTCTGGTACGACAGATTGCCCTTGGCTTTGGGTTGGAAGCCAAGGGGAGGTATGAGGAGATCTACGCTAACCTCATCTACTACGTCAAGAGCCTCCACCAGCCCCTGATCATCCTTGACGAGGCGGGAGACCTGCAGTATGAAGCCTTCCTCGAGCTTAAAGCCTTGTGGAATGCCTTGGAGAACGCTTGCGGATGGTATATGATGGGCGCAGATGGCTTGCGAGCAAAGATTGAGCGAAGCATTGATTGCAGAAAGGTCGGCTATACCGAGCTCTTCTCCCGCTTCGGCGATGCTTACCGCCAGGTGACTCCACTCGATGGGGAGGAGCGCAAGAACTTCCTCCTGCGCCAGGTGGTCGAGGTGGCAAAGCTCAACGTCCCCCAAGGGGTGGATGCTGTAAGTCTGGCACGCAAGTCAGGAAGCCTACGCAGAGCTTACACCGAGATTGAGAAGCTCAAACTACAAGCGGGGGCGTAGCGATGGAAAGAGCCTACTCACCCTCCGAGATACTCCGTAAGAAGATCCCCAGCATCCCCTTCGAGGGGGTGTGGCGGGATGCCTTCGGGGAGCCAGGACGTACAGGTGTCTGGCTTATCTGGGGAGAGAGCGCCAATGGGAAGAGCTCCTTTGCGATGCAACTGGCAAGAGAACTGACTAAGCACGGTAAGGTAGCCTACAACTCGTTGGAAGAGTCCCTCTCCCTCTCCTTCCAAAACAATATGCGCCGATGCCGAATGGAGGAGGCTCGGGGGCGCTTCTTGATCCTCGATAGAGAGCCGATAGAAGCCCTCGCCGAGCGCCTCAAGCGCCAACGCTCCCCAGACTTCATAATCATCGACTCCTTGCAGTACACAGGTATGAACTATAAGGAGTACAAGAAGCTCAAGGAGCAATTCCCTAACAAGCTCTTCGTCTTCGTATCGCATGCCGATGGGGAGAAGCCCAAAGGGTCAACCGCTGTCAGTGTACAGTACGATGCCGACATGAAGATCCTAGTACAGGGATACCGAGCAATATGCAAGGGACGCTTCATGCCCGAATCAGGTAAGCACTACAGCATCTGGGCAGAAGCAGAGGCGAAGTACTGGGGGCTTGAAACAAATGAAAATGAATCTCAATATTAACGTGAATTAAAAGGAACCGATGGACTACTTAATCGGAGCTACTCTCGGGGCAATGCTTCTACTGCTCTTTGCCGGCATCTCTACTCATAAGGATGAAGAAAAATCACATGCACAGAGTGATGAGGACGAATCAGATTGTCAAAGCCTTCGAGAGGAGAATGCTCGACTGAAGAAGGAACTGAGTGAGCTCGAGGAATCTCATTCTTTTACGATAGCACTGTTTGAAAGAGCCTTGATAACTAATGCAAATAAAAGCAACGAAATCAAAGTGCTACTACAACAGAAAGAGGAACTCCCAAAGGCGCTCCTGGAGCAAGTCAATAATCAGACGGGAGAAAGCGATGGCAAAGCGTGATTCTTACGCCGTCTTCTTCGCCCTGCTCAAGAGGATGCCAGGGGCGACTAAAGAAGATCTGGTCGATCAGTGGACAGGCGGTCGCACCTCCTCCCTGAAGGAGATGACCGACCGAGAATACAATCAGATGATCTCGGCGCTTCGCTCCCAGGTGGATAACCTCGAGGAGAAGAAGAAGGCTCGATCGGCGGTGCTAAAGCAATTCCAACTGTACGGGATTGATACAACGGACTGGGATGCGGTAGATCACTTCTGCTCCAGTCCTCGCATCGCAGGGAAAGCATTCCGCCACCTCACCATAGCGGAGCTGAAGACGCTCCGAGTGAAGATGCTTTCAATCCGCAATAAGGCAGAAAGGGTCGACGAAGCTAAGCGTCGTCTGGAGATCGCCGAGGCTCATACCAAAGGTCAGATGCCAAGTTAAGACAACTAACTCACTCAATAACTAACTTAATAAACAGAAGTATGGAAGACGTACGAACCGTCCAAATGACGGATGCCGAATGGCAAGAATACCAATCTCTCAAGAGAGAGCAGGAAGAACGGGATAAAGCCCAGAAACGCAAGGCGGATAGGGAGGCTTACCGAGAGCTTACTGTTGATGCTGTTACAGAAGGTTTCGGAGCGCTTAAGGCTCTTAATGGGCTGATGAGAGAAACGAAAAAGAAGGTTCTTGACCTCTTTCTCCCTATCATCAGGATGCGTAATGAGCTTTTCGACGTGGATTCAAAACAGGGGCAGTATACCTTCATGAATCGCGAGTGCACGCAGAGAATAATCATAGGGAGATACAAGAAGTATATGCATGATAGCACTGCCGAGCTGGGTATCTCCATGGTTAAGGGCTATCTGGAGACTCTCGGTACAGATGCTGATACGCAGAAGCTCGTACGTATCATCCTCGACTTACTCAGCGAGAATGCCCAGGGCAAACTCGAACCAGATAAGATCCTACAGCTCGATCACTATGCTGAAGAGTTCGGCTCTGAAGAGTTCCGTGAAGGGGTTTCTATCATCAAGGAGTCATTGATCTTTGACTGGACTAAGTACTTCCTGCGAGCCGAGGAAAAGGATGCCGATGGGGCGTGGAAGAATATCCCCCTAACAATGATCAACGTCGAGTAACAAAGATGGAACAACGTCATTTGAGGCTCTCGGCGGATGATCTGTGGAAGAGCTGGGATCCATCACGAAAGAGTGGTCATAAAGGGGACATCCTCCATGCTTATACCGGTATTGGGTCTGTCTATCTCGAAGAGCATAAGCCTGAGGGTCTCTGGATCATAAAACCCTGCTGGGAGCTTCCTCGGTATGTCGCAAGGACAGAGCAACGAGCAATCCACCTTGCGGTATTGTCTTTCCTTCGGGCACTACGATTTGCCGTCAAGGATTTCATCTACCTCGCTAAAGTGAAAGTGGATGATGACGATGCCAATGAGGAAATGTGTGACATCCTCGACCTACTTTCCCCCAACGAAGAAGAGACAGAAGAATACAGCTATGAATAAATGGTATTTATGCAAAGTGTCCTATGAGCGCCAAGCTGACTCTATAGGCATGAAGAAGGTAACAGAAGGTTACCTAGTCGATGCACTCAGCTTCACAGAGGCAGAGGCTCGTGTAGTGAAGGAGATTACCCCCTTTGTCTCCGTGGGGGTGCTGGAGGTGGTGAATATCCGCCCGATGCGCCTCGCAGAGCTCATCTTTGACGGGGAGTCGGATAAGTACTATCGTGCGAAGGTGGGCTTAACCACTATTGATAGTAATGGTCAGGAGCGTAAGGCGAGTATGGCAATGCTCGTGCAAGCGAACTCACTCCGTGGTGCGACAGAGGAGCTCACGGCGCACCTAGATGGTACTCTATCGAGCTATGATCTGGTAAGTATAGGTGAGCTTGATATCCTCGACGTGTTCCAATATATAGCACCGCCAGCCGAATGATCATAGCAGTAGACTTTGACGGTACGCTGTGCGAGAACAGATACCCTGATATTGGCTACCCGATGCCCCAGGCGATCGCCAGCATGAGGCGACTGCATGAGGATGGTCACTATCTCATCCTCTGGACATGCCGAACAGGAGAGCGCCTAAAAGATGCTATCAACTGGTTGCTCGAGCGTGGTATCCCGATCGATCGTGTGAACGACCATTGCCCCGAAAACCTTGCCAAGTACGGGGAGGGTGGACAAAAGATATATGCCGACCGATATATCGACGACAAGGCAGGCTTCACGTCTTGGTTTGAAGAGATGGAGAAGCTGGGCTACAAGGACTAAGCAGGTCAGGGGATAGGAGAATTTTCCTCCTATCCCCTGACCTTTTTTGTATCTTTGCATATATGAGTAAAAAGGGACGAAATATTGACCTCATCAAGAAGCGTGATGATAAGCTTTACGAGCGGTTCTTGTACCACTACGATGTGTGCAAGATTCGCTTGGATGAGGTGCTTCGTATCTTGAGCGAGGAAGAGTTCTTTCTTTCGGAGCAACGCATTTGGACGATCATTAAGGGTTACCAAGGCGTGCCTCGTGCAGAGCTTATGGATCGCATCAAGAAGCCCAAGGTTCGAGCAGTCAGAGGCGTGCCTACTTCACTGAAAGTCGTATCTGAGTACGACTATAGCTTGTTCCCCGCTTCATCTGCTCGGTAACGGTGCAGGTGTAGGTACTCTCGTAGACCTTTATCCCGTGGTTAAAGGTGAAGAAGGTAGACTGAGTACGCATCAATCCTCCATCGTCGAGAGGACGATATCCCTCGAGCAAGCTGTGAAGTTTGTGCCTTAGCTCCTCCCGCTCCTTAATACTAAATTCCGTGCCAGAACCTGAGTGCGTATCATCGAAGCAGTCGATGATCAGTCGCACTCGCAATGTTGCTTCTCCCTTCTGACTATCGCCCTCCAGATGTGACCAGTCTACACGGCTTGGTTCGATGAGAACGGCTGGATAGGTGAGCGGATACATCTGTCGCCCGTCGTCGTCAAGGTTCTCTAGTTGTCCATAATCTTCGTCTACCAGGATGAGTTCAGGCATCTCCCTGGCTATATGGGCTACCATGTTAGAGAGTAGATATTCCATCTTTTATTCGCTGTATGCTGTCGTTTACTTCCTTGCTTACCTTCTGCATAAGTTCTCGGCTCTCTCCGATGAACTGACGTTTCGGCATCTTAGCTCGGATCTTGATCTTCGTCTTCTTAGTGAGGGCAAGCGCCATCCATTTCTTCGCCTCTTCAGGGATAGCCTCCTTAGATCCACCCGCCCTCTTGCCTTTCCTGCCCGTCGTCTTGCCACGCTTACGCCCGCTAAGCTTGTAGACCATCGCCCAGGCGTACTTGCGCATCTTGGGGGTGATAGTTGGGTTGGAGACAATTGTACCGCCCTCGTTATGGATTACGGCGTAGGGTACAGGGTTCTCGATGCTCACCTCCCCTCGACCGATATGCGCCTGGGTGCTACTCATCAAGTGATTGCGAGCGGAGGTAAGGGTCTTATAGCGGGCAGATGCCCCCATCCCACCCCTTAGCTCTCTCTGAGATTTCTTCCAGGGGCGAAGACCGCCGTCATGGAATCCCGAGTCACGGAAGTTCTGTTTGAAGTGCTGAACGGCTATTATTCCGACCTTTCGGGGAAGTCGATCATTCACTTCTCGCTCGACTTGCTCCTTAAGCTTCGTGACCAGTTGCATGAGCTTTTGGGGATCGTCGCTTGTCATATTGAAATATAATCTTACCTTTGTGGCGGTGAGGTACTCTACATCAGGGACGTCACCCCGATGAGCCCTACCTATCATCTTGGTGATGGGTAGGGCTTATTATATAGATAGTTCAGTTATGTTATCCATGCCATTGATAACCACATATAGCTTCTGAATGACGGGGGTCTCTCTCCCTCTCGAGGCTGAGAGCTTGCGATAACTATCAATCGTCTTCTGCATCCTTTCTGGATCGTACATGCTTGGGTCATGAAAGTAGATGCACAAGCTGTTGGAAGCTTCAGAGTCACCAACTCTCTTGTTGAATTTCTTCAGCTGTTTATCCTTGTCGGTTAATGCATTGACATAATTCTCTTTATTCTCAGTTATGCATCGGATGTCCATAAGCACACCATCAAGAGCCATATCCAAAGCTGTTAGCGTATCCCCGTTGCTACCTTTTCTGCGTTCGTCCAGGAGAATGACTTTCCTACCAGACTTAAACAGAATATTCTGACACTCCTTTTCGAGCTCTCCTGAAGATAGAGAGGTGTCAGGGAATACATATTGGGTAGACCCTTGTGAAAACTTATGCCCAATATGGGATGCCTTGATCCCCCCCGTTTCTGGATCGGACTCAACATCTCTATACTCCTTATCCTTCGTCAGCTGGAGGTACTCCTCATAGCGCTCGGGGAACTTTGCCTTTGCCACCTCCCAGTCGATATAGGGGCAGTGGTAGCAGTCCTTCGTCTGTCGAGCCTGGAAGGTTCTCTCGAGGAATCCTTTCAGTCCCTTCCTCTTACCCTTGTTGAAGGGGCAGGCACTGCAGTTCGAGGGGAAGTAAGGGTGCTTATCGCTGAAGGTATGACCATGTCTGGGGTTCTCCTCCAGCCCCTGCTGAGCCTTGGGCATATTGGGCGACTTCTCCCACCCCGTAGAAGGATCATCTGTAGCCTCGAGCGAGCACTTGCAGTTCCATCGATTGGCAGGGTGGTTGTCCTTCCAGAAGGGATCATCCATAGGGAGCGTCAGCCCTGATGCCCAGAAGGTCTCGTGTACTGCCTCTGGGGAGGGTGAGGTGGTCGGCATCCAGCGCAGATTTGGGAAAATGTCTCGATTGCGCTCAAACTCCTGCCAGTCGGATGCTTGATGCGCCCTGAGGATAGCGGTATCATACTCGGTGCGTAGCCAAGAGCCGACCTGATGGCTTGCAATGGGAGCGATGCTCTTCTTCCAATCCTGAAAGGATCGGAGCTTGCCCTCCTCGTCAAAAAGTCGCTTCTGCATTTGAACACCCATTGAATGGCATTTGAATGCAGAGAAAACCTCGTTCGAGTGGCGAAGCTCCCGCAGGAAAGATTGCTCATGGGTCTCATGCCCGCTGTCGATAAGCCCCTCGACGCTTGCCTCATTGATGATGCGCAAAACCTCCCGCCATGCCTGAGGCTCGATCTCTTTGGATACATCAAACCCGTCGTACACCTTGCGGAGGTGTTCCTCGAGGACTTGTGGGCTAAATCTGACCGTGCTATCGTTGTGGATAGAGCCCGAACAGCAGGGGCAGGAACGCTCTCCGTAGTAGAGTGTATCGATTAGAAATCGCTGTCCGCCCCTCCTGGGAGAGGGGCTAGGGAGAAAAAACGGCTGAGCAGGTTGCGTAAGCCCTTCTTGCCCTGAGGCGGAGTATTGCCTTTGGTCTTCTCTTCCTCCGAGAGATTGTTGTCATCGGTGTTGCCCTCTTCGGGAGAGGGAGCGTCACCGCCGAGTAGTTGAGATTGCAGGGCTTCCTTGTTCGCCTTCTTCTCAGCAAGGAGCTCGTCGTAGTTCTCGGGCTTGGGGATGCCTGAGAACTCATAGAGGTAGTCATCTGAGATAGGTAGCCCGATGGAGTTTAGCTTGAGGACAATGTCGACCTGCTGGGTAGGATGCGTCTTATCCTTCTTGGCGTAGACGAACTCGCCTCCCTCGGTATTAAATCCGAGGTTGGAGAAGATGGGGCGCATGTGGTAGTTGAGGACATCGAGGATGGTGTCTCGGTCATCCTCATTCATCTCGTCCTCGACCTCCTTGTGTACCTCGCCGAGCGCTTGTGTACCTACCTTCTTAGCATCCGTCGTAAGCGTGTTGCCGAGCACACGGATTGAGATCTTGCTATCCCAGTAGTTGGTGAAGTTCTCGAATAGCTCACCTGTGGCGGATGCATTCTTGGGCTCGTGAAGCACAAGAGAGCTTTCCTTCGGGTGAATGTATACGGCAGATGATCCTTGTCGACGAGCATCCTCAATGATCTTCCTTCGGGCTTCTTGGTCACCAGCATCATAGGTGTACTCACGGATCGGTATCCCGAAGATGTTGCAGAATTTAGCCCAGTCACTGACGTTGCCTCTCTTATAGAGAATGGCAATCATGATGTCCACAAGGGCTCCAAGGTCACGCTCTCCGCCGACAAAGAGCATATTATCGAACTCCTCAATAGGCGCACCCACCTGGTCGTCTTGGTACTGTAGAAGCTGACGTGTGATTGGATTGTAGTGCTTGCGGTTGATTTGATCCGCACGGATATTGCCCTCCTCGTCAAGGTAAAACTGCATAAGTGAGAAGCCCCAGAATTGAGCTAATGTGATCTCCTTACGCACTTCCTTGAACCACGGAGAGCGGAGCTGTGGGGTGATTACATCGTCGGGCTTTCCATCTCGGTGAAACTCAATGGGGATGCGTGTTACCCCTCGAAGGCGCTTGCTTAAGACCCCCATGTAGTGAATGTCTAGCTCTGACGACTCGTAGAGGTCGTATAATCGGGATCGAGAAGGGAAGTCGATCTGCTTGGCTCGACGTAGGCTATTCTGAAACTTCTGCAGGTCGAATAGGAATAGCTCAGGCATCTGCAGTACAACGTCAGGGACGTGGTACGAAGAGCCCGAGGAGGAGCGTAGGCTTCCTCCCTGTTGGATACGCTTTTGAGTTCGATTCTTTGCCATTAACGTAGGGTGGGTCTAAGGGTTTCAGCATCAATCTGCCAGGGGCTGTTCATCTTCTGCTCTTCACTGTCTAGTCGAGGAGCCCCGTGGATGGTGATCTCCCCTCGGGATACGCCTTTGAGCCATTCAATAGCTCGTTCATATCGATCCTTTCGGATGTCAGCAATCTTATAGGGGTTATGGATGCTGAAGATGTGATAGATGGTGATGTCGAGAGCAAACATCAGGATGAGGCTATGGCGCTCCCCTCCACGAGCGGAGAAGATGGCATCGCAATCATAGATCTTATCCAAGTAGGAGCTCATCTCGGAGATAGTGCGATCCTCGCAAATCTCAATGACCTGAGGATCGTAGTCAGGGTTGGGCTGACCTCCTGCAGAGGTCTCCCTTAGAAGGGAGGAGAGTATTTCTCGGTGGATGCTTGCGTTGTAGTCCTCAGGGGTGATAAAGTTTGCCATAATTAAATACGATAGGGGTTGCCTTTGCTGACCTCGTCATACCCAATGACCTCTGGAGGGTCAAGCTCGGCACTCTTGCTCTTGATGAGGCTGATCCCACCCTCCACGGCATCTAGACCGTCGGCAGGGTATGGTAGGTGCATCTCGAACAGTGCTCCTTGGTTGATTAGCTCTACCATGTGGGGGTTGTCTTGCTCGTCCTCGTTGAATATGAGTTGCCCGAGTCGGTCGAGGGGCTCTAGGTTGTTCTCGATGCGTACAGCCTTATCCGTCTTCTTGCGCTCATCTGGTCGGATGTGAATCTCTTCGCCCCTGCGCTTGATCTCCTCTCGTATGAGAGGCTTGAAGACTTGTTCGTAGAAGGGATCTTGCAGTTTATTGTTCTCGATGTAGAAGTATACCTCCGCCTTGCCTCCGACCCATTTCTTTAGGTCAAAGTACCAGCCGATAAAGTTGGCGTTGGTCTCTCTAGCGAGGTAGCCTTTGATGACGTAGTACTTGTCTCCCAGCTTGCCTATTAGCCAGAGCGCCTTGAAGGATCCTTGCTTGGTCTTTCGGTCGCTATAAGCTGGGTCGCCATAGGCTATCAGGTACTTGAATCGCTTGAGGGGTGGGATTTTACCAAAGGCAAGATTCTTGAAGACACTCCCTTCGGAAATCGGGTTATTGAAGTACTCTTTCTGCTGGGCGGAGCGAGGAATATTCTCCAGCGTTCGGTCGATCATCTCCTCGCTGTTTTTTGCTGGCCAAGTCGAGCGCCCTTGCTTGTCTCGTATGTTGACGATGTCCCAGTGCTTGGCTTTTTCTCCTGCACGCTTGACACAGCAGTCCTTTGCGATGATATTCCCGCACCAGATGATCAGGGTTGGTTCACTGATGGATCGTGTTGGGTAAAGCGCCTCATTAAACCAGTCCCACTTCTTCTTGAGGGTCTCGGGGTTACGGCAGTCTTCGTCGGTGTCGTAGTCGTCAGCGACGAGCACATCGGGGCGGATTGCCTCATTACGACTGCCTCGAGGGGCTGACCCAGCACCCAAAGCCAAGAATTTTGCACCAGAGCGAATCGTAAAATCTCGCTCAGTCCACTGCCCCAAGTTCACCTGGTTGCCGTAGAGTTGCTTGAGACGAGGGTTCGTCTCAAAATTGACCTTGTATGGGGTGAGTAGTCGGATGGCACTATCCACGGTAGCGCTGGTAATGACAAAGAACCTCTTACGACCCGTGAGGGCTAGATACATCAGCACCATCATCACGATGGTTGACTTAGCAAGCTCTCTCGACCAGGAGAGCACCTCATACCATTCGTCATGCTCAATGATGCGCTTAATCGCCTTGATTTGGAAGGGAGCGAACTCGTACTTGGCGTAGCCGGGGAAGAGGTACTTGCACCATCGCACAGGGTCGGCTTCGAGCTCCTTGCGAAGCTTGTCAATCTGACCAGCCGTGAGATTGTGATCAATGAGGGCATCCCGAGCAAAGGACTTGTGGAACTCCTCCCACTGCCTAAGGGCTTGCTTTTCCTGCTGTGTCATCGCTTAGAGTTTGCTTGGTCTTTGATGAAGACATCCATGAGGCTGTTGAAGGCTTTGGCTTGCTCCACATCGAGGGGGCGAAGCCAAGCCAGGAAGCGCATGCAGACGCTGATGACTTCGCTGATGCCGAGGTCGTCCTGGATCTTCTTGATAGACGAGGAGAGCTTGAGCATCGCATCGGCTTCGGCGGAAGTGGCGAAGCGTGCCCCCTCCTCACGGCTGGCGATGTTGCGGTTGACCTCGGCTATCTGTTGTTGCCACTGAGCGATGAGCTGAGTGGGCGTTACCGATAGTGACGCTTTAAGCTCCGCCCAGCTGTCCTCCTTCGACCAGCGGATGATGGTCTGCCGAGAGACCCCCACCTTTACGGCAATTTCCTCCTGCGTGTAGTTACCATCGAGGTAGAGGGTGCGTGCGATGCTCCGCTTATCAATCTTGCTGTCCGTCTTCTTCGCCATTCTTCTTATCTCTGATCTGCTTGTAGCGGTAGTTGTAGTCCACGCCAAAGAGAGCGCCCGAGAAGGTGGACATCTCACCAAAAGCAACGAGGATGGAGTTGTGAATCTCCCCAAGAGGCTTAACCATGAAGCCAGCAAAGAGGAGGAGGATGCCACAGATAACAAGCGCCGTTGCTACCCATAGCTGTACTGTTAGTTTATCTCGTTTTGTCATCTAATAGTGTGCGTTGATTTGCACCTCTGAGGAGGTGATCTTGATGCTCTCTACTACCTCGCCATCTAACTCTAGAGCCTCCCTGATGCGCACACGCCAGTAGAGCGGGTCGTTGTCCAGGAGCATGTCCGAAATGCCTACGCCTAGCGCAGGGTTCTCCTTGAGCTCTCCCTTATGGGATTGGATGATGATTGCCTGATTCTGTGGGGTGATCTCCCCAAGCTGAAGCTCACCCGAGGAGATGAGAGGCTGGTAGTCGGAGTCGATAAGTATACCAATCATATAAATGCTAGCTGAGGCGGAATCCGAGGGTGATCTCTCGCTTGCCACCCTGTGAGCTAAAGGAGGTCTTTACCGATCGGACGAAGTACGAGCCGTCCTGCTCAGGGTAATCCTCGTCGTGCAGTGTCACCGTGTCGCTGGGCTTGCATTCGGGGATGAGCCAGCCTGTGATCGTGCCGTCGTAGCCGTCGTAGGTGCGACGCAGGAGCTCGGACTCCCCTCGACGGCGCATAGAGGCTTCGTCGCTGGTCGGACATTTCACCTCGACCTTGTCGCCTCCAGTTGTGCCGACTTCCACCTGACGCACCTTACCATCGGGTAAGAGCGCCTTCACCACCACCTGTATCTTCTTATCCTCGGCTCGCTTGTAGCTGAGGTCGGCTTTTTCGATGTTGACCGCAAAATCATACAGCCTCTCTTTGCCGATAACTTCCCCAGGGGGGTGCACGTGGAGGGTCGTCCCGTCAAGGTAGATGTCTGCACCGCTTTCCTCTTGCACCTTCTTCAGCACGTCAAAGGCGGTAGCGTTGTGGAAGGTGAACTTATCGTACGTCCACTCATAGCTACATACCACCTTATACTCTGACCCAATAGTCTTGCAAAGCTTTTCGAGGAGCCTTCGAAGGGTTACCTTCTTCATGACTTCATTGGCGATGGGCTTACGGAAGGCGTACAGGTCATCCTCGCAGTACAGGGTGATTGAGCCTTTGTCCGTTGAGATGCGCTGGAGGTATCCTATAAACTCATCTACAAGCCCCGTCTCTTCGTAGCCAAGGGCGATGCTCACCTTATCACCTCGCTTCAGTTCTTGCTCGATGGAGAGTCTCTTGTTGTACTCGCTTGCTGGGAGCGTTATGGTGGCAGTGTCCGCCAGGAGCTCTACCGAGCGATGGATATCCACCTTATCAAGCATCCCCAGCGTGTGCTCCCCAACCTTGACAGAGTAAATCATCGTGTACATACTACTTGAGTAGGAGTTTGTAGGTGTCGTCAGAGAGGCAAGAGAGGGAGTAGTTTTGGTTGCGTACCCCAGCGGTGTGTGGGATCTCCCAGCTTTCAATGACAAGCCTCGAGATGCCAAAGAGCTCTAAGAGGGGGGAGGTGGCGATAACTTCTCCAGCCTCGCAAAACTTGCGCAATCGGCGTACGTCATCCTCAGGGTAGCTGTCTGCTTTGCTCATCAGGATTCCCTCGATCTTGACCGAGTAATCATCCAGCGTCCAGCGCTCCTTTATAGATCCTCTCGCCTTGCTCTTGGCGACTTGCCTCTTCGTGATGATGTGCTTCCCCGTGATCGTGATCATGGGCTCATAGGGGAGTAGCCAATCCGTCTCTCCAGCCAGTGGCAAGCGCAGGGAGAGCGGGAGCACCATCGGTACTCCCAGCGAATTGTAGCGCACTACATCCGCTTGCTCTTCCTCGCTGAGTCGATCAAACTCATGCCGACTAGCCTCAGTTGCATCTGCCCCAACGGCGTGTGCTCGAGGAGACACAAAGACGGGAGGGGGCACGACAAGGCGGGTGGCAATGGTGTGGATGACGTCTTGGTTTGCCATCGCTACTTGATGTCGGCATATTCGACCTTAGCATCAAAGCAAGGGCAGTCTTTGATGCGCTCCCACGGGTCGATGACACCGTTACCGTTGGTGTCGGGAGAAAAGTCACGATGCCCCTGGATGACTGCCTGAGGGTATCTCTTCTTGAGCGCCCCGAGGAGCGTCCTGAGACTCGCCTTCTGTTCGGGGGTACGGTTGTCTACGCTCTTAAGGACTCCCTCTTGGGAGATGACACCACCGATGTAAGCGACGTTGATGCTCACGGAGTTGAAGCCCTTGACTCCATTGGATACCTGGTCTTCGGAGAGGAGTTGATGGATGATGCCATCTGCCGAGATAACATAGTGGTAGCCTGGAGCCTTGAAGCCTCGGGATTTGAACACTGCAAGCAGGTCGGGAATCGTCGTCCTTTGACTCCCTGCAGTGCAGTGTACAGCGATGTACTTGATGTTTCTTGGATTGTTCATATTGATCTCATTTTACGTGCCTGATTCGGTGCAAAATTGAGGTATTCTATGGGGTATTTCAAATCGGATATTTATGATAGTAACGCTTTATAATCATCATAATATCAAAGTGTTATTATGGTAAATATTCAGTTTGCAGGCGTGGAAATGACCCCATACTTTTGCCATAGAAATCGAGCGAGAACTGTATGAATCGACCTAGCAAATTCTTCAATTATGTGCCCAAGTCAGACGGAGGCGCAACCATCCTACTCTATGGGGATGTCGGTCCGTGGGGCGACATCGATAGTCAGCGAGTAGTCACTGAGCTCCTCGCCCTCGAGGGGGAGTACAACTCCATTGATGTACGTATCAACTCGACGGGTGGGGATGTCTTTACAGGCATTGCCATCTTCAATGCCTTGCGTCAGAGCAAAGCAAATATCAAGATCTATGTGGATGGCATAGCTGCGAGTATCGCAGGGGTAATAGCCCTCTGTGGTAAGCCCCTCTACATGTCGCAGTATGCACGACTGATGCTCCATAAGGTTAGTGGGGGCGCTTATGGCTCGGCAAAAGAGCTCCGAGAGACGGCAGACCTCATTGAGAACCTTGAGGGGAGTCTAGCTGAGATGGTTGCTCAGCGAGCCAACCTCACCAAGGAGGAGGTGCATAGTCGCTATTTCGCCGACGGCAAGGATCACTGGCTGACCGCCAAGGAGGCATTAGCTCTGGGGATGATTGATGGCATCCATGATCTACCCGAGGAGACCGACTTGGATGAGTCAAGCAGTACCGACGATATCTATCAAGTGTTTAACAACCGCCTCGAGAAGACCGAGGCACAAGAACCCAGTACAATGGCATTACTAGATGAAATCAAACGTATCCCCAGCTTTGCCAATGCGACAGAGGCTGACATCGTCACTCGTCTGCAGAATCAGGCGCTGAAGCTGGAGGAGAAGGACAAGGCGATCACCAATCTCCAGGAGCGAGTAGCTGAGCTGGAAGCCAAGGAGCTGGAGGCGCTCCTTAATACGGCTGTCGCAGACGGGCGTATCACTCAGGAGCAGAAGCCCACTTACCTGAATCTTCTCAAGAGCGACCGAGCGAACGCTGAAGCTCTGCTGGCTAGCCTCCCCAAGGCGGATGCTGGAGCGAAGCAGTTCCACTCTGCGAAGCAGTTTACCCAGCCCACTGGATCGGGGGCAAATAAGTTCCATGGGAAGACGTGGCGAGAGCTGGATAAGGAGAATCTCCTTGCAGAGTATAAGAAGTACGACCCTGAGGGGTTCGCAAGCCTCTACAAGGATGAGTTCGGTGTAGACTATCAGAACTAATAAATAAGAAGGAGAAAAATATGGCATTGAATAGAGAAGTTTGGCTGAGAGAGATTCAGGAAAACCTGTTTCCTGACAACTCGTTTGTGGCAAAGTCCATTGACGATTCAGCTTTTGTGGATAATCATCGAGTGCATGTCCCCAATGCAGGTGCACCTAGTGGCGTAAAGCGAAACCGATCGGTCTTCCCCGCCACTGTTGGGACAAGAGAAGACAAGGATCTGACCTATGACCTTGAGCCATTCTCGACCGATCCTATCCGCTTACAGAATATCCTCGACCTGGAGCTGTCGTATGACAAGCGAAAGTCGGTAATCTATAACGACAAGGAGGCACTCCACGAATCGATCCATGACTATATCCTCGAGCAGTGGGCTAAGGCTAATGGTGGTGTCGTCCGAACGAGTGGTGAGCTGATGCCAGCACATACTCATTCAGGGGCGACGGGGAAGCGTAAGAAGGTTACGTCGGAAGATATCCTTGAGCTTCAGACTCAATTTGACCTTCAGAAGATCGCACAGGAAGGTCGATATCTGCTCCTGGATCCTGTGATGTACAATAAGCTCCTGGGGAGTCTGAGTGCGGCTGACAAGCATGCGTTCTTTGCTACCGCCGATGCCCAGCGAGGTATCCTCGGTCAGCTCTACGGCTTCCACATCATGAAGCGAGCTAAGGTTCTGCGCCTCAAGGCTGATGCAGAGACTATTATCTTCGATGGAGATGCCCACGAGGCTACAGAGCTTGGTGCTGGTCTCGCCTGGCAGGAGGGCTGTGTTTCACGTGCTATTGGCGAAACCAATATGTACTACGAAGAATCAAGCCCAGAGTACTACGGCGAAGTGATGTCCTTTGACCAGCGTGCAGGGGGCTCAGGTCGTCGATTCGATAAGAAGGGGGTGATGCTCCTGGTGGAGTCCGCAGAGTAGATCTAACCTAGACAAGAGGATATGTTACCAAGAATCAAAATCAATTATCTCTCTGGTCAGCTTGGCACGGTGGGGACTAGTCCTGATGGGCTGGTCGCCATCGTCGCTGGAGCGACAGCTGTCGCCTCAACCTTTGAGCTAGCGGTCAGCTATAAGCTTCGTAAGCTCTCGGAGCTGACCGCCCTCGGTGTTACCGAGGAGAACAATCCAGCCCTTGTGCATTTCGTGCGAGACTTCTACCGCCAGGCGGAGGAGGGTACGGAGGTCGTCGTTTATGGGGTTGATCCCACAAAGACGATGACCGAGCTCTTGGGCAAAGAGGAGGGCGCAGTACGTAAGCTCATCGAGCGACATAGTGGGGCTCTCCGAGCGATCATCCTCTCGAGCAGTGCGGGGGATAGCGAGGAGGCAACCGAAGGCTTATCCCCAGATGTCTATACCGCTCTTCCAGAGGCTCAGGTGCTCGCCGATTGGGCAACCTCAGAGCTGTATGCCCCCCTCTTCATCGTCATCGACGGTCGTGGCTATACGGGCAAGAACCTCAGAGACCTCTCCAAGCAGAGCTACAATCGAGTAGGTGTGCTTGTGGGAAGCACTGAGAAGGAGGATAAGGGTGCTAGCCTAGGTATCCTTGCTGGGCGTATCGCATCAATCCCCGTTCAGCGTAATGCTGGGCGAGTGCGTGATGGGGCGCTCAAGCCTGAGACCTTCTACCTCGATGGTAAGCCGATAGAAGAAGTGCAGAGTGAAATCATCGAGCTCTATGAGAAGAGATATATCACCTTTCGCCGATATGTAGGTCGCACGGGCTACTTCATCGCAGACGACAATCTAGCGACATCGCCTACCGATGACTATGCGCAGATCGCCAATCGTCGAGTGATCGATAAGGCATACCGTCTGTGCTATGATAGCCTCCTCGACTATATGCTTGACGAGATGGAGCTCAATGATGATGGCACACTGCAGGCTCCTATCGTCAAGGCTTGGGAGCAGAAAGTAGAGGATGCCATCAACCGAAGTATGACACCCTCAGGAGAGCTGTCGAGTAAAGATGGCGAGGGCTGTCGCTGTGTCATCGATCCCAAGCAGAATGTCGTAGCAACGAGTAAGATTGAGCTCACCCTGAAGGTGCGCCCTCATGGCTATGCTCGCTACATCGATGTTGCACTTGGATTCCTTGTGACAGTATCCGAAACAGATAAGAAGTAAGCGCTATGGTCAATACGAGAGAATTTGAATGGTCGGACATCTCCCTTGTTGTCGCTGGTCGTGACATCAAGGGCTTCCGTGGGGTAAAGTACTCCGAGAAGCAGGAGAAGGAGGCACTCTATGCCAAGGGGAATAAAGCTCACTGTATCCAGTCGGGCAATATCGCCTACGAAGGGGAGCTAACCCTGACACAGAGTGAATACGAAACGCTCCGCCTTGCTATGGGGGGGAGTATCCTATCAGGGTCGCTCTCTATGGTTGTTGCTTACGGCAACCCCAGCAAGGGAGACGTGATGGTCACCGACGCACTCTCTGGGTGCGAGTTCACCGAGGACAGCACGGAGTGGAAGCAGGGGGACAAGTTCCAAGAGAAGTCTCTGCCCTTCGTCTTCCTGTCGAAGAAGTCAGTCTAACAGCATTAGAATAAGATTAGAATGGTATTTACAGCAGAACAAATCCAGCAGTACAAGGACAAGTACAAGCAGGTCTATGAGATCACCGTCGAGGATAAGAGTTGCCTCGTGCGTAAGCCTAACCGCAAGGATCTCAGCTACGTCTCAACGCAGAAGGATCCCATCCGAATGAGCGAGGTGATGCTCAATCAGATCTGGCTGGAAGGAGATGAGGAAATCCGAACGGATGACGAGCTCTTCCTCGCTGTCGTCAAGAAGATTGACGAAATCAGTCAAGTCAAGGAAGCGGAAGTAAAAAAGCTCTGAGCGATGCCGAGGTAGATGTCGTGGGGATGGAGGGCTTCCTCTTCCTCTCGACACTCCTCGAGTACTACCTCGGCATCGCTCCCGATGATCTCCCCGATGAGGTCTGGGCGTGGAAACTGCGCTACGTGAAGGATATCAGAGAACTAGAAGCCAAGGGTAATAAGGGATGAATAGCATCTTAAAGCTCCTTATCAAGCTACAGAGTGACTCGGGCAATGTGATGACCGAGGCACGAAATGTGATTACCCAGCTGGAGAGCATACAAGAGAAAGCCAGCTCGGTGGGAGCAAGTATTAAGCAAGCGTTCTCCCCATCTGCCCTCGGCAATTCTCTGATGTCCATCCCGGGGATGCAGTTCCTCACCAACCCCTATACCCTGCTCGCCTCGGGGATTGGAGCTATCTCGAAGATTGGAGCAGAGGCAGAGATGACTGCTACAGCTTTTACGACTCTGGTTGGAAATGAAGAGAGAGCAAAGGCTATCCTTGGAGATATCGGCAAGTTCGCCTCTGAGAGTCCATTCGGAAAGCTAGATCTCACTAGCAATGCTCAGCAGATGCTCTCTTTTGGTGTGTCAACCGACAAGGTGATGACCTACCTCAAACAACTCGGGGATATCTCGGGGGGAAGTAGGGAGAAGCTATCGTCACTGTCTCTCGTTATGGGGCAGGTGTCAGCTAGTGGCAAGATGATGGGGCAAGATCTCATGCAGTTCATTAATGCGGGGTTCAACCCGCTGAAGGAACTACAGAAGATGCATCCCGAGCTGACCTATGAGAAGCTCCAAGAGGCGATGAGCAAGGGGGCAATCTCCGCCGACATGGTCGCCTCAGCCATTGAGCATGCAACGGCAGAGGGGGGGCAGTTCCATGGTCTTATGGATGCCACTGCCCAAACCATCGGTGGGCGATGGTCAACGCTCATAGATAACCTCCAGGAGATGGCTATTCAGCTCTTCGAGCAGATACGCCCCTTCGTGTCGAGCTTCCTTGACCTCTTCAGCAAGGCTATCCCCTACATCTCGAAGGCGATCAGTGGCTTCTTCTCGATCCTGGCGGGAGTTATCAACTTTGTGAAGGACTGGTGGAAGGAGCTAGCCCTCGTGGGAAGCATCATTGGTATTGTCGCCATAGCTATTAATGCCAAGACGATCGCCCTTACAGCCTATGCAGGTGTGATGAGTATCGTCTCTATTGCTACGCAAGCATGGACTGCGATGCAGTGGCTACTCAACGTGGCTATGTCGGCAAACCCCATCGGTATCGTGATTGTCGCCGTAGCCGCTCTGACCGCTGGGATCATCTACCTGTGGAATAAGTTCGCCTCTTTCCGTGCCTTCCTAATGACCGCTTGGGACACCTTCAAGGAGCTCGGATCGATCATCAAGGACTATGTCGTCAATCGCATCAACGAGATGCTCGAGGGGCTAGGTAAGGTCGGGAAGGCACTCCAGCTACTCCTGTCGGGGGACTTCTCCGAGGCTTGGTCAACCTTTAAGGATGGGGTTGGGAATCTAGCGGGCAAGAACTCCGCAAAGACTGCTGTCCTACAGACCAAAGAGGTCATCGAGGGGGTCAAGGGTGACTGGCAACGCAATCTCGAAACAGAGCAAGCCAAGGATCTGAAGAAGCTCGATAAGAAGACTCAGATTGGGACTCCTGCCCTAAAGGGATCGGCATCCTCGGACAAGCTAGATCTCTCTGGCGATGGTAAGGGAAAAAAGGGAGGAAAGGGCAATAAGACAGCCGAGGCGATTGCCACAGGGGGATCTAGACCAACAACAATTAATATCTCAATAGCGAAACTCATCGAGCGATTCGAGGTGACGATGATGGATAGGGCGGACACCAACGAAATAGAGCGTGTCGTGCTCCAGGCACTGAATCGCTCCCTCGCCATTGCAACTAGCACAGATTAAAATGAAATACTTGAGTAGCATCCTCCTTGCCCTTGGGCTCCTGCTTCTGGTGGGCTGTGGAGTACGAGTGAAGACCGTAGAGGTAGAGCGTTTGAAGGTGGAGTACAAGGATCGTCTGAAGATGGTGCGAGATAGCATCTACCAACATGACAGCATCTACATCGAGAGGCGTGGTGACACAGTCTATCAAGATCGATGGCATACCCGTTGGCGAGAGATGGTGCGTCACGATACGGCGTATATCGAACGCCGAGACTCAGTAAGCTATCCTGTTGTGGTGGAGGTCGAGAAACCTCGCTCCTGGTTGCAACGAGCCGAGATAAGCATTTACCGCATCGTCATCATCCTTCTCCTTGTCTTTGCTGGCTGGTATACCGTGCGCAGATTCCTATGGGTAAGACGACTATAAAGCAGGGGCAGACCTGGTGGGATGTGGGGGTTGAGCTCACTGGAGCGTGGGAGGCTGGAGTCGATCTGGCACTAGCTCTAGGTGCATCCATGACAGAGCCCCCTCCACGAACCACCGTGGCAACCCAGCAGACCTACAATAAGCCGATGGAGCGGTATTGCCATGCAGAGGGAGTATCCCCTGCGACACTCAATGACAACACTGGTATTCACTGGCAAATCTTCGCTCCATCCTTCAATACAATCTTCCGCTAGACAGATATGGCTCGTACAGTACAGGATATTAAGAAGCAGATGACCGATGCCTTTATGGCAGACCAGACAATCAGAGAGCGGTATGGACTTCGAGAGGGTGATACCTTCTCCTCCCGCTTCTCCGTGGTGAGCCTAGAGAGCATCCTCTTCTTCATCGTCGCCTCGGCGCACTACGTTCTTGAGCGGATTTTTGATCAGTTCAAGGCGGATGTCATCAAGCAGATCAATAGCTCCGTTGTAGCTACTATCCCTTGGTATCATCAGCAAGCGCTTAACTATCAGCATGGCGATAAGCTGGAGCTCGACGAGGCGACCCTGCGGTGGAAGTACCCGATAGTAGATGAGAGCAAGCGCCTCGTCCGCTATGTGTCCGTCAAGGATCTCGGGACGAGCATACGAGTGCTTGTAAGTAAGGATAAGGATGGTCTACCCGAGCCCCTCACAGAGGACGAACTGCGCTCAGTTACCGCATATATGTCCTCGATCAAGATTGCAGGGGTCGTCCTCTCTGTCCGATCCCTCCCTGCCGACATCCTCTCGATCACGGCAAGCATACAGCTCGACCCCCTCGTCTATCTCCCCAGTGGGGTGCGCATCAGAGACGGTAAGCGCCCCGTGGAGCTGGCTATACGATCATACCTAAGGGACATCACTTATGGCGGGGTCTTTAATAAGACCCAGCTGGTAGATGCCATCCAGCGAGTAGAGGGTGTCATCGATGTCGACCTCGGGGAGTGTTCGGCGGAGCCCCATAGAGGGGTGAAGCGTGTCATCCAGGGGAACAACTACTCAGCTCGTTCGGGGTGCTTCCTCGCCCCAACGCTCACCTCAACTCTATCCTATAACTACTAATGGACGCATATCGAGAGCTCCAGGAGCGACTCAGGAAGCTCGGTGGGAGGGCGCTTAGTCTCTACCAAGGTGTCGTAGAGAGCGTCGAGGATGGTACATGCACCGTGATCATCGATGGCTTAGCCATACCTGATATACGCCTCAGGGCAACAACGACCGAGGATGATATGGAACTCCTAATCATACCTGCTGTAGGCTCTGGTGTCATCGTTGGTAGCCTCACTGGAGGCTTCGAGCAACTAGTCATCCTATCCATCGATCGAGCAGACCAAATCATCCTCAACGGAGGACATCGTGGAGGGCTTGTGCTGGTGCACGAGCTAACTCAGCGGGTCAACACCTTAGAGCGTGAGCTTAATGACCTTAAGGAGAGCCTGCTCGCCTGGATCCCAACGCCTCAAGATGGCGGACTAAGTCTCAAGACAAAGCTAACTCCATGGGCGGGTCGTAAGCTGATCCTGACACAGGTTCGTGACCTGGAAAATCCTAAAATCAAGCAATAGCATGTGGTATAACTTCGACGTGCAAAAGTTCGGGTGGCAAATGCTCCCTACCATCCTGCGGGGCGATGTGATGAGAGCTCTCTTGAGAGTGCTCCTCTTGCCTCTGGTGTGGCTCTTCGCTCAGTTTCGCCTACTGCAGGCAGAAGTGAAGGAGCGCCTATCCTCTAGTGGACAGACGCTGTCCCTGATAGAGGCACTGCGCCGAGCGTACAGGCTTAAGGAGGGAGATATCTACATCGTAGACTCCGAGTATAAGCAACCCCACCTCTACCTCAAGAGGGAGGGACAGCGCCCGATCTACCTCCATAGAGCTGGAGATAGTGAGCTCACCCACCTCTACTATGAGGATGGCGCTCGGGTCGAGCCAGACTTCTACATCCATATCCCTGACTTCCTCCAAACCGAAGAGGAGGGGATACTGAGGATCATCGAGCAGTATAAGCCCGCAGGGCGAAAATATAAGATCATATACTATCCGTATGAATAAGCTTCAATTCAACGAGGGGGGACAACCTCTTCATCTTGATGACTTAGAGTTCCTGCAGGATGCGACGGTGTCTCCCCTGCAGTCGCTCATCACCTCTTGGGGTAACTGCATTCTTGGGGGCTGTGAGATCACCTACGACAAGACCACCCATGCACACCATTGGACATCAGGCTACATAGCCTACCAGGGGAACGTCTACCGAGTCTCTGCGGGGACGATTGATCAGGTGGATCAAGCCGACACCTTCTTCTGGCTATTCTCCAGGACGGAGACCGCCTCCAAGGTATTCGAGGACGGGGCTGAGCATAACACCCAGGTCGTCTATGTCGCCCAGCTTGTCTCGATGAGGTTCGCTCCCGAAGCTGGGGATTATATCGCCGACAAAAACCTCCCTCGCCTGGGGGTGGACTTTGCTCGATCCCCTCGCCTCAACTACAGCTACAGTGGGCTTGGCTCTGTCGTCAACTTCCAGGAGCTCTCCCGCTATAGCGGTATCCTCACCCTGCGCTTTGAGCGTACGGACGATATCCCAACGACGGGTAGCTTTGGAACATTCCTCCTCTCTGGGATCAACAACATGGCGGGGCGCTATAGCTTCGTCGACCCCAATATGCCCCCGACCGACATCGATGTGGTCAACGGCAAGCTCACTTGCCGTCAAAAGCTAGGAGAGGGGTTCAGCCGATCCCATGCGACACTAAGTCATCGCACCTATGTGTCGATCCTCCTCTCATGGGACTATGAGGACAATAATGGCGATGGGGCGGGCATCAATGAGGACTCAGGCAAGATCCCACCTCGTGACTTTGAGCGAGGGGACGGTCCTAGACCTCCTCGTCGTAGATAAGACTGAACGATATGGCAACTCTATATGATATCAGAGAGCGAGCAGAAGCTCTCTCACGTAAGCTCGAGGCTGGATCAATAACCCCCGAGGAGGTAGGTCAGCTGATTATAGACCTGACGGACTACACTCAGGGGATGGAACGAGATGGCTCTACCCTAGGTATTGGTAAGGTGTACCCGACGCTCGAGGCAATGCAAGCTGATACAGCGCCTGTCGGCGATAATGGCAAGCCCCTGCGCCGAGGGAATCTCGTCGCCATCTATCAGGAGTCGACAGCTCAGACTGACCCCAACAGCGGGCTCGTCTGCATGTGGACGGGGGTGCGCTGGGTAGCTATCGCCCGTATTGGTACGGCTATGCGCCACGAGTACACCTCCATTGAGAGTCGTGTTACCGAGCTTGAGCGAGTGTCGAAAGATGAACTCAAACCGTCAATCGAGTCTATTAAAACGGCGCTCGAAGCCATTACGAAGGACGTTAAAAAGGCATTAGACCGCCTTGAGTTCACTGAAGGTGACCGAGAGAAGCTAGATAAGATCAACACGACGGGGAAGAAGTCGAGCTACCTAGGGGCTGATGGCAACTACCATGTCCTCCCTGTGCAGAGCGTAGAGGTCAATGGGGTTACCATGTCCTCCGATGCTAAGGGTAAGGTGTCCATTACCACCCCGCAGGGTACGGTCAAGAGCTTCACGCTCAACGGCTCGAAGCTCATACCAGACGAGGATGGTGACTTGGGACTTGGTCTCAAGCTCGCCACTGAGAACCTAGATACCAAGCGTGTCAAGGTGGCTCTGCTGACTGCCGATGGGCTCGAACTCTCGAGTATAGAGCTTGCCCAGGGAGGTGCTTCGGGAGGAGGTGCAGGCTTCCTTAACGTATCAAGAGAGGTGCCCCTGTCAACGGGCTATTATAGCCTTTCCAGCGCTCTCACTGCACTGAAATCTCTTGCCTCTGATGCCTCACTGCGCTCAGGTATGATCATCACCTTCGAGAGCACCGAGGGGGTGTGGAGCGATTATCGCTATGTCGGCACGACGACCGATGACACCGCCTTCTTCTCCGCCCCCCTATGGCAGGAGTACGCTAAGGCTGTCACCGATGAGCATATCAAAGACCTCATCGCCAAAAGTGGTAAGGAGGTAGAGGTTGCCGAGAGTCTGGACGAGACCCACCGCCCCGTAGCGAGTGTGGCGGTAAAGCAGGCAATCGATGAGCTCCGAGATGCGACGCTCGACTCCGATGTGGAGAAGACGGACGATGGGAGCAAGGTGACGCTATCTCGCAATGGTAAGACCGTCGCCGAGTTCGTCGTTGCTGGGGGAGGTGGCGGAGGTCAGTCCGCCTCTACTAAGGCTGTCGTTACTGCACAGCTCTCCGCTGGACGTATCAAGCTCGGCGACCAAGCTCGCCTGACCTATGGTTACACGCACTACTCTGATGGGGAGGTAGACGGCGTGCCAGCGACAATCGTAGTGACGGTCAAGCGAGGTGTTCAGACCTTGGCGACCCTTAGCCTTGGCTCTCTTGCCTCGGGCTCTACAGATAGCCTAGACCTCTCTAAGTACCTCACGACTGCCGACACCTACAGCATCCTGGTCTCGGCGAAGTATGAGGAGGATGGTGTCATCAAGGAGCGTAAGGCACAAGCGCTGTTGTCGGTCGTTAATCTCTCAATCGACCTCTACAACCGCAATGAGATTGAGACCTACCTCTCCGCTGGTGGCTATAAGGATGGGGACACCGCCTCGATCATCCTCTCGGTACGAGGGGGCGCTCGAGAGGTGACCATGCTCATCGATGGCGACGAGGGTGGTAAGGAGGTGCGCCCACTGACAGGCGGAGGGAGCAGACAGACCTTCTCCCTCCCCGTCCGATCGCTCTCCCCAGGACGACACAGCGTCCAGTTCGTGGCGAGTGTGGATGGTCTCCTATCCAATAGCATCTACCTCGATGTCCTCAAGTTTGGTGCAGACACCTCCTTCGTGGGGCTCATCTTCTCACGCCCCGACGGGCATCTGGTCTCTGCAGGGGAGACCCCCGAGGTGCTGGCACATCAGTATGAGGAGGTGTCGTGGAGCTACATCGCTGTCAGCCGTCGAGCAGGAGGGGTATCTCAGCTGACGCTGACGACACCCAGTGGTTCGACTGTGTTCTCTACCCCTCGTACCTTCCAGGAGCAGTCCTCTCGCTTCACCCAGCAGGGGCTACTCGACTACAGCTATACGCTGGAGGATGCTACCAGGGCGTTCAAGGTCAAGGTCGTTCCCACCACACAAGATGGGCTCGGCATTAAGGAGGGGGCTGTTGTAGAGCTTCTCACCGCTGGGCGCAGTAATGTGGAGTCCGATCCGTCTGTCTGGCGGAGCGGTAAGACCTCCACCCGCTTTATTGGGGTGGACTTCGTCAGCTCAGGCTGGACGGGGGAGAGCCTCCGTCTGATCAACGGGGCTAAAGCGGAGATAGGCTACAAGCCCTTCGCCACCGATGCTAAGACTCGTGGGCTTACGCTCACCTTTGAGGCTCGCATGACTAACGTGCGCCGACCCGATGGGGCGGTCATCTCCTGCATCGATGCAGGTGCCCAGGAGCTGGCGAGCTTCGCAGGGTTTGCCATATCGCCAAGCAAGGTTCAGATGCCTACGGGGGGTAAGCTTGAGTTCCGCACGGAGGAGGGCGAGACGATCACACGTGATCTTGGGCTGGAGATGCCCTACGCTTATGGGGAGTATTACTCTCTGACACTTGTGGTGCATCCCGCCAGCGAGGAGCATACCATCCGCCTCTACATCAACGGAGTCCTCTCTAAGGCAGACACCTACCAGGATACTCTTTTCGCTCAGCGCACTCCCAGGGGGATACTACTAGATAGTAGCTCGGCGGATCTAGAGGTTAGGCATGTGCGTATCTATGAGACGGCACTGACCGACGACGAGGTGCTCACCAACTACATCACCGATCGCCCGACGCTGAGCGAGATGGAGGAGCTACGTGAGCGTAACGATCTGCTCAACCCCGACACAGGATCTATTAGCTACGACAAGCTTGTCAATCGAGGCAAGGCGGTACTCTCTATTGCGATGCCCGATGGTGGTATAGAGCGCCTCTGGGGTAAGTCTACGGATACTAAGACCGACTACACCTTCACCGAGCTCATCTTCCGCTCGCCTTATGGTAAGGCTTATGACCTGAGGGTTACCGATGGCGTTATTCGCCGTCAGGGAACCTCAACCTCTACCTACCCCATCAAGAACCTGCGTATCTACCTGCAGAAGTCTAAGACGACCAAGGTCTATCGGAACGTGGGCAAGGGGCAGGAAGACCAATGGGAAGAGGTCAGCACCCGCACGTACGTCATGCGAGAGGGGGCAAAGCCGATGAAGATCATCAACCTCAAGACGGACTACGCCGATAGCTCCCTGTGCTACAATACGGGTACTGCTATCCTGCTGAATGACTATCTCGTAGCCAAGAACCCGTCTCTGCGCAATGCAGGGCAACAGGCAGACCCTTCAGCTCGTATGGCTATTGATGGGATGCCTATCGATGTCTTCACGTCGGACACCCCCGAGGGTGAGAAGACCTACTGCGGGCAATTCCAGTTCAACAACGATAAGAGCAAGAGTGGCTACCTCTTCGGGCAGACTAAGACCGATGGGAGCGAGATTGCCCTGGAGTTCATCAATAACACGAACCCCGTAGCCAACTTCCACATCACGGCGAGCTCCGTCGAAGAGCAGTTGGGGCGTACGGGTACAGATGGCTTTGATGCTTCAGTTGAGTTCCTCTACCCCGAGCAGGACTACATGTGGAATGGGAAGACTCCCGATAAGACGGCTCCTGCCAATATCAAGCAGGCGGTCGTCCGTCTCTGGAAGTTCATCAAGGACTGCACTCCTACAGGCGTAGATCCCTCCTCGATGAGCGAGGTAGAGGTCAAGCAAGCCTTCCAATCGGCGAAGTTCCGTAAGGAGGTTGCTCAGTACTTCGACGTAACCAACCTCACCCTGTGGTGGGTGCTCACCGATTACCACATGAGTGTCGACCAGCGTGTGAAGAATACCTTCTATCGCACATGGGGGAACGGCATCTGGTGGCTCACCTACTACGATGGAGATACCGCCTTCGGGAAGCGTAATGATGCGTTCCTGGCTTACCTCTACAATATCAGTAGAGATACTCGCGATGCCCAGAGAAGCAAGTACGCCTTTGAGGGGCACAATAGCCGACTGTGGTGTCTTGTGCTGGCGAACCTCGAGGAGGAGATCAAGGCTTCAGCTAAGCTCCTGCGAGCAACGCTGACCAATAGCGTCTACCTCTCGGTCTTCAATCGACTGATTATGGGCAACTGGTCGGAGCGCCAGTACAACAAGAGTGGTATCTATAAGTACATCCGACCCACGTACACCGACTATAACGGAGGCGGGACGATGAACTACATCTTTGCCCTCAGCGGTACGATGTACGCCTACCGTAACCAGCTTATTGAGCGTCGCTTCTCGATGCTTGATGCCAAGTACCTGGTAGGTCAGTACGAGAGCGATGCTGTCACTGGTTACATCGGTAAGGACGATAAGGATACCATCATCAAGGCTACCGCCAGCGATGACTACTACTTTGCTTGGAAGACGCAGAATGGTAAGCTCACCGAGCATCAGAGCGTGCAGTCCTCGGGGGTAGCTGTCTTCAACTTCCGAGATGCGATGAGCCAGAATGACCCCGTGCGTCTGATTGGGGCGAGTCGTATGCGTAGACTCGACTTTGCAACCACCGCCCCCCACCTGCAGGGTGCTTGGAACCTCAACTCGGGTAAGAGCCTAGAGGAGATTGTGGCAACCACCGATAGCCCATCGCCTACCCAGTGGTATCCCCTACTGAGCAAGATCACGGGCTTGCGCCATATCGACCTGACGGGACAGCGAGGGGTCACAGGCACAGAGGATGAGCAAGCTCGCACGTTTGATGTCTCCTCGCATACGGGGCTGGAGCAACTCAAGCTCGGGGGTACGTCCGTAAGAGCTGTCCGCATCGCAGAGGGTAGCCCGATTAGCCTCCTCGAACTCCCAGCAACGCTGAGCTACCTGCGACTAAGAGCCCTTCCTCGTCTCTCGCTGTCAGGACTTACGCTTGCAGATTGGAGCAAGGTGACTAGCCTCGAGCTTGCAGGATGCCCACTCATCGACTGGCGTGCTCTGCTGGATAGCTGTGTCGCCTTGGAGCGCCTGCGCATCGAGGGTGTAGACTTCGAGGATGATGGGTCACTGCTCAGGAAGCTCTCGGGCATCAAGGGCATCGACGCTAATGGATCGGCGGTGGATACCTGTGAGCTCGTCGGTAAGTGTCAGCTCTCTGTCTATGTCGATGAGGAGACCATCAAGGCTTACCGACAGCATTTCCCCTCACTCGTCATCCGCCAGCCCGATTACACGATGATCGAGTTTGATGATAACGTCGCAGATCCTGCGAATATCTCTAACCTGGACAATCGGACAGGATATAAATATGGATCTCCCTATCAGCCCTCAGCTCATGTCGCAAAGATCCTCTCTGAGCGGTTTGGATGTGTCGGTAAGCAGGAGACAAAGGGGACGATGAAGATCTTCCGCCTCCACAATGACAACTGGTATAAGTTCGCTGACCATCTAGTGCAAAGCCTTGCGAGTGATAGTGTCCTTGATATGAGTCAGGGGGATGTATTCATCCATGAGCCTGAGTACTGGTACAAGGGTGTCAATGATGTGCTTAGGGGAAAGAAGTATGCCTGCTTTGCATCGGGAGAGCGCCCTAGCTCCCCGAAGGTAGATACAGTAACCTTTGATCAGCTGGAGGCTCTTGGGCAGAAGATGGCGGGGTATGCTGTACAGGTAGGACACACCTCTCCAAGCTCTGCGCTTGTGCCGAATGAAGGTTATACAGCCTACAAGGTGCGAGTTAAGGGGTACAGGCGTGTACGTTTCCAGTCCGTACTCTCCATGGATGCTCGAGGGGCTTCATTCTTTACCGCTAATGACAAGCTACTATCAAGCGTCTCGGTGGAGACGGGTGCTAGTAACTTCGCCGATGGGATGTATCTCATTGCGGATGTCCCTGATTCTGCAGAGTGGCTATACTTCTGTGTCTACAATAAGGTACAGGATACAGACAGGGTGGTGGTTCTTTCAAATAGCGCTAAGATTGAAGATATGGAACCTCTTTGGGTGCATCACAAAGCTACCCTAGTTGGTGCATTCCGAGGGTCGCTGGTCGGTGGTAAGCTCGGATCTGCTGTACAGACAGGAGTTGATAACTCCCCAACGAAGGGATACTCCTATGAGGGACTTGCTCAATCGCTGGAGACTAGAGGGCTGAAGATTATGAGCTATGATCAGTACAAGAATATTGCCAATCTCGCTTTCCTGAAGTACGGAACAAGACTTGTTCAGAAAGTGACGGGATCGTTTGATGACGATGGGAACTGGCGACATCTTAATGGTTACCTCATTCGAAGTGGAATACATGACAGCCAAAAGCGAGCAGATGGGTCGCAAGGGATTTATGCAGTCACTGGCGAAACTAAAACCTGGGTTCCTCAACCAAGACATGCTAAAGTCATGGGATATGAACGACTCAATGGGGGGTGGTATGAGCACTTGAGAGGAGCTAAGGCTGTCGAGGCTATACCTCAATTAGCCCAAGCTTTTTCAGGACAGGCGCCTGCGGTACTTGATGTTATACATGATGATGGGGTTAGCTGTCGTGTAATGTCAGCCCGTATTCATAAAGAAACCCCTCTACGTCTATCATTCGGGTTGTACATGGATATCTTCCCTCTTACACCCTACCAATATGGTCGAGCTACATCTACTACTTTCTATGGTGGAACTACCCGTATCTGGGAAGTAGACAACCAACCGATACTGTTAGGAGAGAGATACTATGACAAGGGAATGATATGGCTAGCGACGTATCCTGAAAGCAACTCCAATATCACATTCAGAGTCATGTTCGACGGCAAGATTGAGGAGGTGAGGGATCTGGAGGTATTTAAGGCATTACCCATAAACTACTAGGAGAATGGAATATAATCTCATCGCAGTACAGGAGGGGACAACAATCCCTCTCCTCGAGCAATTCAATCCGATTAAGAATCAGTGGTTGCTTCGCTGGGTAACTGCACCTACAGAGTATGCCGAAGTGCTCCTGGATGCAAAGCCCTCCCTGGAGACTATTAAGGACGTTGTCCTCACCTGGCATAATCTTCAGGTCGATAAGGCGATCCTGTGTGGGTTCAAGTGGCGAGACATGCCTGTATGGCTCAATAGCGAGAACCAGCTGAACTACAAGGCGACCTTCGACCTCGTGATGCAGTTCCAGGGCGGGCGAGGGACGCTCCCTGTAACCTTTAAGTTCGGGCATGACGGCGAGAGTGTCTACCACGAGTTTACCTCCGTCGATGAGCTGGCGGACTTCTACCTCTCCTCTGTAGCTTATGTCAAGGGCGTATTAGCTCAGGGGTGGGCGAAGAAGGACGCTATTGACTGGAGTATTTATGAGCAAGCATTGGCGACCTATGAAGGCTAAAGAGAAAGGCTGTGGGGCTATGGATGGATGGCTCTCGTGGATACGCCCTCCCCATCACGAGTTCTTCAAGACGGCTTGCATCCTCCACGATGAGCTCTACCTGCTTGGTGGATCTAAGGCAGACCGTTTGAAGGCGGATATACGCCTTTACCAAGACATGGTGCAACACTCCCTGCGCTACTTCCACGGGCGCAATGTCGGCTCTCAGGCGTGGTTCTTGTTCCTAGCCTACCTGTACTACAAGTGTGTCCGATGGTTCGGTAGTAGCCAGTTCTACTACCACTGAAAGGGTGGGGTAAAGAAAAGCCCCCATCCTTTCATAAATAGAATCCTACCTCATATTTACAAACTACGCCAAGGCGTGTGGATGGGGGCTTTATAGCTCTCTTCCACGCCTTGGCGTATTTGTCTTTTATGAGGTAGGGTCACAAAGATAATGATTAAACAGCATAACAATGAGACCACCATTGACTTACTACGGAGGAAAGCAAACGATGCTTAAGCATATTCTTCCCCTCGTACCGAAGCATAAACTCTACACCGAAGCCTTCTGCGGAGGTGCGACCTTGCTCTTTGCGAAAGAGCCTGCTGAAGGCGAGGTGATCAATGATATTAACATGCACCTCGTGAACTTCTACAACACGCTACAGCTCGACTATGATGCCCTCAAGGCTAAGATCGATAGCACGCTTCATGCAAGAGACATGCACGCTCATGCAAGCCATATACTGGCTTATCCAGAGTTCTTCTCGCATGTTGATAGGGCTTGGGCTGTTTGGGCATTGTCAAAGATGAGCTTTGCATCGATGCTTGATGGGACGTTTGGGTACGACTTCTCTGGAGGTGTAGCTAAGAAGGTGCGCAATGCTAAAGAGGAGTTCTGTCAGCACTTGGCGAATCGGCTGGAGCACGTGACCATTGAAAGTCGACACGCATTCGAGGTGATCGAGACCTATGACAGCCCTGAGACTTATCACTTCGTCGATCCACCTTACGTCAATTCAGATTGCGGACATTATGAGGGTGTCTTCGGAAACGATGACCTAGGTCATCTCCTTGACTTGCTGGCGCAAGTCAAGGGAATGTTCATGCTAACTATGTTCCCTCATGAGCAGATTGCAAGCTATGCAGAGAAGCATAACTGGATAATCCATCGTATTGAACGCTTCATATCTGCAAGCAAGACGAGCAGAAGGAAGCAAGAGGAATGGATGGTTTGCAACTATGAAGCACCGAACAAGGAGCAACTACTATTCTGATAGTATTAGAGCCACATTCGAACGTCATCCGAATGTGGCTCTAAGCTTCCTTGGCAGATACGCTTTTTAGGCTCTAAGCATACGCTTCGTTTCTTCTCAGGAGCTTCAGCTTGGTACGCTTCGTTCCTTTCGTGCCTGACGCTTCGTTTTGCCGATTATACCTAGGGGCGGAGGCTTAGAGGAAGCGCAGGTGTTGGGCGATCGTCGGAGCGAAG
>ERZ772986.127-NODE-127-length-46171-cov-13.806401_pt1 | contig 46171 bp, 44 predicted proteins | sample MGYA00511898_ERZ772986 | MGnify/ENA primary metagenome ERZ772986 (study PRJEB29015, sample SAMEA2737934) | human oral metagenome | biome: human oral; feature: human-associated habitat; material: dental | place: China | collected 2148 ... | reverse complement strand
CGAACTATAGTAATGATGTGGCTCAGCATTTGATTGAAAACAAACTCATTCCTGGCTGGGAAGAGTGGCGCATTGTAAGGCGGGAGTATACAGTTAAACTACATGGTACATCATCCCGTTTTGACTTACTCCTCACCAATGATAAAGGCGACGAGTTCTTGTTAGAGGTTAAGTCTTGTACGCTATTCTCCAAGACGGGCGCCATGTTCCCTGATGCTATTACAGAACGAGGGCGCAAGCATTTATTACATTTGAAAGAATTGCAAAACGAAGGTTATCATACAGGTGTTTTATTCCTCGTACAATGGGATAGGGCGCAGTGGTTCTTGCCTGATTATCATACAGATTTAGAATTTGCTAAAACCTTTAAAGAGGTAGCACCGTCTTTAGATTGGAAAGCCGTTGCTGTGGCGTGGGATGAGACTTTCACCATGCCTACAGTGACACGAGAATGTACCTATCCGAGTTATATCCTTGATAGGGAAGCATACGATAGCGGCGTGTATATCATGGTTATGTACCTTGATCACGATTTAGATCTCGAAATTGGTTCTAAAGGAATGATGCATTTTAATGCAGGGTATTACATGTACGTCGGCTCTGCCAAGGCAAATTTAACGAAACGCATTGAGCGCCATAAGCGGAAACGGAAGAAAATGCATTGGCATCTCGATTACTTCCGCGGACATTGTGAAATGATAGCAGGATTGCCGATTCGGACGAGTGGGCAGGATGCGGAATGTGCGTTGGCTGATGCGGTCCGTGGCGTTGCCGAATGGGATGTACCTAAATTTGGATCCTCCGATTGCGACTGTAACAGCCATTTGTTTGGAATGACGGAAAATCCGATACATAATAAAGAATTTATGGATGTGGTAGAAGAATTTAGGATGAATCAACTGGACTCATTGATTATTAATAATGACTGATAAGTGATGGATAGGTAGCTGATAATCGACTGATAAATAAGTGATAATTGATAGATAACTGATAATTGATTATTGGGTAACTAGTAAAAATACAGTATTTTGTACGGAGGTAGGTATGCAACGATATGCTATGTATGGATTACTATTCCTGTTGTGTATTTGTTTGCTTTCACTTGTGGGCTGTTCCTCAAGGCTGACAACCTTAAGTGGGGATCCTTATACGGCAGATGATGTAAAAGCAATGGTCGAAAAGCATTTCGAGACGTATCATCCTTGTCTTGTATTGCAGTCCTCTAAGGTTATTACGACAAAGCCTTATAAACACAATGAGTATACTTTTTTAGATGAAAATAATGGCTTTGTCTTTTCTGCGCGTGCTTCTGTGGAGGTACCTCAGTTGCCTATTCCTGGTGGACAACGGGTTACAACAGCTAATAAGAGATATGCAGAAGCGTATTTAAATCATATGAACGGAAATATAGCTGGCCTTGCTGCAAAGTATGGCTTTCACATAGCCACTCCTGAGGAGAGCGAAGCATTATTTAAATCTCAGATCATGCGACAAGAGGGTATAAGCACAGTACCTTTGTTTGAGGCGGATGATATGATATTTCTTAATCAAACATCAACGGGAGCTAACGCACTGGCTCTGTTACGTCAGATGTATGATCTATATAAACCTAATAAGGATGGCGTACTCGTAAGTAGTGTACATGGCCGTAAGATTGGTTTTTACTATTTGCCAAATGGTGAAACGGATAAGCGTAAAGCCCTGTATATAGAAAAGTTTAGAATCGGGGGCGACAAAGAAGAATGGCGTGATACCTTGATGAGTGGCATTGGTTACTCAGATGAAAATGCAGAGCACATTGAACGAAAGTTAGTTGTCCTTATTGATAGGAAAATACAACAGGCTGTGAGCGGCGAGTAGCTCGGGGAGAGGTGTATCTATGAAGATATTTATTAGGTGTTATCATTAGTTGTTGTATGTATTTGTACATTTTTATTGAGTGGTTGTTCTTTTATATGGACGACGGAAAACGGTGATCCTGCCACGCCAGAGGATATCAAGGCTAGTGTGGAAAAGGAGTTCAGCGTTGTTCATCCGCGTCTAGTTCTTCAATCTGCTGTGGTGGAGAAGGAGAAACCATTCCAGCGCAATGTATATGTTTTTTATGATGAAAGCAACGGTTTTTCTTTTACTACCAATTCTGTGGTGCATCGTCCAACTTTGCCAGTGCCTGGTGGTGAAAGGGATAATGATGCTGATTTTGCTTATTCTCAGGCGTATCTAGTTCATTTGAATTCTTTTTTGGTAGAGAGTGCTAAGCAGTATGGCATGCAGATGGTTACTCATGAGGAGGCTTTGGAGCTAGCTAAATCTAAAGCGACACGTGTTGCTGGCACTAACAAGATACCTCTATTTACGTACGATGAAATCGTCTTTGTTGATAAATCTATAACGGGTGAAGATGTTCTAACCTTTATGAAATCTATATATGGTTAGTATAAACCGCAAGATAATCCAGCTCTGTTGCATACTGAAAGAAGCATAGGCTTTTTCTATTTGCCAAAAGGGGAAGCGGATACAAAAAAAGCGAAGTATTTGATCTCATTTAGATTTATGGCAAGGAATGATTGGAAAGACACCATGCTAACAGGGATTGATAGCACTGGTAAAGATAGCACTGCTGTGGAACGAGACTTTGTTAGCATTTTAGATCATATAATAAAGCATGGGGCACATTAATTAATATGTTTACATGGAAAAGGGACGTGTAGTATAACTACACGTCCTTTAGATTTAGGCTTCATTTAGTATGAATGTTATAAGTTTGATTTTGCATTAATTTTCTTCAGGAGTTGTAGGGATTTTCTTTTGTGTTTCTTTCATAAAGAATGCAACAACAACGAGTACTGCTTCGAAGGCAACAACAACGAGTACTGCTTCGAAGGCAACAACAACGAGTACTGCTTCGAAGGCAACAACAACGATGTTAAGTACAATTATATTGATTTAGAATATATTTATAATAACTTGGAGTGATGTGTAAAAAACTATTAAAGTTTTGTAGGTACTGTTTAGTATACTATTGAGAAGAGTTAATTTGATAATAATAGTTTTATGAATTGATTGTAGTATTATATATTCATATATACTGCGAGAAGGAAACAACTGTCTTGTTGAAGGAGAGTATTTTTGATATATTAAAATTGATAAATTCGTTAACAGGGGGAAATATATGGGAATTATGAGACTTCTTGCTAATAAATGCTCAGCAGAGTATTTTAAAGCATATCGTTATTCATTAGATCATGAATCTAATTCCAGTTTGGATTATGAAGCTCCAAGAAATGTAACTAAGAGGATTGCAGAAACAAATCCACCAATAGGACGAGATACAATTGATTTAGAGTTATTAAGTAAAGAATATGCTCATTATGAGAGTTGCTTTACTTATTTTCTTGATGGGTCAAGACGAGTATATAAAGTAGATGATATGGTTTTTTCTTCCAATGGTGTAAAGTCGATATATCCTGTTATTGCTGGACAAGTTGCAGTTGCTTGTTGTAGGAGAGAAGCTAAAAGGATATATCCAGAACGAATAGTATATGAGTGTGATATTGCACTTCCTGAAAAGGCTAATATTGATGGAGCACATGGTTTTTTTGAGTCTATTGCAGAAGATTTAAAGGGAAATATATCAATCAATAAATTAAATATTCCATTTTCACAGATTTTTCCATATAGAACTAGTCGAGTTGGTGAAGAAAAATATGAAGATAAAGGAATTGCAAAAATTCAAGGTCGTATGATGGATCTTGAAAAAGAGGTAGTTGCTGATTTGGTTAGAGCGGGTAAACTTCATGATAGGAGTTATTTGATAAAAGATGGATCTCTTGAATATAGTTCTAGAAAAGAACGGAAAAGTGATAATCAACTAATGCTTTTCAAAAAAAATTATCGATATGTTGTTGGTGTATCTAAACGATTTAATCCTGAGTTGTATTTAGGTAAAAATAATAAACCTAACCCTGGGTTTATTGCAAATTTACCTTTATATCATCGGACTCCAGTTATATTATGTCAACATGAAAATATAGAGTTTGGGGTTTGGTATATTCGTATTCGTAATATCGCACGTACACGTAGCCCTTTTGATGGAGTTATTAAAGTTGAGAAAATGTTGGTAACTGATAAAGAGGTACAAGATAAACAATTAGATACTGAAACCATTAACCTATTAAGTGCACAACTTATTAATGAAAGAAATCCGGTTTGTTATGGTGCAGATTCTCGATGGGCAAATCATATTTATCCTATATATTTAACCGAGACATATATAAAACAACGATACATAAATACTGAAAGTTTTTTGCAATTATTTTAAGATAAGGTGACCAAATGGAACAAAGTAAAATCATTGGACGAGTTATCGCAACAGAGAAAAAACCAACAACTATTGACGAGTTTACTTTTTGGACGGATATTACGTCTAAGTTAAGTGCTTTTGATATTGTAAAAGTACAACATATTGATGAATCTTATTCTTATGGTGTTATTAAAAGTATTTCGCATATTACTGATGCTAGTAGTTTTTTAACGGGCTTTATTTCGTCAGATTTTGGAGATACAGAAATTAATGCACCTACAATTAGAGTTGGTATGCACTATGTAGAAGTAGCAGTTTCATATAATGATAAAAATATATATACTCCTGTTCATGATGGTGCGCCTGTATATTTAGCTACTATTGATGAGATTACAGCCGCTTTAGGTTTAGACCGTATAAAAAATAAGTTGGTTTGTGGTTCATTGAATATGTATGAAGGGACTAAAGATGAAATCAGCTTACCTGTTTCGTTAAATAGTAAGTTTTTAATTGGTCCTGAAGGAGCCCATTTAAATATATCCGGGATTTCTGGCCTTGCAGCAAAAACATCATATGCGATGTTTCTTATTAAATCTATTCAACATACATTTATGTTAGAAAATAAACGAAATAAGGAGACTGAGACGGTAGCTTTTGTTATTTTTAATTTAAAGGGCAAGGATTTAATGGCTCTTCATGAACCAAATGAGTTAGAGGATGAAACACGGGAAGAAAAAGAACTCATTTATAAAGAGTATGAAACTTTAGGCATACCGTTTAAGCCATTAGAAAATGTAAAGTATTTAATTCCATTTTATAGGTCTGGAGAAAGATCTAGTAGTTATTTGCCAAAAGAGATAGAAGAAAATTATATAAATGATGGGCAATTAAAACGATTTAAATATACATATGAAGATGATAAAGAAAGTATAGAAATGTTATTCGCAAATACTGATGACCCACAGCAAACTATGGAGGCTATAATTAGTAAGATTATTGATAAGAATGACCGAGATTTTAGTCATATTACAACGTGGGATGAATTTAGTGAAAAAATTGATGAATTGTCGCAAAAGTCATCAGATAGTGGCCGTCAAGCAAATGAAATTTCTGTACTAAGTTGGAGAAAATTTAAGAGAATTATCAATAAAACATTGAAAAATACTGGATTATTTGCTAATAGTATATCTGATAGTCGAGGTGATGAGTGTCGATTAGGAAATGAGTTGATGGATATACAAGCTAATGATATTAAGGTTATTGATATTGCAAAGCTACCAGAAGATAAACAGGCCTTTGTTTTTGGGGATGCTTTGAAAACTTTATATAATTTAAAGTTAGGCGAATATGATGATGATATAGACCCAACTAAAATTCCAGATAGAATAGTTGTATTTGTTGATGAGTTAAATAAATATGTATCTAAAGACTCTCCTAAAAATTCGCCTATTTTACGTCAACTATTAGATATTACTGAACGCGGTCGGTCATTAGGTGTTGTATTATTTGGTGCAGAACAGTTTAGGTCTAATATACATAATAGGATTACAGGTAATTGTGCAACTCATGCATATGGTAGAACTAATACCATTGAGACTGGAATGAAAGATTATTCTAGTTTTCCGAATACATACAAGAATATATTAATTCGTTTAGACCAAGGGGAATATTTAATTCAAAATCCAGTTTTTAGAGCGTTATTAAAGGTTAAATTTCCAAAGCCAGTATATAAACAATTTAAGAAGTAGGAGAGGGGTATATGACTGAGTATAATAATGAAAGAGATCATCAAATTGGGGCGAATATATTAGATAACTTAACAACAGGAATGTACTCTGATTCAAAAGTAATTTATCGCGAATATATTCAGAATGCTTGTGACCAGATTGATATTGCGGTCAAAGTAGGCCTATTATCTGAAGATACTGTAAAAAATCAGTGTCTGGTAGAGATATATATAGATCAACCTAATAAAAATATAAGAATTATTGACTATGCGACTGGTATAAAGTCTACTCAATTTAAGACAATTTTAGGAGATATTGCTAATTCTGATAAGAAAATAGGTGAAAATAAGGGCTTTAGGGGGATCGGTAGATTAGCAGGGTTAGCATATTGTGATAAACTAATATTTACGTCAAAATATAAAGATGAGTCTAATATATCTATTATGGAATGTGATGGCGCTCTTATGAGGCAACTATTGCAGGAAAATTATCACCATAAACAATATACTATTTTTGATGTATTGGATAGAATATTTTCTTTTTCTACAAGTGAATATAATAGTATATCTGAGCATTTTTTTCAGGTTGAATTAGTCAATGTAAATTTTGCTAATAGGGAGTTACTTGATGTTGACGAAGTACGTGAATATTTATCATTTGTTGCACCAGTTCCATACTCCTCTAAATTTTATATGAGTGCTGATATTTATAAATATGCGAATGACCATGGACATAAAATTGATGAATATAGGATTAAAGTTAATGGTGAAGAACTTTTAAAAGAATATAGCTGTAATTATTCATCTAGGGGAGAGGTTTCGGATGCTATTCATGGTCTAGAGTTTCAAGAGTTTACTAATAAAAATGGTGAGGAATTAGGCTGGATGTGGCTTGCAGTTACTGGTTATAAAGGTGCACTCCCTAAAACTTGTAAAATGAGAGGACTACGTTTAAGGAAAGAAAACATTCAAATAGGTGATGACCAAATTTTAGTTCCATTATTTTCAGAATCTCGTGGTGCAAGTTATTATATTGGTGAAATTTTTGCAACATCTCCTGATTTAATACCAAACTCTCAACGAGATAATTTTAATGGTAATGAAACTAGAAAAGATTTTGAAAGTGCTATACAGTCATATATCAAAAGAGAGTTAGATTCTATTTATCGCGTTGGTTCTGAATTACAATCTAGCATTAAAAAGATTAATAAAAATTATAATGACATTTCTACATTGCAAGAGAAAGTTAAGAAAGTTAAATATATAAATGATGAAGATAAAGTAGAAACAGAAGAAAAAATTAAGAATTTACATCAAGAAAATATTAATATTTTAAAAAAAATCAAAAGATTTGAACCAAAACAAATTGATAAACCTGCTACGCTAAAAGAGAAAGTATATAATATTCAAATAGAAGCTCTAAATTCAGCTAATTATCTAGGGGAAGATTGTAACAATAATGGAGATACAATTTCAACACATAAAGGAAATGACCAAGAGAAAAAGATTGGCGGAAATTTAGTAGACTTACCAGTGTCAAAAACATTCAAGCATAGAACTGATAGACTTTCTAATTTGAGTAAAAATGACCGAAAATTGATTGGTAGAATATATAAAGTTATTAAAAATAATTGTGATGATAAATTAGCAGAACAGATTATTAGTGCTATTGAGGATGAATTTAAATGAGCCGAAAGGTATTATTGTTAGAACCTAATTATAAGAATAAATACCCACCTATGCCGCTTATGAAGCTAGCAACATATTTTAGACGTTGTGGTGATGATGTACGTTTTTTTAAAGGCGATTTACGAGATCTAGCTGTTAAGCTTTTGTGTGAAGAATTATATATAGAGTTAAATAATCCTATTTTTGCTAAATACTATACAAGTTTTGAAAAATATATAAGGTCTGGAAAACGAAGTATTTTAGAAGATATATATTTATTAGATGATAATGAAGCTGTTATTTCAATAATTGATAGTTATAGGGGGCGCTTTAAGAAGAAGGATTATCCTAAATTTGATATTATTGCTATTACTACTTTGTTTACGTTTTATTGGGCTAAAACTATAGATACAATCAATGATGCAAAAGCTTTTATAAAAGAGTCTGGCCGTTTAATGGTAGGGGGAATTGCAGCTACCATTTTGCCTGATTATATAAAAGCCGAAACAGGTATTGTACCATTTGTAGGTTTATTAGATAAACCAGGAATGATAGATAAAGATAATAAGGATATTATTGATGAACTACCTTTGGACTATTCTATTTTAGAAGAGATTGAATATGAATATCCTGCTCGTGATGCATATTTTGGTTATATGACTAGAGGATGTATTCGAAGTTGTGCTTTTTGTGCGGTGAAAACATTAGAGCCTCAATATAAATCATATATTAGTTTAGCAGATAAAATTGATATAACTATTAATCAGTTTGGTATTAAACGTGATTTGTTACTAATGGATAATAATGTATTTGCATCTGAACAGTTTGATGACATAATTGATGAAATAAAGTCTTGTGGATATTCTAAGGGTGCTAGATACGAAGCATCTAATGAATATGAAATTACGTATGATAATTTACAAAGTAGCTATAATGACCGTGCTTATAAAAAGAAAGTTATAAAAATATATGATGCTATTGCTAATAAATTAGAAGGTGAAGAGGCAGGAGCTTTTTATAATGAACGAGATCGGCTTGGCTTATTGTATGAAGTTACTGTTACAAAGGAGGGAGTAAAGGAATTTGATAAGTTAGCCTCTTCTTTATATAAAGCCAAATTTAAAACAAAATCACGTCAACGATTTATTGATTTTAATCAAGGAATTGATGCACGACTTGTTACTGAAGAAAAAATGAAAAAGTTATCTGAAATAGCTATTAAGCCTCTGCGAATTGCATTTGACCATTATGAGCAAAAAGAGATTTATGAACAGGCACTACGGGTAGCAGCAAAATATGGTATAGATAATCTTTCCAATTATTTACTATACAATTTTAATGACAAACCAGAAGAATTATATTATAGAATGCGTCTTAATGTAGATCTGTGTGAGGAGTTGGGGGTTTCAATTTATTCTTTTCCTATGAAATATCATCCAATTACAGATCCAGATTACTTTAGAAATCGTAATTTTATTGGTAAGTATTGGAACCGTAAATTTATTCGTGCTATTCAGGCGGTTTTAAATGCAACAAAAGGGAAAATAGGAAAGGGGATGTCATTTTTTAATAGGGCATTTGGTAAAAATATTGATGAATATTGGGATATCTTATGGATGCCTGAAGCTTTTATTATTTATAGAAGTACATATGAGAATAATAACTTGATTTCGGAATGGCGAAATGTTTTTAGGTCACTATCTACAGAGCAATTAATTATTGCTAAAGATATTATTAGTCATAATAAATTTACTGATGATATTATAGATTCAATTCAAGATGAGAAAGTTAGAAAGTTATTGAAATATTATAAAATTGGTTAAAATTAGACTTTTAGTTGTATTGTTTCGAAGAATGAAAATTGGTACTAATTTATTTTATTGTAACTATAAAATATGAATATCTAGAAGTATATTAAAATTTATAGTTTTGATAATAATGGCATCAATATAATAAAACTGTTATAATAATATGATGAATTGTAATCAGTGTTAGTAAAATGAGGTGAGATTGTGGCAGACCAACAATGGTCCCATGGGAATATTCATCCCGTTCAGATTGATAAAGAAATGAAGAACGCCTATATCGATTATGCAATGTCCGTAATCGTAATGCGTGCTCTTCCTGATGTGCGCGATGGCTTGAAACCAGTACATCGTCGTATTTTGTACGCGATGCACGAAACAGGCATGACGCCAAATAAACCATATAAGAAATCTGCTCGTATCGTCGGTGACGTTCTCGGTAAGTATCATCCACATGGTGATAGCTCCGTTTACGACGCAACGGTTCGTTTAGCGCAAGATTTCAATACGCGCTACCTCTTAGTAGACGGCCACGGTAACTTTGGTTCCATCGACGGCGATAGTGCCGCTGCGATGCGTTATACCGAAGTACGTATGGCGAAGATTACAACGGAAATGCTTGCCGATATCGACAAGGAAACTGTTGATTTCATGCCGAACTATGATGAAAGCTTGCAAGAACCAACTGTATTGCCAGCGAAGATTCCAAATCTTCTCATCAATGGTTCCAGCGGTATCGCCGTAGGGATGGCGACAAATATTCCGCCGCACAACCTTAACGAGGTGTGTAATGGCCTTGAAATGCTCATCGATAATCCAAATGTAACTGTGGACGAATTGATGACACAAATTAAAGGTCCGGACTTCCCAACTGGGGCGCTCATTTTGGGCCGTGATGGCATTAAAAAAGCGTACTCCACAGGTCGTGGTAGCGTAAAAATGCGCGCTCGTGCAACCATTGAAGAAATGGCGAAGGGCAAGCATAAAATCGTAGTAACTGAGATTCCGTACCAAGTTAACAAGGCTCGCGTTATCGAAACGATTGCGAACTTGAGCCGTGACAAGGTCATCGACGGTATCACAGCACTTCGCGACGAATCTGACCGTCAAGGTTTGCGCATCGTTATCGAATTGCGCGCTGACGTGCAACCAGATATCGTGCTTAACAAATTATATAAACATACTCAATTACAAGAATCGTTCGGCGTGATTATGTTGGCCCTTGTGGATGGTCATCCTCGCGTATTGAATTTGAAAGAAGTATTGGGTTACTACTTAGATCATCGCCTCGATGTCATCGTACGCCGCACTCAATTCGAGCTTAACAAAGCCGAAGCACGTGCACATATCTTGGAAGGCTTGTTGATTGCCCTTGACCACATCGATGAAGTAATCGCTACAATCCGCAGCTCCCAAACTGATGAAATCGCACGTAACGCATTGATGCAAAAATTCGGGCTTTCAGAAAAACAAGCAGTAGCCATCCTCGACATGCGTTTACGCCGTTTAACAGGCTTGGAACGCGAGAAAATCGAAGAGGAATACAAGGAATTGTTGGCATTGATCGAAGATTTGAAAGCTATCTTGGCTAGCGAAGCGCGTCAACGTCAAATCATCAAAGACGAACTGGAAGATATGAAGAAGAAATACGGCGATCCTCGTCGCAGTGAAATCACTATCGATACGTCCGACCTTGATGTAGAAGACCTCATCGCTGACGAAGAAATGGTTATTACCTTGACGAAACAAGGTTATATCAAACGCATGAACGCGAACGTATATCGAAACCAACATAAGGGCGGCGCTGGCGTTATCGGCATGAAGACGAAGGAAGACGATTATGTAACACAAATTATGCATGTTCGCACGCATAATACATTGTTGTTCTTCACGTCCACTGGCCGTACATACCGCCTCAAAGCGTACGAAGTGCCAGAAGCAGGTTCCCGTAACTCTCGTGGTACCGCTATGGTCAACGTATTGCCACTGGCTGTGGGCGAATCCGTTACGACTATGATCGACCTTGAACGCATCCATGAAAATGTAAACTTATTCATGGTTACTGAATTCGGTGTTGTAAAACGTACGGCTATCGAAGAATACCGCAACATCCGTCGTTCTGGCCTCAATGCGATTAACCTTGATGAAGGGGACCGTTTGATTTGTGTTATCGTAACCACAGGCAACCAAGATATCTTGATTGGTACGAAACTTGGCATGGCCATCCGTTGCAACGAAGAGGACGTTCGTCTCATGAAACGTGCGGCTCATGGTGTACGCGGTATAAAATTGAAAACAGGCGACGTTGTTGTAGGCGCTGGTGTTCTTGAGTCTGATGAAAGCGAAGCACAAGTGTTCACCATTTCCGAAGAGGGATATGGTAAACGCAACGAAGCGGATGCGTACAATGTACAAAAACGCGGCGGTATCGGTACAAAGAACTTCCGCATTAACGACAAAACTGGCGATGTAGTAGCCGTTGAAGTCGTTCACAATGATGACGAAGTGATGTTAATTTCCGAACAAGGCAAAATCATTCGCTTTAACATGAATGATATTGCTGTGAAAAAAGGCAAAGCCATTTCTGGTGTTAAAACACAAAACCTCGACGACGGTGATAAGGTAGCTAGCATTGCTGTAATTCCTGCATCTGAAATCGAAAGCGAAGAATAGAATAGGATAGGATGATGAAAAAATGGTTAGCTGCCATCATGGCAGCAGGATGCATATTTTTCGGTAGCTTTGGTATAGCCCATGCCGCTGATTGGTACTACGTTGATGCGGATACAGACGATTCCGCGTGGTTTATCGACAACTCGTCAGTATTTAAAACAGACTCGATGGCACGTATCTTGGTGAAAGCCAACAATGTAGAAGGTTATACCTATATCTACACCGTTGAAATTAATCGCCCAGATAGCACATGGACAGAAGCTAACGCAACCGTGTATAGCCAATCTGGTGTACCTTTGTTGAGTAGCAATGAAAAACAAAAACCTGTGAAAATTGAGAAAGATACAATAGGGGCAGAAGTAATGCAGGCCCTTTGGGGAAAATAATTCAATATAGATGCTTGGAACTCAATTTTCTGAATAGTATTTGTGATACGTGTGTTTAGGGATTGATGGGTTCGAAAAAACTCCACCGGCCGGGTCTGACTCCGGCCTATGGCCTCCGCAGGGCCAAAGTCATTTTTTCGAACCCATCAATCCCCTTTATCATCCATCATTTATACAAATTCAGAGAATTGAGTTCTTTTTATCTATAAAATTATTTTCAGTAAAGGACCAGAAAGGGGGACATCGGCCGAGTTTGACTCCGGCCTGCGATCTTCGCAGGGCCATAAGTCGGGTGTGGGCTAACAGAGGAGCATAGCGACGTATGGGGGGCGCAGTACATTTTATGTAAAAGTATCACAAAAAATTAGCTTTCACGCAAAATACATTTAATATATGGTATAATAAATTAAATTTGATTTTATACGAGGTGAAATATATGAAAAAATTACTAGGTACATGTTTAGCTGCTGCTGCAATTTGCGCATGTGGTTTCGGTTCTGCTAGTGCTGTTAACTGGCAAGTATTTGGTCAAGATAGTGCAGGTATCACTTGGTCCATCGATCAAGATAGCGTTCAAAAAAGCGATAAAACTGCAACTGTTATGATTAAAGCTCAAGATTCTGAAGGTTATCATTTCATCGCAACTGAAGAATTCAATCACAAAAAGAAAACTGTAAAAGACCAAAAGGTTGTATTGTATAATCCTCAAGGTTACGCAGAACGTGAAGATAAAGTTGATGGCAAAGATCGTCCAGTTGTTGCTGGTTCCCCATCCGAAGCAGTTTACAACTTCTTATGGCCTCAACAAGCAAAATAAGGTAAAAAATAATATATACTTTATACGACAAAGCAGCTCGAAGGAGCTGCTTTTTTGCTAATTTAGTATAACGTAATATAGTACATTGTAATATACTATATCGTGTTATACTAAACGCCAATTCCTACTATCCCAGTACGTTGATGAACGGCCTCTAAATTTGTTATGCTAGTAATATAGGAGGAATTTAAACTTTCACAATAGGTATGATTATACAGAACGAGGAGGTCCTCATGTCCCAATTTAAATTTATCGACAAACGCGTGCCCATCGCGCTCGACAATCCGTCCATTTACCACGATATTTCGAAGTGTAAGAATTGCACCTTGTGCCGTCGCGCTTGCGCAGATGTGATGAGCGTGCTCGATTACTACGACCTCGAGGCGACTGGCGATGTGCCGGTGTGCATCCATTGCGGTCAATGTGCGGCTGCCTGTCCATTTGATTCCATGCATGCGAAATCTGAGCTTGATAAGGTGAAAGCGGCCATTGCCAATCCTGGCAAAATCGTTGTCATCCAAACGGCGCCGGCTGTGCGCGTGTCCATCGGTGAAGGATTTGGCTTTGAACCAGGCACATTCTTAGAAGGCAAAATGGTGAGTGCCCTTCGCAAACTCGGCGCTGATTACGTAGTTGATACGAACTTTGGTGCGGATTTGACCATCATGGAAGAAGCGTCTGAGCTCGTGGACCGCTTAAACAACGGCGGTACCATTCCTCAATTCACATCCTGCTGCCCTGCATGGGTGCGCTTTGCGGAAATCTATTTCCCTGAACTTATTCCGAATTTGTCTAGCACCCGTTCTTGCATCGCCATGGAAGCGGCCATGATTAAGACGTACTTTGCTGAGAAAAAGGGCATTAATCCGGCGAATATCGTGTCCGTCAGTGTTAACCCTTGTACGGCGAAAAAGGCCGAAACTAAGCGTGTTGAGGAGAATGCGGCGGCTCGTTATTACGATGATGAAAGCCTCGGCATGGATACGGATATTTCCATTACCACACGTGAATTCATTCGTTGGCTCAATGATGAAGGTGTTGATTTTGAAAGCTTAGAAGATTCTCAATTTGATGATTTGATTGGCATGGAAACTGGCGCATCCATCATCTTTGGTAATACAGGTGGCGTTATGGAAGCAGCTATGCGTACAGCGTATAAGCTCATCACTGACAAAGAGCCACCTCCATATGCATTGACTCACCTCGAAGACGTTCGCGGCATGAACGGCGTAAAAGAAGCGACTGTACAACTCGGCGATGACGTGACATTGTCCGTTGCTGTTGTACACGGCGGTAAAAATACCCGTGATTTCCTCAACGCTTTGAAAGAAAATGGCAAACACTATGACTTTATCGAAGTTATGGCTTGCCCTGGCGGCTGTATCGGTGGCGGTGGTCAACCACGCACTAAATTACCACAAGCCGTAAAAACAAAAGAAGCCCGCATTGGCGGACTTTACAAAGCTGATGAAGAGTACAAATACGTGGCATCCTATGAAAGCCCTGAAATTCAAGAACTATACAAAAACTTCTTGGGCGAACCACTAGGACATAAAGCTCACGAACTATTACATACACACTTCACAGACCGTAGTGCACAACTAGGGGACCGCAAAGACGTGGTGCCTGAAACATGCCCTACATCACCTAAATACAAAGGGTAATTATAGTTAGACCCTATCGGCCCCTCAAAGCCGACACGCTACTGCGCTACGCGGAGCCCGAAGTCGTTTTGAGGGGCCGATAGGGTCTTTCTCTATGTACGTTTGTGGTTTGGGTGATGTATGGGCATAATTTTGCATTTATATGGTACAGAATTTACACGTTTGTGATTGTATACTTGTCTTAAGGATGGTATTGTTATTTTGAATGGACCGAGTTGTATATACAAGGTTTGGTCAGTGTAGAGGTTAGTAAGGGGATTAAGAGCTATGATTGACGAACGGATTGTGGAGAATAATATTTTTAGTTTTGCGACGAATGAGTTGTCGCAGGATGCATTTATTTGTTGGTGTTTGAATTGGATTAATATGCCTGTTCGTGATGATAATGCAAGTGGGCGTCAGTTTGGGGCTCGGTTTTTATCTCGTTTGTTGAATGAGGCTTATGATGTATCTGGTGTTAACCAGATATATATTTTTAGGCAGTTACTTAATATTGATGTGCTTGTATTGGTTCCAGAACTACAAGTAGCTTTAATTATTGAAGATAAAACATCATTACAGGAGCATGGTAATCAGATCAATCGGTATAAATATTTGCTTTCAAAAACATTTGAATCAAATCAATACAATGGATTGGATATATATCAACATCTTTCAGATGATAAAAAGGAACAACAGCAAAAACGTGATGAGACTACTTGCTGGGGCGCGGTGAATAGTATTCGATGGGCATTACGAGATGAACCGGGAGAATTGGATTTGTCAAAGTATACGATTCATACTGCGTATTTGAAGACGGATTGGTTCAATGATGATGACTGGAATACGGTTTGGGAACTGGAGAAGGATCCAAAGGTTAATACCTATGTGGATGGGCCAGAGTTCTTATCCTTGTTACTGTCTTGTCGTGAGTGGAATAATCCAATTTTAATGAGCTTTGTGGATTATTTGAGCTCTAAAATTAGGGCTACTATAGAGCATAGCTGTTTTTGGGAATGCTATAAGGATATTGATGGGCATATTCGTTTTTATATCCAAGATACTGCAATTGCCCAACGGAGATTTTTGCAGATTGTATTTAATCAGCCAAATCACGAAGTACCATTTATGACCGACTTGAAACAACACGTTGAGAATATTGACGATTCGTATGTATATGGTCGTATAGATGATGCGTCTCATACTCATACGATTCAGTATGGTAGCAGCTTTGGTACCCCTTGGTCTTTGATGCATTTTTGGCCACGTTCTCTAGACCGAACTGTTGATGCCGATTATTGGGGCTTTCAAAATACAAGTGAGGATAATTTAACTGTTAAGCCCTATATGTTTTGGCGCGTTGATAAAATTAAAGAAGGTCCAGTTTTGAGTTTGCGTTACTATACGTGGTGGGAAAAGGGCGCCGGTGATAATGGTGAAAGCAATACCTGCTCATATAAAACTCGTGTGTATAATTATATAAAAGATCGCATATTATCATTAGAGAAGATTTCTGCCAAATTGGAGGCTATTAATAAGCTATATTGTTGTACAGCTGATAAGGGAGATATATGCTCTGAAGGTAATTTATATAAGCAATATGAAAACACTCTATTACAATTTAAATTGCATAAGATACTAATTGATTGGAATGATGCGGATAAGCGTGCACAATTTATATCCTTAATGCGTGATTTAAATGCAGAATTAACGCAGGAGATAGAAGACGTGAAATGGGATCTTGTGCGTAAAGGGGTGCTAAAGTAGAGGTGACCTTATGACAGAGGAAGAGTTATATAATCGTTATCATGAAATACAATCAACATATGTAGAGGTTAGATTTATTGATGGAGAGTCATTGATAGGCAAGTTAGATTCTTTTGTTTCTGGCGTTAGTAATGAACCTGATGAAGCATCGATATATGTTGGTAGTTACGAATTGTATGCTAGTGAAATCAGTGAAATAGTAGAGGTTTTATGATGTATTAGTAATAGTATTCAAGGCTTATAATTTTAGGGATAATAATAGCATAGATTATAAAAGACTCGTATCACAGCAAATGATACGAGTTTTTTATGTTTATGTATTTTATTCGTAATAGGAATCAGCTAATTGACCATCTTGGTCTTGGATGATCCAGTTATTATTGTTTTTTACCATGGTTACATTGCCGGTGAATGTTTGATGTTTGATACGGCCGTTAATGAGGTCTTTACTTTCAATGCGATAATTATATACGACGGTGTCTGGTGAGACGGATACAGCTTTTGCTGAAAGTAATGTGGTGGATAGGGTTGATTTATATCCATTGCGCCAGTAGTCGTAGGTACCGAGGCTAGCACGTTGTTCATCAGATAGGTATGTGTAGGCATTAGCAAAGTCTTTATTGGTTAGGTAGCGATAGTAGTTTTGTAACGCTTTTGTACTTTCTTCAACCGCATTATTTTGTACCACGGATTGTGTATTTGTTGATGCTGGTTGTGTGGTAGGTGCAGCTTTCACAGGTGCATTCTTACTGTTAGTATTCGTATTGGTAGAATAGTGGGTAGGTGTTGTATTGTTTATAGGATTAAAACTAGTAGCGATAGTGGCAGCACTCAAACCAATGCTTATGCTTATGAGTACGACATAGGCAATGATATACAATGCTGTAGATGTGGAGGTTGGCGAAGGCCGGAGCCCATATTGTTGTTGGATTTCTGGGGTAATTTGGATGTAGGAGGTTCTTTCACCATAGTTATTGGTATATGTATCACCTTTGGTTAGCATTAAGATTAAGAACCAAATTGGTCCTACAATGGGAATAAAATTGATTAGAAAGTACCAACCAGATTTATTGGTGTCGTGTAGACGGCGGACGGTAATAGCTAAGCCTGGAAGGATTAATGCTAAATCGATAATACCTAGAAGGATATATAAGACAATAGCAGTCATAATATCGTTAGTTACTAATTTAATGATACCCATTATGATAGGGATGATTGTTAGACAGAGAGAAATCATCAAGTTATATCTGAAAAATTCGCTACGGCTGGCACGACCTTGAAATTCAGTATATTTCTTGGTGAGCACAAATGTAAGTGTGTCTAGTTCGTTGAGTTCAAAAGGATCCCAGTCATCAACAGGACTGGTTTTTTGTGGTGGTGGAGTTCTTATTGCTTCTGGTGTAGTTGTATCTGTAGCTACTGGTATTCCACAATTGCTACAGAATAATGTACTGGGTTCTAATGGGGTGCCACAATTGCTACATGTTAATTGTGCTTGCGGTTGGCCGCAAATACTGCAAAATTTGGCGCCTTCCGGTAGGGGATTGCCGCAATGTTGACAAATCATGATTCTCTCCTTGTCTTGTTTTGTATATGATAGAAATATGCTTTAATTTTAACTCTATACATCACATGCCTTCAAGTGATTTTAATTTCTGAATTTTTTCTTCAATGTTTCTGAATTTTTCATTTTATTGAAATAAGTGTCTTGTTTTGATTTTATGCAGTGACAAAGAATGTGAATTGGTTTAGCACTTGTTTTTGAATAGGTGTAGTACAACCGATATCCATCTGCTGTTTTCATATGGTAGACGGGATATCCAAGAACATCAATTTTGCTATTGTGAGTGGCATCGATTTGTGTTGGATCATCTGTTACGTATAGGCGGGTAAGCATTACCATAATATTTTTACGCACTCTTTTATTAACACTTGTATAATCTGTCAAGAATTGTTTCTCTAGTTCAAATTTTTCGTAAATCCTTAGCATCATCTAGACGCTTTGGATCGTTCTCATATGCTTTTTCATCTTCCGCCATCAATTGTAGTTGCATTTCTAGCTCATGAATTTTTTGTGCCGATTGATTTTCTTGGTTCTATTTTATATAGTATCATACAACAACCTTTTGAAAAATTGTTTATGTGAAAGCTTTAATATCACTTACTATTTATTGTATATAGTTAAAAAAACAGAGTTGATATACGGTGTAATGTAGATATACTATAAGCACAAAAAACTCTACCCTAGATTTCCTAAGGTAGAGTTTTCATCTATAAATTTCTATAATACGATGCTTATTGTATCGTATATTTGTTTGCTATATAATAAGTCTAAGATAGTTAGACGAGGTTGGGCCTCTCTTCGTTATTGAAGGGAGGGGTAAGCCTATGAGTGATTATGAAATCATCATGCTCCTATTGCAGGTGATGACTGTTGTTATCGCTTTTGGAGCACTGATAGCGCTTATTTGCCTTACAAAAAGCAAATAGCCCTCCGTTACCGCTTGGTAGCTAGATAAACGAAAAGGCCATTTCCTAAGTAATTTAATTTTCGAGATGAGCCTGACGTTACGACTCGTCTGACTATCTTCTTATATTATAATAAGGTTATGATATATCGTCAAATTAAGATGAATGAGTGAGGTATAGTGTTTATTGCTATAATCTTAATTTAAGGGTTAAGAGGTGAGTCTGTTGAAACATATGCTTATAAAACTCTTGTTAAGTTCTATTCTTATCATTAGTTGTATGGGGCAAACTGTGTTTGCCAAAACTGATGATGCGGGCGTCTTATCCGGTTTAGAATCTAATTCGGATATGTACTCTTATTTGAATTATTACCATTATTCTTTATGGCTAGCAGATCATCGTTATTCTAGTCACGATATGTACATCTCTGCTGACCAATCGGTTATTATTTCATTATGGGATTTGCGTACACAACCGAGTACAATATATATTATAAAATCTGGGTATGCAACTAATAAAGGGGCTATGGTAGGTATGACGCGAAGCGAAGTAGAATCTCTTTATGGGCCGCTTCTTGAGGATACTGAAGGGGGACGACCAGCAGAACCATATGGAGATATCTATCATGGATATGATACATATACTGGGTATTATGTGGGTGAATACGTAGGGTATCACAATGAAGGTTTATCTTTTGTATTCAATAAATATACGAATCAGGTTGTATTGATTCGATACCAACGTAATCGGCATGGCAATAGTAATGTGCTAAGTGATGTAAGAGAATATAACTTATTACCTTATTTATTATAGTGTATGAGGTCTTAGGAGAGTCTTATGTTAAAACGTATTTTATAATGTTAGCAGTAGCGTTAGCTTTCACCATACCTAGCCAAGCGATATCGATACAGGAACTCAAGTTGTCACCACAGTTTAAGGTGATGTATGAGGTAACGCCTGATGTTCCTAATGCGGATGAGCATACTACATGCTATTTAGATACGAAATTCATAGAGGTATTAGAGTATGCACCACCTATGTATAAAATTAAAGCTACGGTATACAATGCGTACGAATCACCGAGGAACCCTTAGGCGTATTCTCTTTTGATGGGCAGTCGTTGCCGATTCAGGTGAAAGCCTCGACTCGTGCTATTTTGCGCACGGCGCTTAATACAACACGTTATGATATAGCAGATACATTATACTATGAAGCATATCGTATACATTTTGAGGATGTGGTGGTGAAATGAGACCGATGATGAAAGTACTATATATAGGAATGGCGATGATACCTATATAGATAAGGATTCCATCAAATCCTCTAACGGGCCGAATGGCAATGGCCCCTGTAGACTTTGGCTTTGCAGGATATCTTTTGGCTAACCGCTTGTATGAACATGTGTACGGCCTGCAATTTGATGATGTAGTTGTGAAATAGGTTGTGCTTATTTGTCTAGCAATAGAATTTAATTTCCTAACTAGTAGGGTTTTATTGTAAAATTGAAAGTAAGTTATATACTATTGTGTCCGCATGAGAGGAGACCCTTATGTCTAAAAAGAAGATTATCATTGCCGTACTTGTAGCCATTGTGGCCATTGCTCTAGGCTGGTATTTCTTGTACTTTACAAAAACACCGGTCTATTCCTTGAACCTTGCTCGTGAAGCCGTAGAAAAACACGATGTGAATGCTTTCAAAAAACATGTCGATGTAGATTCTATCATTGGTTCAGGCTATGATGATGTTGTGGCTATGCAACTGGAAGATCCTGAAATTAAAGACAACCCACTTAAAGGCCTTGCTGAGGTGATGTTCCAAGGTTTGAAACCTAAGATTGTTCCTATTTTGAGCAATGAAATTTACAATGCTATTGCAAAGCAACCTGAAAGTTCAGACCAAAATGCTCGAGAAAAACAAGCAGCTGATGAAATGAAAGAAAAAACAGGTGTCAAAGACCTTGAGTTCAAAAGCATTGGTTCTGCCACTGTTGACGGTAATAGTGCCGTTGTGCCTGTTACATTTAACTCTAAAGAACTTAATCAAGACGTAACATTTAACCTTGCTATGAAAAAACTTGATGATGGCACATGGCAAGCCGTTAAAATCAACAACTTTAAAGAATTTCTTGCTCTTGTAGAACAACATGAAAAACAAGGCAAGACAAAATAGAGACCTCAAAAATTCTAAATAGTTGTATAATAACAGAATAGAATACACTACACATACAAACAGCCAGTACTGCGATTGCGGTACTGGCTATTTGTGTATCTTAAGATAGCAGATTAGTTGTATTTAGTTTTCTAGTTAGCGATTCTCTGGAAACACAACATGTTGCTGTAGTTTAAACTCCGGATTATTCGTAGAATCAAAGAATTCAATCATATTCCGTAATTTTTGGACTTCTTCAGCACTTAAAAATTTTGGATAAAAGATGGTATAGATAAAATGATAGGTACCCTTGCTTTCACCATTGAATATGGCATCCTTAGGTACGCGATACTGTATGCTGTTTAGATTTTTTATGCGTGAATATTGATTCAACTCATTGAGATTTTTCACCGATGGAAGCACGTAATTGGCGAGTAGATTGTCAGTAGGCACCTTATTCAACACCGGTTTATTATCGAAATAGGCGATACCTGCGTGATATAAAGGGTAACTATGGACTATTTTCACTCGATACATACAAATCATTTATGGAAACACAAGATTGCTATATCAAAACGATTTTGCCAGACCCAGAATTTACCTATTGTCCTCCGTCAGTTATGACCGTCATAGCGGGGCACAATATGATTCAGAACCTACTGAAAACGCCATGTGTATGGACATAAAAAACGCTATCTTAGATTGTCTAAGATAGCGTTATATCTATATATTCATATAATATGATGATTATTGTTTAGAACAAAAGTTTGATATATAATAGCTGTAGGATAGTTAGACGGGGTTGGGCCTCTCTTCGTTATGAAGGGAGGGGTGCGTATGAGTGGTTATAAAATCATTATGATTATCCTTGGAATGTTATCAGTGATGATATCCTTTGGAGCCCTTATAGCGCTTATTTGTCTAGCAATAGTAAAATAGCCCTCCGTTACCATCTGGTAGCTAGGTAAAACGAAAAGGCCATTTCTACAAGTTTGTATTGTTTTGAGATGAGCCCGACGTTTCGACTCGTCTGACTATCCTCTTATATTATAGATAGAATTATATATATCGTCAAATACGAATAAACCATAAAACAATAGGCACAATGCTTCTCAGCATAGTATACTTATGCTAGTAAGGTTGTGCCTTTTTCGTTAGGGTTATTATATTGTTATATCATATCGTTTTTGAGGGTTAGATATTTGTGAATATGTGTAAATCAATTATAAAAATTGTTTTAGACCTCGTCGTAAAGCTATTACTCTTAGTAATTTGGTGTATTTCCATATATGTTTTTTGTGGCTTAATTTATGATCGTTATGTATTGGAATTATACCCATTAGGTGATAAAGTTCTAGTACTGATTTTTACGTTTGGTAATATATGGATTATATCCTGGCTGATTTTGTGGTGTAAAAAACTGCATCCATTTTTATCTAAACCTAAGATATATTATTCATGTAAATCTTGGATAGCAGAAAAAAGAGAGGCTTCTTTTGCTTTTAAATCTTTATTCTTTATTATTGAATTAATATTGAAAGCCTATGGTATATTGTGGAGTACCCTGTTAGTTGTTATATTGGCCCTAATTCTTACACCCTTATTATTACAACTTAGAAAGCTCCTTTCTTGGATATCTTTATAGAATAAATCATCGTAGTTTAGTTTTATATTTTTACCTGTAAATATGCAGTGATATTGAATTATACCTGCATAACAGGTATAATGAAGGAGAAATATTCTATGATTATTAGTTTTAAGGATAAGGATACTATATCATTAGCGGAGTTATACTTATGAAAAATTATATTCCTATTCCAACAATTAGTGGGATGTTAAAAGAAGAATTTATGGAACCACTTGGTTTGACGGCTTATCGACTAGCAAAAGATATTAAAGTACCTGTGTCTAGAATTCAAGAAATTTTACATGATAAGCGGAGAATTACTGCAGATACGGATTTACGGCTTTGTAAATATTTTGGTATGTCTAATGGTTTTTTCTTGAGAGTTCAATTGGATCTTGATTTGCGTGAAGCTCAGACAAATAGTCGTTTACTTGAAGCGTTACAGTCAATACAACGTTGTACTGCTATTCCTGTAGATGATATTTAAATAGATGATACAAAACAATAAATTGAAATTAATCGATATATCTGCTACACTATATATATGAATAATGATTCTTAGTGTTATATGTAGATAAAGGAGTTCCTATGTTATTTGTAGAATATCCAAAATGCACAACTTGCAAAAAAGCAAAGAAGTTCTTAGACGATCATCACATTGAATATACGGACCGTGATATTAAATCTGAAAACCCTACAGCTGAGGAAATCGCTGCATGGTACCCTCAATCTGGGAAGGATTTGAAAGCGTTCTTTAACACGTCTGGCTTGATTTATCGTGAGCAACAATTAAAGGATAAGTTGCCAGGTCTTAGCGAAGAGGAAAAATTAGCTTTGCTGGCGTCTAATGGTATGCTCGTAAAGCGTCCAATTTTGGTATTAGAAGATAAGGTCTTGGTAGGCTTTAAAGAAAAAGAATGGATAGAAGCTCTCAATTTGTAAAAATTGTATATGCGATTTTTAGTGTGTGTTGTGTGGACTATTAATGCAGTGGCTGTGTCCAATATCAATAATGATATGCATACCAATGGTAAAGCATGGATGAATCTAAAAATATCCGCGAATGTTATTAAAAAAGATACAAGTGCGTAGAAGTACACAATTTAAAACGTTAAAAATATGCTATAATTAATATACTATTTATAATTTAAAGAGAGTGTTTATTATGCATATTACAAAGCCTCTACTATGGCTGTTAGAACCGTATATCGTATACAAAGCTTATTTGTGGGGGCTTCGTTTTTATTCGCATCCTGTGACTTGGGAAGGGGAACCTGATTGGTTTTCTTTAACGCTAACCACATTACTTGCCATTGATGCCATCGTATTACCCCTAGTATTGCTATATTTGCCCGCGTGCAATCCAGATAAGGACGTTCCTAGATGGATTTTAAAAATCGTTAGCCCTCTAGATCGTTTTGTGGATTGGGTTGAAAGTAAACAACTTGGGGCCGTATGGATGAAAATTATCGGTGCCTTATGGGCCTTTTTTATATACCTCGTGCCTATCTATATCGGTGGACAATTAGCTATGGCCGTTGTTGTAGCACTTATTTATGATGTACTCACCTGGGCAACCATGCAAGTATAATTAATCCATATAGGAAATTGTGGAATCCTTATATAAATATAGGAATAGAAAAATCGCGACTAGTTAATTAGTTTCTAATCAACTAGTCGCGATTTTTAATTTATTAGACACCAGTAAGTCCTTTTTAGAATTAGAACAGGCCTGTACTAATTTGTAGTACACATATATTTGTCCTTGAAAACATACCCTATAGGATATATAGTGAAGTTAATAAGTATACAACTATGGGTATATAAACAATAAACAATGAATAGTAAACAATGAACAAGGATAAACAAGGAATAAGCGAAGAAAAGAATTGATTTATTGATAAGCTTTCACAGGAGGTACATATTATGGTAACGTGGAATGAAGCAAAAGAATGGTTCGCAGATCATAGTGAATAAGTCACATTGGCCATCGTGTCCGATTACACATCTCATCATGAAGCGCCTTTGACAGCTGTTGAGGATGTTACCATCGTTCCTGGTAAAGGTCTTGAGGCTTCTATGAATGGTGAAAGCCGTGATGTAGTAGACGATTTACATAGTCTTAATGTGACACCTGTATTGCTTACCAGCAATCATGGTACAACGGCTCGACACATTGCAAAACGACTCAATATGAGCCATGTTATAGCAGATTGCTTGCCAGAAGATAAGATGAACACTGTATCTACATTATAACAAGCGGGTCATGTAGTCGCTATGGTTGGAACTCTGCATTATTATTGTCTTATACTCTCAAAAGGAGGTTTATCATGAATACATTAGAATGCATAAAAACACGCCACAGTACACGTAAATTTAAATCTGAACCGGTTGCACAAGAATTGCTCGATACCGTTATCGATGCAGGTCGTCGTGCGCCAACAGGGGGCAATTTACAGCCTACACATTTTATGGTCATTACCAATCCAGATGTGTTGAAAGAATTAGTAACCCTTATCCAAGAAGAGTATGGTAAGACGGAAGTAACGGAACAAACGCCGCCATACATGATGAATATCATCAAAATGTCCAAAGAAGGCAAATTTGTATTCCACTACAATGCACCGGTGCTCATCGTATTGGCCCATAAACCTGTGTTAGCCAATAATTTCTCTGACACAGCTTGTGCTATGGAAAACATGATGCTTGCCTGCAATGAACTAGACTTGGGATCCTGCTGGGTTAACCAATTGCGTCACCTACAAGACAACGAACGCATAATCAAACGCCTTCGCGAACTCGGCATGGGCGATGATGAAAAAGTATACGCTAGCCTTGCTCTTGGCTATCCAGACTTGCCAAATGGATTAAACCGCAAAGAACTCGACATCAAAGGAAATCCGGTAACCTATATTGACTAAAAATTATATATGAAAGGGTCGCGTAAGCGGCCCTTTTTGTTTCCCCTTATAATGGATTTTATTCTAAAAAATATTAGGAACTTATAGTAACTGCAAATTTTGTACTTGCTAATATACCTATACTGGTATATAGTATAAGTAAGAATTAATACCTATGGGGGTATAAAAATATTAGTAAAAATGTTATTACTAATATTTTTACTAATGATACGGTTTAGTTGGAGGCAACTATGGTAACGCGAAGTACAATAAAAGACTGGTTTGTAAATCATACGAAACCAATACAAAAGGTAATGAACACACTAGATCATACAGATGTAGTATTTATGCCTGTTATGCCCATCCAATGGAATAGCATATCGCAAGAAGCTTTAACCTGGACCATGCTCGTTGATATGGCTGCGGTAGACAAAGAAACAACTTATACATATCATAACTAAGGATATATTTAGTACCAAACGAACTCAATACAAAAGGGCATATGGGATAGCATATCAAGAATCAGAATGAATTTTGATGTGCTGTCCCATATGCCCTTTTTTCCTTTCTAATCTTTGTAAATTCTTAAAGCACTTAGTATGTGGAATAGATGAGGGGGTAAAATGACTTCGGGCTCCGCTTGCGCAGTAGCGTGTCATTTTTCCCCCTCATCTATGAGCTTATAAGTTGCTGAAGAATTTACAAAGATGTATTGACCGCTTAATGGAAAATTGTGTACAATTATTTTAAAAATATTAATGTGTGTGTAATGGAGGGTTAGTTAATGGCAAAAATAGGTACATTGGCAAGTTATAATCGCGTTTCAGAGGTTCCAGAAGATGATTATTTAATGTTGGAAAATCAATTGGGATTTCCTTTGTATGTAGTAGCTAAGGAAATCGTAAATGCTTATCGCCCACATTTGGAACCTTTGAATTTGACATATACGCAATACATCGTCATGATGGCGTTGTGGCAATATGGTGAATTGTCTGTTAAGGAATTGGGCAAGGTGTTACGTCTTGATTCCGGTACATTGACGCCGTTGCTTAAGAAATTAGAACTAAAAGGTTTCTTAAAACGTAAACGCAGTCGTAATGATGAACGTGTTGTCATGGTTATTCTTTCAGAAGAAGGCCAAACCCTTCGCAAGGAAGCTATCGAAGTACCTAAAAAACTAGTGGCTAGCACGCAAGAAATTTTTACTGTTCATGAAGCTGTTGAATTAAGAAAATTGCTTAATAAATTATTAGATACCATCGATGCAGTTCATGGTGTTATCAATCCTGAAGATATTAAACGCTAAATATGATATAATTTAATTAGATATTGTATTATTGGGTCATAGAGAGTAGACCTAGTGTTACCCGTTTAGGATGGAGGCGAACATTATGAATAAGAAATTAGTTACTACATTTGCTCTTGCAGCAACATTATTAGTTGGTTCTGTGGCGAGTGCTGCTAACTGGAACGGTTTGTCAAATTACCCAGAAGTGCCAAACAGTGCGAACGGTACAGAAACTTACTACTTCGACAAAGCATCTCAATTTGATTTGGTCGATGATAGCCGCAACTATGTATTCGGTATTAATGTAGTAAATATGCATAATAACCAATACGGCGAAGCTACATTGTTCAAATATATTGTGCATCCTAGCTTGCACACTGTATATCGCTTTGCTCCAGATGGCCAATTGTACCAAATCAATCCTGGCACAAACGAATTCAACATGTTCAAAGCTGCTTGGAAAGAAGTATATGGCACAGATTTTGCATTCCCTGATGTAAATGCTGTTCCTGCAACTGTAAACGTTCATGCATGATAATTAAATACTTATAATGATACGTATAATGGTGAAAGTTCTTTATAAGGGGCTTTCACCATTGTTGTATATATATGAATGTATAGATATCATATAATTATGATGTTGATAGATTGTATATTAGGTGAAAGCCTATTAATTATATGTTAGGTGAAAGCTTAATAATTATTTTAGGAGGTAAGGATGGCAAAATCTGAATTTGCGCAAGCCTATACGGAACGCATGTTTCCCGATATTGCATCGCCAGCGGGATATATAGATCCTGAGTTTGAAGATTTATTTGAAAACTTTGCCTTTCATGAGGTCATTACGGAGGATGGCTGTAATGTAGCAGCCCATAGTCGTTTCCTGGCCATTTTAGCTACCTTGGTTGGGGCAGGCGCTACAGAGGAATATTCGTTGATGATGCCAGCTGCATTAAATTTTGGCGTCATTCCTGATGAAATCGTAGAACTCATTTATCAAGCGGTACCATATCTTGGCATTGGTAAGGTGCGTCCGTTCTTTAAGATTACTAATAAGATACTCGATTACCGAGATGAAGAAATTCAAAACCCTCATCGCAGCACGATCACTAGTGAAAATCGCTTTGAAAAGGGCATCGAAAAGCAAGTGGAAATCTGGGGCGAAGGAATGCATAACTTTTACCAATCGGGACCTGAAGATACGCGTCATATCAATAAATGGTTAGCCAATATGTTCGGTGATTACTATACTCGTAAAGGGCTTAGCACTAAACAACGCGAGCTCATTACCTTTTGTTTCCTCATGGCCCAAGGAGGCTGTGAAGCGCAGCTCAAAGCGCATGTCATTGGTAATTTGAATGTAGGAAATGATAAGAAATTTTTGATTAGCATTGCATCCCAATGTGTACCGTATATTGGCTATCCTCGTGTGTTGAATGCATTGTCTTGCATTAATGCAGGCTTTGCCGAATGGGAAGCAAATCAATAAATGGAAAATAAATCAATAAATGATGTAGTAGCCAAGTGCTATTAGATAACAAGGAGTAGTATGATTCTTTCTGGATTAAGTTTAATTATGATTATTGCGTCCATTCCGGCGCTGATCATCGCGGCTGCAGGGCATGAGTATGCCCACGCTAAGGCGGCGGATTTACTGGGTGACCCTACACCGCGTATGATGGGGCGCCTTACGATGAACCCTTTTGTACACCTTGATCTCATTGGATCCTTGGCCTTGATTATAGGTGGATTTGGCTGGGCTAAACCAGTTGTTGTAAATCCCACCAATTTTAAGGATCCGCGGACCGATGATATGATTGTATCCATCGCAGGGCCTATGGCGAATCTTGTGATGGCCTTTATCGGCTACGTTGTTATGCGATGCCTCGAAGCGGCGAACTTGTTGGGCAATGATTCCTTGTACCTCGTTTTGTTTCTCATTGTCGTGTACAACATTAACTTTGCCATCTTAAATTTAATGCCTGTACCACCCCTCGATGGCAGCCATATTTTGATGAACTTCTTACCTCTTAAATGGCAAATTCATGTAGCGCGATTTAGCATGGTTTCCTTGCTCATCTTAATCGTTATATTAAATTCACCGATTGCTTTGCATATCTTTGTGCCCTTGCAAAAATCGATTCTCGGTGGTTTTGAAAATATCGTTAACTTGGTGCTATAACCCGATAAAACAGCCTTTTAAACTTAAAAAAGCTATTAGTTGATAGTAGATGATCAACTAATAGCTTTTGTGTTTTAGGTGAAAGGTCCCTATATGTGGTTCTGCAAAATAGAACAGGCCTGTACTATTTCTAAAGAGCCCTATATGAGGTTCTGTAAAATGGAACAGGCCTGTTCTATTTTAAAGCGAGGGATAATGTTAAATGCGACCTTGTTCTTTTAGTTCAGCTAGTAATTTTACGATGCGTGGGCCACAGCCCTTGCCACCACAGGCACCAGTGCCTGCTCGAGTCGCTTCTTTTACAGCTGGAAATGTATGAGCCCCATTAAAAATGGCCTCTTTAATCGTTTTGCGTGTAATGCTGCGGCATGTACACACCTTTGTTAATTTGTCCAGAATTACCTCTGGTACTTGGTTGTTTTCAAATTCCATATATTCCTCTTCGACTCACACGAGTCATTATATACTAAATTACATCGAAACTTTACGATATGGTTTAGTATAGCATAGAAAAGGTTGTTTTGTTAAGTACATATAACATGGTTGAAGATGATATACTATAAGCATTATAAATTATACTTGGAGGTTACTATGTTACGACGTATCTTAGTAGTGACTATGATTGGTGCTTTGGCACTCACATCAGGTTGTACATTTCATAATCCCTTTGCCAAGAAGGCAGAGCCTGTAACTTATGAATCGGTGGTGCAGAGTGAGCTTTCACCAGAAGAAAAAGTAGATAAGCTTGTGGCTAATATGTCCGACGCGGACAAGGTGGGCCAATTATTGATGATTGGCACTCACGGCATAACCTTGAATGATGATGCGAAATTTATGCTCAACGAATATCGGGTGGGTGGCATTATCTTGTTCGACCGCAACATGGAGAGTAAGGAACAGGTGAAAACGCTCATTACCGATATTAATAATGCCGGTAAAAGTGCGGGACTTATGCCATTGTTCATTGGTATCGACCAAGAGGGAGGCGCTGTGGCGCGTATGGAGGATAAGTTGATTAAGGTGCCCCCTGCAGAAGAGCTGGGTCAAAATTCTGTTGACCGTGCAGCAAATCTAGCCAAACAAGTAGGGACTGAACTTAAGGATCTTGGATTTAATATTAATTTTGCGCCTGATGCGGACTTGGGATTAACCTATGGTCGCTCATATAGCACGAATCCCGACCAAGTCGTGAAGTTTGCAGGGGCGGTGGGCAAAGCTTATGACGAATCTGGCCTATGGTATTCGTACAAGCATTTCCCTGGCATTGGCAAAACTGATGTAGATTTACATGCAGACACCAGCGTGGTGCCTGTGTCTAAAGATACGTTACTCGCTGAAGATACAAAGGTATTCGTAGACCTTATTAAACAGTCGAAACCGAATACGTATATGATTATGGTATCCCATGCGATGTATCCACAAATTGACCCTGATCATCCTTCTAGCTTATCCAAGAAAATCATCACTGATTGGCTTCGCAAAGATATAGGCTATAACGGCGTCGTTGTTACCGATGATATGGACATGGGCGCCCTTGCCAAACACTATACCTTCGGCGATATGGCTGTTCAATCTATTCAAGCTGGCAGTGATATTTTACTCGTATGCCATGAGTATGAACACATGCAAGAGGCCTATAATGGGCTTATGAAAGCCGTCAAAGATGGCACCATCTCTAAGGAACGTCTTGATGCGTCTGTAAAACGAATTTTGCTAATGAAAATGAATCATGGTGTATAAATACTAGGTTAATCCATAGTATATAGTGTATTCATAACAATATATTTATAACCTCATATAGGACTTTTTGATACCGATAGAGAATTACTTAAGTATAGTTATTCTCTATCGGTTTATTTTTTATTCGTTAGGAGTGAAGTATATGTCTCGGAGAATTATGTTGAACGGCACGTCGTATTTTGGGCAAGGTGCGATTCAGGAGATTGTAAACGAAATTAAGAATCGCCATTTTAAAAAGGTTCTCGTTACATCTACGCCTGATTTATTTGAGTTTAAGGTTGCTACGAAGGTTACGGATTTGCTTGATGCGGCAGGCATTGCTTACGATGTATATGACAATATTAAGCCGAATCCAACCATTGAAAATGTAACATCTGGTGTGGCTGCTTGTAAGGCGGCTGGTGCTGATGTGATTGTTGCTGTAGGCGGTGGCAGTGCTATCGACACGAGTAAGGCTATTGCTACGATTATGACGAATCCTGAATTTAGCGATGTGCGTAGCCTTGAAGGATTGGCGCCTACGAAACATCCATGCTTGCCGATTATCGCAGTGTCTACTACATCCGGTACGGCAGCAGAGGTTACCATCAACTACGTTATCACTGATGTGGAAAAGAACCGTAAATTTGTTTGCGTAGACCCTCATGATATTCCAATTATCGCCATCATTGATCCTGATATGTCTGCGTCTATGCCAACTGGCCTATGTGCTTCTACGGGGATGGATGCCCTCGTTCATGCCATAGAAGGGTATATTACGAAAGGTGCTTGGGAATTAACAGATATGCTTCATTTGAAAGCTATCGAAATCATCGGCCGTTCCTTGCGCAGCGCAGTGGCTGGCGAATACGCAGGTCGCGAAGCTATGTCTGTAGGTCAATATATTGCAGGCATGGGCTTCTCTAACGTAGGTCTGGGCATCGTTCACTCCATGGCTCATCCATTGAGTGCTGTGTACGATATCCCTCATGGCAAGGCTTGTGCCATGCTTTTAACGGCGGTTCTTAAATTTAATGCCCCTGAAACAGGTGCTAGATATCGTGAAATCGCTCGTGTTATGGGCGTGCCTAATGTGGATGCTATGGATGAAAGCACCTACCGTCAGGCTGCCATCGATGTTATCCAAAAACTAGCCGACGATGTAGGTATTCCTAAATCCCTCAGCGAAGCTGGCGTGAAACGGGAAGATATTCCATTCCTCGCAGAATCTGCTTTCAACGACGCATGCACACCTGGCAATCCACGAGATGTGACCGTTGATGAAATCATTGGTATTTATGAATCTATATTCTAATTAAGTGTAATCAATAACAATATGGTACAGCATCTATAGGGAAAATTATTCCCCAATAGATGCTGTTCTTTATCTTATGAAATTCTTCTACAAGGGAATTCTTGAAAAAGTAGGAAACGGCAAGTATACTAGTTATAAATATACTGATGTTCGATATGTTTTCCACGAGGAGGAGAATGCATGAAACTTTGGAAAATGAATAAACGCAGCTCTACCTTGGCAGATATGTCGATGAACCGTATACTACTATCTGAACTTATTGCTAAGGGGGCCTTAGTAGGGATTATCGCAGGATTCTTTGGGGCAGCTTATCGATATTTAATCCTTGAGTCTGAGCATATCCGATGGCATCTAATGGGCGATATTTCATTGGAATGGGCCATTGGTTGGTTTATCGCTATGGTCGTATTTGCCTTTATTGTCGATCGATTGTTAACGTGGGCTCCATTATCTGGTGGTTCCGGTATCCCTCAAATTGAAGGGGAAATGCTTGGCTTATTTGACATGAAGCCATATTGTACGCTCATTTCCAAGATGATTGGTGGCGTACTCACTGGCTTTGCAGGATTTTCTGTGGGCCGTGAAGGACCAGCCGTACAAATCGGTGGTTCTGCCGGTAAAATTGTGTCATACTGGATGAATTCTGGCCTTCGTGAACAGCGCATCCTTACATCGGCTGGTGCTGGTGCGGGCCTAACCGCTGCCTTTAGCGCACCTGTGTCGGGGGCCATGTTCATATTCGAAGAGGTACACAAAAGCTTTTATCCGTATCTGGTCATTCCTACTTTTGTGGCTACGCTTATATCGAACTACATTACGGTAACTATTTTTGGCCTCACGCCGGCCCTCGGATTTTCCGTAACTTCAGGAATGCCGCTTGATTATTTTCCGGTTCTACTCGGTGTAGGCATTTTAATGGGACTCTGCGGCGTATTGTTTTGTCGCATGATATTCGCCTTTAAGCGTTTTTTCGAGTGGCTTAAGTGTTCTCGTTTCTTAAAGCTCGTGCTTACCTTTATAACCGTCGCCGTTATCGGATTTGATTCGCAGCTTTTGTTGGGCGGTGGCAATGATTTAGTAGGCCAACTGGCCTTTCAGCCTCACGGCGTGATGCTCCTCGGCGGCATTGTGCTGGGCAAAATTTTGCTCACTACCTTCTGCTATGGCAGTGGCGCTCAAGGTGGCATCTTCTTGCCTATGCTCGTCATCGGTGCGTCGGCCGGTGCGTTTTGTGAAAGCCTGCTTTCATCGGTAGGGTTAATATCTCCTGATTTTGTACCGCAATTCGTTATCTGTGCTATGGGCGGTATGCTAGCGGCCGCTATGCGAACACCGATTTTAGCAATTTTGCTCGTTCTAGAGATGACGAATAGTTTTTCTAATATTTATGCTATTGGTATCGTTACCATCGTGGCCTATCTAGTGGCAGAACTCTTAAAAGAACCGCCAATTTACGATTCCCTATTACAAGCCATGACTGGTCAAAGCAATTTGGAAAATGTACAAACCTTCTTCCAAACGAAGGTTCCTGTAGTGGCATCCTATGTGGATACACAACTACAAGACCTCAACTTGCCAGACGGGACATTAATTGTAAGCATTCGCCGGAATGGAACATACATCGTGCCTCTAAACGATGTAAAACTACAACCGGGCGATGAATTACAAGTATCGTGTGAACGAGGACGATTAAAAGCAGCTAAATCTTATTTCCAATCTAATTAGTTTTAAATACGTTTGGGACGCGAGGTCCCTCTGAAGAAATCTCCACCCGCCGGGTCTGACTTCGGCCTGCGGCTTTCGCAGGGCCAAAGTCGATTTCTTCAGAGGGACCTCGCGTTTTCGTCTTAAATCTAACATAGATTGGAAATAAGATTTCGCTGCTTCTGAGTATTTCTGTTATACTTAGTGTATATATAACAGGAGGTACTGGTATGAAGACGTATTCTTTTCCTTATGATTATAAAAGTGTAGATGTGTCTATTGATGAACGGTTTGTACAGGGGGTTCTTGTGTCTAATGCGGCGGCGTATAAGGCGGAAAAGAGTCAGGATGAGCTTGTTGAGGAGGCGCTTGATCATCCGATTAATAGTCCGTCTCTTGAATCATTGGTTGAGGGCAAACGTAATATGGTTATCATTACGAGTGACCATACGCGCCCTATGCCTAGTAAGGTGACGTTGCCGATTTTGCTCCGTCGCATTCGCGCAGTGAATCCGACAATCGATATTACGATTCTGATTGCTACTGGCTTTCACCGGGCTATGACGCATGAAGAGATGGTGCATCGATTCGGCGAGGATATCGTGAATAACGAAAAACTCATCAATCATGATTCTGAGGATGCGGCTAATATGGTGGAAATCGGCACGTTGCCATCTGGCGGCAAGTGTGTCATCAATCGCTTGGCGGTGGAAACGGAATTGCTCATCGCCGAAGGGCTAATTAATCCTCATTTCTTCGCGGGCTTCTCGGGCGGCCGCAAATCCGTGTTGCCTGGTGTTGCATCCAAGGTGACGGTGTTGGCTAATCATTGTGCCGAATTTATTGAAAGTGAGCATTCCCGGACCGGTAAAATCGATGAAAATCCGATTCACAAGGATATGTTGTACGCTGCACGAAAAGCGAACTTGCAGTTTATTTTGAATGTTATCATCGATAGCAAAAAGGAAATCATCAAGGCCGTAACAGGTGATTGTGTGGATGCGCATAAGGAAGGGTATGAGTTTATTCGCTCCTTGTCTTCTGTGAAAGCTATCCCTGCAGATATCGTTATCACAAGTAATGGTGGCTATCCATCTGACCAAAATCTCTATCAATCCGTAAAGGGCATGACTGCTGGCGAAGCATCTTGTAAGGATGGCGGTGTTATCATCATTGCTGCTTCCTGTAAAGAAGGACATGGAGGACAAGCATTATATGAGGCTTTCAAAAATATGGAAAGCCCTCAAAAAATCCTAGATGATATTCACAGTGTACCTCGTAATGAAACAAAACCTTATCAATGGAAAATTCAAATTTTAGCGCGTATCTTGAATCACTATAAGGTCATCGTTGTGACTCAAGATTGCGAACATCAAGTCATTCGCGATATGCATATGACGCCGGCGTCTACATTAGATGAAGCATTGAGCATCGCCCGTGGAACTATGGGTCCGGATGCATCGATTACTATTATTCCTAATGGATCTACCGTGATTGTAGAATAAATTTGTTGTGTTTGAATAACTAGGTGTTATTTGCGTGGTAGCGTAGGAGTGTCAGTATGGTTGATAATATAGTTTTATTCTATTTGTTTTTTATCGTAGTCGGATTTTTTATCGCTATGTTAGGTACTATTATTGGTGCTGGCGGTGGTATCGTATTTGTACCTTTGTTTATGTACTGGTTCCCAGAGTGGTCTCCATCCATGATCGTTGGCACATCGCTGTTTTCTGTTATGTGTAATGCTATCTCAGGATCACTGGCATATCTTAAACAGAAAAAGGTATATATTAGCGCTGCTCTAATCTTTAGTGTAGCAACATTTCCGGGGGCTATTATAGGGGCTCAAATGTCCGATTCGTTTTCTGGACCAGGATTTAAATTTGCCTTTGGTTGTTTTATGCTATGTGCCTCATTCTTAATTGGTTTTAAGAACTTTGGCAAAAAAGGAGAACGTAAGGAAGAATCTTTGACCAAAGAGCAGGTGACGTACAATAAACCAGTCGGCATTGGCATTAGTATTATTGTTGGGTTTATTTCTAGTATTTTGGGTATCGGTGGAGGGCTCGTGCACGTGCCGGCTCTTATCTATATCATGGGCTTTCCAACACATTTAGCGACGGCTACAAGCCATGCTATTTTGGCTGTATCTACGGCGGTTGGTGTTATTACTCATCTTGTAGAGAACCACATCGTATTTAACATAGCCATCCCTGCTAGTATCGGCGCCATATTTGGGGCCCAAGCAGGCGCTCAAATAGCAAAACGCCTCAGAGCTAAGGCTATCTTGGCACTTATGAGCATCGGCGTATTTGCATTGGCTATTAAATTGATTATTGGATCTGAGATATTGTTTTAAAATCTATTCCTAAAACGCATAACTAATTTATATTGATAATTGCTAATGTGTAATATACAGGATACTAGGAAAATTCACATAAATATTCATATATTGGTGTAGATCTGTATTCATGCTATAAAGCGGTTGATTCCCATGGATATGCATATTGATGGGGGATACCCATATGGGCTTTCATAAGTAGTTATCATATATTTTTATTGATGTGTGTTCCTAGGGAAACTGCTTATTTTCTGGGTAAATGAAATCAACTTTCAACTAAAGCGTGTTTTGTATTATGTATCTATAGAATTTATATTTCATATACAATTTATGCATAATGGTAGCGAGCGAAATGAGAACGGCGTATACTAGGTATAAAAGAAATTTTCCTAAGGATAGGATTGGAGGCTTTTCAAGTGAGTATATTAGTTAAAGATTATGATCGTTTTGCCAAAGAGGCGCAAGCGATTTGTAAGGATCGTGTTTATACAGACCGTCTGCGCCGTTATGCGTATGGTGTAGATGCATCTTGTTACAGTTATTTACCAAAAGTAGTGGTAAAAGCAGAAAACGAATCCGAAGTACGTCGTCTTATTCGTTTGTGTCAACAATGTGGCACACCATTTACATTCCGTGCGGCTGGTTCTTCTTTATCTGGTCAATGTTCCAGTGAAGACGTGCTTATTGTATGTAATGATGGCTTCAAAAAAATGGAAGTTATCGACGATGGCAAAGCATTGCGTTGCGAATGTGGTGTTATCGGTTCTGATGCGAATGATTTGTTGAAACCATATAATCGTAAAATCGGTCCAGATCCTGCAACACTTGCAACAGCATTGGTAGGCGGTATTTTGAACAATAACTCCTCCGGTATGTGCTGTGGTACTGCACAAAACTCTTATAAAACAATTCGCTCTATTCGCGTTGTCTTATTAGATGGTTCTATTTTGGATACATCTGATAAAAAGAGCATCGATCAATTCCTCAAAGAAAAACCACAAATGGTTGAAGATATCTTGCAATTGCGCAAAGAAATCTTGGCTGATGAAGAGTTGACTCATTTGATTCATCACAAATACAAAATCAAAAATACTACAGGTTACGGTTTGAACTCTCTTGTAGATTTTGAAGATATCATCGATATTATCAATCACTTGTTCATCGGTTCCGAAGGTACATTGGGCTTTGTATCTGAAATCGTGTACAACACTGTTGAAGATGTACCTCACAAAGGTTGTGGTCTCATGTTCTTCAGTACATTGAACGACGCATCTCTTGCCGTTGTAGCCTTGGCTAATATGGGCCGTGAAAAGGTTGTGGCTGCTGAAATGATGGACTATCAATCCCTTAAAGCAGTTCAAACTTTAGATAATGTACCTGATTTCGTTCGTGAAGTTCCAGAAGGTACAAGTGCTATCTTGTTCCAAACCGAAAGTTACTCCAAAGAAATTGTTGATGAAAACTTGGCTTTCATTAAAGAACAATTGAAAGATATTCCAACAGCTATTCCAAGTCTTTATTCTCAAGATCCTAAAGAATACGATTCCTGGTGGGCAATCCGTAAAGGTATCTTGCCAATCGTTGGTGGTCAACGTAGAAAAGGTACTACTGTTATCACAGAAGATGTTTGTTTCCAAATCGAAGATTTCACTAAGGGCATCGAAATGCTTACTGAATTATTCCACAAATACGATTTCGTTGATGGTGGTGTAATCTTCGGTCATGCGTTGTCTGGTAACGTTCACTTTAACATTACTCCTGATTTCAGCGACCCTAAAGATACTAAGAACTTCGGTGATTTGGTAAAAGAAATGTCCGAACGCGTATCTGGTTTTGGTGGTTCTTTGAAAGCTGAACATGGTACAGGCCGTATGGTGGCACCTTTCATCGAAATGGAATGGGGCCGTAAAGCGTATGAAATCAACCGTCGTATCAAAGCTATCTTTGACCCTACTCGCATCTTGAACCCTGATGTTATAATTACTGACGATCCTGATGTGTACAAGAAAAATCTTAAAGCACAATGTGTTATCGATGATGCTTTCACAATCTGTATGGAATGTGGTTTCTGTGAAAAGAACTGCCCTAGCCGTAATTTGACATTGACACCACGCCAACGTATTGCATTGTTGCGCGAAACCAAACGCCTTGAAAATGAAGGTAATTTCGCTGTTGCAAATGAACTTAAAAAAGGTTACGAATATTTCGGTGTTGAAACTTGTGCTGCATGTTCTATGTGTAAAGGTCTTTGCCCACTTAGCATCGATACTGCACAAATCGCATTATCCATGCGTCGCATTGATCCACCAGCACCTGGTTTGGCTAAGAAAATTTACGATAACTTCTCCAGTACTCTTGAAATGTGCCGTGCCGGCGTAAGCCTCGAAGGCATTGCGGGTGCTATTATTACACAAAAAGCAATTTCAAAAATCACTGAAGGTTTACATGGCGTAACTGGCGTAACACCTTATGTACCTAAAACAACACCTAAGGCTAATCGCTATAAATTGAAAAACCGCATTAAACCTACTAACTTTGAAAAGGTTGTATACTTCAGTACTTGTGCGAACCGTGCGTTCCGTCAAAACCAAGGTTATGATGACCAACGCAGTTTGCAACAAGTTGTTGAAAGCCTTTGCAATAAGGCTCAAATCGATATTATCTATCCTGAACATATCGAAAACCTCTGCTGCGGCTTGAGCTTTGAAAACTACGATGATGTACATGAACGTGCTGTAAAAGATTTACACGATGCGTTGATGAAAGCATCTCAAAATGGTAAATATCCAATCGTTATCGACCATAGTGCATGCTTTAACCATGCATTCAAACATATGCCAGATTTAGAAATCAATGATATTTCTGAATTCTTATGCAAATTCGTAGTACCTCGTCTTGATATTACAAAATGCGATGAACGTGTTATTGTTCATAAACAATGTAAAATCAAAGTATTGGGCAAATCTCAATATATTGAAGACTTGGCACGTCTATGCTCTGACCATGTATTCAATATTAAATCATTCGCATGCGATGGCTTTGCTGGTCAAAAAGGTTTCTTCACACCAGAACTTAATAAAGCAGCTACAAAAGACCTTGCTAGTGAAGTTGCCGAATATGGTGCTACACTTGGTGTAAGTTCCAGTTCTACATGTGAAATTGGTCTTGGTGAAAGTGGCGGCATCCCATTCGTAAGCGTTGCATACTTATTGGATCGTTGCTCTAAGGCTAAAAAATAATATGTAAAACCTATAATTGATAGTGTTTACTAGTTGTAGATTTCTATGCTATACTCTGTACAGGTAGAGTTTATGGAATTACTGACAATATAACGAAAAAGGACGAGTTGCAGCTCGTCCTTTTTTTGTATATAGTTTTAGTATACTTATAATCGTATTTAATACATTACATGATAGTACTTAATAAAAATATAGGGGTTATTATATGAGATATATTCTATTATGTATATGTTTGCTTAGCCTATTAGGTTGTGGCATAGACATTAAGACTCAGCAAGATACTAAACCAACAACAACAGCTAATGAACAAGCTAAAACAATTCAAGGTCAAGATGAACATGTAATTGCCGCCAAACAAGCCCTATCGTCTGGCAATTATAATAAGACGATAGAAGAATCGACAATAGCTATTAATGTAAATGCCAATAATGCTGAAGCCTATTCTATACGAGGCTTTGCAACAGCACTTAATGGCGATATAGCTAAAGGTTTGATTGATACGAAGAAGGCTTATGATTTAGATCCTAATAATGTGGCTAACTACTATAATATGGCCATGGTCTATAAGTTGCAAGGTCAGTTAAACGATTCTAAACAATGGTTTGAAAAGGTATTGGAAAAGGACCCTAGTAACACCTGGTCTGTGTATGGTATTGCTACCATTTATGCAGACCAAGGGGATGATACTAAGGCTCTTGATTGGCTAGAAAAGGCCATAAAAATTGATCCTTCTGTAAAGGCGGTTGCAGCCGAACAAGACCATTTTGAACGCTTTCACAATAATGAAAGATTTAAACAACTTGTGGGAAGTAAATGATGTGTATAGGGCTGATCATTGGTCACCCCTGACTCTATTAGTCACTTGACAAATGATAGTTGTATGATTTTTACGCATTGGTTCTATTTATACAAATCATAATGGTATATAATTAGAATGTATAAACTAAGCTGTATATTGATGAAAGGAGAGGATTCATCATGAAACCATTTGGTAAAAGGGTAGCAATGGCTGTGTTATGTGTGGCGACATTAACATCACCTTTATTGTTGAGCGGTTGTAGTATGTCAGAGTTATGGCAGGGCACTGAGCAGAGCCGTAAGGAAATTGCACAGCGGTCGGAACAGAATCAGGTACAATTATTTAATCAATATGTGAAAGCCATAAGTCGATATAATCGTATGTCCGTTATGTTTGATTATGCGAATACACCGACGATTAATGATTTAAAAGCAGGCAAGCATTTAACTGTATTTAATGCACCGAATTTTAAACAACTACAAAAGTCCTTAGAAGAGGCTAAGCAAGAGGGCATTCCTTATGATGAAATGAAGGAGCCCCTAGATAAGTTGCTTTCAAAATTGAATGAGATTACACCGGTAGCCGAAGAACTCGATGCATATTATAAATCTAAAGGGTATACTACAGATAACTATGCTAAGGAGCAGCAATTAGGTCCAAAATATGTACAGTTGTATGAGCAATTTGTGCCTATCTATGCAGATTTTGATAATCTGATGCATAAAATCAACCTCGATCGATTACAACAACGGTTACAAGAATTGCGCGATGCAGGTAAGAAAAACGCAGCCGCAGCACAAGAGGTTCATTTGAGACTTACCGCTATTCTTGAAAAGTTAGATAATGAAAAACAATTGGATGTGAACGCGATTAATCAAGAGTTACAAGCTATTGGTGATTTGTCTAATGGCATTACTAGCTCTAATTATGATACTGTTAAGACCTCTGTAAACTCTACAATCGGTGCTATTCGCACTTATATGGGTTCAAAACAAGATAAGGACTATACTCGTATGGTTGAGGCTTATAACCATTATATTTCTAATATGAATACGACAAATATGAATGAGTTAGATTAATAAGATCTGAGTTTATTTACGTTAGACACGTGTAAAACGAACACATAAAAAGCTGTATTAAATGAGAATTTCATTTGATACAGCTTTTTGGTAATGTATTCTATTTTTTTATCTTAATACGTGTCGTCATTTGATTGGATAGGGTGAACAATACGAGTGCCATCCAGATACAGCCGAAGGCTATGAGTTGGGCTGTACCAAAGCTTTCACCAAAGTAGAAGATGGCCAAGAAGAAGCCCATGGTAGGGGATAGGTATTGTAAAAAGCCGAGTATGTTCAGTGGCAATAGGTGGGCACCGTATGAAAAGAGGATGAGCGGAATCGATGTGGTAAGGCCGGCGCCGATGAGGAGGAGACCGGTCGGTGTTAGGTTTTCGATAAAGGCCCACGAGGTGGTGTCCATAACCGCTAAATACCACAATGCCATTGGTGTGACGAGCCATGCCTCGAAGGCGATGCTCGAAAATGGATGGATGGTGAGTCGTTTCTTAACGGCTCCGTAGAGACTAAAGGAAACGGCTAGGATGATAGAGACGATGGGTAGAGTTCCCATTTGAATAGTCATGATGGCCACACCTAAGAATGCAATGGCAATACTCAGTTTTTGTGGCCATAGCAATCTTTCTTTATAGATTAGGATACCCAGCAATACATTGAGCAATGGATTGATGTAATAGCCAAGGCTCGTGTCGAGTACGTGTTGGTTCGTAACGGCCCAAATGTAGGTGAACCAGTTGATGCTGATAAGTATAGCAGCCAGTAATAGTAGACCTAATTGCGTAAGGTGGGTGCGTAAAAGTTGTATGTCCATACGCAGTTGTTGGCGCCCTGTGGCGATGACGAGGAAGAACATCCAAAATCCGGACCAGATGATGCGGTGCGATAGTACGGAAAAGGATGATACTTGGTTTAAAAGCGCCCAATAGAGGGGCAGTAAACCCCAAATTAAACAGCACAGCAATGTGGTGCTGAGACCTTTTTTATTTATATCATTCATGATGCGACCTCCTACTAGTAGACATATTATATCATGATGGTAGCGTAGCAACTTCAAATAACTTAGTTAATTCTCAAAAATTACATCTATGCATTTTCATCATTTTATATATGCATTAGTTATAACCTAAAATTTACTACTTATGATTAACTGTTATGTTCATTGACTTTGTGTATATTTTTACACTATAGTGGACTTAGAACAACGAATACAGAGAATAGGTGTCGCAAGACTTAATAGAGAAATCGGTACAAGCCGATGCGGTCCCGCCACTGTAAGGATGAGCCTGCTTTCAAAATGTCACTGGAGTAATCTGGGAAGGCGAAAGCGAGGCGTTGACCCCAAGCCAGGAGAACTGCCTATTTGATAATCACCGTTATGTACCTACGAGCGATAGGAAGGGGATTGAGGTATGCTTGCTACAGTCTTTGGCTACAGTGTTTTTAGTGTACCTTTCAATATGTAACCTTACGTGTCACTCTCGGGTGGCACGTTTTTTATTTGCCACGCTAGAGAGTCTGTTTCATATATGGCATAGGCTTAGTATAATTGGAGAAGCATCAGACTGATGAATAGTGTGTGCCTATGTAACTCATGTACAAAGCAACTTACTGGTACGGTGCGCTGTTCCCCTGTATGGTTTCAAGTTGAAAAGGAGGCACATATATGTCTGACAAAAAGACTTCAAAGGACGCTGAACGCGATTTACTGGCGCCTGTATCCTTTGATGAATTTGAGAAACCTACGTATGAACGATGGCAGGCTGAGGTTGAAAAGGCGTTAAAGGGTGGCGATTTCCATAAAAAAATGTTCACCAAAACTTATGAAGGTATTACGCTTCAACCGATTTATACACCTGCATTGCATCAGGACAAGATTCCTAAGGGCGTTTACCCTGGCGCAGGCGAGTTCCTACGTGGCACAAAAGCAAGCGGCTATATCAAAGATTCTTGGGGCGTATCTCAATATGTTGATGAATCCTTACCGAAGGATGCCAATCATGCAAGTTTATACGAAGTTGTGAAAGGCGGAACTATTCACAACATTCGTCTTGATGAAGCAACACGTCACGATCAAGACGTGCAAGTAGGCGCATCTGTTGGTGTAGGCGGGACATCCTTGTCCACAATGGATGATTGCAGTCAATTAATTGAACGATTTAATCTTAAGGAAAATCCTTTATACATCGAAACTGGCGCATCCGCAGCGATTTTGCTGGGGATGTTGTCGGCTACTGTGAAAGCTTCTAAAAAGCAAACATCCGATTTGAAAGGTCTAGTAGGTGCAGATCCTATCGGTGTGTGGGTTAAAGACGGTGCTTTGCATATGTCATTGGATACTGCTTTTGATGAAATGGCACATACTGTTGTATGGGCTAAGGATCAAGCCCCTGAGCTTAAAACTGTGCTTGTATCCGGTGATGTATACGCTAATGGCGGTGCTAACGATGTGCAAGAGGTTGCCTATGCATTGGCAACAGCTGTTTGCTACGTGCGTCAATTGGCACAACGCAACATCGATATTCATACCATCGCTAAGAGCATGATGTTTACATTCTCCATGGGTGCAAATTTCTTTATGGAAATTGCCAAATTGCGTGCGTTGCGCGTGCTTTGGGCTCGCATTATGGAGGCCTTTGGTGCTGATGAAAGCGACCGTGCCGTTCATGTACACGGCAGAACATCTGCTTTCACAAAAACCGTATACGACCCATATGTAAACTTGTTGCGTAACACAACACAAGCATTCTCCGGCGTTGTAGGCGGTCTCAATAGCCTTGAAGTATCTCCATTTGACCAACCAATCCGCAAATCCGATGAATTCTCTCGTCGTATTGCTCGTAATATCCAAGTTATGTTGCAAACTGAATTTGAATTGCGTCAACCAGTTGACCCTGTAGGCGGTTCTTGGTATGTAGAAACCTTGGCTGCTGAACTCTGCGAAAAGATTTGGGATGAATTCCAAACTATTGAGTCTAAGGGTGGCATCATCGCTGCATTGAAGGAAGGTTATCCTCAAGCGCAAGTTAAAACGATTCTTAATGAACGCTTTAAAAACCTTGCATTCCGTAAGGATGTAGCGGTTGGTAACAACATGTACGCGAACATGACGGAAGAATTGCTTGATCCAAAACCTGAAAATCAAGAAACATTGCGTCAAAAACGGGTGGCTCATCTCGAAGAATACTTGGCAACAGCAAATCCAGAAGCGGTTGTAAAAGCCCAATCTACACTTGAAGCAAGCACAACAGAGCCAGGTGCATTGATTGGACTCATCGAACTTGGGGCATTGCAAAAAATGACAATGCGTCAAATCCGTAAGGCCTTAGATGCTGGCGATATTTCGTCTGAAACAATTGAACCTATCACAGCTCATCGTTGGACTGAACAATTTGAAGCCCTTCGTATGCGTACGGAAAACTATAAACAACGTACAAAAGATAATGTGAAGGTATTCTTAGCGAATATGGGCCCTATTCCTCAACATAAACCTCGTGCGGACTTCTCCACAGGTTTCTTTGAAGTAGCAGCCTTCGAAGTAATCAAGAATGATGGTCATGAAACGACGGCTGATGCGGCAAAAGCGGCTCGTGAAAGTGGCGCTGATGTGGTAGTTATCTGTTCTACAGATGACACATATCCTGAATTAGTACCACCACTCGCTAAAGAATTGAAAGAAACTATGCCTCATGTAACGGTTATCTTGGCCGGTGCACCTTCTAAGGACCTTGAACCTGTATACCGTGAAGCCGGTGTAGATGATTTCATCTCTGTTCGCGCAAATTGCTACGAAATTCTACATGCGTTACAAGATAAGAAAGGGATGTGAGCTCATGTTTAAAAATCCAGACTTCTCCTCTCTTGGCTTGGGATCTCAGACTGCCACATCTCGCGATGCATGGCTTGCTGAGCTTAAAAAAGAAACGGGAAAGAACTTTGAAGAATTATATAACACAACAATGGAGCAAATCCAATTAAAACCTCTCTACACAGAGATGGATTATGAAGGAATGACGCACCTAGACTATATGGCTGGTGTACCTCCATTCTTGCGTGGACCTTACTCTACCATGTACGTAACGCGTCCTTGGACAGTACGTCAGTATGCTGGTTTCTCCACTGCGGAAGAATCCAATGCGTTCTATCGTCGTAACTTGGCAGCGGGCCAAAAAGGTTTGTCTATCGCCTTTGACCTTGCTACTCACCGTGGTTATGATTCCGACCATCCTCGCGTAGTGGGCGACGTTGGTAAAGCGGGCGTTGCGGTAGACTCCATCCTCGATATGGAAATTCTATTCTCCGGTATCCCTCTCGACCAAATGTCCGTATCCATGACAATGAACGGCGCCGTATTGCCTGTAATGGCGTTCTATATCCTAGCTGGTGAAGAACAAGGCGTTGATAAAAAGGTTATGGCTGGTACTATCCAAAATGATATCTTGAAAGAGTTCATGGTACGTAATACCTATATTTATCCTCCAGCTACGTCCATGCGCATCATCGGTGATATCTTTGCGTACACATCCCAGTACATGCCTAAGTTCAATAGTATCTCCATTTCTGGCTACCATATGC
>ERZ772986.125-NODE-125-length-46332-cov-30.518098_pt1 | contig 46332 bp, 39 predicted proteins | sample MGYA00511898_ERZ772986 | MGnify/ENA primary metagenome ERZ772986 (study PRJEB29015, sample SAMEA2737934) | human oral metagenome | biome: human oral; feature: human-associated habitat; material: dental | place: China | collected 2148 ... | reverse complement strand
ACAGTGCCACCACGGGTCCGTGTGCTGCCGCGCAGGCGGCCGTCAGGGCCGGGTGGTCAGCTAGACGGAGGTCGTCGCGAAGCCAGATCAGTGTGGTCATGGATGGTCCTTGAGAGGGTTCAGTGCAGGAGTTGGCCGGCGATCTTGTCGGCGAAGGGCGGCAGGTTCATCGGCTGCTGCTCGCGATCAAGGAAGGGGTCCGCCCAAACACGGGCGCAGAGTGCTGTGTTCATGCACTTTATCGTCGTTGGTAATCGTACTTGAAAGGCGACTGGTGCCACAAGATACGTCGGAGGTCTGGTGATGGAGCGCCTGCTGGACGAGGGGTGGTCGATGCGGGCGCTGGTCCGCGGTGCGTCGAAGCTGGGGGCCTCTGTACGGCAGCACGTTGAGGTGGTTGAGGGCGACGCCGAGTCGGACGAGGACCTGCATCTCGCCATGGCGGGGGTCAAGGTGGCCTTGTTTCAGACGCACTCAATGGGCGGCGGAGTTCCGACCGCCGCTATCCAGGCCGCCGCAGCAATCGTGCGGCGAGGGTGAGTCGCACGGTGCGCTCCCGGGACACAGGTGTGGTAACTTGGGTCAACTTTGGTCTTGATGATGGCACTATGAGGATCGTCCTGAGTTTCATAGCACAACAGAGAGGGGACCCGTGATGACCGTCGTGCCCGTTGCGCTTGTTGCTGGCGGTTCGCGTGGCCTCGGACTGGAGATTGCTCGCCAGCTTCATCGGCGTGGCCATCACGTAGCTTTGTGCGCTCGTGATGAGGCTGCTCTACAGCGTGCAGCGTCCGAGTTCAAGGAACGTGTATCCATCCATGTCATGGACGTCGCTGACCGCGAAGGCGTGCAGCGCGTGGTCAACGAGATTTCGAATGGCTACGGCCCCATCGAGGTGGCGATTCACGTGGCTGGCATCATTCAGGTGGGGCCTGCCGCAGACGTAGCATTGGGGCACTTCGATCAAGCGCTCGATATCATGGCCAAGGGACCCATCAACATGGCGTGGAGCGTTCTTCCGTCGATGCGGGAGCGTCGTCGTGGACACATCGGCGTGGTCGCCTCCGTGGGTGGCGTCGTGAGCCCGCCTCATCTGCTGCCATACTCCACAGCCAAGTTCGCAGCTCTGGGCTTCACTGACGGGCTGGCCGCTGAGTTGGTGGGCACTGGCGTGACGGCGACGAGCATCGTTCCCGGACTCATGCGTACCGGTTCCCACGACCAGGCCACCTTTATTGGTGACGCCGCTTCCGAACACAATTGGTTTAGCGTGGTAGCCTCAGCGCCTCTGATTTCGGCTGACTCCACGCGGGCCGCTCGGCGCATGGTTGATGGTGTCTTGGCGGGCAAGCCTTTGGTGACTGTCACTCCGCTGGCGTGGATGGCGTATCGGGTGCGCGGCCTGATGCCGGGCACCACGACCCGGGCGATGGGGATCGCGAACAGGTTTTTACCCAAGGCGACGGGAAATACGGTGCCAGTCAAAGGATCGCGGCTTAACGTGTCACTTGTCGTGCAGAGACTCACCCACTGGGGCCGGCGCGCGGCCGCTCGCAACAACGAGGTGTGACCGACACTCAGGAGCATCACAGAGTCAGAACGACTGATCGCTGTCTTTCGTACCGGTGCGCACCGTTTGTCCGACCATCCGGTTATGCGCGGGAGCTCGTTTGCACTCGAACATAACATCATGCAAAGACTCCGACCATCGGCATCAAATGAACACATTCGTCCACAGGGATGTGCACAGTTGTGAATAAACCCTGGAAACGACCCTTTGATGAACCTTTGTGAGCGTATGAAAACTGACCCATGGGGGAGACATTACATAGCGTTTCATGTCGTGAAACGGTCCGTCCGCACGTGTTGGAGTACCCGCAGAACTGACATGAGACACTGTGTGTGCACGCTCAGGACGCGGCTGCGCACATCGATCGCACGTGGTCGATGGCACCGATGCCGCTCATCTGATTGTCATTGTGCTGATAATCATCCTCGCCGTGATCGGTGCGACGCCGCCGCCTGTCCGTGCGGCCGTTCCGACGTTCACAATCGCTGCCGTTCCCTCGATTCAGCGCCCGACGGCCACAAGCGCCGCCGACCGCACCGTCGTCGTCACAGCCACGAGCACCGGCGCCTGGATTGACCCGGGTGCACTGTAGGCACAATGCCGGTGCAGCGCTGCGAGAGGGGCCAACGGGCCATGCAGGCGCATACGAAAGCGCCCGGGGCAGTGGCCCCGGGCGCTCCCAGCAACAAATAAGCTCAGACAACTACCTGAACAACTTCAAGGCGTTCGGCCCGATCATGAACGGCGCCAAGATCATCGACGAACCCAGTCCCACGCCAAAACCACCAATCACGTCAGTCACCCAGTGGACGCCCAGGTACAGGCGCGTCACGCAGATGAAGACAATGAACACGAGGGCCGCGGCCCACAGCAGATAGCGGAGGCGACGGCCCAGGCGCGTCATCGTCAGCACCAGGACCAGCGACACGATCAGTGCGGTCACCGCCGTGGCATGACCCGACGGGAACGAGTAGCCATCCTCGGTGATCAGCCGGTAGGCCTCTTCCGGGCGCGGACGCGAATCAATGTGCTTGATGATGTAGCCATTGATCCCTGAGAAGGCCACGGAGCCCAGGATGTACAGGGCGTGCATGACCTTCTTGACGAGCCACCACACGAAGGCCGCCACGGCCACCGCCACGATGACGGCGCGCTTGGGATCGAAGAGCCACGACGCGCCCGTCATGAACGTGTTCATCGCCGGCGTGCGCGACGCGATGAAGTCAGACCACACGCTTGTGTCGATCGACAGGGGACTCGTGATGAACCCACCCGCGACGGCGACAATCGCGACGAGAAGAACCCCGATAACAAGATGGGGAGTCAGGAATCGACGAACAATCATAGTGAAATCCTACCGTAGTGTCAGTCGTTTGCGCCGTACTCGTACACCCAGCGCCCAGCCCGCCGCGAGAAGCGCGATCGCTCACGCATCTGCCCGGTTTCGCCGGTAGCCACGTCACGCCACGAGGCCACGAAGGTCACGGTACCCTCCTCGTCGGAAGGACCCCCGGCCTCGGCCCCGAGGATCCGCAGGCCCGTCCACTGCGTCCCCTCCACCCAGTACGGGGGAGCGGGGCGCGTGCGCGGGTGCCATGTGCGGAACAGATAGTCCTCGTCGCGCAGCGCGAACGCCGTGTAGCGCGACCGCATGAGCGCCTCGGCGGTCGGAGCCGCCTCCCCATCCAGGTAAGGCCCGCAGCACTGCGCCAGCAGTGCCCCCGACCCGCACGGACAGGTGCGAGGCCGGGGCGCGCCAGCACCGGACGCGCTGGGGGCAGCGGGGGAGGAGATCACGCCTGGTCGCCCAGAGAAGCCAGCCAGCGCTCCGCATCCAGGGCGGCGCGGCAGCCCGAACCGGCAGCCGTGATGGCCTGACGGTACGTGTGATCCACGGCGTCACCGCACGCGAACACGCCCGCCACGGACGTGCGCGTCGACGGCTCGTCGACCGTGATGTAGCCGGCCTCGTCGAGGGCGACCTGGCCACGCAGGAAGCCCGTGCGCGGCAGGTGGCCGATCGCGACGAACACGCCGTCCACGGCGATCTCGCGAGTGGAGCCATCCACCGTGGAGGTCAGGCGCAGGCCGGTCACGGCCTCGTCGCCGAGGACCTCGGAGACGGTCGCGTTCCACTCGAAGGAGATCTTCGGGTTGTTCAGGGCGCGCTCAGCCATGACGCGCGAGGCGCGCAGGGCGTCGCGGCGGTGCACGACGACGACCTCGGACGCGAAGTTCGTCAGGAAGGTCGCCTCCTCCATCGCGGAGTCGCCGCCGCCGATGACGGCCAGGCGACGATCCTTGAAGAAAAAGCCGTCGCAGGTCGCGCAGTAGGAGACGCCGCGGCCGGAGAACTCCTCCTCGCCGGGCACATTCATGTGACGGTACTCCGAGCCGGTGGCCAGGATGACGGCGCGCGCGTAGAAGACCTCGTCCTCGGTCGCCACGGCCTTGACGTCGCCCTCAAGGTTGACGGCGACGACGTCCTCGTAGCGCACGTCCGCGCCGAACTTCTCGGCCTGCTCGCGCATGTTGTCCATGAGCTCGGGGCCCTGGATGCCCTCGGGGAAGCCGGGGAAGTTCTCGACCTCGGTCGTGTTCATGAGCGCGCCGCCCGCCGCCAGCTGGCCAGCCAGAACGATGGGGGCGAGGCCCGCGCGGGCCGTGTAGACGGCGGCCGTGTAGCCGGCGGGACCCGAGCCGACGATGACGACGTCGTGGACGGTGGCGCCCTCGGGAACCTGCGCCGACGGGATCTGGACCTCGGCGGCCTCAGGGGCGGACTCGGTGGGTTCGGCCGTGACAAGGCCCGGAATCGCAACGAAAGACATGCGTACCCTCCTTAGGGATTACTGAACGGTGAGTTCGGAGATCCACGCCCAGTTGCGGCCGTCCTGGCCCTTGGGCATGGAGCGGAACTGCAGCGCGATCGAGTCGGTTTCGACAGGGGTCGGGAGCTTAATCGTGGTCGTCGGAGACAACGCCGACGTGGCCAGTTCTGTTCCACCGCGCGGGTTCGACGGGTCCGTGACGTTACGCACGACGACCTCACCGCCGGAGGTGGCCGGATCCATGGTGAGCGTCACCGAAGACACGGTGGCCTTTTGCTGGAGCTTGACGACGATCGTCACGGAGGTCTCGTCGCGGAACTGGTTGGTGTCGAACCAGCGTGAGGACCACGACGTGGAAGGGTTCGAGTCGATCATGTTGATCGCACGGTCCGGGTGGTCGCCGTCGTCGTTGTTCCACGACAGGACCTGCACGGAGGAGATCACGGACGTCACGGAATCGGTCGGGGGAGGCGTCGTCGTGAGGACGGGTGCGGGTTCCGCGCCGGATTGCTGGGCGGTCACGCCGTCACGCAGCGACTGGCCGAGGTCCAGGTTGGTGACCGGGCGCGTCGCCATCCACGGTCCCCAGATCGCACCGAAGAGGAACAGGACGACACCGAAGATGAGTGCGGGGCGCGTCGGGTCGATCAGCTTCGCGGAGCGCTCGGGCTTGGAGTTGTCCTCGCTGGACGAGGCCGGGGCAGCGTGTGCGGGAGCCGCCGGGATGGGCGGAAGGGAGTCCATGACCTCGGTCGGATCGTCGACTGGGGGAGCGGGGATCGCGGAGTCGGCCATCGGCTGCACGCGGGGGATCTGGTGCGTGGCGGGCGCGTCGGCCAGGGGCTCGGGGTGCGGGTAGTCCTCGGGGTTGATCTCGCCTTCGCGTTCGTATCCGCTGACCGCGGGTGCGGGCGGCGGGGGAGCGAGCGGGAAGGCCGAGGAGGCAACGTTGGCGCTGTCCGTGGGGCCCGTGAGGGGCTCGACACCCAGGTCCGCCAGGGATTCGGCCATCGATCGGCTGTCCGGCTCGGGGGTCGGGTCCGCATCGGGGCTCGGAATGGGGTCGGTCTGCGGTGCGGGGACCGTGTCCGCGTCGGGCAGGGCGATACCCTGCGCCTGGGCGATGGCCTCAACAGCGGGCGCTGCGAGGGCCTCGGCAACGACCGGATTCTCGACGGGAGCCTTCGTCGCGGGGCCGAATGCCGGGACCTCGGCGGGTGCAGGAATGGGCGGAGCGTCAACCGATTCGTCGCTCGACGAGGCCGGGGGCGCCGGAATCGGCGAGTCAGCGACGACCTCGTCGAACGACGGCAGTTTCTTCTCGTCGCCGGTGCGTTCGGGCGTGGGAGCCATCGGGTCCTCCGTCTGGTCGGGTGTGTGTCCCGTCATTATCGCAGCTGGGTCGGGGGTCGCAGTGGAAGACGCTGCCAGGATGTTCACCACAGCGGTGGGCACGTGCAGGCGCGTGAGTAGCGGGCGCATCATTGCAGCGGATTCGCGGGGTTCCGCGAAGCGTAGGACGATCAGGTAGACGAGGCCGGTCACCGCCGAGACGACGGAGAGCTTGATGCCCGCCAGCGCCATGCGTCCCAGCGTTGAGGAGATGCCCGTGTGGATGCCCATGATCCACAGCACGGCGAAGCCGACGAGGCCGGCGACGATCGCGCTGCCCAGGTAGGCGACGTAGGAGCGCAGCAGTCCCGCGCGATCCACGAAGCTATTTTCGCGCGAAACCCACACGACGGCGATGACGCCCTGCGTCAGGCGGCAGGAGGTCTCGCCGAGGGCCGCAGCGACGACCCACCAGCGTGCGCCGGTGAGGGCGTACATGGACCAGCCGACGATGACCTGGATGATCGTGGGACCGATGCCCATGAGGAACACGGGCTTGACGTTCTCGTAGGCGAAGAAGACGCGCTGGCTCATGAGGACCATGCCGGTCGACGCGACGCCGGGCATCAGCGAGGCGAGGACGAGGGCGTAGCCGGTGACGGCCTCGGGATCTCCGCCCTTGGCGGCCATCGCGATCTCCATCATGGGGACGGATCCGGCCATGAGCATGGCTGCTGCGACGAGGGTCAGTGACGTGATGGTGCGCACGCCCAGGTGGTAGCTGTCGGCCACCGCCCGGTCGTCGCCGTCGGCCACGGCCCCGGCCATGCGGGTGAAGATCGCGGTCGTCAGGGACACGGTGATGAGTGACTGCGGGACCATGAAGATCATGAAGGCCGTCGAATAGGCCAGGATGCCGACGACGCCGCCCTGTGCGCCGTTGCGGCCGATGAAGCCGTCGGCCATGGCCGCCAGGTTGTTCGTCGACAGGACGCCGACCTGGGAGACGCCGAGGGTCGCAAACGTCCATCCGGCCACGCGCGGCATCGACCCGAAGGAGGTTCCGCGGAAGTGGAAGTCCGGCTTGAAGGACACGCCCGCGCGACGCATCGGCCACAGCAGGCACAGCGCCTGGCAGATGACGCCCAGGGTCGCTGAGCCCGCGAGGACCCAGAACTGTGCGCCTGTCAGGTCACCGGCGGGAATGCCGCCGTCGGGTGCGCCGCCCCAGATCACGAGGAAGAGGCCGAGGCCGGCGATGCCGACGACGTTGTTGACGACGGGCGCCCACATGTAGGGTCCGAAGATTTCGCGCGCGTTGAGTAGCTCGCCGAGCAGGTTATACAGGCCGTAGAAGAAGAGCTGCGGCAGGCACAGCAGCGCAAACAAAATCGCGAGGTTGCGGATGTCCTCGGTGTAGCCGGCGGCCGTGATCATGACGAGCACGGGGGCGAGCACCATCGTCACGAAGGTCACGAGGAAGAGAAGCGTTCCCGCGAGGGTGAGCAGCCGGTTGACGTAGGTATCACCGTCGTGGCGGCGCTTGATCGCGCCCACGATCTGGGGTACCAGGACCGCGTCGAAGATGCCGGATGCCAGCAGGTTGAACACGGTGTTGGGCAGCGTGTTCGCCGTCTGGAACGCGGCGCCGACGCCGCCGGCGGTTGCGCCAACCGCGGCGATGAGCATCGCGTTACGGATGAATCCGAGGATGCGCGACACCATGGTGCCCGATGCCATGAGCGCCGATGCCCTCAGGATCGATCGGCGAGGCGTATTCGAGCTCATGGGGTCTCCTTCGTCGTTGTCGTCGTTGCTGTCTCGGATTCGGTGTTGTCGTCAGTGGGCGCCGAGGCCTCGTCGGTGGCACCGGCATCGGTTGTGCCGACCTCGGCAGAACCCTGCGCCTTGCGGGCGGCCCGCTTGCGGAGTGACCGCGTGATGCCGACGAGGAAGAGCGCTCCGAAGAGGGATGCGATGACGGCGGTGATCGCGTCCTCCCACCCGGCGCGCATGCGCACGGTCACGGTCCGGGAGTCGTCCAGGATGTGGCCGTCCGGCGTCGTGACCTTGTAGGTGACCTCGATGTCGCCGCTGCCGATCGCGCCCACGGGCACCTCAACCGTCGTCGCCCCCTGCGCGGCCAGCGTTTGGTACTGCGCCGGGGTGGCGCGCAGACGCGGGTCGTCGGGCACGAGGGTCACGTCGACGTGGACCGGCCACGGCAGGTTGTTGCGCACGAGGACGGGAAAGTTCGCGGACTTGTTGATGAGGTTGACGGCCGAGGACGGTTCGACGGTCACCGCGGAGAGCATGCCCGTGATCTGCGACGTCATCGCGGTCGCCGAGTCGAGCTGTTCGGAGGGGGTGAGCTGCGCGGCCAGGGAGGGCAGGATCTGGGGCGTCACCGAGTCGTAGACGGCGTCGGGATCGTCCGTGGCCTTCGCGAGAGGCCCGAGGCTGGTCAGGGACGAAGCCATGGCTGAGATCGCGGTGGACGTGTCCGCGTCGAGCGTGCCTGCATCGACGGTCTGACGCTCGACGTCGGTCGGCTCGCTGGCAGCGATGTCACTGAAAGTCTGGGCGGAGACCCAGCGCGGGGAGAAGAGGGCGTTGACACGCTTGGTGAGGGACTCGTTGACGGTCGTGCCGCGCGCGGCCGCCGCAAAGAGAGTGGGCGACGAGGAAGGGCGTTCGCGCGCGATGATCGCCGTGATCGCCGTGAGGGCCTGCTCGGCGTCGAGCTCGTCGCCTCCGGAGGCGTTCCACGACAGGATCGAGGCCAGGTCGGCCTGCTGGGCGAGCGTGCGCGCCCCGGTGCCGTCGGTCGCCGTCTCGCCCGTCGCTGGGTTGACGTTCACGCGCGCGTAGGAGGTGAAGGTGACCTCTTCGGCGGGGGTGAGTGCCGAGGCCGGGGCGATCGTGATCTGGTCGGTCGAGGCATAGTTCGACAGGAACGTCGTGCCGAAGGTCGTGTTGGCTGGCCACGCGACGTTGCGCAGGATCGTGGGCCCCGCGTCGGGCATGGTTGTTGTCGTGGCGCTCTGCCCGGATGGGGATGATGACGCTGAGGCGCTGGGGGTTTCTGTGGCGCTCGCGGAGGGTGAGGGGGTCGGCGACGTGGGTGAGGTCGTGGGTGAGGTCGTGGGGGCCACCCAGCCGGCCTCGCGCAGGGACGAGGGGAAGGCCGCGATCGAGCGGGAGGCTCGGTCCCAGAAGCCCGTGTTGCCCGACAGGGCGAGGGCGCCGAGGTCGGCGTCGCCCTCCGGGAGCGCGATGAGCTCGTTTGCTGCCCCCATGAGGGCTGACACGAAGGCCTCGGACTGGAGGTCGCGCGAGCGCTGCGCCGGGTCGGTCGTCGTGGGTGCGGGCGTCGGGGTGGGGGAGGAGGATGGGCTCGGCGAGGCCGTGGCTGCGCCCGACTGCCCCGACTGGGTGCCGGAGTGGCCGGATTGACCCGATTGGGTCTCGGAGGTTTCGGAATCGGGCGAGGGGCTCGGCGAGGCGGTGGGCTGCGGTCCGAGCGGAATGAGCAGCGGGTCAACGGCCAGGGTGACGCCCGGGGAGGCGGCCAGATTCAGGACTGCGGAGCGTTCCGCCTGGTCCTGGGTGGCGCTCGTCGAGGTCCATGGAACCACGGCGTTGACGCGCGAAGCAGAGACCTGGGCGCCCGAGTCCCACACGAGGATCGAGCGGTCCTTGCCGGAGTACTCGCCGGAGTTGGCGGCCACTGTGATGACGCGCGGTCCCCACTCGGTTGTGTCGGTCAGGGGGAGCGAAGAGGTGGGGATGCGGATCTCGAAGGAGACCGTGGCGCCGCGGACGACGTCGGTGAGCGAGGAGGATGCAGCGTGCGTGGCGTCGGGTTCGTCCTCGGTGAGCGCCGTCGTGAGCGCGGCCACCGAGATCGGCGTCTCGTTGGCGACGAACACCTTGAGGGAGATATTCGCGAGAGTCGTCGGCGAATCGTTGTGAACCGTGCCGGACACGATCACTTCGTTCTCATTCGTCACGATGCGAGGGGAGAGCGAGTTGATGGAGATGACGAGACCCGATGCCTCGGCCGCAGCGCCCATCACCGCGGGGCGCGACGCGTCGGACTGCGAGGCTTCCGCGGGTCGGGGAGCGGCCCCGGCCTCGCTGAGCCCGAGGCCGAAGGGAAGAGCCAGCGCCGCGCACAGGGCGGCCACCCACACCGCGCGCCTAGTCACGGCTATCCCGGTACAGCAGGTCGAGGGCGATGCGCACGATGCGACGCTCGTTGGGGTAGGCGAGCTGGCGCGACACGTCGCGCAGCGGCACCCACGCGGCCTCCTCGGCCTCGTGATCCGGATCGCCATCCACGGTGATTGTGCCGGACTCGTACCCCATCAGGTAGTGGTGGACGACCTTGTGGACGCGGCGGTCGCTGCCGGAGAACCAGTAGTCGATCGACGCGAGGTGGCGGATGATGCGCCCGTGGATGCCGGTTTCCTCGGCCACCTCGCGCAGAGCGGCCTGCTGGGGAGTCTCCGATCCCTCGAGGTGGCCCTTGGGCAGGCACCACTCGATGCGGCCCGCCCGATTGCGCCGCGCGATCAACGCCGCATAGGGAATTCCGTCACGCACGTCGACGACGATGCCGCCCGCGCTGGTTTCCGCGGAAATCGGCAGATGAGAACGGCCAGCGCGCACAGAAGCGGACCGACGCGGGGGTCTGGGCACCCCGCCTCGGCGGTCAACTGGACGTGCAGGCATGACTCCACTTTAGCCGGTAGGCGGCCCCCGGTAGTCGGCCAGGGTGCTTTCCTGGCATGCTTAGGGACGATGAGTACCCAGTCAGCTTCTCCGAATAACGGCCCCGCGACCGCGCAAAACGCCGGAACGACGGACATTCCTACCCTCATGGCGAACGCCACGAGGACCTTTGCGGCGCTCCCGCCCGCGATTATGGAACTCGGCACGATTTTTCACGAGGCCGGGGAGGAGCTCGCGCTCGTCGGCGGGCCCGTGCGCGACGCGTTCCTGGGAGTGACGCCGCACGACTTCGATATGACGACCTCCGCGCGCCCCGAGCGCACCGAGGAGCTCCTGGCGACGTGGGGCAACGCAACCTGGGACATCGGCAAGGAGTTCGGCACGATCGGAGGGCGCCGCGGCGACCTGATCGTCGAGGTGACGACCTACCGCACCGACGAGTACGAGATCGGTTCGCGCAAGCCCGAGGTGACTTTCGGCGACACGCTCGAGGGCGACCTGACGCGTCGCGACTTCACGGTCAACGCGATGGCGATGCGCCTGCCGCAGATGGCACTCGTCGACCCGTGCGGCGGCCTCGCGGACCTCGCGGACGGTAACCTGCGCACCCCCGTGTCCGCCGAGCAGTCCTTCGACGATGATCCGCTGCGCATCATGCGTGCGGCCCGCTTTAGCGCGCAGCTGGGCCTCGACGTCGACATGGACGTCATGAACGCGATGGAAACCATGGCCTCGCGCCTCGAAATCGTCTCGGCCGAGCGCATCCGCGCCGAGCTCGAGCGCCTCATCATCTCGCCCTACCCGCGTCGCGGCATTGAGCTGATGGTCCACACGGGTGTCGCCGACATCGTCCTGCCCGAGGTCGCCGCCCTCGTCTCCACCGTGGACGAGCACAAGCGCCACAAGGACGTCTACGAGCACACCCTCACCGTCGTCGAGCAGGCGATGGACCTGGAGACCGGCCCGGACGGCCCGGTTCCCGCCCCCGACTTCATCCTGCGTTTCGCGGCCCTCATGCACGACGTCGGTAAGCCGGCGACCCGCCGCTTCGAGAAGAACGGCACCGTGTCCTTCCACCACCACGAGATCGTGGGCGCCAAGATGACGCGCAAGCGTATGAAGGCCCTGCACTTCGACAAGGCGACGACCGAGGCCGTGACCACCCTGGTCGCGCTGCACCTGCGCTTCCACGGCTACGGCGAGGCCGCCTGGTCCGACTCGGCGGTGCGCCGTTACGTGGCCGACGCGGGCGATCTCCTCGAACGCCTCCACCGCCTCACGCGCGCCGACTGCACGACCCGCAACCGCCGTAAGGCCAACTACCTGTCCGCCGCCTACGACGACCTCGAGGCGCGCATCGCCGCCCTGCGCGAGCAGGAGGAACTCGACGCGATCCGCCCCGACCTCGACGGCGACCAGATCATGGAGATCCTCGGGCTGCGCCCCTCGCGCGCCGTGAAGATCGCCCGCGACTACCTGCTTGAGCTGCGCATCGAGCGCGGACCGCTGGGCGAGGAGGCGGCCCGTCAGGCCCTTCTCGAGTGGTGGTCGTCGGACGACGTGCGCGCTCTCGCGCAGGAGTACCAGGCCCAGCAGGCCCGCTGGGAGGCCAAGCTCGCGGAAAAGAAGGCCCGCAAGGCCGCCGCGAAGGCCGCCCGCGAAGCCCAGGAGAACTGAGACCGGGCACTGAGACGGGCGCGGGGCGACAATCGTCACGCCCGCGCACGGTGCGGTGCAGGGGCCACCGCCGTACCCTGGGAATGATTCGACTATTTGTGAGGAGAGTTATCGCATGAGCACGTTCACCCCCGAGAAGGCATCGGCCGATATCGGCGTGTACGGCCTGGGAGTCATGGGCGCAAACCTCGCCCGTAACCTGGCCCGCAACGGCTACGCGACCGCCGTCTTCAACAGGACCCAGGCTCGCACCGAGAAGCTCATGGCCCGCCACGGCGACGAGGCGACCTTCGTCCCCGCGTCCCGGCTCGAGGACTTCATCGCCTCCCTGCGCACCCCGCGCGTCGCCATCATGATGGTCCAGGCCGGCCCCTCGACGGACGCCGTCATGGAGCAGCTTGCCGCTCTCATGGATGAGGGTGACATCATCGTCGACTGCGGTAACTCCCTGTTCACCGACACGATCCGCCGCGAGAAGTGGGCCGCCGAGCGCGGCCTGCACTTCGTGGGCGCGGGCGTCTCCGGCGGCGAGGAGGGCGCCCTGTGGGGTCCCTCCATCATGCCCGGCGGCACCCCGGCCTCGTACGACCGCCTCGGCCCCATGTTCGAGGCCATCGCCGCCACCTACGACGGCGTGCCCTGCTGCACCTACATTGGCGCGAACGGCGCCGGCCACTTCGTGAAGATGGTGCACAACGGCATCGAGTATGCGGACATGCAGGTCATCGCCGAGGCCTACACCCTCCTGCGCGAGGGCCTGGGCGCCACCCCCGCCGAAATCGCCGACATTTTTGCCGCCTGGAACGAGGGTGAGCTCAACTCCTACCTCATGGAGATCACCGCCGAGGTCCTGCGCCAGGTGGACGCCGAGACGGGCAAGCCCCTCGTCGACCTCATCGTGGACGCCGCCTCGCAGAAGGGCACCGGCAAGTGGACCGTGCAGACCGCCCTCGACCTGGCCGTCCCCGTCACCGCGATCGGCGAGGCGACCTTCGCGCGCGGCGCGTCCTCCGAGCCCGCCCAGCGTGCGGCAGGCCAGGCGCTCGCGGGCAACGCCTCCGCCCTCGTCATCGAGTCGGACGAGGCCCGGGCCGCGTTCATCGAGGACGTGCGCCAGGCGCTTTTTGCCTCCAAGATCGTCGCCTACTCGCAGGGCTTCGACGAGATCGAGGCCGGGGCTGCCGAGTACGAGTGGGGCATCGATAAGGGCTCCCTGGCTCGCATCTGGCGCGCGGGCTGCATCATCCGCGCCGCCTTCCTCGACGACATCACTCGCGCCTACGAGGCCGACCCCGACCTGCCGCTGCTGCTGGCCGCCGAGCCGTTCGCGACCCGCTTCCAGGAGTGCACGCCCGCGCTGCGCCGCGTCGTGGCCCAGGCGGCCCTCGCAGGCGTTCCGATCCCCGTGTTCGCCTCGTCCCTGGCCTACTTCGACCAGATTCGCGCGACGCGCCTGCCGGCCGCCCTCATCCAGGGTCAGCGCGACTTCTTCGGCTCCCACACCTACCACCGGGTCGACAAGGAGGGCGTCTTCCACACCCTGTGGGCGGTGCCGGGTCGTCCCGAGGAACAGTGGTCCTGACCTGAAGAGACGGAAGGTTCTCTAGCAGCGGGTGGGTGCGCGGTGAGCGCATCCACCCGCTGTGTTGCGGACCATACTTTGGGGTTCTTTTAGGAAACACCGTTAGGCTAGGAACATAACAATCCGCTGAAAGGGCGAATACGTGGCTACTAACAACGGACGGTCCGACTGGAACGACATCATCGAGCCTGGCGGCTCGGGCGCGTCGCACCGCGACGCCCTGCCCTCGCGGCGCGCGACGCGCGCCGCCGCTTCGTCGCGTGCTTCCAAGAAGGCCGCCACGGCCTCGTCGGCCGGTAAGAAGGGCCCCGCGAAGAAGAAATTCCGGTGGGCCAAGCGCATCGGGTTTGGAATTCTGACCATCTTCCTGGGCGTGTTCATTGCTGGCATGGCCGTGTTCCTGTACCTCTACAACACGCTGACCGTGCCCGCGCCGGACGATCTGGCCCTCGCGCAGAAGACGACCGTCTACTACGCCGATGGCACGACCGAGATGGGCACCCTGGGTGAGATCAATCGTCAGATCATCGACACGACGAAGCTGCCCGACTATGTGCCCAAGACGATCATCGCCTCCGAGGACCGCACGTTCTACACGAACTCAGGCGTCGACCTGAAGGGCATTTTCCGCGCGCTCGTCAACAACCTGCGTGGCGGTGCTCGCCAGGGCGGATCGACCCTCACCCAGCAGTACGTTGAACGCTATTACGTCGGTGAGACCACGTCGTACACGGGCAAGCTCAAGGAAGCGGTCTTGGCGATCAAGATCAACCGCGAGAAGTCCAAGGACGAGGTCATTGGCGCCTACATGAACACGATCTACTTCGGTCGTGGCGCCTACGGCATCGACGCCGCTGCCCAGGCCTACTTTGGTCACGGCGCAGACCAGCTCACCCTGTCTGAGTCGGCGCTCCTCGCTGCCGTCATCCCCGCGCCCTCCGCGTGGGACCCGGCCGTCAACCCCGACAAGGCGAAGGAGCGCTGGGAGCGCGACCTGAACCTCATGCTGGAGGACGGCTGGATTACTCAGGCGCAGCACGACTCCGCGGTCTTCCCCGAGACGATTGACCCCGACACCCTCAACAGTGAGTCGATGAGCGGCACGACCGGCTACCTGATGGCTCAGGTCAAGTCGGAGCTCATCGCCTCCGGCCAGTTCGACGAGGACAAGATCAGCCAGGGTGGCCTGCGCATCACCTCCACGATCGTTAAGGAGCATCAGGACCAGGCTGTCGCGGCAGCCGAGGGCATGAACGAGGTCCGCGGCTGGGATCCGACGCATCAGCACGTCGCTTTGTCGTCGATGGACCCGGCCACGGGCGAGATTCTCGCCGAGTACGCGGGCGCGGACTACGAGCAGCGCCAGCAGAATGCTGTCACGCAGGATATTGCGATGGCGGGCTCGTCCTTCAAGCCATTCGCGCTGCTGGCGAACGCGCGGCTGGGCGGCACCGTCAACGACACTTTTTCGGGTAAGTCGCCGCAGTACTTCCGAGACATGAAAACGCCGGTGTTCAACGACGGCGGGTACTCTTTCGGTGACGTGACGCTGGTAAAGGCCACCGCGTACTCCATGAATACGGTGTTCGTGGCCCTCAACGACGACGTGGAGCCCGAGAATACGCGCAAGGCCGCGGTCGACGCGGGTATCCCCGAGGAGACGCTGGGCCTGAACGATCACATCCTCAACGTCCTGGGCCCCTCCTCGCCGCACAACATCGACCTGACGACCGCATACTCGACGATCGCAAACGGCGGCGAGCGGGTCACCGCGCACATCGTGAAGAAGGTCGAGGACTCGAACGGCAAGCTGCTCTACAGCGGCGACGTGGCCCCCAAGCGCGTATTCGACGTCGAGGAAGTCTCCTCGATCATGCCGGCCCTCGAGGCCGTCACGAGCGGTGATGGTACGGCCAGCCGCGTTAACGCCTCGATTCCGCGACTGACGACCGCGGGCAAGACCGGTACCTCCTCCGACCAGCTCTCCGCACAGTTCGTGGGCTTCGTGCCGGGCATGGTCACCACCGTGTCGATGTACCAGTCTGATGACGAAGGTAATTCTGTTCCCCTCGACGACGTTGGCGGCATCGGCCAGTTCCACGGCGGTGACTGGCCCGTGGACGTGTGGATGGACTACATGAAGCCCGCGACCGCAGACCTGACGGAAACCGAGTTCACGTGGAAGGTGAAGTCCAACCGCAAGGCGCGTAACACGCCGACGCCCACGCCTTCCGCGTCGAGCGAGGCCCCGCAGTCTGCTCCGCAGCCCACCGAGACGCCTACCCCGACGGAGACCCCGTCCGCCGAGCCTACTGAGGGTTCGGAGAACGGAAATAACGGTAATGGCAACAACGGCAATGGGAACGGTTCCAATAACGGAAACGGGAACGGGAATGGGAACCCGCCGGGCAACGGCAACGGTTCCAACAACGGCAATGGCGGGAACAATAACACCGGCAATAGCAATGGCGGCCGAAGAAACTAGCCGAGTGTCCTAGCGCCACTGCTGCGGGCCCCGAGGAGCATCCTCGGGGCCCGCAGCGCGTTCGCAGGAGTATGCCTGTGCGGATAGGAAACGACGATGCGGATAGGTTATGAACATCCGGATAGGTTAATAACCTATCCGCAAGCGAATAACCTATCCAGATGCGTGCAACCTATCCGCGTGTGAGTGCGTGAGCTCCCGCCATACGCCCTCTGCGACTGGGTGCGTCGCGCCTGCCGCGCTCCTCAGGGGACAAGCACCGACGTGTCGTAGACGAGCCTCAGGAATCGCAGGCACAGCAAAAAGGGGTGGCCCCCGCTCGTATGAGCGGGGGCCACCCCTTCAATCAGCATTCAACCGATGCGTGAAGCCTTCACCTCGCGGCGGAAACGCGGACCTTCAGGTTCGCGGACACCTCGGAGTGCAGGCCGACGGTCACCGTGTAGTCGCCAACGGCCTTGATGGGCGAGGCGATGATGACGCGACGACGATCGATGGTCTGGCCCAGCTGCTCCTTGACCGCGTCAGCGATCGCAGCAGCGGAGACGGCGCCGAACAGGCGGCCGGAGTTGCCAACCTTGCCGGAGATCTCGACAACGGCACCCTGGAGGGCGTCGCGCACGGCGCGAGCGTCGTCGATCGTGGCGATCTCGTGGCGGCGGCGGGCAGCGGCGATCTGGTCGATCTGCTTCTGCGCGCCGACGGTCCACTTGGCGGCGAAGCCGCGGGGGACCAGGTAGTTGCGGGCGTAGCCAGCCTTGACCTCGACGACCTCGCCGGCGTGGCCGAGGTTGGGGACGTCGTGGGTGAGGATCAGTTTCGTGGTAGCCATATCAGCTGTGTCCTTCCCTTATCAGCGGCCGGTCGTGGAGTAGGGCAGCAGAGCCATCTCACGCGCGTTCTTCACGGCGCGAGCGATCTTGCGCTGCTCCTGGGTGGAAACACCGGTCACGCGGCGGGCGCGGATCTTGCCGCGGTCCGAGATGAACTTACGCAGCAGAGCGGTGTCCTTGTAGTCGATCTTCTCGATCTTGGCCGACTTCAGCGGGTTGGCCTTCTTCTTGATGGGCTTGTTGCGAAGTTGGGGCTTCGCCATGATGGTCTCCTAGTGAATCCGGGCGGACTGTGCCGCCCCAAGCGTTGTGTCTTCGACGTGGCGTCCGGCGTAGGTGCCGGGGCCCTCGACTTTAGAACGGGGGCTCGTCGCCGAAGGAGGTGGCGCCGCCAGCGGGGGCGGAGCGCCACGGGTCCTCGGGGGAGCCGCCGGTCGGTGCGCCGTAGTTGGCACCACCCTGGCCGTATCCACCCTGGCCGCCGCCGTAACCGCCGCCCTGGGGGGTGCCCTGCTGGTAGCCGCCCTGCTGCTGGCCGCGATTGTCGGACTGGTAGCCGCCGCCACCGGAGGGGGTGGTGCGGGTGACCTGCGCGCGTGCGCGGCGCAGGGAGGGGCCGACCTCGTCGACCTGCAGCTCAACGACCGTGCGACGTTCACCCTGCTGGGTGTCGTACGAGCGCTGGGTGAGGCGACCCTGAACGATGACACGCATGCCCTTGCGCAGCGACTCGGCGACGTTCTCAGCGGTCTCGCGCCACACGGAGCAGCGCATGAAGAGGGTGTCGCCGTCGCGCCACTCACCGGCGTTACGGTCGTAGGTTCGGGGGGTGGAGGCCACCGTGAAATCGGCGACCGCAGCGCCGGACTGCGTCCAACGCAGTTCGGGGTCAGCGGTCAGGTTACCGATGACAGTGATGACGGTATCTCCGGCCATGTCGGCTCCTCGGGCTTAGAGGGTGTGGTGTCGGCTCAGTGAGCGTCGGGGCGCAGGAGCTTCGTACGGAGAATGGTCTCGTCGATGCCCATGCGGCGGTTGATCTCGAGAGCGACCTCGGGGGTCGTGGTCATGTCGATGACGACGTAGATGCCCTCAGAACGCTTGAGGATGTCGTAAGCAAGGCGGCGCTTGCCCCAGACGTCAACGTTCTCGACGGATCCGCCGCCCGCACCCACGGGTGCCAGGTACTTCTCCATCATGGGGGCGACGGTGCGCTCGTCGATCGAAGGATCGAGGATCACCATCAGTTCGTAGTTACGCACGTTGGTTCCCACCTCCTATGGTCTTTACGGTCACGGACGGTCCGTGACAGGAGGGCGTTGCGTATGGCCCGTTGGGGCCTGCTGGACCGGCCGCGGGTGCGGATAGTCCAGCTACCCACTTTACACGGGTGGGGGCGTCTTCGCTAGGGCGTTTCCGGTCACGATTGGGCTCCTCGGGACGAGGCCTGGGCCCACCCCGCCGGGACGCCGAACCCCGCGCGAAAACGGGGGTGCGCACGAGGCCGGCCCCGGCTTCGTCGATCGGCTACAGCGAGCGGGCGCCGAGCCCGTTGGTGAGTGCCCGCATGCCCGTGTAGACCGCCGAGTAGGCGAGCCACACGAGCGCGAGGGCCAGCGAGGGGCGTGCCGTGAGCGATGTGGAGTGGGCGATGACCCACAGGAGGGGCGCGTACACGACCAGGTTGACGATGGCTGCGACGGCCAGGTAGCGGCCTCGGCCCGCGCCGATGAGGACGCCGTCGAGGAGGAACACGTAACCGGCGACCGGCTGGAAGAATGCGCTGACGATGATGGCGACGGTCGCGTCGTCGATGACGGCCTGGTCGGTCGTGAAAATGCGCGTGATCCAGGGTGCGGTGATCGCCAGGGCGACGCCGACGGCCATGCCGAAGCTGACGCCCCAGCGCGAGAGCGTGCGCAGGAGTGGGCGCATGGCGCCGCGCTCGCCGGTGCCGACCGTGAATCCTGCGAGCGCCTGGGCGGCGATCGCGAGCGCGTCGAGCACGTACGCGGCGAAGGTCCACAGTGTCCACACGATCTGGTGGGCAGCCAGGGCCTGGGTGGAGATCGCGGTGACCGCGCTCAGGGTTGCCAGGAGGGCGACGCGCAGGGCGAGGGTGCGCACCAGCAGGGGCGCTCCCTCGACAGCCGCGCCGAACAGGCCATGCGTGGAGGGGCGCAGGCTCACCCCCTCGCGACGGGCGGCGCGCACGATCATCCAGCCGAGGAAGAGTGCCATGAGCGTCTGCGTGATCGCCGTGCCCAGGCCCGACCCCGCAACCCCCATGCCGAGCGGGTACATGAGCACCCAGTTCGCCACCGCGTTGAACGCCGCGCCCGCAGACGCCGCGATCAGGGGAGTGCGCGTGTCCTGCAACCCGCGCAGCGTGCCGGTGGCCGCCAGGACGACGAACATGCCGACGAGGCCGGGCGCGGAGGCGTGCAGGTAGGCCAGGGCGTGCGGCATCGTCGCCGTGTCGGCTCCCAGCCAGGCGAGCAGGGGGTGGGCGAAGACGGCCAGGAGAATCGCGGCGAGGGCACCGAGGCCTCCCGCCAGCCACATGGCCTCGACCCCCGAGCGGACCGCAAGATCGCGGCGCCGGGCCCCCAAGTGACGCCCCGCCAAGGACGTCGTCGAGTAGGCGAGGAAGATGAAAAGCCCGACCGCCGTGTTCAGGACCGTCGACGCGACACCCAGGCCCGCCAGCTGCGGGGTCCCCAGGTGACCGACCATCGTCGAGTCGATGACGGTAAACAGCGGCTCGGCGATGAGAGCCCCCAGGGAGGGCAGCGCGAGCGACAGGATCATCCGCGTGGTGATCGTCGGCGTCGACGAGGCAGGGGCCTCCTCACGCTGCGAGGGTGAGGTCGGGTCGCTGGGTCCCTGTGTGCTCGTCATGACACGCTCCGTTTTTCTTATCCACAATGTGTGCACAGGCCTGTGGAAACCCGTGCACTGGGAAATTCTAGACGGCCCAATGAATGACAACGATGTGACTGTGATGAGCATATCTGCCCTGACAGAGCGGTCATTTCGCGTTGTGCACAGGTCCGTTCGGCGTTGTGCACAGGTTATCCACAATATGTGCACATGCCCGTGCACAGTGCCGGTCGCGCGTTCGCCTATGACGCGTTAGTCTTCGCCTGAAGGCCCTCTATCCACAGGGTTTCCCGCCGCGCTCGCGGCACTCAGTCCAGCCCCGGCCTCGTCCCTACACGCCCGCGCACCCGAAAGGATCACGATGTCCGACGACCAGTTCGACCGCGTCCCCCCACAGGACATCGACGCGGAGATGAGCGTCCTCGGATCGATGATGCTGACGACCGAAGCCGCCAACGTCGTCTCCGAAATGCTGCGCGGGCAGGACTTCTACCAACCCAGCCACGAGACCATCTTCGACACCATCGTCGAACTTAACGGCCGCGCCGAACCCGCCGACGCGATCACCGTCGCCGGCGAACTCAAGCGCGCGGGCCTCCTGTCGAAGGTGGGCGGCGCCGCCTACCTGCACACCCTCATCGCCTCCGTGCCCACCGCCGCCAACGCCGCCTACTACGCGCGCATCGTGCGCGAACGGGCCATCATGCGACGCCTTGTCACCGCGGGCACGCGCGTCGTCCAGCTCGGCTACGCGGACGCCGGCGGCGACGTTGACGAGATCGTCGACCAAGCCCAGGCCGAGGTCTACGCCGTCTCCGACGGGCGCGAAACCACCGACTACGTGTCCATGACGCAGATGAGCTCGGACATCCTCAACGCGCTCGAAGACATCGAGAAGAACCAGGGCAAACTCAACGGCGTGCCCACCGGCTTCACCGACCTCGACGAGCTCACCCAGGGCCTGCACGGCGGCCAGATGATCATCGTCGCCGCCCGACCCGCCATGGGTAAGTCCACGCTCGCCCTGGATTTCTGCCGCTCCGCGTCCATGAAGCACGGCATCACGTCGCTGATCTTCTCCCTGGAAATGAGCTCGCAGGAAATCGCGATGCGTATGCTCTCCGCCGAATCCGGCGTGCGCCTGTCGAAGATGCAGGCCGGCAAAATGAGCGACGTCGACTGGCGCAAAGTCGCCGAAACTACCTCGCGCATGAGCGAAGCGCCCCTGTACGTCGACGACTCCGCGAACATTACGATCTCCGAGATTCGCTCGAAGTGCCGCCGCCTCAAGCAGCAGGAAAACCTGGGCCTCGTCGTTATCGACTACCTCCAGCTGATGACGAGCGGCCGCCAGGTCGAGTCGCGTCAGCAGGAAGTCTCGGCGATGTCGCGAAACTTGAAGCTCCTGGCCAAGGACCTCGATATCCCCGTCATCGCCGTCGCACAGCTGAACCGTAACTCCGAGGGCCGCACCGACCGCAAGCCCATGATGAGCGACCTGCGTGAGTCCGGCTCGCTCGAGCAGGACGCGGACATCATCATCCTGCTGCACCGCCCCGACTACTACGACAAGGAAGATCGCCCCGGCGAGGCCGACATCATCGTCGCCAAGCACCGCGCCGGCGCGACCGCGACCGTTACCGCCCTTTTCCAGGGCGACATGGCGCGCTTCGTGAACTACACAGGACGGCCTGAGCCCGGCGGCGGAGGAGAGTAAGGGCAGTTTAACTGGCCGCCGTGCGGCCTGGCCGCTGATTGTTGTTGCTGGTGGCCCCGCTGGTGTTCCGGGGGCCGCCTGATCTCCGGTCGCCGCGTGGCCTGCCTGCCCGCGAGCCGTCCGCGCGGCGAGCTTCGCTCGGCGCGTCGTCTCGAAGCCCGGCCAGGCCCTGCAGGCCTCGCGGCGGCCTCCAATCGGGCGTGTCTGTCGTTCGTGTGTTGCCGCCCTGGCCCTGCGGCCGCCCACCGGCACCGCGGCCAGGCTCTGCAGGCCCCGCGGCGGCCTCCACATCGGCGGCACTTGTGTCGCTGTGCGTTGCTAGCGCGCTCACCGCTGCCCTCTAGCAATTTCGCACGTAATTCCCCTGAGACTATTTCAGAATTTGAATTGCATTCGTTGGTATTTCAACGTTTCTGAGTGTTGTTGAAGTTTCATGTAATCGAATTACGTGCGGAATTGGGGGAGGTGTGTGTTGATGGGGTGAGGCGGGGTGTTGGTGCGTGACTTTCTTCGCCCTGCTTGGTCTGATGGTGGGCGAATGCGCGAAAAAGTTCGCCCAGCGCACGAAAAATGGCCCAAAATCGGCGGTTTGTTGCGTGCTGGGCGAGTTATTTCGCGAAAACACTGTAGTAGGGGCTGCGCTGGGCGAATTTTCTTGCGGTGCGGTGGTTGTGGGCGCTCCTCGCAGGCTCGACGTGCCCGACGTAACCGACGTGCCCGGCCTTAGTCCTGGTGACCTGCCCGGGCCAGGCGCTTGGCGCGCACGGAGGAGACCAGCCAGTCGGCGCTCAGGCATGCCAGCGCCACCCACACGACGCCCATCGCGATCCAGCGGAAGGTGGGCACGGTCTCGTGGAAGATGAACACGGCGACGAGAAGCTGCAAGGTCGGCCCCAGATACTGCAGGAAGCCCATCGTCCCCAGGGTCAGGCCGCTCGCCGCCGAGGCGAACATGATGAGCGGGATCATCGTCAGCGCGCCCGCACCCACCAGCAGCGCCAGGTGAAGGGGCCACGAAAACCCGGAGCCGTCGGAAGAAGCAATGGTATGGAAGGACGTGGAGGACGTGGCCACCAGATACGCGTAGTAGCCGAGCAGGAAGGGCGAGACCGCCGCGGTCTCGATCGCCATGCCCGCGAGCGGGTCGACGCGCGCGGCCACGTCCTTTTTCACCAGCGAGTACAGGCCGAACGTCAGGGCGAGCGTGAGGGAGACGATGGGGACCGCGCGCTGGCCGATAACGAGAATAATGACGGCGATGACGCCGAGGATGAGGGCGAGCGTCTGGATAGGGGTGACTCGCTCGCGCAGCACGATGAGTCCCAGAGCGATCGTGACGAGGGGGTTGATGAAGTAGCCGACCGCCGCGTCGGTCGTGTGGCCGGCGAGGACCGCGTACACGTACACCGACCAGTTGACGACGACGAGCGCGCCCGCGACCGCGAGGCGCCACAGGGCTCCGCGATCCGCGATGAGTGCGCGCACCTTCCCCAGCGACCCCGTCACAGCGAGCGCAATGACGCAGAAGAAGAGGCCCCACACCGCGCGGTGGACGATCACCTCGACGGCGCCAGCGGGGGAGAGCAGCGAGAAGTACAGGGGGAAGAACCCCCAGATCACGTAGCAGGAAATGCCGAGGGCGAGTGCGCGTGGATCGTTCTTCTGGGTGCTCATGCACCCAGTGTATGAACACTGTGCGGGCAGACGCCGCCGCGGGAACGGCTGTGATCACCTGGCGAGAAAGCGTGAGCGGCCACGTCGTCCCCCGACATCAGGGCGGTTTCGTCGATGCCGAGGACCACGCCGAGGGCCTCCAGGTAGCGTTCCTGCTGGCTTTCCTCGCCGGCCCGGTGCGCCATGACGGTCGGGTTGTGGATGAGGCGCGCCGCCAGGTGGCGCAGTGCACGGGCCGCGTCGTCGGTCGAGAGGGGGGAGTCGCCGAGGCGGTCGATCTCCTCCTCGACGATGCGGAAGACGCGTGAGCGCAGGTGCCGCACGACCGGGTCCATGGATCGCGCGCCGAGGCCGCGCTCAAAAGAGGAGACCTCCTCGTCGATGATGGCGCGGGCGCGCGTGAGCGCGTCAGCGTCGGCTGCCGGGACCGAGGCCTGGATGGTCGGTAGGTCGATGAGCGTCACGTTCGACAGTGAGGCGACAGAGCTTTCGGTGTCGCGCATGAGCGCGAGGTCCAGGACTACGGTGGGCCCGGATGCCGCGGCCATGTCGCGTGTCAGGACAGGGCTTCCCAGTCCGCGGCATGTCACGACGAGGTCGGCGTGCTCCAGGGCGGCGGGAAGATCGGCGGCGCTGACCCAGCCGATGCCTCGTCCCTGGGCGAATTCACGGGCGCGCCCGGACGTCGAGTAGACGGACACCTCCGATGCGCCGAGCGCCTGCAGGGCGCTGACGCTTGCGCCCGCGTAGGCACCCGTGCCGACGATGAGCACGCTCGCGTCTGCCCACGGTCCCAGGTGAGCCGCAGCCATGTCGAGGCCGACGGCGACGACGGATCGTCCCGCCCCGGCCAGTCCTGTCTCGGTCGCGACGCGGCGGGAGGTCGCCGATGCCCGCTCGGCGGCGCGCCCCAGGTCGCAACTGAGGGTCCCGTCCTCCCAGGCCGTGCGCGCGGCGCGGCGCATCTGCCCGGCGATTTCGCGCTCGCCGATGACCATGGACTCCAGTCCCGCCGCCGTCGAAAACAGATCGACGAGGCCGTCGCGACCCCACAGGTGACGCAGGTGCACGTCCTCGCGCTGCGCGTGCGAGGCGGTGGCGAGCTCGCGCTCCACCGCGTCCTTGATCGTGTGGGGGTCGGCCGAGGCTGGGGCGTCGACGTAGATAGTGACCCGATTGCAGGTGCGCAGGACCATGACTCCGCGCGCGTGCGGCAGCGAGCGCATGAGGGTAGGACCCAGGTCGGCCGCGCCGGAGAGTCGGGCGATGTCATCGAGGGGAGCGTAGCGGTGGTCCGCGGAAAGCACATGAATAGTCACAACGCGTCCATTTAAAGGCACCGACTTCTTGCGGGCAGTGGAGAGAAGCTATTTATGTTGGTGACGCCGTGTCATTTCGTGATCCTGCCTCAATAAATGGCGCACTCACGCGGATAAATGCGCGTAAAGACAGGTGATTCCACGCTTTTGAGACGTGTGAGAAATTGTCTTGAACTAGACTGGAAGCAGACGGAAACGCGCGAATTAACGCACGAAAACATCATTAAATTAAGGGAGACAGATGATGACGCCCCCGCTGCTGCGCGCCCTGACCGGGCAACGCGGGTCCACGCCCGTGTGGTTCATGCGTCAGGCCGGACGCTCCCTGCCGGAGTACCGCCAGCTGCGCGCCGACGTCGGCCTGCCCATGCTCGAGGCCTGCCTGCGCCCCGACGTGGCCGCCGAGGCAACGGTGCAGCCCGTGCGACGCCACGGCGTGGACGCGGGCATCTTCTTTTCGGACATCATGGTCCCCCTGCGCCTGGCCGGGGTGGGCGTCGAGATTGAGCCCGGCGTCGGCCCGGTCCTCGACCATCCCTATCGAACGCGCGAGAGCATCGACGAACTACTGAGTCATCGTTACGGGGAGGGGTCCTGGACCGATTCCACCGGGCGTGCGCGCGACTGCGCCGAGGGTGCCCAGTCCGTGCGCGATGGGGTCGCAACGGCGGTGCGCGAGCTGGGCTCCACGCCGCTCATCGGATTCGGCGGCGCCCCCTTCACCCTGGCCGCGTACATGGTCGAGGGGCGTCCCTCGCGCGATCACATGGCCGCACGCGCGCTCGCGGCTTCTGACCCGGGCGCGTGGGATGCCCTCATGACCTGGTGTGCTCGTTTGAGCGCCGACTTCATCACCTCGCAGATCGAGGCCGGCGCCAGCGCCGCGCAGATCTTCGACTCATGGGTGGGCTCTCTCTCGCCTCGCACCTATCGCGAGTCCGTCGCGCCGTACTCGCGCATGGTCGCGCGGCGCGTCGCGGGTGCCGTCAGCCCGGTGATGGGCGAGCGCGCTCCGCTCATCCACTTCGGCACGGGCAGCGCGCCGATCCTGGCCGACATGGCCGAGGTCGGTGCCGACTGCGTGGGCGTGGACTGGAAGACGGACCTGTCGTGGGCCATTGAGCAGGTGCCCGGGAAGGCCGTGCAGGGGAATTTGGATCCCGCGCTACTTCAGGCCCCGTGGGACGTTATCGAACAGGCTGTTCGAGATATCCTCGACGCGGGGCGCGCTGCTCCCGGCCACGTCTTCAACCTCGGGCACGGCGTGCCGCCCATGACCGACCCCGACGTGCTGACGCGCATCGTCGAGCTGGTACACGAGCTGGGTGACGAACGATGAACCCCCTGGAGGCCATCCCCACCCACCCCGGTGCGGTCGTCGTCGGCGGTGGCATCGCCGGCCTCGTGAGCGCGTGGGAACTGGCCCGCGCGGGCGTGCGCCCCCTCCTGATTGAGGCGCGCGGCTACCTGGGCGGCCTCATCGCCCGGGGGACGGTCGGCGGAGCGCGCGTGGACCTGGGTGCGGAAACCTACGTCGTGCGCGGCACCGACACTTCCTCGATCGTGGACGCCCTGGGGCTGGCCTCGGTCGAGCCCGCCGGGTCGGGCGCCCGCCTCTACGCCCCCTCCCTGCGCGGGGGCTGGGAGCTGCGCCCCTTCCTGCGTGACTCGTTCCTGGGCATCCCGGCTCGCCCGGATACGCCCGATTGCGTGCGCGTGCTCGGCGAGGCCGGGGTGCGCCGCGCCCTCGAGGATCGCTCGATGGGCGGCGGCGTTGGCATGGACGAGGCCGGGGAGACCCTGGCCGGTTTCGTGACTGCGCGCATGGGGGAGGCTGTGCTGGAGCGCTCGGTGCGGCCGATCATCGCGGGCATCTACACCGCCGACCCGACCATGCTGGCGACCGATACGGTCGCCCCCGGCCTGCGCGCCGAGACCGCCCGTCACGGGTCCCTGGCCGCCGCGGTCGCGGCGCGCCTGGATGCCGCGGGATCGCGCCGCACTCCCGAAGCCTGCGTCGAGGGCGGCATGTTCGTTTTCGTCGACGCGTTGCGGGCCGCCATCGAAGAGGCCGGGGGGACCGTCCTGACCCGCACGGGCGCGTTCGCGATGACTCGCGCGGCCTCGGGATGGACCCTCGAGTGCGGGCCGACCAAGCCCGGGCCCACCCCCGGAGCCGAACCCGTGCCGAGCGGGCCGGGCGTGAACGTGACGACGGAGCGCCTCGTCCTCGCCTGCAGTGCCAGCGCCGCCCTGCGCTTGTTGACCGAGGCGCGCATCCCCGGCCTCGTACCCGATGTGAGCGTTCCCGAGGGAGCGCCCATCGCGCGCCTCACCCTGGCCGTGCGCGCCCCCGAGCTGGACGACGCGCCCGTCTCTCAGGGCCTCCTGGTCGCGCCCGCGCCCGCCCACGAGCGGCCCGTGGCCGCCAAGGCCCTGTCCCACCTCAACGTCAAGTGGCCGTGGCTCGCCGACCAGCTTGAGCCCCACACGCACCTGCTGCGCTTGTCCTACGGGCGCTTCGGCGAGGCCGAACCCGACGTCACCGTCGAAGGCGCCATGCGCGACATCCGCACGCTCACAGGCGTCACCATGGCCCCCGAGGCGGTCACCGACCACATGCTCGCCCGCTGGAACGGCACGCTCCCGCCCCTGCCGCCCGAGTATCGCAGTCGCGTCGCCGCTCTCGAGGAACAGGTGCGGCCCTTGGGCGGCGTGGCGCTCACGGGAGCCTGGGTCGCCGGAACCGGCATCGCCTCCGTCGTCTCCCACGCCCGCGCGGGCGCGAAAGGACTGCTATGACCACGCGGACATTCGTTCTGGGAACCAGGGGATCACGCCTGGCGCTCGCCCAATCCACCACCGTCGCGCGGGCGATCGAAGAGGCCGGGGCTCGCCTCGGCGAGGACGTGCACGTCAAGCTCGAGGTCGTGCGCACGCACGGCGACGTGTCCGCTGCGCCCCTGGCTGCGCTCGGCGGCGTCGGCGTGTTCGCCGCCCAGCTGCGGCTCGCCCTCCTTGGGGGAGAGTGCGACCTGGCCGTCCACTCCTTCAAGGACCTGCCCACCGCCCCCACGCCGGGCCTGCGCATCGCGGCCGTCCCGCAGCGCGAGGACCCCCGCGACGCCCTGTGCGCAGCCGACGGGGCGACACTGGCATCACTGCCGGAGGGCGCACTCGTCGGCACCGGCTCGCCCAGGCGCGCCGCCCAGGTGCTCGCCGCGCGCCCCGACCTGTTTGTCCGCGACCTGCGCGGCAACGTCCCCACGCGACTCTCGCGCGTGCGCGGCATCGACTTGGGCGCCGACGCGGGCACCGCGCCCTCCGCCCTCGGCACGGGCGATCGCCTCGACGCGGTCCTCCTCGCCCTTTCCGGGCTGCGGCGCATCGGCCTCGACGCCCACGCCACCGACGTGCTCGACCCAGCCATCATGATGCCCGCTCCTTCGCAGGGCGCCCTCGCCATCGAAATGCGCGACGAGGAGGACCCCCTCCTGCGCGCTCTCCTGGACGCCTTCAACGATCGGCCGACCGCGCTCGCGGCTAGCGCCGAGCGCGCCGTTTTGTCTACGCTGGGCGCGGGGTGCGCGGCGCCCGTGGGCGCGTTCGCCCGCGTGGACGAGGCCTCCTCGGCTCTCGTTCTCGACGCGCGCGTGATGAGCGTCGACGGGCGTGGGCGGGTCGAGGCGAGCGGCGCGCTCGCGCTCACGGACTCGGTTGGCCTGGGCGAGGCGGCCCGACTCGGCGAGGACGTGGCGCGCGAGCTGCTCGATGGTGGCGCCGCCGAGGTCACCGATCTGGGCGCGACGAAAGCGCCGAGGCAATCCTCGTGAACGAGCCCCACGTGAGCGCACCCGTCGCAAGCGAGCCCCTCGCGAGCGAACCCCTGACCGGGCGGCGGATTCTCCTGACCCGCACCAAGCCCGACGATGCCATCGCGTGCGCCATGCGGACGGCCGGGGCGCAGGTGGATGCTCTCGCCCTCACCGTCTCGACGCCGCTGGAGTCCGCGCGCCTCGATGCGGCTCGCGGGCGGCTGGCCGACGGCGCGTACGCGTGGGTCGTCTTCTCCTCATGGGGGGCCGCGCGGGCCGTCGTTTCCGGCCTTCCACGAGCGCGCTCGCGCGGCACGCGCATCGCCGCCGTCGGTGAGGCCACGGCCCGATGGGTCAGCGACCACGCGGGCGTGAGCGCCGACCTGACCGGCGCGGGATCCGCCGCCGCGCTGCTCGAGTGCTTCCCCGCCCCATCCTCTGACGAGCGCTCGGTGCTCATCCCCCGGTCGGCGGCCGCCCCCGATACGCTGCCGGACGGGCTGCGGGCGCTGGGCTGGAGCGTCGAGGCTGTCGACGCCTACACCACTCTCCCCGCGGGTGTCGACGATATTGACGCTGATATCGCGGGGAATTTCCGCGCGGGGAGCTACGACGCAGCTGTGCTCACCGCATCTTCCCAGGCGCGCGCCCTCCCCCCGCTCCTCGGCCTGCCGCCCCCCTCAACCCGGGTCGTGACCATCGGCGCGCCCACCGCCGCCACCGCCAGGCGTCAGGGGATCGCGGTCGCGGCCCAGGCCTCGTCCCCCACACCCGATGCCATCGTCCGCGCCCTCGCCGACGCCCTCACCCGCCCCACCCACGCCGACGCATCCGAAGAAAGAGACTCATGACCACCGTCCCCGAATCCGTCACCTCCTACCTCGCCGAGGCCGGGGTGGACTCCTCCCCGATCCCGACGATCCGCCCGCGCCGCCTGCGCTCGACCCCCGCGATGCGCGCGCTCGTGCGCGAAACCCACGTTGACCCCGCCAAGCTCATCTGGCCGGTCTTCGTGCGCGACGACATCGATGAACCTCGCGAAATCGCGGCCATGCCGGGCCAGTACCAGCACACGATCGACTCGCTGCGCCGGGCCGCCGCCGAGGCCGCCGAAGCGGGCGTGGGCGCCATCGACCTGTTCGGCGTGCCCGCCCACCGCGACGCGATCGGCTCCCAGGCGTGGGCGGAGGATGGGATCCTCAACCGTGGCCTCGCCGCCGTGCGTGCCGAGGTCGGGGACGCCCTCGTCGTGTGCGCGGACACCTGCCTGGACGAGTTCACCGACCATGGGCACTGCGGCCTCCTCGATGCAAAAGGTGGCGTCGACAACGACGCGACCCTGCCGCTCTACCAGGCGATGGCGATTTCCCAGGCGCGCGCGGGCGCGCACATGGTGTCGCCCTCGGGCATGATGGACGGCCAGGTCGCCGCGATCCGCGCTGCGCTCGACCAGGCGGGATACGCCCACGTCGCGATCCTCGCCTACTCCGCGAAGTACGCGTCCGCCTACTTCGGCCCCTTCCGCGAGGCCGTCGGATCCACGCTCAAGGGCGACCGCCGCACCTACCAGCAGGACCCCGCGAACCGACGCGAGGGCCTCTTCGAGGCGCTGCTTGACGCGGCCGAGGGCGCCGACATGCTCATGGTCAAGCCCGCCGGCCCCTACCTGGACGTGCTGGTCGACGTGGCCGCCGCCTCCGACATTCCCGTCGCCGCCTACCAGGTATCCGGCGAGTACGCGATGGTCGAGGCCGCCGCCGCCAACGGGTGGATCGACCGCACCCGCGTCATCGACGAGTCCCTGACCGGCATCTTCCGGGCGGGAGCCGACTCCGTCCTCACCTACTGGGCCCTCGAGGTCGCCCGCCGGGCCCGCTAAGCGCGCATCCGCGTGCCGCTATCCCTCTTACCCTGATGAAGGTAGCTATGACCACTAACGAAACCGCATTTTCCCAAGCAAAAGCCGTCATCCCTGGCGGCGTCGACTCGCCGGTGCGCGCCTTCGGCGGCGTCGGCGGCACCCCGCGCTTCATCGCGAGCGCGAGCGGTGCGCGCGTCACCGACGTCGAGGGGCGCTCCTACGTGGACCTGGTCGGGTCGTGGGGCCCGGCGCTGCTCGGCCACGCGCACCCCGAGGTGGTCGCCGCCGTCCAGGAGGCGGCCTCGCGCGGCCTGTCCTTTGGTGCACCCACCGAAACTGAGACGCTGCTGGCCAGCGCCGTGCGCGAGCGCGTGCCCTTCGCGGAGCGTGTCCGCTTCGTGTCGACGGGCACCGAGGCGACGATGACGGCGATCCGCCTGGCGCGCGGCGCCACCGGGCGCGACCTCATCGTGAAATTCGCCGGCAATTACCACGGCCATTCCGACGGACTGCTCGCCGCCGCCGGATCGGGCGTCGCCACCGGCGGCCTGCCCGGGTCGGCCGGCGTCCCCGAGGCCATCACCGCCCAGACGATCGTGCTGCCCTACAACGACGTCGACGCCCTGCGCGCGTGCTTCGAGCAGGTGGGTGGCAGTATCGCCGCCGTCATCTTCGAGGGTGCCCCCGCCAATATGGGCACGGTCCCGCCCCACCCCGGGTGGAACCGCGAGATCCGCCGCCTGTGCACCGCGCACGGCGCGCTCATGATCCTCGACGAGGTCCTTACCGGCTTCCGCGTTGACCCCGCCGGCTGGTGGGGCCTCGAGGCTGTGGCCGGGTGGGTCGACGGCGCGCCCTCGGGCCGCTACAGCGCCGGCTTCGTCGACGCGTTCTGCGTGGAGGGCGCCGACTGGGTGCCCGACCTGGTGACCTTCGGCAAGGTCGTGGGCGGCGGCATGCCCCTGGCGGCCGTCGCCGGGCGCGCGGACGTCATGGACCTGTTGGCTCCCCTGGGACCCGTTTACCAGGCGGGCACGCTCTCGGGTAACCCCCTGGCGACAGTCGCCGGCCTGCGTACCCTCGAACTCGCTGATCAGGGCGTGTACGACCGCGTGAACGCCTCCGCTCAGGAGATCAGCACGATCGTGTCGGACGCGCTCAGCGCTGCCGGCGTCGCGCACCGCGTCCAGCGCACGGGATCCCTGTTCTCCGTCATGTTCGGCGAGGCCGCGGCCTCCTCGGGCGTGTACGACTACGACCAGGCGCGCGCCCAGGAGGCGTGGCGCTACGCCCCCTTCTTCCACTCGTTCCTCTCCTCGGGTGTGGCCCTGCCGCCCTCGGTGTACGAGGTGTGGTTCGTGTCCGGCGCTCACGGCGAGGCGGAGCTGGAGGCTATCGCCGCCGCAGCTCCAGCGGCCGCGCAGGCGGCCGCTGCAGCTCAGCCCGAGTAATCGACCGCTGCAGCTCAGCCCGAGTAATCGACCGCTGCAGCTCAGCCCGAGTAATCGACCGCGTCGCGTCATCTGTGGCGTGAACGGCTCAGGGGTGGGGATCCTGGTGGGTCCCCACCCCTCGTCTCTACCGTTGGTGGGTGGATTGCGGGTGCTCCGCTGGGGCGGTTGTTGTCGTCAGTGGCCTTGTTGTGCGAAGTTGTTCATCGTGAATGTGGGGTCTGGGTCAAAGCAGAACAGTGCTTTTCCTGGGTTGGGGGTGAACCAGACGATGTCGGAGTGTGCTTCCTTCAGGGTGAAGGTGCCGACCCCCTCGACGGTGATGCTGTCGCCTCGGTGTAGGTCTTTGGCCTGACCGATTAAGTCGTAGTGTTCGTTGTCGCTGGTGGCGGATATTCCGAAGGAACCAATCTGGTGCCCCATAGAGACTTCCCCCCTACTTCCCATACGAACCTTTCGTCCGTCGGCGAGAACGCCGAGGAAAATGGATCGTTGCTTGTCGTATGGGGTGAGGTAGTATCGGCCGGTGCAGGCGTCGCCCTCGGTTTTTTCTTTCCAGTCCCAGGAGTAGGCGATGTGTGCGTAGGTCCAGGGGATGACGAACGCCAGGACGAGGACGGCTACGATGATGGCGCGGACGCGTGCGGGTCTGATGCTCATGGGATAAACCCCACGGTCACATCGCCATAGTTGGCGTAGAAATCTTCCCAGCTCATCGTGAAGGTCGCTCCTGTGCTGCCACCGCTGCCATCACTACGGTCGTTATGGCCCCACGGGTTGATGAGGGTCACGCCATTTTCGTCAGCTGCGGCCACCGTGTAGACGTGGCTGGAAGCGATCTTGATATTCTCCTGCCTGTTGCCGACAGTGGCCTGCGCGTCTCCGGCGAATGGGCTGGACTCGGCGACAATGGGATGTCCCCACTTGATTGCATCAATGGTCCTGTGTTTGAGGTCTCCATGATTGAGTCCAACGTTTGGGATGATGTTTCCTGGTTCGCCGGAGATTTTCTGCATGGTGATTGCTGAGAAGCTCGCCGACGCTCCTCCGTGGGGGAACATGCTCTTCGTTCCTCCCTCGTGGGACTGAATGAAGGCTTTCTCGAAGATGGAAGCGAGATCCGCCTTGGATGAGTTCCCGGCTGTGTCGCCATAAGTCATGACGTCCTGGACGAACACGCGCTTTTCGTTTCTCCCGTATCCCGGGAAGTCCACGAAGTACCCGTCGATCTTTCCTTGCGCGTTGTAGTGCGGAGTGACCAGGCTTGCTAGGTATTCTCGGCCCTTTTGTGTCTGGTTATAGGCGTTCAGGGTGGACAACAGGTGGCAGTCGCCGATCTGGTGCTGACGGATGTCGAACAGTGGCTTCGACGGATCCTGCAGGTGCTGATTGATGTCGTCGAGCTCCTGTTGCGACATCATGCGCGTGTCTCCAAGGTCAACATCGTCCAGGTCACCGTCGTTATCAATGTCGATCTGTTGATGGTCCTCGGGAGTGAAGTAGAGGGCTTCTCTTAAAGAGGCAGCGGTATTGAGGGCCTCGTCTGAGAGAGTAGTCGTAGCGTCGTTGTAACTAGCCTTCAGCTCCCTTAATTTCGCCTCGTATTCTTCCCGGTGAGCGATACGATCGAGGAGGGGGAGTGCCCAAAACTCATTCCATAGGTCATCGGCCTGCCCACGGATGGAATCGACAGTATTCTTCGCTTCTTCGAGCTTGAAGTAGTAATTCTTCAACGCATCTGCCGCCTGGAGGGTTCCGTCCTCCCAGTTGGCGAGTTCGGTCAGCTCATCGTTCTTGCTCCGTATGAAAGCCCTCTTTGCTTCCCCCTTCCAAGCTGTCAGGGTGGAGGCTAATTGGGAGATGTCGTTCCGGAGCGATCGGACATCGCGTGATTGGTTGCGTAGTTCGTTCTGGCACGACCAGATAGATCCGAGATCGCCAGGAGGCTGAGGGAAGAGCAAAGCGAATGGTGAATGCATGGCAGACTCGTTTCTAGAGCTTGGAGAAAATGGACTTGAAGGTCTCGGCGATTTCGTCGTCCATGTCCTCGGTCGCCTGCGCCGTGTCACGCAGTGCGCCTGCGGTCTTATCGAGCCAATGGTGGGCCGCGTTTTTGTGTGCGTTGTACATGCCGGTGAAATAGATAAGTGCGGTGCCGACGGCAGCGTCGCCAGTGTCGACGAAGAAAGGGCTTGCCTTCTTCAGTTTGAACTCGGACATGTTGGCTGAGAGCTGGTGTACCGTGTCCGCTGCGGACCGTAGCTGCTCCGTGTCCATCTGAAAATCGCTCATGGCATCCTCCTTGATGTCGTGCTTAACAGATGGACTTTAGTGGGGGAGAGCACAATATGCAAATCTCCTCATCGGGCCATGGTTGGCGACGGTGCCCGAGAGGAGGTGCCCGAGAGGAGGTGCCCGAGTGGAGATGCTCAGACCGGGGGAAGGGAGGAGGTGCTACGAGTGTCAGAGGGGCAAGAAAGCAACGAAAAAGCGTGACACCTCTGCGGTGTCACGCTGGCGGGGGTGGGGCGCGCGATGCTCACGCGCCCCGCATAAGCTCAGGCGCGAGTGCGTGCGATCGAGAGGATCGCGGGGGAGACGATCAGGGCGGTCAGGGCGATAACGACCGCGAAGACGACCGACGCGACCGAGGCAACCTGCAGGGCGGCGAACACGCCGAGGGCCGCGAGGACGACGATGAGGGCCACGAGCGCGGAGGCCGAGGCGGTGGCCTGGGACATGGTGGGAGCGGTTTCAGCCTTGACGATGTTGTTCATGGGGTTCTCCTTGAGAATGTCTTCGCGCGGAAACGCGAAGCGCGCCCCGCACGCCAGCGTGTGTGGGCCTTTTCGGCCCGTGTCGCCCGGGTGAGCGACGGTATTGAAAAAGGGAGGTGACTCGTGGTCGCCCCCCTTGGTGCAGTCACTATGCTACTTCGATTTCACCGATCAGTCTATACCTCGCAATCCCTTGTAAGGCATGGCACAAGCATCGTAAAAACCAGTTAAAACACAGTTGTGTCAACGAACAAATTATGTGCGAGATGGATGAGGAACGTGCCGTTTCATGCAAGTGTGCCCGAGTGGGATCTCCACCCGGGCACACAGTGTCACTCGGCTCGTGCTACATTCATGGCTTGGAGGCCCTTTGGTCCTTCAATCGCCTCATATTCGACCTTCTCGCCCTCTAGAAGAGTGCGTCGCCCAGATTGGCCGATGATGTTTGAATAGTGCACGAAGACGTCGCCGGATTCGTCATCAGGAGTGATGAATCCGAAGCCTTTGGCGTCGTTGAACCATTTGATGGTCCCGGTAGCCATGGGCCCTCCTTCGTGTTCGCCCCAACGCTGGGGCACCGGTCGGCTCCGTCTGCGGAGCCGACATGGTCCCGTCGACCCGGCCCGGCTTTGATGTCCCCGGACTGGGCGTGTGGAATCACACTTATACGGTAACGCACTCGCAGCCAAAATGTGGCTGACCTGCACAATCGTGATGAAGAAGTTTTCGGCGAGATGACGCTACTTGCTTCCACTCAGTCGAACCGGAACGATGGCCTGCACGTCCTCGCCCTCGAAGTCCACGCTCCCGATCGCGACGTCCACCCCGAAGACGCGCGCGAGAGTGTCCGCGTTCATGACGAAGGATGCAGGACCGACCACGGCCTCGTGCGTGGAGGAGAAGAGCGCGACCTGGTCCGCGACGCGCAGGGCGTGCGCCGGGTAGTGCGTGTTCATGATGACGGCGAGGCCTCGGTCCCTCACGAGGCGCTCGAGGAGTCCCAGGACGATGAGCTGGTTGCGGAAATCCAGGCCGGTCTCCGGCTCGTCGAGCACGAGGACCCGCGGGTCGGCGACGAGGGCGCGGGCGATGAGTATCATCTGGAATTGGCCGCCCGACATGGTCGCGCAGGGCATCTCGGCCAGGTGGGAGGCGCCCACCTCGTCGAGGACGTCGCGGGCCATACGCTCCTCGCGCGCTCCGGGCTGTGCGAGGGTGCGCATGTGCGGGGCTCGTCCGACCATGACCATCTCGAGGCCCGTGAGTGCGACGTTCGAGGCGTTGCGTGCCTGCGGAACGTAGGACAGGACGCGTCCCAGTGCCCGGGTCGACATCGACGAAATGGGGGTGCCGTCGATGAGTGTGCGCCCGCTGTCCCACTTCTGCAGGCCGATCATGGTGCGCAGCAGCGTCGTCTTGCCGGCGCCGTTCGGACCCAGGATGGCCAGGAGCGAGCGCTCGGGCACCTCGAAGGACACGTTCGTCAGGATTGGGGAGGGTGCGCCCGGATAGGTGAAGGTCGCGTTTTCGACGCTGATCATCGCGCTCCTCCCGTTCGGCGCAGCAGCACGATAAAGAAGGGGGCACCGATGATGGCCGTCAGGATCGAAATGGGGATCTCCGAGGCCGACAGGGATCGCGCGAGCGTGTCGATGACGATCATGAGCGCCGACCCGAGCAGCAGCGAGACCGGGATGACCGCGCGGTTGTTCTGCCCGCACAGCATGCGCGCGCAGTGCGGCACGAGCAGGCCGACCCAGCCGACCTGGCCGCACATCGAAATGACCGAGGCCGTGATGACCGTCGAGGCAACGATGAGGATGGCGCGCATGAGGGAGACGTTGACGCCGGCTGAGCGGGCCTCGTCCTCTGAGAGGGAGAGGATGTTGAGCTGCCAGCGCAGCGCCAGGATGACGACGACGCCCGCGATGATGAAGGGGGCACCCAGTGCGATCTGGTGGTAGGTGACTGCGGCGAGCGAGCCCATGAGCCAGTAGGTGATCTCGGGGAGCTGGCTCGTCGGGTCGGCCGTCAGCTTGAGGAGCGAGAGGACCGCGTTCGCCAGGGCGGACACGATGACGCCGCCGAGCACGAGCGTGATGACGTTGAAAGCACCCGTGCGCGTGCGTGAAATCGCCGTCGTGAACGCCATCGTCGCCAGGCCCGCGACGAGCGCCGCGGCCTGCACACCGATCAGGTTCCAATCCAGCAGCAGAGCGATGACCGCGCCGACGCACGTGCCCGCCGCGACACCCAGGGTGTCCGGCGTGGCCAGGGGATTGGAGAACAGCGACTGGAACGAGGCGCCGGCAACCGACAGACCCCCGCCGATCAGGATCGCCACGATGATGCGCGGCGCCCGCAGGTCAAACACGACGGAGTTGACGCGCGGGGGCACTGCCGGGCCACCCCAGAACCTCGCGCGCAGCGCCGCGACCACGTCCTCCAGGGACACGGAAAAACGGCCAATCAGCATGGCCGCCGCCGCGCACATAACGATGAGGGTGATCAGTGTGGGAATCACCCACACGCGCAGCCGCCCATTCCTGGTCAGCACAGACTTCATGATGTTCTCTCCCCGACGCTCACCGGGCGTCTCACGCATCAGGTGCCCCGGCCTCGTCGATGGGGAAGACGAGGCCGGGGCCAGGTATCAGGACGCGGAGTCCGGGTTGACGATGGCGCGGGCCTGCTCGTCCGTGAGCGTGAAGTTGTACATCTTCTGGTAGTAGTCCTTCGTCATCGACACGAGGACAACGTCGGAGAACTGCTCCGGGTACAGGGAGGCGCCGAGCCAGTTGGCGACGATGGGAGCATCCGGGTTGGGGGTGAACCAGTTCCACATGCCCAGGCCGGTGGAGTAGACGCGGCCGGACTTCACGGAGCTGAGGGTGGACAGGTCCACGCCCTCGACCGAGTTCGTCAGTACGGAGTTCGCCGTCATGTTCGACATGCCCTTGCCGGTGACGAGGAGGACCTGGGGATCCCACGTGAGGACCTGCTCGAAGGTGACGGGCGTGTGCGAGGTGTCGGTGTCGCGCGAAACGTTCGTGTAGTTGAGCGAGTCGGCCCATTCGTTGGTGAACCAGCCGTCCTTGCCGCCCGCGACCGCGAGCTGACCGTCGGCGGCACCCATGAGCACCATCGTCGAGACCTTCTGGTCTTCGGGGACCTTCGCGGTACGCGCGCGGGCGTCGGCGACGAGGTCCTTGCCGAGCGCGATCTTGTCGGCCATGTGGCCGTCCTCGTTGAATACGTCCTCGAGGAGCTCCATCCACTGCGCGTAAGTCTCCGAGGGGTTGCCCAGCGTCGTAAAGCCGACGGCCGGGATGCCGGCCTTGCGGAACATTTCGCCATGTTCCTTGTTGTAGGCGTTGTAGAAGACGACGTCGACGTTCAGGTTCAGGAGGGCCTCAGCGTTGAGCTCGCCCTTGTCGTAGTAGCTGGTGTCCACCTGCATCATTTCGGGGGCCATCTCGGCGGCGATCGTCTGGCTCATCGCCTTGACGCGGGCGGCGCTCATGCCCACCAGGTAGGGGGCCTTGCCGTCGAAGTAGGCCAGGTAGGTGGATTCGATGGGGATCTGGTCGATGGCGACGCGAGTGACCTGGGCGGGCAGGGTGACCTCGTTGCCCGCGTGGTCGGTGATCGTGCGTGTCGACGAGGCCGTGGTCTCCTGGGTGGTCTGCTCCGACTGGGTGGCGGTGGAGCCGGAGCCGCCCGCGCAGGCGGTGAGGGTCAGGGTGGCGGTGGCCAGGATTGCGGTCAGGGTGGCGAGGCGGGTTTTCATCGGGTCCTCTCGTGTTTTTGGGATTACGAGGGAGATGCTACACAAAATTAGGGAGGCCTTACAAGAGTAACTGTTGCTATATGACACGCTGTGATTTCCGGCCTCGGCCACGAGGGCTTGACTGACGGCCCCACAAAGCTGTTGACTGGCAGGAAACCCGCCGCTAACGTCGTGTGAATGACTCAAGACACCTCCTCCATCGCGCTGGTCAGCGCATCCGGGCGTAGCCTGGCGCCGAACTGGTGGCGAGTGGTCGCCATAATCTGGACCGGGCAGGCGTTCTCGATCATCACCAGCGGGGCGTCGGGGTGGGCGATCATTTGGCACGTCACCATTACCGAGGGGTCGGCCCTGAAGCTCGCCATCGTCATGGCCCTGTCCCAGCTGCCCCTCGGCCTCCTGGCCCCACTCGGCGGCGTCGCCGCCGACCGCTACAACCGCCGCGCCGTCATGATCGTCTCCGACCTGGGTGCAGGCGTGATGTCGCTGGCGCTGGGGGCGCTGGCGTGGCTGGGACACGGATCCTTCGCCGTGATTTGCATCTTCGCGGTGCTACGCAGCTGCTTCCAGGCCTTCCACTTCCCGGCGATGAGCGCGGCCATGCCGATGCTGGTCCCCGAGAAGCACCTCATGCGCGTCAACACCCTCGACCAGGCAATCGGATCCATCGCTAACATCGGCTCTCCGGCCATCGGCATCGCCCTCTACACCGCCTTCGGGCTGCCCTACACCCTGGGTCTGGAGTTCCTGGGGGCGCTCCTCGCGGTGGCCGGCCTGGCGCTGGCGCGCATCCCCTCCGCTGAGGCCGAGATGCCCCCCACCATCATGGGGCAGGTTCGCGAGGGGTGGCGGGCGCTGAGCGCCAACGTGGGCCTCGTGTATCTCATCGTCGCCCTCACGGCAGGGATGATGGTCTTCGAGGCGCTCGCGGCGGTCTACCCGCTCATGGCGAAGCAGTACTTCGGGGCCGACGGGGCGATGGTGTCTGTCGCCGAGGCGATAACGGGCACCTGCATGCTGGTCGGCGCGGTCATCATGATGGCCTGGGGCGGGGGCAAGCGCCTGGCGCTGCTCATCAGCGCCACGACCGTTGTCGTCGGAGTCCCCTTTGCGGCGGTCGGCCTGCTTTCCCGCAGCGGCTTCTGGGCCTTCGTCACCCTCATGGGATTCGGCTGCATCTTCCTGGCATGGTTCCACGCGCCCCTGATGACCCTCATCCAGAGGCACGTCGGGGAGGACAAGGTCGGGCGCGCCCTCGGGTTCTTCCAGCTGATGCTCGGGCTGGCGATGCCCGTCGGCGTCATCCTGGGCGGCGCCTTCGCTGAGAAAATGGGAGGGCCTGTCCTCTTTGCCGCTTCGGGTACCTTCTTCTGTCTTCTTGGTGCGGCAATGTATGTCATCCCGAGCATCCGCGACCTCGACACCCCCGTCCCCGTCGCACTGCCCCCCGACGAGGTGGCGTAGACCCTGCGCAGGTGCGCGTCCCTGTCCCCCAGAGCCGCAGGTGTGTACGGTCAGCTATACCCTGTCTCTCAAGGCAGCGAGCACCTGCGAGCGGAAGGAAACACGGTATGCCCGGCCGTCTTGATCTGGATCGTGCCCTCGTCGTCGGTGTCGCATCAAGCGCTCTTTTCGACCTGGAGGAATCGGACGCCGTATTCCGAAACAAGGGCGAGGAGAAGTACCGCGAGTATCAGCGCGAGCACATCGATGATGTGCTGCAACCGGGGGTTGCTTTCCCCTTCATTCGGCGCCTCCTGGCCCTCAACGACCTCTCCGAGGACGAGCGGCTGGTGGAGGTTGTGATCCTCTCGCGCAACGATCCGGAGACCGGGATGCGGGTGATGCGTTCCGTTGAGCGTCACGATTTGGACATTACGCGCGCGATCTTCATGCAGGGGCGTGCACCGTACCAGTTTATGGGGCCGCTGAGCATGTCCGTCTTTCTCTCGGCCAACGAAGACGACGTACGCGAGGCGATCGACATGGGATTTGCGGCGGGGCATGTCATGGGTCATGCGGCCCCCGATGACGGGGACGCGGACCTGCGCATCGCCTTCGATTTTGATGGTGTGCTGGCCGACGATTCAGCTGAGCGCGTGTTCCAGAGTGAGGGTCTGGACGGGTATCAAGAGAGTGAGAGTGCCCTGGCCGCGGTGCCTCTCGACCGCGGGCCGATGGCCGATTTTCTGGAGAAGATTAACCGTATTCAGGGGATCGAGGAGTCGAAACGTCTGGATGACCCGTCAGGGTATCGACGCAGGGTGCACGTTGCCGTGGTGACGGCTCGTAGCGCCCCCGCACATGAGCGTGCGATCAACTCGATCCGCCAGTGGGGCCTGAGCGTCAACGATGCATTCTTCTTGGGTGGCCTCCCGAAGGGTCCCATGCTGGAGGTGCTGCAGCCGCACATTTTCTTCGACGATCAGCGCCGCCACGTCGAAGGCGCGTCGCTGTCCACCCCGAGCGTCCACATCCCCTTCGGTGCGATCAACAGGCAGTAGGCGTTGGGGCATGTCGCTAGGTGTCGGTCGATGATTTCGTCGGGTCAAGCGGCCCGGCGGTCGCAGATGTGGGCGCGGCCTGGGAGACTAGACACATGAGTTCATCCGCGCGCGATGCCCGCCGCCTCACTCCCGTCGAGGTGGCGACCGCTGGCGCGCTTTCGGGCCTGGCCGTCACCTTCGGCCTTATCGCCGCCGTGACCCCCGTCTTCCAGCTCCTCTTCCAGGTCGCCACGGCCGTCCCCCTCGCGATGGTCTCCCTCAAACTGCGACCCCGAGCCGCGGTCGCAGCCTTCGCCTCGACGATCCTCCTCGCCATCGCCGTCGGCGGCGTCGCCACGGCCGGCCGCTCCTTCCAGGCCGCCCTCGTTGGCCTCGTCATCGGCTTCCTCCACAAGAAACGCGCCTCCTGGCTGCCCGTCGGCGGCGTCGCCGCCGGCCTTGGCGTCGTCTGGGGTGTCGGCACCGGCATCGCGTTCTGGATCCTGTCTGACCTGCGCACCCTCGGCCTCGAAAGTATCCGCAAGACCCTCGACGGCTTCCTCAAGCTGGTCGGCCACATCCCCCATTCCGGCGGTTTCGTCGACGCGGGACACCAGCTCGGCCAGTGGTTCGTCGACTGGTGGTGGATCTGGATCCCCATCACGCGCTTCATCGGCGTGGCCTTCCTGGTCCTCGCCGCCCGGTGGCTTCTCGGTGCGATCCTCAGTCGCATCTTCCTCGACGCAGGCTGGGACCCACTCCTGGAGGCGACCGCCCGCTCGGCGGACCCGCGTGAAGGGGTCGAGGCCTCGTCCCCCCTGCCCCTGACCCTCACCGACGTCGACTTCACCTACCCGGGCGCCGACCACCCCGCCCTGCGCGGCGTCACCCTGAGCTTCGAGCGGCCTGAATTCACGGTTATCGTTGGGCATAACGGCTCGGGCAAGTCCACCCTCGCGCTCCTCCTTGCGGGTGCCGAACCCGGCTCGGGAACGCGCCAGGGTGGCGGCGTCCTCGGAGCTGTCGGCGGAACCGCTCTCGTGGGGCAGCGCTCCGAACTCCTCGTTCTCGGACAGAGCGTCGCCGAAGATGTCACCTGGGGCATGAGCGCCTCGCAGATCTCCGATCTTGATCTCGATGAGCTACTCGCCAGTGTTGGCCTCTCCGGCCTCGCCGACGCCGACCCACGCTCCCTCTCCGGCGGGCAGCTTCAGCGCCTCGCGCTCGCGGGTGCCCTCGCGCGCTCCCCGCGCCTGCTCATCTCCGACGAATCCACCGCCATGATCGACCGCGCGGGCCGCGCCGAGATGCTCGACCTCCTCGCCGCGCTGCCCGCACGCGGGATCGCCGTCGTCCACATCACCCACGACCTCGCCGAAAGCGCGCGCGCCGACCGCGTCGTCACGATTCGTGGTGGTCGCATCGTCTCCGACCGGCGCACGGGGGAGGGCGCTCTCCTCATCGACGAGGCCGGGGATCCTCCCGTGTCCCCTTCCCCCGGTGCGTCGGCCGGCTCCCAGCGGCCATCGGCGGGTGCCCCCGCCCTCATTAACGCCGACCACCTGTGGGCCGACCGCGTCGCCCACACCTACGACCTCGGCACCCCCTGGGAGAAGCCGGTCCTACGCGACGTCAGCCTCATCCTCGACCCCGGCCAGGCCATGCTCATCACGGGGGACAACGGGTCAGGCAAGACAACGCTGTCGCGCGTCCTCACCGGCCTCCTCGTGCCCACCTGGGGTCGCGTCACCCTCGGCGGACGCCCCATGGAACGTTGCGTCGGCGACGTCGCCCTCTCCATGCAATTCGCGCGTCTCCAGCTTCAGCGCCCTTCCGTGCGTTCCGACATCCTCGCCGCCGCTGGCTACGGTCCGCGCGTGGGCACCGGCTCCGCGCACCGCAAGGGCGCGATCAGCCGCGAGGCGGGCGACCGCATCGTCGCCGAGGCCATGGGACTCGTCGGACTCGACCCCGCCCTCGCCTCGCGCGGCATCGACGACCTCTCGGGAGGGCAGATGCGCCGCGTCGCCCTCGCCGGGCTGCTCGCCTCCCACCCGAGCGTCCTCATCCTCGACGAGCCCATGGCGGGCCTCGACGCGGCCTCGCGCGACCTGCTCATCTCCGTCCTGGACGAGCGCCGGTGCGCCGGCCTGTCCATCCTCGTCATCTCCCACGACCTCGAAGGCATGGACTCCCTGTGCGACACCCACGGCCACCTCGCCGAGGGGGTGCTCTCATGATCGAACCCCACTCCGCATGCGGGGCGACAGGCCCCGGCGGCGGCGCCAGCGAGGGGCGTTTCTCGAGGACCCCTCCCGGCCTCGGCGAAGGGGCCCCGCGCCCGAAGCCGCGGCGAAGCACGGGCTTCACCCTGCCTCGACCCCTGCCCTGGTCGACGCGGCTGTCGCGCGCCTGGCCCGGCACCCTCATCGCCTGCTGGACCGTGCTCACCACCTGCGTGATCGTTTCGCCGCGGTGGTCGACGCTCGCGATCGTCGGTGGGCTCATCGTCGTCGCGTCGCTGATTATCCGGCTGCCGCTGAGCGTCGCGCCGCGCCCACCCCTGTGGATGATCTCCGGCTTTATTGGCGGCTGCATCGGCGCCTGGCTGGGCGATGGACTCGAGCTGTTCCTGCGAGTCTCTACCCTGGCGCTCGTCGTCCTGTGGGGATCGGGCCTCATTGCGTGGGTAACGCCGACCGCGGCGCTCGCGGCCACGCTGCGCTTCTTCCTCACGCCGCTGCGGCTCCTGGGTGCGCCAGTCGATCAGTGGTCGCTCGTCATGGCCTCCGCCCTGCGAGGCCTGCCGATGCTGCGCGACCAGGCGCAGGCGGTGCTCGATACCGCCAAGCTGCGCCTCGGCCAGGACGTTGCCACACTGTCGCTGCGCGGCTACGCGCGCCTAAGCGTGGACGTCATCACCGCGATCCTGTCCGCCACGTCACGCGGCGCCGCCGAAACCGGGCGGGCCATGTCCATGCGGGGTGCCATCGAGGCGCATGATGGCGCGGGTCGTGGCGCGCGCGTGCGGCTCGGCTGGGTGGATGCCGCTGTGATCGCTGCGAGCCTGTTGGGTGTCGCTGGCATCGTTGCGTGCAGGTTGATGCTGTAGGTTGTCGCTGCTGTTTTCGTTGAGATTGCAGTGTTTTGTGGGTGGAGGGCAGATTCGTGTGCCCTGGGTCATACGGTGCTGATTTGACGTGGAGGGCGTGATACCCCTATTCTTTCTGGGTACGCGCGAGTGGCGGAATAGGCAGACGCGCACGGTTCAGGTCCGTGTTCCAGTGATGGAGTGGGGGTTCAACTCCCCCCTCGCGCACGATGAAGCCGCAGATCCTTTGAGGGTCTGCGGTTTTTGTTGTGCCTGGGTGTGGCTGCGGTGTTGTCGCGCCCGTTTTTGGGTTAAAGGACACTACGTGTTGCTGTGGCCCCATGGGTGTTCCGGGCGCTGGAGGGCCCGGCCGCTGTGTGTGCCGGTGGGTGGCGGCCCGCCCGCTCGCCGTCCGCGCCGCGAGCTTCGCTCGGCGCGTCGGCTCGAAGCCCGGCCAGGCCCCGCCGCCGCCCACCGGCACGGCGGCAGGTCCCTCCGGCGCCCTCCACACCGGCGGCGCCTGGTTGCTGATGTGTTACGGGGTGCGTTGCTTCGAAGCCAGGCCGGGTCTCGCGCCTCGACGTGTTCCCTATCCTCAGTTTCGCATGCAATTCCCTGACACCTGCAGTTCGTCACTTAGTGAAAAGCCCGGAATTTCAACGATTACATTTCAAAGCATGAAGTGTGTGTGGGGGAATTGCATGCGAATATGTGCCGATCGGGCCCCGCCACCGCCTACGGGCACCGCAGCCTGGTCCCTCTACTCCCTGGGGGCGTCACGGGGGGGCTCGTGTGTTGAGTTTTTGGGGTGCTCGGGTGCGTGTTGTTACGAACGTCGTCAATCCGAGGAGTTTTTCGTGTGGATTTCTGCCCCGTTGTTACGAACGTCGTCAATCCGAGGGCTTTTTCGCTGAAAATGGCGGTTTTTGGGCTTAGATTGACGACGTTTGTCACAGGGGTTCTCGTGAGGTGATTGGAATCGCGTTGGTTTGACGACGTTTGTAACATTGGCCGCCCACTGGTCGCCTGGCCAATCCCCGCCGTCGCCCATGGGCTCCGCAGACTGGCCCTGTAGGCCAGCTGGGCCGGTTGTCTGAAACCCCTGTTGCCTTTGCGGGCGGCGACCGAGCCTCGACTGAAACCGCCATCGCCTTTGCGGGTGAGAAATGGGCGTTTTTGGCGCAGTTTTCGGGTGCAGAGGTGTTGTCGGTTTCAGCGGTCCCTTGTTGGGGGCGAGCAGTGGTGTTGTCGGTTTCAAGGTCGCCACGTTGTCGCGCCTTGTGCGCGAAAAAGTTCGCCCTGCACGCGCAAAACACCCCAAAATCGGCGTTTTTGCGCTTGCTGGGCGAGTTTTTTCGCGCCAATCGGCCCTGCGCACAGGTCTTGTAGGCGACGTGGCGCACGAGGCTGGCTGCGGTGGGGGGTTTGCAGCATTAGAAGCTAGTTGGCGGTGTGTCGCCGGCGTGTCGTACCTCTAATGACACCATTTCCCCCGTTTGGTGGCGGCCCGGCTGCACCGAGCGCCGCAAGCGCGCGAGCGCCCTCTCGGCGGACTTCACCCCGGAGGGCGAGCAGGCGTTCTTCGACTACCACCAGCAGCAGAAGGAGAAGGAATATGAGCGCAGCGCTCGACAGGCTGAAGCAGCAGAACGAGCCCGAGCAGTCGCAGCAGCAGCTCGGCAGTCCGGAGACGATGGAGCTGTTGACCTCGATCCTCGCCGCCGTCGAGGCGCAGAACACGAGGATTGCCACGCTGACCGAACAGCAGAGGAAGCTCGCAGGGTTCGTGAAGGTCATGGACGAGGAGACGCCGAGGCGGCTAGAGCGGATCATCGCCGCGACGGCGAAGCTGGAGGCGCGACAGCTCTGGTCCGCCGCCGCCGCGATGTGCCTCGTTCTCCTGCCGGTGGCCGTGGTCGTCGCCGGTCTCTGGATGGGCATCGCCGGGCTCATCACGGGTGTTCAGTGGGCGCTGGACGTGGACGGGAGCGTGTGGCTCGGCATCGGCCGGTGGCTCGTGGTCGGCGCTGGCCTCGCCGGGGCCGGCTACGGGCTCTTCGCGTCCGTCCGCTGGGTTGCGGGTCTTGTGGAGACCTGGAAGGGCCGCGGGATGCCAAAGTTGCCCCGCTGGCGCAAGAGATGATCACGCCTCACGAGGGCAAGCGCGCGGAGCGCGTGCGGCAGCCCCTGCAACTGGACTATTGGTCAGCTATCACTGTATAGTTCAGTGCATGCTGACTATTGCTTCGCGCCTCGACGTCATGAACCGGCTCGGCCGGGCCATGGCCGACCCGACGCGCTCCCGTATCCTGATGTCCCTGCTTGACGGCCCGAGCCACCCCGCGGTGCTCTCGCGCGAGCTGGGACTGACCCGCTCGAACGTGTCCAACCACCTGACCTGCCTGCGCGACTGCGGGATCG